>Ga0302197_10000532_pt1 | contig 38555 bp, 46 predicted proteins | sample II_Bog_N2_1_FD_193526 | JGI IMG/M metagenome (GOLD analysis project Ga0302197, IMG submission 193526) | Peat permafrost microbial communities from Stordalen Mire near Abisko, Sweden - II_Bog_N2_1 | ecosystem: Environmental > Terrestrial > Soil > Wetlands > Peat | place: Sweden: Abisko... | reverse complement strand
CCCGTGCGCCACTTTACTCATGGATTGCTCCACTTTCTCGTTCGACTTGCATGTGTTAGGCACGCCGCCAGCGTTGATTCTGAGCCAGGATCAAACTCTCGTTTGAAACCTGATGTCGACCTCTCTCTGACGGAGGTCAGATGAGTATCGACGGCGCCTGCGCATCTCTTCCGAAGAAGAGGGTGCACGCAGGCACTCTTACCTTGTGAGAATGATCAAGCCAAACCTGATCACATCTCACGACTGGCACGTTCAACCAATTTGTCAAAGATCCGTGTGGGTTGCCCGCCTGAGCGGGACCCTCTTGGATCGAGGCCCGGGCTGTTACGCCAAGGTGTCCTCGAACTTGTTGCGCCGGCCGATTCTGCGTTTTACCGCACTCACTGCCGTTTTTGCGCGAACCTTCTAAATTTACTAATCTTTGGACCTCATGTCAAGCTTAATCTTTGTCGTCCCCAGGCCGGTCAAACTCGTTGTTGACGGCTATTCCTGGGTGGCGATTACTCGATCAGCTCATGAGCGGAGAATCCCATTCAAGAAGCTTCGCACAGCGCAAAAATCTCAAAGAGCGACCAGCAAAAATACGCCTGAGCCGCTAGGGCTCACAGGAGATAAACTCCTGGGTCTTGCAATGGCTTGTTCTCTCTAGGGATTCCCTACAGGGGTCCAGGGGCGCTTGCCTCACCTGACCCAACGAACTAGTTCCATCACTTAGCTTCCCAATTCCCTTAAAGGGCAGGCCATACGGCCACCGGGAGGCTCTACTGCTCATCTGCAACTTTCAAAGAGTAGCACATGCCACTCTCAATTGCAAACTTGGTTCCGAGCGGGACACGACAAAGATGTGACCGTCTCGTTGCAACTTTCCGAGAATAGCAACCCCTGGCTCGAAAAGCAAGCGGAAAGCCTGTGGAAAGAGGCCCGCTTCTGTGGGAAACGCTCAGCATCAAAGACCGTGCTTGGGGATTAAACCCAAATCCGTCAACCCGTTAACGAAGAACTGCATGGCCAGGGCCACCAGAAGCAATCCCATGATGCGGACCAGGATTCTTATGCCGGTCTCTCCCATGACTTGGCGAACGCGGCCGGCGGCGGCTAGCACCCAGTAGCTGACGAGGCTGGTAAAGGCGATGGAGCCGAGGATGGCGCCCATCTCCCAGTGGAGGAGCGAGGGCACCTGGCCAACCAGAACCATGACAGAAGATATTGCTCCGGGGCCGGCCAGCATGGGTATGCCCAGCGGGACTATGCCGGCGTCCTCTTTGGCGGTGGCTTCCTCGGCATCGCCGTGGGCCTCCTGGGTGGGGCTGCGCTTTGCCTCGAGCATGTCCAGGCCTATCAGCAGTAGAATCAGGCCGCCAGCCACTTCGAAGGCCGGCAGAGTGATGCCAAACATCTTGAAGAGGAGCTGTCCGCCCAAAGCAAACCCGGTGAGTACGATGAAGCAAGTGAGCGCGCCTTTGCGGGCCATGCGCTTGCGGCGGGGCGGATCGGCGCTCTCAGTGATGGCCAGAAAGGAGGGGATGGCGGCGAAGGGGTCGACGAGAAAGAAAATGGAACTGAGGGCGAGCACGGAGAAGCGGACGAGAGGCGCGGTGCTCAGCTCGGTCAATGCGGCTTCGGCTGGGTTGGTCCAGATCACTTCTTGAGGCTAGAACATTTGGGTGAAAGCCCGCCACTCGGATGTCTTTATAAACGCCAACGTTTTGCGCCGCAGCGGGCGCGCAGTTATGCGCAGGCAAAGGTGAGACAAACAGTGCAAAAAGTCGCAAATAATTGCTGTTTGCCCTTATCTTGCACTGAAACGGCGTTGTTTTCACGATCTATATCACTCTTGCGTGTGTCTCCATGCGCATGCTCGCCACCCTCCACGAGCCGCTTTTCACCAGCGCAGCGTGCGCATTCGACCACATCCGCTCCCCAGGCGAGATGTTCATTTAGTTGGGACGCCCGCCTGAGCTGGTGCGGCGGCGGAAGCGCTCGTCTACCGGCTGGCGGCCCTGAAAGCCGGAGTCGACCGTGTGCCAGTGCTCGATGGAGGTCTCACCCATGCGCCAGCAAAGCAGCACCACCTGGTCGTCGAGCCGGCAGGGGAAATCGAGCAGCCCGGCATCAAGGTCCTTGACCTGCACGCCGATGGAGTCGATCTCCGCAATGCTCTCGCGAACGCGTTGCAGGTGGGCCTCGATGTCGGCGCGCTGTTTGGCCACCGCTCCCACGTCGACCCTCATGCCGCCGGAGAGATAGATGCGCCGCGCCAGGTCGGAAAGGCCGGAGTCGACTACTTCCGCGGATTGTTTGCCTTCGATCGCGCGCTTGAGCAGCGATTCCAGGACCGGGAGCAGGGACTGCGCTTCTTCGAGAGTGAAAGTTTTCATCCTGGAAAATCCCCTCCGTTTAGAATACGACGAAACGGGACGTGGAAAAATGGTCAATAAGTGGCAGAAAGACAAGGATTAATGGTTAGTGGCTATTGGTCGGGGATAAGCGAGGCCGCCTTCTTCGTCTCATGCTAATCTGGCTGTCGACTGGGTCGGCAATTCACGCTGAAAGGGCAATGAGCAATGGCGAAGCGCTCACGGATCGCACCCGAACTTCCAGCCTCAAACCTGCATGGAGCGATTGGGTACTACGAACAAAAGCTCGGATTCCGGGTAGCCATGCGGATGCCGAATGGCGATTACGCGATCGTCGAACGCGACGAAGTGGCGATTCATCTGTTCCAGGACGATACCGGAAGCCATTCCCCCGCCGGTATTCACATTTTCACCCCAGACATCGAGGCGCTTTACGCTGAGTTCCATCATAGAGGCGCTCATTTGACGCAAGGGATCGAGCGCAAGCCCTGGGGCAATCGCGAGTTTCGTCTGAAGGATGAATTTGGGAACGAGATCAAGTTTACCGAAGCGCTCGAATAGGGAATAAGGAACGAGTGCCGCGGTCGGCGTCGAACCTGCAAGTGGAAAGCTGCCGGTGGGGCGGGTGAAAGGACACCTATGAAGAAATTGCTGCTTGTAACAATGCTTGCAGCGCTTGCCTTTCCGGGCTGCTGCCGGACTGGGACTTCCGGCGGCGCATCGAGTTCCCTTTCGCTGGCAAGCTCAGCCCAGGTGGAGAGCGGCGTGCGCGCCTTTATGCAGACGGTGGCGCACGATGTTACCCAGGAGGGGCCGAGCGCATGGAGAAAACACTTTTCAGACAGCCCCGCGTTCTTTATGGCTGTGAACGGGAGCTTGGTATTCGCTGACAGTGCGGCAGCTACCAACGGAATTCAAGGTGCTGCAAAGGAAATTTCGCATATTGAGCTTGTTTGGGGCAACGATTTGCGCGTCGATCCGCTTACGCCGGAGTTGGCGGTCGTGGCCACATCGTGGCGCGAGGTGCAAGTGAACCCGGCGGGAAAGCGGGTGAATCTGTCCGGCTTTTTTACCGGGGTTGCGGAGCAGCGCGACGGCCGCTGGCAACTTCGCGATGCGCATTGGTCTGAGGCTGCGAAACCCGAGGCTGCAAAGTAGTTCAGCTGAATTCAGGCATCCAGCATACGATCAAGAGCGACCTTCGCCCAGTACTTCACGCTGGGGCGCACTTTGATACGGTTGACCACACGTCCTTCTACCAGATTCTCTAATGCCCAGGCCAGGTGGTTGGGGCTGATTCGATACATGGTGGTGCACAGGCAGCCGGTGTCGTCTAGAGTGATGATGCGCTTGCCCTCCGCTGCGAAGCGGCGCGCCATGCGGTTCACCAGGTGAATCTCAGTGCCGACGGCGAACATGGAGCCGGCGGGCGCGTTTTCGACAATCTTGATGAGCCGTTCGGTCGAACCCAGCGCATCGGCCTTTTGGCAGACCTCCCAGCGGCACTCCGGATGCACGATGACCTGAATGCCGGGGTACTTGGCGCGCGCCTGGTCAACGTGGCCGGGAAGAAAACGCTGATGCACGGCGCAGTGACCCTTCCACAGCAGGATGCGGCTGGCCGCCAGACGATCCCTGGTTTGGCCGCCCTGCAAAGCCCACGGATCCCAAACCGCCATTTCATCCAGCGGTATGCCCATGGCATAGCCTGTGTTTCGTCCCAGGTGCTGGTCGGGCAAAAACAAAATGCGCCTGCCCCGAGCGAAGGCCCACTCGAAAGCTGCGCGGGCGTTGGACGAAGTGCAGACCAGCCCGCCGCGTTCGCCACAGAAAGCCTTGATGGCGGCGGTGGAGTTCATGTAGGTGATTGGCACAATTTCGCCTGCAAGGTCGAGCCGTTCCAAGGCTTCCCAGCAGGCTTCGACCTGCGAGATTTCGGCCATATCGGCCATGGAGCAGCCCGCGTTCAGGTCGGGCAGGATGACCTGCTGGCCGGCTTGTGCCAGCACGTCGGCGCTCTCGGCCATGAAGTGTACGCCGCAAAAAACAATGTAGTTTGCGCCGGTTTCGGCGGCGATCTTGGACAGCTTGTAGCTGTCGCCGGTAAAGTCGGCGAAGCGGATTACTTCGTCGCGCTGGTAGTGGTGTCCCAGCAGGATGGTTGTGGCGCCGAGCCGGGCGCGCGCCGCCGCAATGCGAGCATCCATGGTGTGGTCGGGAAGCGCGAGATAGTTTTCAAGGCCGCAACTGCTGCCCGCCTCCGGCGAGGCTGCCGTCAAGTCGTCAAGAACCAGGTTCATTTTTCTTCCGCCTTCAGTCCTGCGCGCCCAGTTGGTTGCGGGCGGCGGACGGGGATGTTGAAAGCTAACGCGGGCATGCAGTGGATGCGCCGATATTTCTGAACTCATCGGCGCTGCCGCCGAATCCTTCACACATCCCCATCCACGGGGTTGTTGCAGCCCTTCTTACTGCCTGGCCCGGTCTTCAACCTGCCGGATTCTCTGGATCCCGCCTGCTGGAAACCTGACCCAATAGTCCATATTGTAACAAAAATGCAACACGGAGCCGACAGGGTTTTGGACTTGGGACGGATTAAATGGCCACCGGAGGATTGGAACCCACCTGGGTATGGCAGCGGCGGAAAGCGCCGCAGGCCCAGTGATTTCGAAGTGATATTCTTGTTTATCTTAAATTTACCTATCAGTGAAGAGCCGCTAGCTCCTTGATCGTTGCGGTGGAGTTCTACCGGAATGGGCCCATATCGCGCAATTGTGCGACGATCCGTCGAAAATCTCATCCGATTGCGCGGAACCTGGACACGTTCCGGGAACGCGCCGTGGCTGTTTTTCGTGTTTTTCTATGCGGTAGCCGCCAACATCCCCTACTGGATTGCAAGCTCGGAGTTCGGGTTTCTGCGTGAAGGGTGGTTCTGCCTTGAGTTTGCGGCGATTGGCATAGTGGCTCTTTTTGTGCCGTCGTTTGTCGCGTCGGCTTTGCTGCTGGCTGTGATTGCGGCAGACCTCCTTTTGGGGATATGCCGCACCTATTATCTGTCCATCGAAGATTGTCTGGCTGGTGCGGGCTTGATGCAGCGAATCCCCCATTCACGGCTGCTGATCGCGGCATCTGTTGTTCTGCTTGCGTTGCTTATTGGGGCGGCGGCAGCCATTTTGCCGGCCTCGGCAATCCCAAGACTCGATCGAATGCGAGCGGCAGCATGCCTGATTGCGTTTGCGGTTATGTGCGTCTCGTCCGATTGCGCGATGTACATTCGCAACACCGGAGGCTTCAACACTCTCCAAGGACTTATGAAGGGGACCGACAAGGTGAAGCCCGGTTTCTATAGCGACTTGCGGCTCTGCCGTTTTCTCGCCGCCCATCTGGTAAAAATCGAGCGGGCTGAGCGCGCGCTTAAAGAGAGTGAAGGGACCGGCAGCTCCTCTCCGCAGCCGGTACCGAGCGCCACAGAGCGGGCTGTAATTTCGGCTGGAGTGTTTGCGGGCAACAATGAGCAGGATAGGCCAAACCTGGTGATCGTTCTGGTTGAGTCCTGGGGAGCGGCCACGGACTCAGTCATCCGCGACGCCCTGATCCAGCCCTACCTTCAGCCTGAACTCGAAGCCCGGTATGAAGTGATGCAGGGGACAGTTCCGTTCTACGGAGGAACGGTGGCTGGCGAGGCTCGGGAGCTTTGCGGCACCACAATTGGCTATCACTTGCTAAACGCCTCGCCCCAGGAACTTGGGAGCTGTCTTCCCCATCGACTGGCCGCCGTGGGCTATCGCACAATGGCGGTGCATGGCTCCGATGGGCGCGTGTTCAACCGCCAGGCCTGGTACAACACCATCGGATTCCAGGAGATGTGGTTCCATGACCGCTTCAGGCAGCAAGGTTTGCCGGATTGTCTGGGAATGTTTATTGGCACCTGCGACGCGGCAATTGCCAATTGGATTGGAAACCGCCTCGATTCCGATGACGGTGCTCCGAACTTCGTCCACTGGACCACGCTGAACTCTCATCTGCCGGTGCTCACGCCGTCGCCGATTTCAGATGGGCCGCCGTGCGATCTGTCTCCCTTGCTGGCTTCCCAGGAGTCGTTGTGTTCCTGGTTCCAACTGGTTGGCAATGTGCATCGCTCTGTTTCCAGGGTGGCGATGAGCCGGCTTACTCGCCCGACAGTTTTCGTCATTGTGGGCGATCACGCTCCGCCGTTTGGCGATCAATTACGCAGCCAGTTTCTAAAATCCGAGGTTCCCTATGTGCTGCTCTTGCCTCGCAAGAACCAGGCCGGCGTCAGGTAGAAATCGCTGAGTGATCCTGAATTGGCGGACGATGGGATAATTCCATTCCAGGGCACTGATCGACGGGCGATTCGAGCGATAAACGGCAGGAGCGACGATGAACGAACTCGAAGAGATACTGATTGGCGACAGCGCGCACGCACGGCCGGCACAGATTCTTGAGGGGCTGACAGCGGAGCTTGTTCATGGCGCCGTGGAAGGCGCTCCGCACACGATGTATCAGGAGTTGTGGCACATGGCGTTCTGGCAACAGGTCACGCTGGACTGGATTGAAGGCATCGAGACGCCATTTCCCGTTCATGCCTCAGCAGGATTCCCGTCGCAGGCCGACACCGGCTCCGAGGAGTGGGACCGTCTTCGGGAGCGGTTCTTCCGTGGCAGCCAGAAGGCGGCGGCTGTGACCCGCGACACCGAGCAACTGCTGCGACTCGTTCGCTGCCCTTCGCGGCCGCCGCTTCCGGCCCGCACCATGACCGTGCGCGAGCAACTGGAGAGCCTGGGCGCACACAATGCCTATCATTTCGGGCGAATTGTGCTTCTGCGGCAATTGCTTGGGGCCTGGCCGCCGCCCTCGGGAGGCTATAGCTGGTGATGCGTGTAGTCACCCGGAGCCGCGCGGTTTGTTCGCGCCTTGCACGGGAAGGTATCATTGCTCACGATGGTTACTCCGCCGACAATTGAGGTTGCCAACCTCGGCATGGCCGACTCGCTCATCCTTATGGTGATGGCGCTGGTGGTGTTTGGGCCGCGGAGGCTGCCGCAGATCGGGCGGCAAATCGGCAAGCTGATGTACGAGTTTCGCAAGGCCTCAAACGACTTCAAATTCCAAATGGAAGAAGAACTGCGGAACGCCGAAGAGGCCGACCGGCGGAAGCAGGAAGAGGAACGCCTGAAATCGCTGGCTTTGGCGGCGCCGCCTCAGCCTGCGCAGACTCTAGAGGCCGGAATTGCGCCCCTGGCTGAAAATGCGAACCCGAGCCCTTATCCGGATGAGTCCGATTATCCCGCCGTGATCATGCCCGCCGAGCAACCGCTGGCGGAAGAGACGTACCCGAAGATTCAGCCGCCCTCAACGGGTGTGCAGGTTCCGGCGGCAAAGCCATGGAGCCTGGAAGAGGAACTGGCGAAAAAGCCAGGAACATCAAGCTCCGAGGCCATTCCGGAAGCAGGCGACTCTCCAGCGGTAACTCCCATCGACCAGCCGGCCGCCTTCGTCGAAATCACCGGGGAACCGGAGCAAGCGGCCCACCATGGTTGATCCCACTGACGCAATCGGAAAGGCGCGTGTGGCCGTGACCCAGCGCGCCGAACTCCCAGGCATGAGCCTGATGGAGCACCTGGACGAGTTGCGCCGCCGCATCGTCCACTCCGCCATTTACCTGGGCCTGGGTTTCGCGGTGGCGTGGATCTTTCACGACAGGCTGGTCGATTTTATTCAGGCGCCGCTGAAGAACGATGGCAAGTCGCTCAACATGATCCACCCCATGGATGGGATGAATCTGGCGATCAACGTATCGCTGGTTGGCGGAGCGATTCTGGCTTCCCCTTTTATCCTTTACCAGGTATGGCTGTTCATCGCGCCGGGGCTCTACCAGAAAGAGCGGCGGTTCGTAATTCCCTTCATGGCGGCAACCGTGGGACTTTTCCTGACGGGCGCTTACTTCGGCTACTACTGGGTGCTTCCCAGCGCTGTGCATATCATGCTGGATGTCTTTGGCAAGAAATTTACGGCCGTTATAAGCATCGAGGAATACACCAGTTTCTTCCTGTCGATCATTCTTGGCCTCGGCATCAGCTTCGAGCTGCCCATCCTCATCTTCTTTCTGGCCCTTTTCGGCATTGTCAGCCCGCGGTTCCTGTGGAAAAATTTCCGCTATGCAATCCTGTTGATTTTTCTGGTGGCGGGCATCATTTGCCCCATGGCGGATGCAGTGAGCATGTGCATTTATGCGGTGCCGCTGCTGGCACTTTACATGGTCGGGATTGGCGTAGCCTGGTGGGTGCATCCGTCGCGGCGCAAAGCCAAGGCAGCGAAGGAGGCGGCGCATTGAGGTTTCTCTCGCTGCCCAGTGGCGTTGTTTGTCTGGCCCTCTTGGCCGCTTCATTGGCCGCGCCGGCTCAGCAACACTTTAACGGCGCAAGTGCGCTTGAATACGCGCGCAAATTTGTTGCTATCGGCCCGCGCTGGCCCACCAGCCAGGGGCACGTGAAAGCCGAGCAGTTTTTGCGCGCACAATTTCAGCATGACCAGCTCGAAGAGGACACGTTCACCGCCGACACACCCATTGGCCCTGTGGCGATGCACAACTTCATCGTGCGATTTCCCGGCAAAAAGAACGGAGTGATTGTGTTGGGAACGCATTACGAAACCAATTATCCGCTCAAGACTATCGACTTTGTCGGAGCAAACGACGGCGGCTCGACGACCGGGTTGCTGTTGGCCATTGCCGACCAGTTGCGCGGCAAGACGCTGGAGGGGTACTCGGTCTGGCTGGTTTTCTTCGATGGCGAGGAAGCCATTCAAACCTGGTCTCGATCTGACTCGACTTACGGCAGCCGCCACCTGGCGGTGAAGTGGGCCAAGGATGGAACGCTGGGGCGGATCAAGGCATTCATGCTGGCCGACATGATCGGCGACAAGGATCTGGACATTCAGCGCGAATCGCAGTCTACCGACTGGCTGGTGGCGCTGGTGAAGCAGGCGGCTCACAAGTTCGGTTACGACCGGTATTTCTTTCAGACCGATGAGCCGGTGGAAGACGATCACCTTCCGTTTGTGGAGCGCGGCGTGCCGTCGATTGACGTGATCGACCTGGACTACGGACCGAACAACAGCTACCACCACACCGCGCAGGACACGATGGACAAGATCAGCGCGCGGAGTTTGACGATCGATGGGGATGTGTTTCTGGAGACGATTCGGCTAGTGAATCTGCGGTAATGTAGTTGTCTGATCTCGCATCAATCTGTAATCTTGCATCAAATTTGGAATTGATACACAATATCTTAATGAGAACTACGGTCACGCTCGACGACGACGCCTATGAAACGGCAATGCTCTGCGCCAAGGGCAAGGGAATCACGCTGGGCGCGGCCATCAGCGAGTTCGTGCGCCAAGGGCAGGCAGCACGCTCCTTGGAATCGTCACCTTCGCCCCGGCTCAAGAGACTGCCGAATGGGATGCTTGTCGCCCGCGCTCGCGGGAGGGTCATCACTTCCGAGATGGTGAAGGCCGCGTTGGAAGAGGATGACGATTGAATAACCCGAAGTACTTGCTCGACGTAAACGTGCTGATCGCCCTCACCGACGAGGGGCACATTCATCACCGGATCGTCATGAAGTGGTTTAACACACCGAATCTCGACTGGGGTCGATGTGCATTTTCCGAGGCAGGCTTCTTTCGCATATCGGTGAATCCGAAGCTGGGTCGATTGACTTTCGACGACGCCACCAACATCCTGGCTACCCTAACCAAGCGTCAACATTATCATTATTGGCCCATCACGGCCGATTGGGATGAGTTGGTAGCTCCCTTTCGAGAGCATGTATGGGGCCACCGGCAGGTCACCGATGCCTGGCTGCTTGGGCTCGCGGTGAAAGAAGGCGGGGTTCTGGTCACGCTGGACAAGGCCATCCGGTCGATGGCCGGGGCGAAATACGCCAAGCATGTGCTGGTGCTGGAATAGTTGACTGTGCAGCGATGATCAAGAGGCTCGTTTTATTGCCGGGAATGCATGGAACCGGTGAATTATTCTCCGAGTTCATGAGAATGATGCCTGAGCCAATGCAGATCGAAGCATCATACTTTCCGACGGGCGCAAGCCCTTCATACGACCAGTTACTGGCAATGGTCGAATTCATCGCTCCCGCATCTGAGGACTTTGTCCTGCTTGCCGAGTCCTTCTCGACCCCTTTGGCGATTCAATACGCTGCAACCAATCCGCCAAACCTGAGAGGCTTGATCCTCTGCGCAGGCTTCGCGACTTCTCCTCTTCGTGGATGGCGAAGATCGTTCGCGTCGTTGATTGCACCTTTCGCTTTCCGACTGCCTCTGCCGAGAAAAGCCGTTTCTCGCTTTCTTGTCGGAGCAGATTCACCGGAGTCCCTTCACGAGGCTGTTCGTGCGGCAATTCGCTCCGTTGCACCGACGGTTCTCATTGCGCGACTGCGTCAGATTCTGGCAGTTGACGTGCGGCTTGCGCTGCGAAATGTCTCAACGCCCATCCTTTATATTCAAGCCCAACAAGATTGCCTCGTTGGCCGATCCTGTCTTGAAGAAATTAGAGGAATCAAGCCGCAGGTCCAAGTCGCGCAAATCAGAGGCCCTCACCTTATCCTTCAGCGTGAACCGCAAAAATCCGCAGACATCGTTGCCAGGTTCATGGACGGGCTGAAGGGAAGCTGACCACTGAAAACTGACAACTGACAACTGCTTTCTATACCATCCAGAAATGATTGCAGGCGCATCCTGGGTCTGGTGGGTCGGCTTCCACGCCGTGGTGGCGGCGCTGCTGCTTGCCGATTCCCTGCTCCCCGGCCATCGCCGCGAATCGCAGCACGCGCAGGCTTTTGCGTGGATGTGGACCGCGGTGCTGGTGTTGGCCGCGACCGGCTTCGCTGCCTGGATCGCCATATCTCAGGGCCACCAGACGGCGCTGGAATGGGTGGGCGGCTACGCGATTGAAACTTCCCTCAGCGTCGACAACCTCTTTGTCTTTCTGGTCATATTTCAAGGCTTCCGCATTAGCGTCAAGCGCCAGCACAATGCGCTGCTGTGGGGCGTGGGTGGCGCGGTGGTGCTGCGCGGGCTGTTTATCGCGGCAGGCATTGCGCTGCTGAAGCGCTTCGACTGGATCACCTGGATATTCGGCCTATTCCTTCTCTATGCGGCGTGGCGGCTGGTGCGCGGCGGCTCGGCGCACGCGGCCATTCCGGAGTGGATTCGCCGCCTGCAGCCGGCCAAGGGATCGCTGCTGCCCGTGATTCTGGCCATCGAGGTAACCGATGTGCTGTTTGCCGTGGATTCCATTCCCGCGGTTCTCTCCATCAGCCACAACCCGTTCGTGGTCTACACCTCGAATATCGCGGCGGTGCTGGGGCTGCGCTCGATTTACTTTGCGCTGGCCGCGCTGCTCGACCGCTTCCGCTATCTGCACTACGGCCTGGGCGCAATGCTGACCTTTGTGGCGCTGAAGATGCTTGCGGCGCGATGGTTCGACGTGCCGATTATGCCTTCGCTGGCTATTATGGGGACAATTCTCACGGTGTGCGCGGTGCTGTCGTGGATGGCGGCGGACAGGGAACAGGGATCAGGGATCAGGAATCGGTAATGCATTGCGGGATTTCGCTGACTGGGGGTACGAAGGGATAACCCGCCTGGCGCAGTCTGTAGCACGGGCACGCCCGGCTCCGGCTGTTCTCTGATCCCTATTCCTTGTTCCTTGTCTCACCACTCTTCGAATCGAACCTGGCCATCGCCTGCCAGGATGGAGTGCCTGCGAAATTGCTCGTCGTCGCGGTGCGGAAAATCGTTGCGGAAATGCGCGCCGCGGCTCTCGGCGCGAGCCAGAGCTGATTGCAGTATGGAATGGGCTACCCGGCTGAGTGCCTGCGCTTCGATGAGCCGGCGGCTGGACTTGCCTTGCTGAACGAAGCGGGCAATCCCTGCCTCGCACTCGGCCTGCGCGGCAACGCCTTCCAGCAGCATGGATTGCTGCCGCAGCAAACCGGCGCAGCTCCACATGGCCCTTTGCAACGCTGCAATGTAATTCTCGACCAGCTCCTCATCGTAGCTGGATAAGGGAGCTTGGATCGCCTCTGGCGCGCAGGCAGACACCAGAGCCAGCCCATCCGCCAGCATGGCCTGCGCTGCTCGGGCGCCGAAGACCAGGCCTTCGAGAAGCGAGTTCGAGGCCAGGCGATTTGCTCCATGAACGCCGGTGCATGCCGCCTCGCCAGCCGCATACAAGCCCGCCAAACTTGTTCGCCCATCCAGGTCGGTCCTTATACCGCCCATCAGGTAATGCGCAGCGGGGCGGACAGGGATTAAATCTCGTGCCAAATCGAGCCCTTGTCTGGCAAGGAACGCGCTGATTCCTGGAAAGCGTTTGTGCGGATCGATGCTTGTGACGTGGCGCATGTCCAGATACACAGCATTTGTTTCCGTAGCCGTGCCTCCCATGCCTTCGCGCGCTATGGCGCGGGCTACCACGTCGCGGGGGGCCAGTTCCAATTTGGGGTGGTATCGCTCCATGAATCGCTCTCCGCGATGGTTGCGAAGATATGCTCCCTCGCCGCGCAGCGCTTCAGATAGCAGGAATCGCGGGACGCCCGGAAGAGCCAGCGCGGTGGGATGAAACTGGTAGAACTCCATGTCGGCCAGCTCCGCGCCGGCCGTTGCGGCCAGTGCGATGCCATCGCCGGTGGCTACGGCGGGATTGGTGGTATCGGAATAAACCTGGCCTGCGCCTCCCGCGGCGATCAGGATGGACCGCGCGGCGATTCTATGGGGTGTCCGGTCTGCGGCGTTGGGGCCGACGCTGGCCAAGTCGGCGGCAATCACGCGGCCATCGGCAACCACAAGGGTGGTGACCATGGTCCATTCCGCGAAGCGGATTCGCGGATGGGCGCGGGCAAAAGCCACCAGGGAGCGGCTGATTTCCGCGCCAGTGGCGTCTCCATTAGCGTGGAGAATACGTGGTCGAGAGTGAGCGGCTTCGCGGGTACGCAGGAGCTTTCCAGAATGGCTGTCACCCTCGCGATCGAAGTTCGCACCCCACTCGATCAGCTCTTCAATGCGCAGCGGACCTTCGCGCACCAGGAGCTCGGCTGCGGGACGGGTTACAATTCCATCGCCTGCGTTTACGGTGTCTTCCAGATGCAGGGCAATGTCTTCGTCGCCCTCCGTTGCAACAGCAATTCCACCTTGCGCGTAGTGGGTGTTGGATTCGCCGAGAGACTCCTTGGTGACCACCAGAACATCACCATGGTTGGCCAGTTCGACGGCCGCGCGGAGGCCTGCGACGCCCGCGCCCATCACCAGAAAGTCCACCTGGGAGCCCATTGCCATGAAACCTAAGGCTATCACTCTGAAGACCGCTGAGCGGGACCAGCGAGCCTGCGCGCCCAAGTGCGAAGCGCCGGCTCGGGGCGTGGGTCGTATTGCTCAGACTTGGGTGTGCATCCCGCCTAGTGTTGAGAACGTAAGGATAGATAAATGACGGCCCCGGCGGAACCGAGGGCACTCATGAAACCATCCAAAGATCCTTATGGTCGCTGCTGTTGCTGGATTGTTGTTCACGGCGATACGGGATCTCACGCAATACAAGGAACCGCAGACACCTTAAGGGGGGTCAAAAACATGCGCGGACTCAAGTTTCTTCTCGGTACTACAGCATTGCTCGCGGGTATGGCCCTGGCGCCGGCGGCGCAGGCGCAAATTGTGGTTGGCGTAGGCGTTGGTATTCAGCCTGTTTGCCAATACGGCTATTACGACTATGCGCCGTATGCCTGCTCTCCCTATGGGTTCTACGGGCCGGGATACTTCTATAACGGGATCTTCCTGGGCATGGGCCCATGGGCCGGCTGGGGTTATGGCCACGGCTGGGGCGGGCATCGGTTCGTTAATGGCGGTGGTGGAAGCTATCGGGGCGGCGGCGGCGCGGCAGCAGCGCGTGGCTATGCTTCTCGCGGCGGCGGCGGCGGTGAAGTGGCCCGCGGTGGCGGCGGTGGTCAAGTGGCCCGCGGTAGCGGCGGCGGAGCAGCGCGCGCAGGCGGCGGCGCACATGCGGTAGCGGTTTCTCATGCTGGCGGTGGTGGAGCACGCGCAAGCGCTCCCCGTGCGGCGGCTTCTCACGGCGGCGGCGGCGTAGCCCGCGGCGGTGGTGGTGGCGCAGCTCGCGGCGGTGGCGGCGGCGGGGGCGGTGCAGCCCGCGGCGGTGGTGGCGGCGGGGGACATGCCGGCGGCGGACGCAAATAACCTGGACATCTGCTGCAACCGACAACAGATGATGGACGAGACGGCGGAGCATACCAGCTCCGCCGTTTTGCGTTCGCGGGTTTTCACGGCTACGTGTCAGCCTTGCGTTCGACCCTCACCCTGTATCCTCCGCTTGTTACCATATCCTCCCGGAATGCATCCGATAGGCAGACATAGGATAGGAAGACGCCGCCGCGGTTGAGGAGGATGGCTCGCCACAATGATCGTTCGAGAACAGAGAGCGCGGCCCAAGCCGTGGAGGGCGAGGGAACACCACGACGCTGCCTGGTGGCTGACGCCGTTTTTCTCTATGGAGTGGGCGCTGAACTGGGTTGCCTTTGCGCTGAGCAACTGGACCCTGCTCGAAGTGCTGGAGTATCTGGGAACCTTTTCTGTGCTGATTGCCGTAGTGTTTTACTTTGCCGAGTCGGGCGACCGGGTAAAGCAGCGGCACTACCAGGCCTGGCAGGTAATTAACACGGCGCAGGGCAAGGGCGGGAGCGGGGGAAGGATCGAAGCGCTGCAGGAGTTGAATGCGGACAAGGTTCCGCTGGTTGGAGTGGATGTTTCTTCGGCGTTTCTGCAAGGGCTGAATTTGGAGCATGCCAATCTTCTGCGCTCCGATTTCAGTTCTACCGACCTGCGGAACAGCAGGCTTGCCGGAGTGGATTTCACGCTTGCCACGCTGAACAGCGCCAACCTGCGCGGCGCCGATCTGCACGGCGCTTTGTGCGTGGAGACCGACCTGCGCGAGGCCGACCTGGTGCGGAGCAGCCTGGCAGGCGTCAATTTTGCGGGAGCCTTGCTGGACGATGCGGATTTGCGCGGCACGGATTTGAGAGACATTCAATGGCGGAGCTTGAAAAGCGTGAAGGGCGCCAACATTGCGGACGTAAAGAATGCGCCGGCTGGATTTGTGGAATGGGCACGCGCGAACGGAGCTTTGGAACAGTCAAACGCGGGGCCATGAAGGCGCAGCCCATCGGGATTAGCGTCGAATCCCGATGCGTTGTTGCGCAAAATCAGGGTACCTATTCAAGTCCGGCGGCCGGCCGGTGAGGACGGAGAACGGAGAACGATCGGAATCGATGCCCGCCGGAGAGCAAATTGCCGGTTCGCCGCGACCGCTTGAGGCCATGGTCCCGGTTCGGCTATGCTTAACTTTCTCTATGCCCCACGGATTCGACGCATATCGCATATTCATTTCGGCTCCCGGAGATCTCGATCCGGATCGCCAGGCCTGTCACGATGCCGTTGCAGCGGTGAACGAGACCACCGCCATGCCGGCGAAGATTCTGCTGGTGACATTGGGCCTGCGGGAAAACAGTCAGATTGAGAGTAATCGGAGCATTGTTTCCGACAACGTGCGCTGGAGCAGCTACTTCATCCAAATTTTTCAGGACGATTGGGGGCCGCGCGACCTGTTCCGGAAGCTTTTTCTGCTGGCCGCCGGGTGCCGGGACGATGCTTTGCTGCCGATGCGCGAAGTTGTCATCTGCCTGAAGGACGCGCCGGGGGAAACCAACGCCGAGATACTCGCCTTTCGAAAAGAGCTGGTAGAGCGAAAGGATATCGGAGTTTTTAAGTACAGAAGCCTGGACGAGCTGAAGACGCATCTGCTGGAGGTCTGCGGAGGTTGGGCGCGGGCGTTGATCGAATCGGGGAATGGCTCGACCCCAACTGGCGGCGCGTAGCGCTCGGCGGCCTGCTAGAACAGCGGCAAAGGCCGCCATTCCAAGTAGAAGTACATCTGATCTTCGCGCACGACGGTAAAGCCAAGGCGCATGTGGAAGCGCAGAGAGCCGGGATTGAACCGGAAGACGAAGCAGCGGATTGGCAGCCTGGCGTTCGCGGCTTCCTGCTGCAGGCGCTTGACCAGCACAGTTCCGATCCCCTTGCTCTGGAGCTTTGGGTGGACGGCGATATCGACTAGTTGGAACTCGCCGTCGCCGGGCGCGAACCATAGTCTGCCGACCGGCCTGCTGTCAAGCAAGACCACGTGGTAACAGGAGTTCGGGTACATTTGCGTGTAGGCCGACATCTGCCCGCGAAACTGCATGCGGATCAGGTCTTCCTTTTGCTGGGCCGGGATCTGCGCGAGGTCGAACTCCGGGGCGCGAACCGCGGAGTACAACTCATAAAGGAATATCTCGTCCTGTGGCAGGGCGGGGCGAACGGCGAGAGTGGACATGGCTCAAACGTGCGCGGGACCGGCTTGCAAGACCGGTCCCTCGCTTAGAAAGTGTACTACGAGCGCGCGGGAAAGATGCCTTGCAACGCGATGCAGAAGTTGAGCGTGAGATACGGCATCATATTGTTGTGCGGCTGACTGCCTCCCACCGGCGCAACCATATTGAGATTCATTTGCTGATTCAGCGCGCCGCCGGAGTTGTAGGCATTGGCCGGGGTGCCCGATGTCTTGACGAGAATCGAGTTGGTCGGGTCGCCAATCTGCCCCTTGAGTCTGCCGCCGTCGACGCAATTGATGGCATGACTATGAACCGGCAGCTCGTTTTGGAGCAGGGTGACGGTACTCGAGCCGCTGCTTTCGCCAAGATCGTACAAACTCAGGCCGGGACCCTGACCCTGCTGTAATGGAGACATGCCCTGGAGGTTGGGAAGCGCAAAGTTGCTTCTGCCGTCTCCGCCGTAGGTGGTGCCGAGCAGCGAGAAGAGCGCGGTGTTCTGAGAGAGGGGCAAGATCTGGCCGTTGCAAAAGGCCCAGCCTTTGGGCGCGAAGTTGAACCCGAGTATTCTTATCTCTGCGACAAATGGATCTGACATGGGATGTCCTCCTTGCGGCTAGGCGGCTAATTTTGACTGGGAAAAATTCCCGACAGCGCGATGCAGAAATTGAGAGTGAGGAAGGGCTGCATGTTCGGATGCGACTGGCTGCCCCCAACGGTTGACAACTGGCCGGGATACATGGCCACGAGACCAACGCCCACATTGCTGTATGCCGAGACGCCGCCCAGAATGTTCGAGGTTGGACCGGGCTGGTTCACGGCAGCGTTGGTGGCGTTCCACTGATGGGTGTGCAAAGGGATCTCGCTGGTCAAGAGCGTGTGGTTCTGCTCACCGCCCAATTCCCCACGCGTCTGTCCGTTGCCAAAGTGCGTGGGGGTGCGTCCCTGCAGATTCGGCAACCCGAAAGTCACCCTTCCGTCGCCACCATAGGTGGTTCCGAGCAGCGAGAACAGCGCCTGGTTCTGGTTGATGGGCATGAGCTGCCCGTTAGACAACGCCCAGCCTTTGGGTGCAAAACCGAAACTCATGATCTTGATCTCGGCCAAGAAAGGTGTGCTCATTTCTCATGTTCTCCTTATCTCTTTTGTAACTCGCCACTCTACGAAGGACTCGGAAATACTCCGAAGAGCGAGAGGATGAAATTGATGGCCAGATACGGCTGGATGTTGCTGTGCGCCACGTTTCCGCCGATATTTGAAATGTTTGCCGCCATGACAGCGGTCCCGGCTGTATTCACATCGTAGATGTCGGGTCCTTTGGACAGGTAATTGCCGCCCGGCAGCGCCGAGTTACTCGCATTTGGGGAGGCCAGGACCGAGTGGGTATGGGCGGGGATTTGGTTCAGATTCAGGGTGACGTTTTCGACGCCGCCGTTCTGGCCAATCGTGAACCCGGATCCCTGATGGATGGGAAGACGGCTGCTGAGGTTGGGAACGGCGAAGGTGGACTGCCCATCACCGCCGTACGTGGTGCCGATGAGGTTGAATAACGTTTCGTAACCCGAAATGGGGAGCAACTGCCCTTGGCACAGCGCCCAGCCTGCTGGCGCAAAGTTGCCCCCGAACATTCGAATCTCACCTACATAAGGTTGAGACATAGGTCATTTCCTCCAAAACACGGGATTCGGAATCATTGATTAGGGTTCAGGGAGTGACTTTTGGGGATTACTATCCGACAAGAAAAAACACTACTATGAGAAGGCGCAGACTTGCAAGAAAATAAACTGTCAATAAAAAGATTGGCACGAAAAGTGGAAGCGGACCGCTCGATTCAAAAAAAGCTCGGAGTTAAGCGGATGATCGCTGCCCGGCAAGTCAACTATCCATTGCCTTTGACTGAAAGCAACGGTTGTCTGCATTTAGGATGAAGGCAGCGTGCGAACGATACGAGTAGACACACCTTCTGCGAAGTACGACGTGATTGCGGGGAGCGGGCTGGTTGATACGCTTGCCGTCCGCATCGAGAGAGTTGCGGGCAAGCTGCCGCGGCGGGTCTTTGTGCTGACTTCGGCGCCCATCTGGGCGCTGTGGGGGCCTAGCCTGCTGCAGTCGTTTGCGGAAGCGCCCGAGGTGCTTTTTCTGGAGCCGGGCGAGAAGCACAAGACAATGGCCAGCGTGGACAGGCTGCTGCGGCAGATGGCGCGGTCCGGCGGAGATCGCGGCTCGCTGCTGATTGCCTTCGGTGGCGGGATTGTGGGCGATGTGGGCGGATTCCTGGCGGCGGTCTATATGCGCGGGATTCGCTACGTGCAGGTGCCAACCACTTTTCTGGCGCAGGTGGACTCGTCCGTGGGCGGCAAGACCGGCGTGAACCTGCCGGAGGGCAAGAATCTAGTCGGCAGCTTTCATCACCCGCTGGCGGTATTTGCAGATATTGGCGTCTTGGGGACGCTGCCGGACCGCGAGCTGAAGGCGGGGCTAATGGAAAGCGTGAAGGCTGGGATCATCCGCGACCGGACGCTGGTGCGATTTATGGAAGCACACGTGGACCAGGTGCTGGGGCGCGATGCGAAGGCCCTGGAGAAGGTGATTGCAGCTTCAATCCGAATGAAGGCCGATGTAGTGAACAGGGACGAGCGCGAGAGCGGGCTGCGGATGATATTGAACCTGGGGCACACGGTGGGCCACGCCATTGAGCAGGCCACGGCCTACAAGGCTCTGCTGCACGGAGAGGCAGTGGGCTGGGGCATGGTGGCGGCGCTTCACCTGGCACGGCAGCGGGGAACGATTTCAACGCCGCAGTTTGGCCGGCTGGAGAGTTTGATTCATCTGTACGGGCCGCTGCCGCCTCTGAAGCTGCGCGTGTCCAAGGTTGTGGCGGCAACAGGCAGCGACAAGAAGAATGTCGGCGGGATAAGACGATTTGTACTGCCGGTGGGGATTGGCGACGCGACGGTGGTGGAAGACGTGACTGCGGCGGAACTTGAGGCGGCGGTGGGCTATATGCTGGCGCGGGCCGGGGAGAAGCATAGCTGAATGACGACGCTTGGATCGAGGCCGACGGGTGCGGAAGACGAGGCCAGCGCAGCGCTTGCCGTGCGGAACATGTTCGACCAGATTGCGCCGCGGTATGACCTGCTGAATCATGTCTTGTCGGCAAGCGTAGACCGGGTCTGGTGGTGGCAGACGGCGCGGCGGTTCAGGGCGATATTGGCCGATCCCGATGCGGCAGTGCTGGATGTTTGCTGCGGGACGGGACACATGACGATGGCACTGCTGAAAGGCAGGCCGCAGGGGGCGCGGCCGATTCTGGCGGCGGACTTTGCGCGGGAGATGCTCGGCCGGGCGGCGCACCGGTTCGAGGCACGGAAGGCTGGCGCGCCGACTGCCATTGCGCTGGAGGCGGATGCGCTGCACCTGCCGCTGCGGGACGCCTCGCTGGATTTGATTGTGACCGCGTTCGGGTTCAGGAACCTCGCCAACTACGAGTCGGGGCTGAAGGAGTTTTATCGCGTGCTGAAGCCGGGAGGGCGGCTGGGCATTCTGGATTTCGCCGAGCCGGGAGGGCTTGTCGGGAAGGTGTATGGGGTGTACTTCCGAAGGGTGCTGCCGGCAATTGGGCGAATGATGTGTGGCAAGGACGGACCGTATCGGTATCTGCCGACCTCGGTGGGCAACTTTCCGCCGCCCGGCGAGATGCTGGAAATGATGCGCGGCGTTGGGTACCGGGAGTGCTCGTGGCAGCCCTATACGTTCGGGATTGCCGGACTGTATACGAGTTCACGTTGAAGACATCGGAACCTGAGCTTTCGGCTGCGTCCTGTGCCGGTGACGGATAATCTGAAAGAAGACATAAAAAAGTCAAAGGAAGCACGATGATTGCGCAAAGCGAATGGAAGGGCTCAACAATTTTCGAGGGGATTGCGGAGAACGGCAATTCAGTCTTCTTCGACGCCGACCCGTCGCACTCTCAGGGCCCCAGCCCCATGGAGGCTGTGCTGATGGCGCTGTGCGCATGTACCAGCGTGGACGTGGTCTCGATCCTGGAGAAGAAGCGGCAGCCGCTGATGGGGCTGCGGGTGAAGGCCGCGGCCACACAGGCCGAGAAGCCGCCCCGGGTGTTTACACACATCAAGCTGACCTATATGGTGAGCGGGCGATTGAACCGCAAGGCCGTGGAGGACGCCGTGGCGCTGTCGAAGAACAAGTATTGCTCGGTTTCGCGGATGCTGGAGAAGGCGGCGCAGGTGGAGTACGAAATAGTTTTTGAAGATGGCGAGCCCGACGAATGAGTAGCCGCGCGTTGAAGAATTTCGTTCAGGTGGCGTCGATGGTGATGCTGCTGGTGGCGGTGGGGCTGTTGGCGGCCATCACCACCATGCACTTCGCCATCCACGGAGCTGAGGTGCAGGTGCCGGCGCTGAGGGGGATGACGGTGGCCGACGCGCGCAGCGAGACTGCGGGGCTTGGGTTGAACCTGAACGTGGACAATCGCTACTACTCGGGCGACGTGGCTGCGGGACATATCCTTACACAGTCGCCGGAGCCTGGTTCGGTGGTGCGGCGGGAGTGGCGTGTCCGGGTGTCGGAGAGCCTGGGTCCGCAAAAGGTGGAGGTGCCGGACACGGTGGGCCGCGAGGAGCGGGTTGCGGCGCTGATGCTGCGGCGCGTGGGTCTGGAAGTGGGAGTGACCGCGCGGCTGCCTTACGGAAACGCTGCGGAGGGAACGGTTTTGGCGCAGGATCCGCCGGCGCACGCACAGGGGATTGAACGGCCCAGCATCAACCTGTTGGTGGCCGCTCCGGCCGACGACACCCTCGACGGCTTTGTGATGCCGGACCTGGCGGGATTGCCCGTGGTGAGCGCACAGGCGCAGTTGGCCAAGGTGGGCATCAAGTGCGCGCCGCCCACCTTTATCGACGTGCCGGTTGGGCCGGTGGGCAGCGGGGACGAGCCGGTGAAGTCGCCGGTGAAGCCGGGCGCGGTGGTGGCGCAACAGCCTGTCGCCGGGTTGCGCGTGGACCAGACGACGATGGTGAAGCTGGTGGTGGCGAAGTGAGAGAGACAGGAACTAGGGAATAGGGATTGGCGAGTCAGCCTGCGCACGGAGTGCATCCAATTCATGAACTCATGAAGCCCAAAACAAGAAATCAGCACAAAGACGCTGGCGGTCCTATGCTCCCTGCGGGAGATTACTCGCATGCCTGGCGCGCTCTGCGGCACAGGAATTTTCGCCTCTTCTTTGGCGGGCAAAGCATATCGCTCATCGGCACGTGGATGACGCGTGTGGCCACCTCGTGGCTGGTGTACCGGCTGACCAAATCGCCGCTGCTGCTGGGCACGGTGGGGTTTGCGGGGCAGATTCCCACATTTCTGCTGGCTCCATTGGCGGGTGTGATCGTGGACCGCATCGACCGGCGCACGCTGCTGGTTTGGACGCAGAGCCTGGCCATGGTGCAATCGCTGGCGCTGGGGTGGCTCACGCTTACGCATCGCATAACCATCCCGGAAATTCTGGCGCTCAGCGTGATGCAGGGGCTCGTCAATGCATTCGATATGCCGGGCCGGCAAAGCTTCATGGTGAAGATGGTGGAGGACAAGGCCGACCTTTCAAACGCCATCGCCATCAACTCGTCCATGGTAAATGTGGCGCGGCTCATTGGCCCGTCGCTGGCGGGGATGCTGATTGCCGTTACCAATGAGGGCTGGTGCTTCGTGACCGATGGCGTGAGTTACATTGCGGTGATTGCGTCGCTGCTGATGATGCGGCTTCCCGCGGCCGAAACGGACCGCGCGGCAACCACCATGCTGGCGCAACTGGGCGAGGGCTGGAGCTATGTGGCCGCATCCGGGCCGATTCGCACCATACTGGCGCTGTTTGCGCTGCTCAGCCTGATGGGCTGGCCGTTCATGGTGCTGATGCCGATTTTTGCGGCGCAGGTTCTGCATGGCGGCCCGCATACACTTGGCTTTTTGACGGGCGCGGTGGGCGTTGGATCGCTGGTGTCCGCGCTGGCGCTGGTGATGCGCCGGTCGGTGCGCGGACTGACAAAGATGATCCCCTTTGCGGCGGCGGTATTCGGCGTTGGGTTGGTCTGTTTTGGACTGTCGAATGTGCTTTGGCTTTCCATGCTGATGATGCTGGTGACGGGCTTCGGCATGATGCAGGGATTGACGGCCAGCAACACGATTCTGCAGACGTTGGTGGATGAGAAAATGCGCGGGCGCGTGATGAGCTACTACACCATGGCGTTTGTGGGGATGGCCCCATTCGGCAGCCTGCTGGCTGGCGCAATGGCGCACGCAATTGGAGCGCAGCGAACGGTGATTGTGAGCGGCATTGCCTGCATTGTTGGCTCACTGTGGTTCTGGACGCGGCTGAAGGGGATTCGCAGGCAGATGCGGCCGATTTATGAGCGGCTGGGGATTGTGCCCGGAATTGCGGCGGAAGAGGGCGCCCAGAATTGAGCGCGAACCAGCGGAGTTGGTAGAGGCGGAAATAAATGGGATTGACCGAAGACATTGAGCGCGTGGCGTTGCAGGAGCGGGAACTGAAATTGGCTCGCCTGGATGCGCGGGTTGCGTGGGAGCTGGGAGTCCGCTTGCGAACGATGGCGGAAGAGCGCGGACTGAGCGTGGTAATCGATGTGCGGCGGTTCGGGCAACAGCTGTTCTATGCTGCCCTGGAGGGAACGGCGCCGGACAATGCCGAATGGGTGCGTCGCAAATGCAATGTGGTGGCGCGATTTCATCGCAGTTCGTATGCGGTGGGAATGAAGCTGAAGGCGAACAGCGACACGCTGACCGGACAACAGGGCTTGCCGCTGGCAGATTTTGCCACGCATGGCGGTTCGTTTCCGCTGACGGTGGAGGGTGCCGGAGTGGTCGGCTGCGTAACCGTCTCCGGCCTGCCTCAGCGCGCCGATCACGAATTGGTGGTCGAGGCGCTTTGCGGACTGCTGGGGCGCAATTATCCCGAACTGCGGCTGGCTGCGGAATAGAACTCCGGCTTGTTGTTTCGCGAATCGCCGGCGGATCAGGCGGTGCGTTCGACCATTGCGATGAAGAACCCGTCGGTGTGGAATTGGCCCGGGAGCAGGTGGAGCGCGCCATCGGGCGTGAGGCAGTTACGGAGATGCTCGGCGCCGTTGGCGGTGAGGATTCCTTCGGCGAGCAAGGAGTCGATGCGGTCTTCGAGCGAAAGCGTACGAGTATTCCGGTTTCGTGCAAGAGCCAAGGCGACTACCTGCTCGTTCTCCTCCAATTCCATTGAACACGTGGAGTAAATGACGTGGCCGCCGGGGTGGACGGCGCGCACGGCGGCGAGCAGGAGGTCGCGCTGGCGATCGGCATGGCGACTGAAATCCTCGGGACTCAATCGGAAGCGGATTTCGGGGTGCCGGCCCAGCGTGCCGGTTCCGCTGCAAGGGACATCGGCGAGAGCGACATCAAAGCCGCCGTCAACGAGCACGTTTGCATCGGTGAGGCGGCACTGGATGCGCGAGGTGAAAACCGCCATCCGCGTACTCAATTCTTGCCAGCGCGGCGGGCTGATTTCGCAGGCCAGGATGCGGGCTTTGGGGTTACGCTCGGCGAGGACAAGCGTTTTGCCTCCGGGGGCGGCGCAGCAATCCAGGAGCCAGTTTCCCCGACCCGCAAGCTCAGCTACCAACTGTGATCCTTCATCCTGAAGCCACACGCGGCCCTCGCGAACAGCCGCGCTCGCGGTGATGTCGCCGGAGACCACTCTGCGCGCGGCCGTAAGCAGTTCTCCAGGCTCCAGACGGATGCCTGCGAGGGAGAGTTCCGCTTCTACGGCGGGGTTGGCGATGTGGAGGGTGAGCGTGGGTTGGCTTTGGTCGTGATGGCAAAAGGCGCGGGCCGCTTCCATGCCATAGCGGGCCACCCAGCGCTCGACAACCCACGCTGGATGCGCCTGTGCCAGCGCCAGTTCGGCTGGAGATTGATCTGGAAAGCTTGCGGGCGGCGCTTCGGAGAGTCTGCGGAGAACGGCATTGACCATGCCGGAGGCAAATTGCTGGCCGGCCTGCTTGGCCAGTTCCACACTCTCATCGATGGCGGCGCGAGCGGGGATGCGGTCCATGTGCAGAATCTGGAATGCGCCCAGGCGGAGCAAGATCAGAACTTCGGGATCGAGTTTGGCGTTGGGGTGCGTGAGCAGAGCGCGGATCTGGTAATCGAGACGAATTTGCCAGCGGAGAACGCCGAGCACAAGGGCTGTGACCAGATTGCGGTCGAGGGGCGAGAGAGCATTAACGGCTTTGTCGCGAAGCAGGTCGTCAGCGTGCGCGCGGTCGCGCTCGACTGCCATGAGAATGACGAACGCCGCTTTGCGCGCGGGTGAAACATTAGCCATTCGATGCCATCCTCAAGATTGTCTTGGCGTCTTGATTGGATTGTACCGGCTGCACAGCAACGATTATGCACTTTATTTGCAACGACATGGTGCCCAAAAAGCAGGAACAGGCCCTCAGCGATGAACGCTAACCCAAGCGCGCGCCAGGCGCGAATGCGGTTCCACGCAGAAACTCGGCCGCGGCAAGGCGCTTTTTGCCTTCGAGCTGAACCTCGAGCAGTTCGAGCCAGGTGTTTCCGGCGCAAGCTACGAAAAGGCGATGGCCTTCGATAGCGATTTGGCCCGCGACGCCAAGGACCGGCTGTGTCGGGTGCGGCTCAGTCGCGTTGGACGGCGAAGCAATATTCAGCCGATGGACGATCAGTTTCTTCCCGTCGAGCGCGGTAAACGCGCCGGGCCATGGCTGGAATGCTCGCCACCGATTGTAGAGTTCGTGAGCGGAGCGGGCGGCAAAGTCCATGCGGCCATCCTCACGATCGAGGAGCGGGGCAAAGGTGGCGAACGAGTGGTTCTGCGGCTGGGGATGAATCGATCCATCGGCCAGGCCGGCCAGTGTTTCGACGACCAGCGGGGCGCCGGCGCGCGCCATCTGCTTGAAGAGGTCCACGGCGGTTTGGCTCGGGTCAATGGAAAAGGTTTGCTGAAGCAGAATCGGCCCGGTGTCGAGGCCCTCTTCAAGCAGCATGGTCGTGTTTCCGGTGAATGCGTCGCCCATGGCAATAGCCCACTGGATGGGAGCGGCGCCGCGGTACTTTGGCAGCAGGGAGCCATGCAGGTTGATGCAGCCGAGACGGGGCAGGGCCAGCATCCACGGGGGAACGATGCGGCCATAAGCCACGACGACGATGGCGTCGGGCGCAATGGACTCAAGCAGCGTGCGAAACTCGGGATTGCCGCGGATTTTCTCAGGCTGCGTGACTGGCAAGCCGGAGGCGAGCGCAACCTGTTTGACGGGAGGCGCGGTGAGTTGCTGGCTGCGGCCTACCGGCCGGTCAGGTTGCGAAACCACCAATGCGATTTCGTGCCCGGCCGCAACCAGAGCTTCGAGGGTGGGGACGGCGAAGCTGGGAGTGCCGCAGAAGACTAGTTTCACCGCTCTACCACTCGCCCGCGCGCTGCAGTTTGCGGATCTTGCGCAGGTTGAGGTCGCGCTTGAGCGGGCTCATGCGGAAGATAAACAGCATGCCGTCGAGGTGGTCTATCTCATGCTGCATGCAGCGCGAGAGCAGGTCTTCCCCATCCATTTCGAACCACTTGCCGTGCTCGTCCTGGGCGCGGATGCGAACCCTGGCGGCGCGGACCACCTTCTCGCGGACGTCCGGGAAGCTGAGGCAGCCTTCTTCCTCGTAGACCTTGCCATCTTGGAAGATGATTTCGGGATTGACGAGTACCAGTTTCTTTTCCGGGTCTTTGCCCATGCTGAGGTCAATGACAGTGACGCGCTTGGACACACCCACTTGTGGCGCCGCCAGGCCGATGCCTTGCGAGGCGTAGGTGGTCTCAAACATGTCGGCGACTAGTTTGCGCAGTTCCGCGTCGAATTCGGCGACGGGTTCACCGGGTTGCGAGAGTACCGGCTCGGGATATTTTACGATTTTTAGAATCATGTTGTTTTTCTTGATAAGTTCTGAAATCCGCTTTCCTTGCCCCAGTGTTTCGACAAGATCAACGCGGCCAGGAAGACTCGCGCGACCTCTGAGTCCTTTTCGACGTTCCAGTCTCGAAACGCGGCGTCAGCGATTGCCAAGCACTCAGAGGCCCAATCCAGGTTAATCTCGCCGGAAGCGTCGAGCACATCGTAATCCGCGACATAGCGCGCTTCCTGCAAATCCACAAAACTTTGGGCGACATTTGCCAAGCCGGGAGAAACAAACCCGGTAAAGCCGATGTCCTTTGGCAGATTCGAAGGGCTTTTTCCCTGCGAGAGGAAGTTTCTTGCTGCCGTTTTCATCTGGCCGTGATCGAGAGCGCGTTGAGTTCTGCCGCGAAGGCCAATCGGTGAATCGGGGCTTATCTGCTCGGCTACAGACGATGCTAGCAGGTTGAAGAGTGCATAGTAGGCTGCGGAGACGGCTCTTCGCAGATGAATCTCCTCAGGCGATCCGTTCAACAGTTCCCGGGAATGTGCGAGCAAATCGTCAGCTAGCGGCACTCAAAAGACTCCGCTCTACTTTCGTGTTGAATTGAATCCATGACTCAATGTCGAGGATCATCCGAAGCCTGTCGCGCAATTTCTTGTAAAAGACAATTCTGGAATCAGCGTTCGCCAACGTTGGAGCGACTTCAGGATTGGCAAAAAAGCTGACAATCACCTTGGGGGTGCCGTCGCGCATCTCACCCGAAGAGATTTCATACTTGAGCAACGCCGCATCCGGAGCCTTCTCCAGATCAACAGGCCATGGAGCGTACTCGGGCAGAATCTGGGGAAGTACTTTCTTGATCGTCCCAATATCCGAATAGGTCAGCTTTGAATAGGTGACGTCGTCCAATTCCAGGCCAGAAAAGGCCGAGGCGAGCCGAAAGCGCCAGTTTCCGTCCGCACCAATGGAACGCTCCTGGATCAAGAACTCTCCGTTGAAGCCAAAGACCGTAACTCGATCACCGACTTCCGGGGTGAACTCCAGTTTCATCGCCGCCTCCATCTCAAGTGTATCCCGGAATCAGTTTCCGTTTAATACGCCCGTATCTGTTCGATGTATCCGTCGAAATTCCGTTTCATTTCCAGCACCGAGTCGCCGCCGAACTTCTGCTGTGCCAGGCCGGCAACGGTCAACGCGACCATGGCCTCGGCCGCTACCCCGGCTGCGGGAACCACGCAAATATCGCTCCGCTCGTAGCTTGCGCTGGTTGACTCGCGGGTGTCAAAGCGGACCGACTCCAGCGGACGGCGGAGGGTGGAGATGGGCTTCAGGTAACCGCGAACAACGATGTCTTCGCCGTTGGAAACCCCGCCCTCGATACCGCCGGCGTTGTTCTGGGGACGGGTGAAGCGGGTGGGATTCTCGGTTGGCTGCGGCGCGTATTGAATGGGGTCGTGGACCCTGGAGCCGAACCACTCGGCCGCCGTGACGCCGCGCCCGATTTCGACCGCCTTTACGGCTTGCAGGCTCATCACCGACCAGGCCAGCAGGCCGTCGAGACGCTCGTCCCAGTTGGCGTAGGTTCCCAGGCCGGCGGGCGCGCCGTGAACCACCACCTCAAAGACACCTCCAACCGTGTCGCCGGTGCGCGAGACCTCCTCAACCTCTTGTTTCATTCGGGCTTCGGTGGCGGGGTCGACGCAACTGAGCATGATTTCGTCTTTGGCAACGACACCTGTGATTTCGTCCCAGGTCGCGGCGCGGTCGAGTTCGACCCGGCCAACCCGGATCACGTGGCTGGCGACCTCGATTCCTAAAGCGCGCAGCATGAGCTTGGCGAATGCGCCGGCAGCGACCCGCCCCGTGGACTCGCGGGCGGAGGCGCGCTCGAGCACGTAGCGGGCATCGGGGAAGTTGTACTTGAGGGCTCCGGCAAGGTCGGCGTGGCCTGGGCGCGGCGAGGCAACCGGCTGGTGCTTGGCGGCGTCGCCGGCTTCGACGGGAAGCTTCTCTTCCCAGTTCTTCCAGTCGCGGTTCACAATCTCGATGGCGACGGGCGAGCCGATGGTCTTGCCGTGGCGAACGCCGGAGAGTACGTGCGCCTTGTCGGTTTCGATCTTCATGCGGCCGCCGCGCCCGTATCCCTGCTGGCGACGCCATAGCTCGCGATTGACAAAGTCGAGGTCGACAGGGACGCCGGCGGGAAGTCCGGAGATGAGGGCGATGAGTGCCTCGCCATGGGACTCGCCAGCAGTTGAGAAGCGGATCATATTCTTTTGATTGTAAAGGACGATCGAGTCATCTACGACTCATCCGGAAGCAATCAGGCTTCCAAGAGCGCAATCTGCGAGTCGGCCTCGGCAACGCCCGCCTGCACCTTAACTTGTGCGTAAAGGCTTTTCGCCTCAAGCCAGAGTTGCTTCGCCTCCTCAGTGCGTCCGGTGTCGCCTTTGAGAAGCGCATATCCTCGGATAGCGTTTGCCAGGTCGAGAGGATAGGTTTGCTCATTGCTGCGGTAGATTTGCAGGGATTCCAGGTAATGGGGCGCCGCCAGGTCGTAGTCCTCCTGCTCGCGGAGTATATCCGCGACATGACGAACGGCGTGAGCAAGAACTAGTGGGCGGTCGAGGGTTCGGTATAGTGCGACCGCCTCCTCATAGTGTTTGAGAGCGATCGTCTCCTGATGCAGGTCTCTGGCGATTTGCCCCAGACCTGTCAGAGCCTGGGCCAGCAAGCCACGGTCACCGGATTTACGGCTAAGATCGACGGCCTCGGCGAAGCGGAGGCTGGCATCGTCGAGGCGCCGTTCTCTTCGCGCCTGATAGCCCTGATTGATCAGTTTGTCTGACGGGCTGCTCGTCATGCCGACAGATTAGCATAGGAGGATTCAGTGCGAGTAACCGGCACTACGCGAGAAACCAGTTCCACTGTTCCTCGGTAAGCGGAACGACCGAGAGACGGCCGATGAGGACAAGCGGCGAATTTGCGAACAGCGGTTCGGCTTTGATGTCGGCCAGGGGCCTCGGATGCTTGAAGCGCTTGCCGGCCTTGACGCGGACAATGGGGACTTTCGGGTCGGAGGGATCGACGCTGACCACCGTGCCGGTGCCAACTGCCGCGCGTTCGTCTCCGGTGTGGTAGAAGATCCACCTTGTGCCGGCCTTCATTTCGCGCAGATGCTTGACGGCAGTGGGGTTTGTCACTCCATCCCAGACGGTTTCCTTGTCGCGAAGAAAGTCGTCGAAGGAATAAACTCCGGGCTCGGTTTTGAACAGGAAGAAGGCCATGCGGACTCCATGGTAAGCGAAAGGCGGCGGAATTGGGAAATGGAGATCCGCCGTCTTTTGACCAGGGACGGTGGGAATCACTCGTGGTGGTCGCCGGAACAGCACGAGCCGGCAACCTTGGCGGGCTCTACGTAGAGCTGCTTTGGATCGACAAAATACCCTTGACTGTACTTGTCGTGATGGCGAACCCAGGCCATGGTGTGCGCCAAACCGCCTTCGTCGCGCCCCTTGGGAACGTGGTCGAGGAAGTTATACGTGCCGACAAATATATCGAGCCCGCGAGCATAACTCGAATACGTGTGAAAGACTTCTCCGCTCGGGTCCCTGAAAAACACACTGAGTCCCGGGGCTTCCTCGCTGGGAAATTGCATCTGCTCGTAGTTGTAATTCACCTTGCCGGCGCGTTCTTCCGGCGTGAACGACACATGATAGTCGTAGTTGAAATCGCTGCCGAAGGATGACGCCCAGGGAAACCGCCAGCCCATGCGCTTCTTAAAGGCCTCAATCTCCGCAATGGGCGCGCGTGAAACGACCGCAAGCGTCACGTCGCGATGCGACAGGTGGATGGCGGCGCCGTCGAAATGGTCAGCCAGGTACGAGCAGCTCGGGCAACCCTCTTTCCATCCCGGACCAAACATGAAGTGATAGATCATAAGCTGGCTGCGTCCCTCAAACAGGTCAGCCAGCGTCTTATTGCCGTTGGGCCCGTCAAAGGTGTATTGCTTCTCAACCTTCTCCCAAGGTAACTCGCGGCGTTGATGGCTCAACTCATCGCGCAGACGTGTGAATTCTTTCTCCTTTGCCAGAAATGCCTTGCGTGCTTCCAGCCATTCGGAATGTGAAGCCACTTTCGGGTGCTCAAGTTCTGTAACTGTGCTAGCCATGCTGATCCTCCTTGTTAGTAGGGATGTCATTCGCAGATTTTCCGGTTGTTGCTCTTTTGACTACGAGCGCGGTCAAGCCGCCGGTTGAAACGGTTGCAACTGCGATCCACGCCGCCGTTGCCAAACACACTGGACACATGACGATCTCCTTTCGCGGTGACTAAGCCACCTGAGCGGCAGGTTGCATGAAGATCGGAGGCTCGTCGGCGCTGGGGCCCCAGCTTGCCGGAACCGCAACAATCAGCAGACGCAAATATACGCTGAATTGGCCGCGATGCTGATACCAGTGGCTCAACATCACATCGCGAAGAAATTCCCCGCGAGGCTGCGCTAACACTTCATGGCCGCCCGCCGCCATGCGCCAGGTTTCCTTCATGGCCGTATCGTCGTACCTCGGCAAGAGGCTCCGCACAGCCGCAACGCTCTCATCGAAGGTCTTCAGAATTTCGTCGCGGCTTGCGGGCTGGGGCACGTTGAACGAGGTAGGGGCCTGCGCCGGATTGTTTTGGACGAACCGAACAATTCCGCCCGGTACGGAGGCAATATGGTAGGCGAGTTGTCCGGCAGTCATCGATTTTTCGTGCGGCTGCCAGGTCAGCTTTGCCTCTGGCAGCCGCTCCAAGAACGTCCGGGTGATGGGCGCCTGGGCTTCAAATTCGGCCAAGAATTCTTGTGCGATCGGCATGGCAGTTCTCCTCTGTTTGATAGGTGAAGATCTCTTGCGGGTAGCTGAAACGTGAATTATCCCTCGGCGCGTTCGCGCACTTTTTCGTGAATGGAATGCCATCCCTTGACAACGCCCTTCTTGTGCTCGTCCTGAACCAGCCCAAAAGCTGAGTGGCAAAACTTGATGAGCGTCTCGCCGCCCTCGTGGCTCAGGCGATACGACACATTGTTGGCAACCGGATGGGACATGAAAAGAGGCCCGCTAAATTCCAGCAGCGTGGGGCGTTTGATGGATTGAACACTGCCCCAGAAATGTCCGTTGCCGTCGCCCAGATCGCGGAACCAGCGTCCACCTGGCCACGGCTCCAGTTTCATCGGCATCGGCGTTCCATCGGGCAATTCGCTTGCAGGACCCAGTTGCTCCAGAAGCGCCGCGAAGGTTGTTTCCAACGATGCGCGGACGCGGATCTCCTGATCCACCCGGAGGGTGAGGCTTTCAATCTCTTGCATGGTCGATATCATTTGTTTCTCCTTTGCGAATTTTGGTCGGAATCCGGGTTGCTGCTCGCGTGGGCTTCGGCACGCTCTTTGATGCGGTTCAATTGGTGCTGCCAGTAGCGTTCAAACGTGCCCGCCCACTCGTACAAGGGGCGAATGGCTTCGGCATTGGTCCGGTAATATTTGTTGCGGCCTTGGCAGCGCATGTGGACCAGCCCAACCTTGCGCAGCACGCCAAGATGTTTGGACACGGAGGGTTGGTCGAGGCTGAGGTTTTCCACAATGTCGCCGACCGGGCGCTCGCCCAGCGCAAGATAGCTGAGAATTTCCCGCCTGCGAGGTTCGGCTATTGCGTTAAAAGTGTCGGAAGTTGTCGCCGCTCGCGCCATGGTTTGAAAAATACATTCTTATATGGGAATATGTCAAGTGTTTTTTTTCGGGCCGCGGCCATTTCTTGATGACAATGCTGAATCGTGGTAAGATTTCCTTGTTTCCTTGTTTCCTTGCGGGGGAAATCATGCTGGCCAAATTGACCGTCAAAAATCAACTTACGCTCCCAAAAGCGGTGGCCACGCAGTTTTCAGGAGTCGAATACTTCGACGTGAGCACGGATGGTTCCTCAATTACGCTGAAGCCGCTGCGGCCGAGCCGGATAGAAGAGGTATGGGCACACATCGAGAAACTAGGTATCACTGAAAAGGATGTGAGCGACGCCGTAGCCTGGGCGCGTCAGAGCGAGTGACCGCTCAGCGCCCGCGCCGGGTGGTATTCGATACCAATGTCGTTGTGTCAGCGTTGATGTTTCCCGCCGGCCGCCTGGCTTGGTTGCGTGCTCACTGGCGCGAAGGCGGCGTGTTTCCGTTGATCTCTCCGGCAACAGGGAGGGAACTGATACGGGTTCTCGGCTATTCGAAGTTCCGACTCTCTGAGCAGTACCAGATAGAGGCTCTTGCGCTGTACCTACCCTACTGCGAGAGCCTCGATCCGGCGGACAAATGCCCCATTGTTTGCCGGGACGCCAAGGACCAGCTCTTCCTCGATCTGGCGCAAAGCGGCAAGGCCGACTTGCTCGTGACGGGCGACGAAGATTTGCTCGTGCTGGCGGGGCAGACGGGATTTGTCATCGAGACGCCTGAAGCCTATCGGTTCAGAGTTTCCGGCGAGGGTCGGACGCTATAGGACCGTTTGACGTTCATGGACTCCAGGGTCTCAAAAGCGAGACCTGGGGCGCCCGGCATCTTCTTTTATTTCTCGTCTTCCCCCAGCCACCGTTTAGTATTCAGCAACTGCCGCTGGTCCAGCGCCCAGACCTTCCCGGTTAGCTCGTTGGGGCCTTTGCCTTCGCGGATCGACTTTTCGAATTCGCCCGCGACGGCCTGCATCTTGGCGTCGAGGTCGTCGAGGAAGTTCAGAACCAGCGCCTCGGGAATCATGGGGAGCTTGGGCGAGCCGAACTCCAGCTTGCCGTGATGACTGAGAATCATGTGCAGGACCACGGTCTTGAGTTTCGGCGGGAAGTTGGGCAGGCTGTCGATGGCGCGTTCTGCCAGGGCCGTTCCAATTTGGATGTGGCCCAGCAACATGCCCTCAATGGTGTACTCGAAGCCGATATCCCAGCTGAGCTCGCGGATTTTGCCGATGTCGTGGAGGATGACGCCGGTGAGCAGCAGGTCACGGTCGAGCATCGGGTAGTGCGGCGCAATGCGGTCGGCCAGGGTGCAGAGGCTAACCACATGCTCCAGCAAGCCGCCCAGCCAGGCGTGGTGAAGCTGCTTGGCGGCGGGGGCTTCGCGAAAGGCCTGCGCCAGGGCTGGATCGTCGAGCAGAGCGGCGATCAGGCGCTTCAGGTCGGGGTTGGTCAGGGTCTGGGCGAAGCCTTGAAGCTGTCTCCATAGCTCGGCAACGTCGCAGGTGGTGGAGGGCAACAGGTCGGTCTTGTCTACTTCGGAGGGTTGGGCAAGGCGGAGCTGGTCGATCTTCATTTGCAGCCGGTCGTCGAAGCGGGAGGCGCTGCCACGGGCCTTGACGATGTCGCCGCGGTCGAAGTCTTTGGCGATTCGCGGGTCGCCAGGCTCCCAGATGCGGCCTTCGAGCTGGCCGGTCTTGTCGCCCAGGATCAGATTCAAATAGGGTTTGTTCGTTTTGGTGCTGCGCTGCTGTTTTGACAGGACGAGGAAGTAGCCGTCGAAGAGCTTACCCTCGTCGAACTTAGCCAGATCGGCGATGTATATGTCTTTCATTCTGGGAAGAAGACTATCTTGTGCCGCCTGTTTCTGCAAAAAACAGCCCGAGTCTGGAAGTAAATTCCGAGGCTCGGGCGGTTCGTGGCCATGCTGTCTTTACTGCTGCGGCGTTGGAGCGGGGGACGGAGGCGGCGTCTGCGGAGTTGGAGCCTCGGGTGCGGCGCTGGAATCTGCCGCCGGCGCTGCTGAATTCTTGTTCTTGTCGGCCAGCCGGGTCTTATCGGTGGACGTGGTAGCGGACTTCTTTTTCTTTTTGGCGGAGGTGTCTCCAGCAAGGCCAAGAGGCCCGGCCTGAACCTGGCGATCGGCAACCTCGGCGGCATCGGGCGCTGGAGGAGCCTCCTTGTTAGTCTGCGAGCCTTTGGCAGTGGCCGTCTTCGGCTGTTTGGCGTGAGCGCTGAAGCGGGTCTTCTGCTCCGCCCTGGCGGTTGGCTCAAGCGGATTCTCCGGCTCCTGCGCGGCGTTCGCGGTCTCCGGCTGGACAGCCCCCGCATCCTCGGTTTTGGCTTGCGGCGCACTGGGAAGCGTCTTGGTGGGCGCCTTGCCGTATCGAATTTTTTCCTTCTTGCCGGGCCGCTCGGTGCCTGTGGTCAAACTGGCGTTCTTCTTGGTTGCCGGTGCAGCGCCCGCATCGCTCGCGACGGTCTGCGACTTTTGCCGGAAGGACCGGGTCGACTCGCGGAAGCGAGTACGCTCGACCTTCTTCTTTTTCTTGGGGGCGGGTGGCGTGTAAGAGCTGTAAATCGGCTTGGTTTCCTTGGAGCTTGCCCCACTGTCCGCATAGCCGGTCTTGATATCGATTGCGGCCTGCTCGCGCATGGTGGTCAGATATTCGCGGATCGCGGGCGCCATGCGGCTCATGTAGTAGTTCTGCTCCACTCCCTCCTGAACGTCTTTGAGCGCCGGCACACCGCCGGGGACGTGCTGCACCACCTTGAGAATGACGTAACCCTGCTTGGTGCGAATGGGATCGGTGAAATCGCCGCTTTTGAGCGCGAAGGCCTTGGTTTCGAAAATGGGATTGAGCTTGCCGCGAAGAAACTCGCCCAGATCCCCGCCCTCGGCGGCAGTGGAACCGTCGCTGAAGTTCTTGGCCAACTGCGTAAAGTCGCCGCCAGCGTGGAGTTTGGCCTCGATATCGTCCACCTTGGCTTTCGCCGCCGCGTCCGCGGCAGCATCGGAGGGATCGGCGCCTCCGGAGACCAGAATCTCGCTCAGATGCACACTCTCAGGCTGCGAGTATTCCTGTTTGTGCTCATCGAAGTAGCGCTGAACCTCGCCAGGGGTAACTTGAATCTTGCGGCCCACCTGATCGCGCATCACCTGCTGGGTGACGATCTGATTTCGGATGCTGGCTTTGAAGTCCTCGAACGAAACGCCCTGTTCCTTGGCGGCCTTTTCAAGGTCCTCAAGGGTGTCCAGGTTGTATTGCTTGCGAATCTCGTTCAGCTTCTGAACCAGTTCGGTTTCGCCGGTAATCTCCAGTTCCTTGCCCTTTGAGAGCCACAACTGCTGGTCGATCAAGTCGCGGAGCAGATCCTTGTGTCCCTCGGAGATCTGTTGCATGGTGGCGCCGTGCTGGCGCGCCTCGTCATCCAACTGCTTCATGGCGCGGTCGTAGTCGGACCGGGTAATGATCTGGTCGTTGACGCGGGCGACGATGTCCTCGACGACCACGCCACCGTAGGCGCTCTCGGGCGCGGCCGCATGGGTTTGCGCCAGAGTGGTACTTGCGAGCAGCACCGTAGAGAAAACGAACGCTGCGGGAATGCGAAGAAGATTCAGAGTCATAGGTAAGGACGCGCCGGGGGAGCAAAGATTTCCCCCTGAGGCATAGACGCTATTGTAAATGGCTGGGAAGCGTCGCGGATGTTTTGGGGCGAAAAGAGGCGGATTTGGGATAAATGCTCCGCTGCGGAGTAGGCGCATATCCTGGGCAACGTAGGCGGCGAAGATTCGGGTTACCGCGGCGCTGGAACGAACCTGGAGAGTGGGATGGTCAGGTTGACGTCAACCTTTTTCCCGTGTTGTGGCCAAATCATCAAGGCGGCATGAATGTTATCGCCGTCCCAGGCAAGTGAGTGGACATTCCGAATGTCGCACGCGCCTTCACCCGGTCCCAAGCAGACATTCTCCACGCCTACGAGAGGATGGACAACGGTTTGCGGTTCACCTTTGCCGCCAGGAGGAACGGCAACCACGATAAGACTGATGACCCCGCCTTGCACATCCGCAAAGGCGACCTTGCTCGAATCGGCGGTCCATATGAAGTCCGAAGCACTCTTGTGCTCTTGTCCCTCCTCCACATTTGTGTTCTCCCGGCCCAACTCGCCCGCCTTGAGCGGATAAACGGGTACTCCGGCCAGGGTGGAGTCATAGTTGATTGGCTCTGTCGGCGGCCCATCTTGCGCAGGACGATCCGGCCAATTCGAGGATCGCGTTCCCAGCACGTCGTAGAGACGGTATTGGTCGTCCTCGCCTTCCGCGCCGTGCATGGGATAGAAACGTACAAACAAAACATAGCGATTGTCTGGAGAGAGCGAGGGATCGGCTGAACTCCAAAAGCTATCGAGATGTTTAACGGAAGAAGTTCCAATGACGCCTACAAATTTCGCGCCTGCCGAGAGATCCGCCAGAAGAACAGCGCGATTCGGCGCCGTCCTGTGAATCGCATAAACCTGTTCAAGTATATCTAGCAAGGGCACTCGCTCCGCAGCAGCGGAACCACGCCGAATCAGGACGCCCCACTTGTCCGTAGAAGTGTCAAGGTCGAATTGTGTGTCGGCGTCATGCCAGTAAATATCGGTTTGTTTGCCATTAACTCCATGGTCGGCTGGAAGTTCCTTGACTTGCTGCGCGTTGCCATCAACCAAATGCACTTGATTGTCTACCCAAGGGTCGTCGAATTCCTCGGCAAGGTGCTGATAGCTGAAACCTGGAAGCTAGAAGCTAAGAGCTAGCAGCTAGCCCCCTGCCTCATTCCCCCGCCCAGCGTCCACCCGCTCCTGCCAACCCGGCAGCCGCTGGTCGCCCGTAATCAGCCTCGCTCCCCGGGTGAAAGTGAAATAAGTCCATATCCACGCTGCAAATACCGCCAGCCGGTTGCGAAACCCGATGAGGAAAAAGATGTGTACCGTGAGCCATGTAGCCCAAGCAAAAAAGCCGCTCATGTGCGCCTTGAAGGGCCATTCCACCTTGGCTACGGCGTCCATGCGGCCAATGGTGGCCATGTCGCCCTTGTCGAAATAGCGGAACGACGGCCGCGCCTTCCCCTTGAGGTCGGCCGCAATCATCCGCGCCACGTGATCGCCCATCTGCATCGCCGGCTGGGCCACGCCTGGAACCTGCTTCCCGTCCTGTTCAAAGTGTGCCAAGTCCCCAAGAACAAATATGTTAGGCAGCCCGGCTGGGGTCAGCCGGTCGTCCACCGGCACACAGCCCCGGCGGTCCAGCGGCACGCTCAGCAGCTTTCCCAGCGGCGATGCCTGCACCCCCGCGGCCCACAGCGTAACCACGGCCTCGATCCGCTTCCCGCCGGCTTCCACCCATCCCGGTCCCAGCGCGGAAACCTGCGTCCGGGTATGCACCTCCACCCCAAGCCGCTTCAGCCCAGCCTCCGCCTTCGCGCTCAAATCCTCGGGATAGGCGCCCAAAACCCGCGGCGAACCCTCCAGCAGCATTACCCGGCTTTTGCTCGGGTCAATGTGGCGAAAGTCATGACGCATATAGAGTTGTGCGATGTCGGAGATCGCCCCAGCCAGCTCCACCCCAGTCGGCCCTCCGCCAATAACCACGAAGTTCAGCGCCGGATGCCACCCATGCTCCACCATCTGTCTCTCGGCCAACTCGAACGCCAGCAGCACGCGGCGGCGAATCTCGGTTGCGTCCTCAATGGTCTTAAGCCCCGGCGCAAGCGGCGCCCACTCCGGGTGGTCGAAGTAAGAGTGCGTAGCCCCGGTAGCCAGCACCAGGTAGTCGAATCCAAGACGGTTGCCCGATGCCAGGGTTACGGCGCGCCCGGCCGCATCGATACCAATCACCTCATCCATAAGCACTTGCGCGTTCGGCTGCTTGCGCACAATGGATCGGATGGGCTGCGCAATGTCCGCCGGCGACAGCACCGCCAGCGCCACCTGGTAGAGCAGCGGCTGGAAGAGGTGGTAGTTGCGCCGGTCAATCAGGGTAACGTCCGCCGGCA
>Ga0302197_10000531_pt1 | contig 38559 bp, 35 predicted proteins | sample II_Bog_N2_1_FD_193526 | JGI IMG/M metagenome (GOLD analysis project Ga0302197, IMG submission 193526) | Peat permafrost microbial communities from Stordalen Mire near Abisko, Sweden - II_Bog_N2_1 | ecosystem: Environmental > Terrestrial > Soil > Wetlands > Peat | place: Sweden: Abisko... | reverse complement strand
CGATAAGTCTCTCCGCGCTCGCGCCGTACCCGTCGACAAACCGATTTCGAGCCGGTGGACGGCTCTTCCCGCATGCCCCGCACTGCTGACCGACATCAAATCGATCCCCTGTGAGAAATCGCGGCTAGTCCTTAACTCTTATGTCAATAACTACAGATCAATATCTTTTGGTTGCTTCCCTGAACTGGGCCTAGACGGTGATTTATACCGCGGCGAGTGTTAAACCAAAATCACAGGTGTGGCGGGGTTCAGCGGGCGCGTTCTGCATGGCCCGGATGCGTCCCTCAGCGTCGTGGGCGCATTAGTTTGCGCCGTCGTAGAACAAATTGCCGGAAGTGTCACAGTTCGAAGATACGATAATACCGCGCACATTGGGGCTCGCAATTTTGTCGTTGGTGCTCTAGCTGGCCAGATCGGCCCCAAGGAGAGTTGTCCAGGACCGTACACTGCAGGTTGCTGCCCCACCCGAGCCGGACCGGAACGCGGCGGACGAGCGGCATTCCTCAGCAACCACAGTGAGGCCATCGCAGAATGGACTTCTTCACTATGCCGAACTACCGATTCCCGGCCAAGACCACCTTCAAGAAGACCAGCGAATTTGGGTGCCATGCTCATTTTGCTCCCAGATCAAATTCTTGGCGAGGCTCAGCTAAATGTCAGGGAGCTGGATTCTCGCTTAGCCAGGCTAGTGGTTCGAAAGCCCAGACAACAAAGTTCTCGGCGCCACCACACTCGCCAACATGAGCGAAGAGGACTTTGCTGCGTTCGTCGACAAGGCGAAAGAGGGCTATTTGCGCGCCTTCATGGGCGACTAAAAAAGAAATCCACAGTTATTTTTCTTGAAGTGAAAAAAGTCGCCTTGCGCAATTCAATTCAATGGTACTGTTTCTCTGTCTCCAATCTGCGCTATCAATGAACCTTCGAAAACCAAGGAGGTCTATGGCACCCTGCAAGGTAGTTGCCACGGTCACAGGAGCGTCAAATGATGCTGAAGTCTTGATCAACGCCAGCGACGTACCAATGACCGCGTCCGGAGGGGATCAATGGGACGGCTCGGCTAACTTAGATCTGCCAGCGCAAGCTCCCCTGCGTGTCACAGTTGTAGGCGTGGCCCAGACTTGGGGTATAGAGATTTCCTTTACGCCGCCAAGAGCCGCCTTTCCAAACCCCTACAAGAAACAGAATCTAACTCTAGTCCAAAGCCCCTTGCTTGACGTCGTGTAAAGATGAGCAAGTGGCTGAGAGGGAGGAAGATGCGATACGGCGCTTTTATGGTGCTCGCGTTAGGTGTAACCTCCGCGTCATTGGCGCAAACTACTGCTTACCAAGACGCAGATGGACATTCTAGCCTCTACCTAATGAACTCAAAGGCCGATCTGACTTATAACGTCAGCGCTTCGAAATTTACGATTGGTTATCTGCACGAACCGAATGTAACCATGGGTCAATCTCTTAGCGATCTCACGAGGCTGAGAGTAGACGATGAGATTAATCTCAATCAATTGAAACCGCCTGCGTCAGATGCTTCTCAAGCCGATAAGGATGCGTACGCCAAGCTGAAGCTTTTCTATACGCTCGAGATTCAGGCGCTAGACGGAAAGATTCAACAGATCACCAACAAAGGTACGGCGCCAAAGCATCTCAAGAATCCCGAATTTGGACTGTCATTTTCAGGAAAGCCGAGTGCAGACCTTGGCGGGCAGATTTTCCAGACTAGCAATTCTCCTGCGAGCATCAGCGGAGGAGGATCTGTTGGTGTTCATGGCCTCAAAGCTGAGCCACCAGCGCTCGTGGGTGCGGATAACAATATAGGAAAGCCACCGCTCTTCCAAGACGATTCGTTTCTCGTCTATATCGATTTCACGCGTTCGACGTTCGACACCGTCCCGACTTCGTCGTCGACCGTCACTACTCAACACTTCGATGGCTTCGACATCCTCCCAACCTACAATGCCTTCTTGTCGCATAAAGGGTGGGATTACCTGATAGGTATTTCTGGAGGTGTCAGCCGGACGAACAATTCGGGCGATCTCAAAAAGGTCATGGTTAACACAACAGATGCTCAGTCTGGAACGGTGAGCATTGTGTCGCAAGAAAGTGCTTACATGGGAGCCTACAAAGTGTCGACCGGCATTCCCATATACTCGGATCTGGCGATCATCCCAGCAAAGTTAGAATGGCTCAGTTTCGACATCTTTGAACGAGCGAATGCTGTATCGACTAACGGTTATGGGGAAGGTGGCGTCGGAGTTTTCGTGGCCAAGCCCAAGAAGCCGACGAATGTATTGGGTGGCGTGAGTGCCGCCTGGAAGAACGGCAAGAGCACGATAGCGGTCGTCGCAGGCTGGACCTTCTAAGGCTCCAGCCATCGCCGCGTTTTGGAAGCATGGTTGAGGTGAAAATCACTACGAAACTTGTCTAAGGCGGTAGCATCCGCAATCGGGACCGCAAATTGATCACTCGGGTTTATATTCGCAAAATAACCGTAAGGGTACTTACGGCTGCCATCCATCTTGTGCACTTTGAGGACCGACTGCCCGAGGAGGAGCGTCGTGGGATGGTCCGCCCGGACCGTGAAGCCGAAAAAGGTGTTGATTCGGCTTGAGGCAGGAAACACATTCTTGCCAAGTCCCCACCGGCCTCGGTCGCTTCCCTTTTTTCCCGAGCGCCCAACGTTTCGCCAGAAATAATAGAAGTCATTCTTCTCGCCGGTATCCTCGTCCTGCTCCGGGTCGCCCGAGAGCCCACGGGCGCCAAAGTCTTCAATAAGGAGAAAGGGCACGCCGTCGTCGAATGTCGGCACTTCGGTGAGACCACTCCCGTCTGCGTGTAGGTGATCTTTGAGACTGCCAAGGTATCCGCTCTGCAACGGGAGCGCGTGCTCGGTCCCCGAATGCCAGAACCGGACCCGTGCCGTCTGGCCCTTCGGCGTAGCGTCGAGCGTGTTCTGTATGGATTCGCGGACCAATGCTTCCGTCAGCCCGTCGATTGCTTCGGTGCTGAAGAATTCGCTCTGGATGGGATCGACGTTCAACTCCCCGCGTTCCATGGTTCTAAAGGACCATTTCGCCATAAAATTTCTCCTTACGGTTTTCTACGCCGACGGCGCTTGATCTTTGGTTTTGCCGGAGCATGTGTCGGAACTCCCACTTCTGCCAAGGCGTAGGTTCCCTTGGACACTCGCGCAAATCGGGCATCACGAACAATGTAGACCAAAAGATTGCTCTCATTCCCTTGGCCCGGAACGGTAAACCCTTTGGCCATATAGTGATCCTTGATTTCGGTAATGTGGAGCGGCCGTCCGGCATCACGTAGAATCTCGAAAATTCTGTCCGATACGTTCGGTTTCGAAGGAGCGACCTCCGCGGCCTGTGTCTCCGGAGCCAAGGCCGTAGTTCCAGCACTGAGAGCCCGCTCTACGAAATCCAATTGAATGCGGAGTCGCGCAAGCAGTTCCTGAATCGGCAGAATCTCTGCCTCCAATTCGCGAACCCGAGTGCGGAGCCGGTTCGCAACGGCTTCGAGATCAGCTTCGTGTTGTTCTTCAAGTTTCATTGAAGCGATTGTATATAGGCGTACATACATATTGTCAATAGTGTATGTAGGAAAATATACGGACACATGGCCTACATCTCGAGTGTGTGGGCTTTGCAAGATAGTCCGGCCAAACGGGATTACGGGCTTTCCTTTCAGCCTTCCGCCAAAATGTCAGAATGTAATTGGGAGAATGAATACATGCAAGGGCCCAATGCGGTATAGTTTCTGCCTATCCAAAGCGCCAACTTGAGACGCGCATTAAAATGCGTAGATCAATTGCAGGAGCGAAGAACCCATGTCCCTTCCAGAGCCGCAGTCCGTAACCTTCACATCGTTGTTTGCGGAAATCGAAAATGGAACGATCAAGATTCCGCAGTTCCAACGTGATTTTGTCTGGAGTAAAGCGAGGAGTGCCAAACTTCTCGACAGTATCGTCAAGGGATACCCCATCGGGACGTTCATCCTTTGGAAAACTCATGAGCGACTTCGCTCGGTCCGTAACTTGGGAGGAGTTTCACTGCCAGATACGCCAAAAGGTGACGCAGTCAAATATGTTCTCGATGGTCAGCAGCGTTTGACTAGCCTTTTCGCAACCCTCAAAGGACTCATGATCGAGCGCGAAGATCGCCAAGAAGACTTTTCGCAGTTCTGGGTCGATCTGACTGTAAGCGATCACGAAGAGATCATTTTGATGGAAGATACAGCGCAAAACGGTAAAGAGACGATTCAACTAAAGGATCTTTTGTCGGGGGATTTTGGCTACCTGGCGAGCTTTCCAAAGGATCGACAAGACAAAATTCGCACTTACAAGAATCGGATCGAGAGCTATCAATTTTCCGCCATCCTGATGAACGGCGCAGCAATTGATGTCGCGACTGAAGTCTTTACCCGACTCAATGTCGGCGGGCAGCAGCTTTCGGTGTTTGAAATCATGGTTGCAAAAACTTATGAACCGGAGAAGAAGTTTGACCTTGCTGAGAAATTCAAAGCGTTGCTCAAGGAACTGGAGGTAGTAGATTACGATACGTTATCATCCGCAGTGGTCTTGCAAACGGTTGCGGTCCTGATCCGGAAGGACTGCCGCAAGACAGAAATTCTCAATTTACCAAAGCAGGAAGTCATTAAAACGTGGCCTAAGGCAGTCGAAGCGATTCGAGCGACCGTCGATTACTTTCGCAACTACTATCGCATTCCCGTTTCGCGCCTGTTGCCTTACCAAGCCCTTACAATCCCGTTTGCCTATTTCTTTTATAAGCACCCCGACAAGCCGACCGGCGATCTCCAAAAGTTTCTGCAAGATTTCTTCTGGAGAGTGTCGCTTGGAGGCCGCTATTCACAGTCCCTCGAGACCAGGGTTGCACAGGACATCGGAAGGATCGACCGAATTCTGAAAGGAAAACTTCCCGCCTATGACTGGGCAATTGATGTGAGTCCCGAATTCGTTGAGACCAATGGCTATTTCAGTACGAGTCGAAGCTTTGTCAAAGCGATCCTTTGCATCCTTGCACATAAGCAGCCGAAGTCGTTCGTTGACAACTCAATAGTGCGCTTGGACAATTCGTACCTGAAGCAAGCAAACAGCAAGAACTACCATCACTTCTTTCCGAAGTCCTGGCTGGAAAAACAGGGAGAGGACTCGAGGCGCATCAATCACGTGGCGAACATCACGCTTGTGGATGATTTTCTGAACAAGCGGCTCATCAGGGCTCAATCCCCGAAGACCTATATGAAGGGCTTCATTGCCGACAACCCCGAGATCGACAGGTGCCTTGCCACTCACCTTATCAGACTGAACGATAGCTTCGGCGTGATGACAGACGACTACGACAGCTTCATCGAAGCTCGGTGCAGGGCAATAAGTCGCGAACTGAGTAAGCGGATCATCCCACAAGAGACCGATCAGGTAGGGATTGCCAAGGGCGCTGAGGAAACAGTCGAAGAGCAGGAAGAGTGGCTAGCTAGCTGAGCACGGCGTAGGCGACGTAAAACGTGTCGAGGCTACCCCGCTTTTGGCGTCGTTTGGAACATGGCGTCGAGTTGCGTCCAGGTCTTCCGGATTGGCTTTTTCGCGTTCTTTGGGTAGTAATCGATCCCACCCTTGCTGATCTTGATCTTTCCCAACTGGCCGCCGTCCTTGGTGATAAAGAACTCAATGTCCACTTTTCCTAGCGGCCTTTGGGGTACCGTGAATTCAACATCATGTTGTGCCATGAAGCGAGTTTACACCCCATGGTGTTAGGCTTTCCAGAGTAAGGTCCAGACCGGCACGGAATATCATTCTCCTTTGTTCTTCCGTGTTTGCCCTCTCGCTTGCCGCCACCACCAGATGGCGATCCCAATAGCGGCTAGCGCAATCCGTTGCCATACTGACATGACCGACCAGAGACTTACAAGAGCTCCAGGAATCAGCATCAAAAGAACAATGATGCCAAGGTGCGCTCCAATTCTTTTCACTGCATCGGCCGGCTTCAAGACGCCGAGCAAGAGACCCAAAGCTGTGACGATGATTGCGATTGTTGCGAGGGAACCGATGATGGTCGCCCAGGCGCGCATGAAAATGGATTCGGTCATGTAGCCGCCTTCCTTGCGATAAGCGATGCTGGAGTTTCAAACAGGACGCCCCAGGTCGAATTATCGGCGCGGGAATACCTGCGTATGACAGCCGCCGAAAACGGGCTATCGTTCTATTCCGAGACAGCCTTGCTCTGGATCGGCAAGCATTTCCGTGCCGTCAAGGCGAATCTCCGCCACGTTGCGAGTGCCCGACAGATACGCCGACCAGAAAGCTTGGACAGCGCCTTTTCGCTGCGCCGTTAGTGGCCTGAAGTCTGAACTTTCGAGACGGCCAAGGCAGAGTCGAACGTCTGGCAATGTAAATCCACGCTGCTCGCGTAGACGCGCAGCTAACAAACGTGCGCGGACCGGGCTGTCCAGCAGGGGCGCCGAAACGAAGTTGTAAGTGCCATCATCTTCGAGGAAATCACTCGCGATCAGAAGCCTGCGGTTGTTCATTTTCGGGATCAAAGAGAGTTCCTGTCGTGCCGCGTCGAGTGCTCCAAGGATGTCCGTTTGGCTGGAAGGTCTGGCCAACGCCTGCTCACGCATGGCCTTGATCTGTTCTCGGGCCTGGCCGCGAAAGGCAACTAGATCGTTGTCGTAGGGCTGACACTGAGTTGGCACCCAAAGATGCACAATTCGGCCATGCGAATCGCCCGGGGCGTTGCCTGTGATCGGAATCAGCGTCAGGCTGTCTCCACGCTTCAGGTTTGCAACGAGAGAATCGACTGCCTTGAATTCCTCCACGGTGGATTCGCGCTCGATGCTCTTTGAAATATCAAGCAGGCATACGTCATCTGTCGCCGGTTCATGGTGCCAGCCGCAGCCGGTGAGAGCAACGATGAGAGTACCCAAAATCGCGATGTGATATCTCATTGACGATCCTCCCGAGGCGCTGCTAGAAGCTTTTGAGCGGGCGGCAGCTCGACCCGCGGACGTTCGGTGCTGACCGCGAAGCGAACATTTTCCTGACTCTTGAATTGTCTGTAGGAGGGATGGAGGCGTCGGTGCCGATAAAAGAGGAACGCCGCGATGCCGGCAACCACCGGGAGAGCGACGGTGATCGCAACTGGCAGCCCGAGCAAGAGTCCGGGAATAAGGGCTACCACGGCCCAGAGAGAGGCTTTCAGAAGGACAAGCCACGTTGGTTGCTGACGTCCGCCGCGCTTGTCTCCGCGCGCATGATACTGCGCTGCCTGGGAGTGCCATACCTGCCGTTGTGCGTCGATTTGGCTGAGACGGGATCTGAGGGTGGCCTGTTCCGACTCAAGTTTCTTTTCGGCGTCGGTGAGATTCTTATTTAGACTCTCGTGTTCCCGTTTTGCGCGCCGCCATAGAAGTGCGTCATGAATGCGCGGAGCGGCATAGTAGGTGGCGGCGGCGCCACGGCGGCGCGCATGAAGAGCATTCGAAGCCGCGCATAAATCGGCAGCGGAGGTCTTCGCCGTAATGACGTCTGGAGTCACGACCTCATAGGGCTTCTGATTGCCCTGTTTGACGATGAAGTGTCTAGGTGCCAGATTCTTCAGTTGACTCGCCATGGCCTTGCCACCGGAGAGATCGCGGGCCGTCTGTTCGGCATCTTCGGGAGAAACTTGAAAAAATATTCGAGTTCCGATGGCCTGCATTGCAGATCGCATCTGGGCTGGGAGCTGAGCATTGAACTGATTTGCCGTGGCGATGGAGATCGCCCATTTGCGGGACTCCGAGAACAGAACATCGAAGTCGGTACTTTCTGAAACGAGATTCTGCATTTCGTCGGCGTAGACCGTGAAAAGCTCCCGCCTGCGCCGCCGGAAGATCGAGGCCTTGAGCTTCGCGTATACCAGCGCGCCGAGGGTGGTTGCGTGCATCCTCCGTAACCTTGCGCGCGTCTTCCGTTTGGCCGCTGTGCAGGTACAACTCGCCAAACTTAAGCAATAGCCCGCTAATGAGCACAAGCTTATGAAATGGGCGTACCTCGTGCCTATGCAAGTCTCGTGCAATTGTTAGGGACTTGGTCAGTGTTGGCAGGCCTCCAGTGTCGCCTAACATTCCGAGGGCTTGCCCCAAGTGGCCCAAGTATTCTGAGTAGAGTAGTCGCCTGTCAAACCGCGCGTAATTGCGGAGTTCCTCAATTGCCTGGCGATGCATTAGCGCCGCTTTTTCGAAGTCGGCCAAGGCATAGTAATAGTCGCCGGTTCGGAGAAGTACTACTGATCGTGGTTGTCCCTTAATCTTTCTCGCGTCGGAAATTCTGACACCAGCTAGCGCAAAAGCTCCCATCAGCTCAATGAATGATGGTCGCTTCGAATCTCCGTAAGGAAGCGCATGGTAGCACTGCTTGTATACGATGGCAATTAGGGCAATAATATTGAGCGTCTCCCAGTCGTTGCCCTCCTGGATCGCTAATATCAAGGCATGCTGAAAGCAACTAAGCGCATCGGAATGACGCCCTTGCAGTCCTGCGCGTTCCCCCTCTTCCTTGAGTGATTCCACGGAAGTTGGTTCTATATCTTGCATGTAAGTGTTCCTTCGTAACGAGGAGAACAAGCAGGAAGATACCCCGAGTTCCCGCCGATTCAATGATGAGCAATCGAGTAAATATCAAGGCACAGATTGTTTTGGGTGCGCAAGTTTACACCGGCATCATAGCGGCCCGTTTTTGTTGGGTCAAGGATATGGACGGATCGAGGGAAATTCGTATATAAGGGGAGTCCATGCGGGTGAGCATAATAATCCCGAACTGGAATGGACGCGAAATCCTCAGGGCGTGCGTCGAATCATGTCTAAGCCAAGACTACGGAAGCTTCGAAGTGATTGTGATCGACAACGGATCGCTAGATGGATCGACCGATTTGGATATTCTCGTTAGCAGTCGGGTCAGAGTGATCCAGCTTGATCAGAATGTCGGCTTTGGTCGAGCCGTGAACATTGGGATGCGCCATTCACAGGCCGAATACGTGTTCTTGTTGAACAACGATACTACAGTTGCGCCGGATGCACTCGTGCAGTTGGTTCTCGTCGCCGATGCGAAACGGCAATATGATTTTTTCGCGCCGAGCATATTGGACTGGAATGCGCCCGATACGTTATACGCTGCTGGCGTGATGTTTAGCCGGAGGGGCTATGGAAACCGCAGTCAGCGTCACACTATCAGCGCAAACCCGCTGGAGCGAGAAGTATTCGGGTTCTGCGGAGCTGCCGTATTGATTAGAAAGGCGGCGATTGACGACGTTGGCGATTTCAATGAACACTTCTTTCTCATGGCAGAAGACGTGGAATTAAGCTATCGTCTTCAGCTTCGCGGTCATCAGGGTTTGTTTGTACCCCATTCCCGGGTGAGCCATCGCGGGAGCGCGACTCTTCGAAAGATCTTTCCAGTAGTGGTGGAGCAGAGCATCCGTAATGCGATCATTGTTCTGTTCACCTGTGTCCCTGCATCGCACTTGCGCCGTATTTGGGCTGGTTCCGTTAAGTTCTATGTCCATCTATCCTTTGCCATTGTCAAAAGAGGTTGGTGGCGCGAATGGCTCGGCGCGATTGCGTGGATTCTCCTTCACATACCATGGATGATCCGGCGCAGGATGGCACTCCAATCCGGAAGCCATCTTGATGAGCAACGCCTTTGGAGTCTCTTGTATGATGGCGTCATAGAAATCAACTTTGACGATGGCGTGCTGAGATTATGACCGATTCTCAAAGTCCTGTGAGTTGGATCGCTTTTGCGACCGACGGTTCGGAGGTTATGAACTCCGCCATTGCTTCTGTATGGAACGCACTCTTCGCTTCCTGGAAAGATTGCCGTCAACCATCGTGTTTGATCTCTTGTCCGCGCCACAAGGCGGAGCCGTCCAAGCGGTACTTCGATCGTGGGCTCAGACAAGCAGACATTGAATTTAGCGAATCCGTAGTCCATTGCTCAGACATCTATTATCTTCAGTTGTCACTCGCAAACCTTCCGAGCAGGATTAAGAATCGCGAACTCATATTGTGCCTTGATTACGATCATGTCGTATTAAATCGTCTTCGGTCGTTACCGCAAGTGGGCGCGAGTGAACTGATGTTGAGCGGTGAAAAGACAGTGCAATCAGATTGCCAAGGTTTTTCCCTGAGACGGAATATATCTTTGATGTATGGAGAGGCGCTCACTTTCAGAGCACTCGCGACGGCCTGGGAGAGGGAATACAGAGAGCTCGAGGGGCGATATCCCTACAGATTTCTGGTTGAAATGGCCTTGAATGTTGCGGTTGATCGACAAGGTGTGCGGGTCAAAGAAAGCCCAGTTAAAATCCAGAGCTACTTTGCTGACTCCAATCTGAATGCATCCCTTTTCCACTATGGCGGAGAAAGTGCCCAGGCTTATTCGATGAAGCAGCAATTGAAAATGTTAGTTGAGAGCGCCGGTGGGCACCTTGAGGCGGGCACCTTGAACTCGTCCTTGCTGAACCATCTGAAAAAGGTGTTGCGCTATCGAGGAGTGATTGGAGAAGGAGCGCTGCACGAGCCCACCTGAATCGCGAAATCAGAGGGTGTTGGTCGCGATCCAAGGCAAACATAGGAATCGAGGAAGAGTGTTCAGATGGCAGGTCTAATTCTGTGCAATTAAGAAATGACAAGGAGGCGACCGTGGTCGGCAGGCTCATATTTGATTCCCATCCGACTTAAGCTACTAGCGATCCGCTCCAATTGACGACCTTCGATTGCCGGATTCTTGAGCCATCGAGCGCGTCTCCATAGCGCGATATCAGGTTTTTCAAAGAGCCGCTTAACCGTTCCCACTGGAAGGCGCGCGCCAATGTGTTGCTCTGGGTGCTGTCGATACTGAATCAAGCTGTCACTCAAGAATCGACAGCCATTCACGGAAGCCGCCATCAGTGCAATCCACCCATCATGAAACAGCCGAACATCGCGCGGGAGAGGCAGAATTATCTCTGTCCAAGAAGAGCGAAAAGCCATTGTTGCACCCGTCGCAAGATGCCGAACTTGAAGCAGTTCAAACGTTCGACCCGCTTCAATGAAGCCACTCACGTATGGGTCGCGCAGACCTTGGCATTCCCACAAGTCGTACCCAAGTGGAATGCGATGCTCGTTCACGATTTCGGCATTTGTACATAGACAAACCGCACTGTCGTCTTCGAGAAACGCCCGCTCTATAATCTCTAGCTTTCCTTCATACCAGATGTCGTCTTGATCTGCGAGCACGATGACTTCCCCCGTACAGGCGAGGAGTGCTCGTTCCACATTGGCAATGATTCCGACATGATTTCCACGGAGTATGACCACGTTCAACCGATAGAGCGTTGCCAACCTGGATACGACAGTCAAGGTTTCGTCAGATGACCCGTCATCCGCGACTATCAGTTCGTCGGGAGGGCGTGTCTGCGTTGCAATACTCATCATCTGTTCTGCGACATATTGCGCGCCATTGTATGTACATAGGGCAACAGAGAGCTTCATCTTCGAGATGTTACTTCATGGGATGTCTAGCGCACTAGTGGTCGGCCATATTGTTGGACAGTCACAGCAAGGGATTTCGCCAGTGAGGGCGCGGTCATTGCCCTCGGTGATCAGATAACTGAATGCCAGTACAAGGACGTGTATGCCGCAAAAGGCCTTCGAATATGACACTTTCCGGTAGGGAACGGCCAGACACGGGCGATTAGGACTGCAAGACTGAGTGTGTGAGGGGAAAGACTGCTTGTCGGTATCCGTCTGAGCAACGCATACTGTTCCATCGCTGAGTTTAGTGATGCACTGGAGTTATGAGCGAATCGGGAGCGGTGCGGAGGCGGCGGAGCCGGACTGAGGTGGAAGCCTTGGTTGCGGAATTTGAAGCGAGTGGGTTGATGCGGGCGGCATTTTGCCATGCGCGTGGCTTGGCCGTTGGCACGCTGGATAAGTATCGCCGGCGCGTGCAAAGCAAGCCGCAATCGAGAGCCGGAGCTCTGCTTCCTGTGGAAGTGTTTTCATCGCCTTCTCGGCATGCAGACAGCGAGACTCACGATGGCGTGCTGACTGTTGAGCTTCGAAGCGGGCGTCGAATCGAAGTGAATCGTGGCTTCGATGCGCAGACGTTGGAACGCTTGCTGGCCGTATTGGACAGGGTGTAGAGGGTGTTCGGGTTTGGACCGGCGACGCGGATCTACGTGGCGACTGGCGCAACTGACATGCGCAAGAACTTCAATGGCCTCTACGGGCTGGTACGCGATCATCTGGGCGGCGATCCGGAAAGCGGCCATGTGTTTCTTTTCACGAACGCGCGACGCAATCGCCTGAAGCTTCTCGTCTATGACGGAAGCGGGCTTTGGGTGTGCGCGAAAAAGTTGGACGGAGGAAGGTTTCGGTGGCCGGATGCGGGCAGTACTGTGAAGAAAATCGTCCTGAGTTCCGAGGAACTGGCGCTGCTTTTAGGTGGGATTGATCTGACTCAGACACGGCCCAGAAAGTGGTATCGCAAACCTCGGTCGGAAGAACCAACGGAGTCACTGAAAACCGCGTAAACACTGGATATTTCGCTCATTTATCCACAAGAAATTATGTTATTAAATAGACATCGTGAGCACGCCTTCTGAGCCTACTCTTCCTCCGCACTCGGAACCCTTCATGGCTGAGGTTGTCGCGCAGCTGAAGGAGCAGGTTGCGTCGCAGAACAGAGAGCTCGAGTATGCACGGTTGAAGATCCAGGTCCTCGAAGAGCGTCTTCGTTTGGTGCGAATTCAGAAATATGGACCGAGCAGCGAGAAGCTAAGCAATTTGCAACTGGAACTACTGGAGCAAGAGCCAGGGGTTAGTCAGGAAGAAGTAGTTGCCGAGAGCGAGCGCAAAGCACCGCCGCCTGTTACGGAACAAAAGAAACGCAAGCATCCCGGACGTCAGACTCTGCCCGCGAATCTTCCCCGTGTGGAACGGGTAATTGCCTGCACGCCGGAGCAGTGCTTATGCGGTAACTGCGGCGCTGAGACTCGAGTGATCGGCTACGAAGTCAGCGAAGTGCTGGATGTCGAGCCGGCGCGTTATTTCGTGCAGGTGACCAAGCGCGAGAAGCGGGCCTGCAAATCCTGTCCCGAGCAAGGCGTGACGGCGGCGGCGCTTCCCATCCGGATCATCGATAAAAGCCTGGTATCGGACAGAGTGATCATCAACACGGTGGTGACGAAATACTGTGATCACAACCCACTTTTTCGGCAAAGCGTAGCCTTGTTGCGTGACGCGGGCATCCATATCAGCAGGGCTACGATGTGTGGCTGGGTGATGACCATCGGAGAGATGTTGATGCCGGTAGCCGGAGCGATGCGGAACCAATTGCTCGCCGGCACCTACATCCAGGCGGATGAAACTCCGGTCGATGTACAAACGCATGACGGAAGCGGCACCAATCATCAAGCCTATCTGTGGCAGTATGGAACGCCGGGAGGCATGACGGTTTTTGATTTTCGCATGAGCCGCAAACGCGAGGGTCCGCTGAACTTCCTCGGCAGCTTCCAAGGACTTCTGCAAACAGATGGATACGCCGCATACGAGCGCGTGGGCGGCGAGAAGATGGTGCGCGCGGCCTGTTGGAGCCACGCCAGGAGGTACTTCGTGGATGCGGTCAAACTCAATAAACAGGATGCCGCGTCCGTCCGCACGGTGGAACTGATCAACGAGTTGTTCGCCATCGATGCCCAGGCGCGGAACGAGAAGATGGATCATGCCGCACGCCATGCTCTGCGCCAACAGCACGCACCGCCTCTGCTCGATGAGATCCGCAATCACATCTTGACTATGAGCAAGACAATGTTGCCCAGCAGCGCTGCCGGCCAGGCCTGCAGATACACGCTTGCCATTTGGAAAAAGCTGATCCGCTTCCTCGATCATCCCGAACTGGAGCTCAGCAACAACCTTGCGGAAAACTCAATGCGGCCTATCGCCCTCGGCCGCGGCAACTGGATCCACATCGGGAGCGAACCGGCCGGACCACGCGTGGCCGCTATCATCTCCGTGATAGAAAGCTGCCGTCGCCTAAAAATCCCGGTGCGCGATTATCTGGCCAACATCCTGCCCGGGCTTGCGAACGCACCGCTTCAGAGCATCGCAGACCTCACTCCTGCAGCTTGGGCTGCAAAAACCTCATCCATGCGTTTAGTCTGACGCCTACGCTTGTCGCGCTCCGGCTCAGCCTCGGCTCCCGGCGCATATAAGCGACGTAATCAGAACTGACAACGTGTTGACTTTCCGCCTGCACTAGCAATACCGAAAATCGGGAAGAGGAGGCCGCGAATGGAATCCGTAAAAAGCAACCGTAACAGATGGGCGCAATTGGGAGGGAAAACGTTTTGTTGGTTTCTTGCGAGATCGATCAACTTCCTAACCGGGCGCATATCTCCGCGCGCGGCCTGCCACTCTGTCGATCCGGCGCATCCAGCCAACAAGTCCATGTCATCTTTACTTGTCGCAGTCGAACCTTTACGTCACCTCTGTGGAAGAGTTGATTGTCCTGTCTCCATCGATGCCGCAGGCAATATGTGGTGCTGGTGTCGCACAGTCGATATACGCGATATATGCGACTGACAGCGATATTGGCACGTTTCGCATTCGGGAAATGGAGTGGTGAAGGCTGAACTGATTTGCCTCGAAGTTGAGGTGGAGAATTGATGGTGCCCTTGGTGGGAATTAAGGCCGCTAAGAAAAACAGCACGTGTTCCAAAGCAATGCCGTTTTGCTTTGAGCCATCGAGCTATGCGCTTGCACGAAGTGAAGGCCACAGCGAGAGTTGTAACTCCGAAACGGGTGCCCAATTCTGTCGGTCAGTATCTGGCTTGGGCTCGACTCTGGGCGGGAAGGGAATGCACCCCCTCAGGAAGGCCGTTCGCCCTTCAACGTATTTCGTATATGCACCGATATTTGTCTCCATCAATTGATCGAGCGGTTCCCCCTCAGGTGTGGCGTGTTTCAACCACTTACCATTGACGAGTCTCTGGCGCATGTGGGTTTTCACGAACGGATTTGCGTCAATGATCGTGACGCCGGACAACTCAACCAACATGGGCAAATGTCGTCTACCTCCTGCGGCGATGAGCCGAAGTCTTCTTCCTAATGATTCCTGAATATTCAACATTTGAGAAATGTGCCAGCGCGCTCTTCTGACGCACGCAAGGCCGGTCTGAAACTCCTGAGCAATCATCGACAGATGGGGATGGTCGCGCAAGAAGTCGCGCCAGCTATTCCAATCCTCTTGATTGAACGCGTTTATATGCGGAATGACGCTCAGACCAACTCCGGACATTCGTTCCGCTTCGCAAAGTGACCTGCTTCGGTTTACCAGATGCTCTGGACGGGGCTCGTTCAATGCAAACGAAAAGTTCGGTGCGGTGACGTGAGAGATTCCGAGTGTTACGAGGTACTGAGCAATCCTGCGCGAACTGCTGTATCGCCAATGGTGCTCCAGTCGGTTATCCTTCGCTACCGAGACAAGAAGTATCCTTGCATCGTCAGAGAGACCGAAATACCTGCGTAAGTGTGCCGGACCGTCGAACTGGAAATCTGAATCGGGCGCAGACACGTCGAACGTCGTCAGTGCTGCATACTTGCAAGACAGCCGGCCCGACCGACATGAGCCGTGATGAATATGAGGCACATACGTCGGCAAGTCCTCAGTAAGTTGCCGAATCGCATACCGGCTCTTCATTTCCATTCCCCCCGCGTCACGCATCGTATCGACGAATCTGTCTGCACGCGGGCAAGCAAGACTGCAAGACGCATATTTGCCACAGCAGTTTGCGTAACAGTCAAATTCAGTGGTGCCGCCGCATGTGTCGAGCAGTTCGCAGCGCTGGCAGCCAAGCCCCATCGGTGCGCCAAGGCCCGAGGAAGATGTTGGACTGAGTACCCTGAGAATCATTGGATAGCTCTTTTCCCCTTTTTCTTAAGCGCAACTCGCGTCACGTAAAACGGCTCCGAAGGTTGACTGACATTCGTGATGCTCACGGCCAAAGAATTTTGCATCTCGGGATGCAGATGGAAAAGTTCTTTGAGATCTCGCGCAGCCTCGCCACGAACTTCGGCGACAGCGGTACTCCCTTCCATGACAGCGATTCGTGCCTTCTCGCCGCGTTGGAAAATCGTTAGCCGTGTGCCAGCTGGCAGAACACGATCCTCGTGAAGCCAGTGGCACGGATAGGTCACCGTCGCCTCATTTTCCGAATCGAACAATGGTGTCGGTTTCAGGTTCTTATAAGCCGCATCCTGGAGTTGGTGCTTGAAGCGCTCTTCACTCCGACGAGTCCAATCAACGCCCATGTGATTCCTCCTAGCTCAATGCATGGAATTTGTACTCTCTCCCAACCCGTTCCTTTCGAATAAGTCGCAGACGGTGCAGATTTGATAAGCGGTTTATCCATCCGGTCTTTCCAATGCCGGACCTGCCCCGGTTCGCGGTGTGCAGTTCGGTGGCGGAAGCGCTCACTGATTTCTGTATCGCGCCAAGGGTCTCCGCATACGAAGCGTCCAGCGACCCAAGAACTTGCGTTTTCCGAATGCCGCCATTCGTCCATTCGCCGGTCAGAACAACCAACCCCAGCAATTCGAGTACGAGCTTCAATTCGTCTATACACGTCCTGTTCAGGTTGGTGACGACGAAGTAACAATCCAACTCGGAGGCCATGGCCATCCGGAGAAGCGCGATAAGAGTCGTCCCGAAATAGCTCGCCGTGGCGATTTCAATTCCATCCCAATCCAGTACGACGGTTTCCCCTGGGGAAGTCTGCTCAACCGCGTCCAGCAATTTTGGGAAATCCCGCAAGCCGTCTGATTTTCCTGCCAAAATGTCCCGACCAGTAACTTCGCGGATGGAGATGTGCCTCATACCTGCCCCCGAAGTAACACCAAATTCATCATGTTCACCAGTATCAGTGAAAGTGATGAGAGTTGTCAACGGCGTTCCTTTTGGATTGCTTGCGGGCCTATTGCCGGGGAGTTGAGGGAGGATCAAGAGCGCAGCGGACCGATATGTGAGTTCCGGGAAGATAAGGTAGATACACAGACGCTTTTGATCGCTCTTCCCGCGTGTGATCGATGAGGAGGGCGGCCTCACCACTACGGATTCGAGAGGTCCCCCAGAGGGCCGCGAGGGCATGGAAAAGCGATGGAAATCCCATACCCCCGCCGTCCTGATAGCGTGAAATGCCGGGTTCGATCGCTTTTCCTATAGCGTCCATAGAACTCGAAAGGTACCCGAATGATGGGTTCTTCCGCAAACTGGCGAGTACCCCGATGCCCGTATCGACGACGCTGAATGCGAACTTTCGTCTCCTGATCTGATATACGAAAAGCCCCGGTGCGGTCGTTTCGCTGTGGAGCCAAATGTTATCGACCATTTCAATAACAGCGCCAGTAAGGCCGTGCGCGAGGTGGGAAGAGAATCCGTTCGCAGTGAGATCGGCCAACAGACTACGAATGCATTGTGTCCACCACGGATCATCGTTCCGGGTGGGAAGCACAATCAACGTGGCATCGCCATCGCTCATCCTGATGCAACTAGTTCGGCGCGGCCACCGCGATTCTTTGATAATTCCCCAAACTGAGTTCCTTCCAACTCGGACTTTCGCGTTCGCCTCGCTGGAGTCTGCTCGCCGATGCGCTGCGATGGATGTCAGTTCGATTGCTGCCGCCAACGAGATTCCACTTCCATTGCTAGAAAACGGGACGGGGCACTCGGACTCCGTAAGTTGCCAATGGAAGTGCTCAATATCGCGGATTTGGACAATTCCTTCGCCCATTATTCTAGTGAAACACGTAATTCGTCCTGAAGAGATTCAGCCTCAGTCATTTGGAATTGGATTCTGTAGGAATCCAAGATCAAACTCCCCTGGAAAACCTCGGAAGCGGTGACAGCTACAAAATCGACTACAGTGATGTAGTGGGAAAAAGCAGATGCGTGGCTGAAATGGTAAATATCGCTTGTAATATCAATAATTTACGATGGTCGGGGCGGAGGGATTCGAACCCCCGGCCCTCTGCTCCCAAAGCAGATGCGCTACCAGGCTGCGCTACGCCCCGATGTTCTGATTGTAACGCGGATTGGGTGGTTTTATTTCGTTGAGTGTGTGCCGGGCCTAAAGGCCCAATGATCGGTTGGGCCTGCATTCAGGGGGTTGAAACCCTCTGCTCCCTGCGCATTTACCTTTGGGGGCTGAGGATTCCGCAGGGCTAAAGCTCTGGATCATTTTTGTTGGCTTTATTGGCACGACTGAAGTCGTGCCCCTTCACACGCGGAAGCCCGGATTCAGAGTTTATCTAAGCTGTGGAGTCGTGCCTCTTCACACATTGGTTTCCAAATGCAGACTTGGGGTGGCGGTTTAGGCGGTTGTTTAGTGGATGCCGGCGGAGGCGGAGAGGCTGCTGGCGATCCACAGGATGAGCACGAGTAGCAGGATGATGGGGATGGCGAAAATGAGGCAGAGCGTGCCGGCGAGGAAGAGGAGAAATAGCCAGTCCTTGTTGGTGTGGAGGTGTGGTTCGCCGATGTGGCGGGTGAGGAGCTGGTAGTTGCGGCGGTTGGGTTTCCAGGCGATGTCGAAGATGTCGCCGAAGATGGGGATGGAGCCGACGAGGACGCCGATGCCGATGTTGACGGTCATGCGGACGATGGTGATGTAGGGAACGCCGCGGATCCAGGCGGCGAGGGGAATGATGAGCGAGAGGATGCCTGCGAGGACGTCGCCGAGACCGGGGACGAGGCCGATGATGCCGTCGAGGCCGAAGCGGATGCCGGTGCCGGGGATGCGGAAGGCTTCGTCGAGCAGGATTTCGAGTTGCTGGAGGGTGCGGTCGCGGAAGAGCCAGGCGCCGCGGTTCCAGCGATCGGCGGCGAGGATTTGGCCGGTGGGGCGGAAGGGGGCGTTGGCGGGAGGAATGGGTGGCGGCGGGATTTGGCTCGGGTTGGGCATGCGGGCTGGCTCCTCTGTACGGGCCGGGCTTACGAGCCGAGCTCACTATCCTTGTTCGATGCTACAATCTGAAAGGTAGATGGCGGCTATAGTTCAGTGGCAGAACGCCTGTCTGTGGCACAGGATGTCGAGGGTTCGATCCCCTCTAGCCGCCCCAAAGTATCTCGAGTTTCCCTGAGCCGGCCCGACTCCTATTGGCCGGCTGTTCTTCTTAGATGAGCCTTCGTGAATCCACAAACAAAGAAAAATCAAGAGTTTGACGCTGACGCCGCCGAACTGCCGGAGTGGCTTACGGGCTTTAGGCCGCGGCGCGGGCTGAGGAACGGACACCTGCAGACGATTGTGGGCAATTATCTTCCTCGGCCGGCGTTTGTGCTGGAGTCGATTGAGGAAGAGATTGAGGTGGACGCGGCGGACGGCAGCCGGGTGGTTTGCCATTGCCACTGGCAGGATAAGGATCGGGCGGGGCGGCTGACGGCGATCCTGGTGCATGGGTTGGAGGGGTCGTCGAAATCGCAATATATACGAGGGATTGCGGCGCGCGCGTGGGACGCGGGGATGAACGTGATCCGGATGAACATGCGCAATTGCGGGGACACGGATGCGCTGACGCCGACGCTGTATCACTCGGGACTTTCTGGGGATGTGGCTGCAGTGATGCGGCACTATGCGGGGCGGTTTGGGCTGGAGCGGGTGGCGCTGATTGGCTACTCCATGGGCGGAAACCTGGTGCTGAAGATGGCGGGGGAGTGGGGGAGCGCGGCGCCGTTGTTTGCGGTGGCCGCGGTTTGTCCTGCGATTGATTTGGCGGCGGGATCGGATGCGCTGCATGAGCCGGCGAATCGTGGGTATGAGTGGCATTTTTTGCGTGGGCTGATGCGGCGGTTTCGGCGGAAGGTTGCGCTGTTTCCCGAGCTTTATGACACAACGGGGATTGGGCCGATCAAATCTTTACGGCAGTTTGATAATGAGATTGTGGCTCGGTACTGCGACTTTTCCGATGCGGACGACTACTATTACCGCGCGGCCGCTGCTCGGGTGGTGGATCGGATTGTTGTTCCGACGCTGGTGCTGCAGGCGAATGATGATCCGTTCATCCGGCTTTTCCCGGAGACGCGGGCGAAGCTGCGCGCGAACCCGCACATTGCATTTGTGGAGACGAATCATGGTGGGCATTGCGCCTATCTCTCGCAGGATGGCGGCGACGAGATTCACTGGGCGGAGGCGGCGGTGATTCGCTTTCTGGCGGATTTGGCGAGAAAGCCGCATGGAAGCTGACTGGGAGTTCGAGGTGGGCGGCGACGCGCCGGTGATTGACGCGCGGTGGGCGGGATTCGTTGACCTGCAAAGAGAGCCCGGGGCGGCATGGAAATTGGACGAGGTGAGGGAACTGCCGGCGCTGGCGGCGACGCTGGAGCGATTGAATCTGCCGGGCTCGCCGGTATGGACTTCGAAGTGCGATTTTTATCCTGCGTTGCAGGCGGGGGAATTTGACGTCGATGAATTGGATGCGGAGGCAGGTTGTGCTGCGCACGGCATGGGTTGCTATATCGACTTGTTACCGAAGAGCGATCAGCAATGGACTTTTCCGGCGATGGTTGCCGCCGCATGCGGGCGTGTTTGCGACCGGCTCCATGACATCTCATTGCGCTGCTGTCGCGTTGACCTGATCATTCGAAGCGCACTCATAGCGCCCGATGTGATGGACACCGGAATCACCGCCTATCTCAGTGCTTGCGGGGCATCCGAGGCGGACGCAGCGGTTGCGCTGCAGGATGCTCTTGGAGCTTTCGGGGATGCGCTTTGCGGCGGCTCGACGCTACAATAAAAAAGCGTGGGGCGAGTAGCTCAATTGGATAGAGCACCGGCCTTCTAAGCCGGGGGTTGTGGGTTCAATCCCCGCCTCGCCCACCATTTTAGAATCAGTGGTTTAGGCATGGCCTTCGGTTGCCGATTGTTGGCGCTATGGGGGGAATTGGAGGGAGTCTCTTTGAATTCCACCCATATCTAGCGCTTCTACAGCTTTGCGCTTCGCTTCGTTCCTGGCATGGCTATATCGCTCCATCATCTTCCTCGACATGTGGCCCGCAAGCGCCATGATCGTGTGGTCTGCGGTCAGCATTCAGTGTTAATGGTGATGGCGTCATTGCTCCATCAATGCGATCAGGTGTGCGACGCACTTTGTTATGATTGCGAAAGCGTCCTCTAATTTCATCCCAGGATTCCATGCAGAATTCAGAAATCCTCGCAAAAGTTACCGAGATATTTCACGATCTATTTGACGATCCGTCGATTGTCCTTTCACCGGAAACGACGGCGGCCAACGTTCCCGGGTGGGACTCGTTCAACCACATCAACCTGATCATCAGTATCGAGGCAGAATTCCGCATCAAGTTTCAACCGGCAGAATTGGAAACCATGCACAATGTTGGCGCGCTGGTTGATCGCATTGAAAGGAAGCTGGCTGAGCAAGGGCGCTAGGGGAGAAGGAATCAGCCTGCCGTTTGTGACGTTCCTGCCTGCCTGATATGTTTGTTCTTCGCCTGATAATCATCGAGTGCGAGGGTCCACTCTGAAGCGTCGTCTGTGCCAGCGACCAGCGTAAAGCCGAGACTTTCATAGTGCCTGCCGACCATGTTGTTTTTCGGCGTGCGCACATAATATCCGCGCAGCGTTCTGGCCCCGGCCTGCCGCGCGGCTGTTGCCAGTTCATCCAGCATCAGCAACTCCACATCGCGTTTCAGGACGCGGCAGCTCATCAGCCAGAGATCGATGTGCAGTGTCGTTGCGTCTAACCTGCCAACGACGACGGATATCAGTCCGTTGTCGCCGAAGCGGTCTGCCAGGCGAATGTACCGCGTGATATATGCGGGGTCCCGTGCGATTGATTCAATCTCGGCTAGCGAGTAGCGCCTGGTCGTGAGGTTGAACTGATTGGTTTTTCCGGTTAGTTGCGCAATGCGCTCCAGATAGGGTGGCGCAAACGGGCCGGCTTCGGATGACATCTCAAGCGAAGCCAGGAATTCACCGTAGTTGGCAAACTTGGCCTGCAGCTCATTACGCTTCGCATTGCCAGCGTACTGAGAGGAGCGGGCAAGGTCTTCCTCAGACAATGAGAGTGTTTCAAAGTACTGGTTTCGGTCGAGAATTCGCAGGGAAGCAGCGGCATCCTCGCTGATCTCCGGTACGGCGATGGAGGGCAACTGCGAGGCCACCAGCGATCTCTCCGCGGGATTGTCGTCAGCAAAGACAAAACTGTCCAGGCCAAGACTGAGTTCGTGCGCAATGTTCTGGATGTTTTCGTGCTTGGGTTCCCAATTGGCTTTGAAGCTTGAGAAGTCGCCGATCTTCAGCACGGAATCGGGATGCGAAAAGCCTTCGCGGGCGGTAGCGTCTTCGTTCTTTGAAGCCACAGCCAGCACAATGCCACGCTGGCGCAGGCGGCGTACATATTCCTGAAAGTGGGTGTAGGCTTCAGCACGAGGCGTTTCGCGGCCAATCACAATTGCGTCGGCCCCGTCGTCTCCAATTACTCCTCCCCAAACGGTATTATCCAGATCCAGGACCAGCACCTTCTTGCTCAAGCCGTAACGGGCGCAGATCAATGCTGTGAGATTGAATGCCAGCTCCGCGCTCGCCTGTGGCGTGGTTGCCAGTTTATAACTGAACCATCGCGCAGGATCGTACCAGTTATCCAAACCGATGCGTGCCGACAGATAGCAAACATCATTGAGAACCAGATATGGCCGCTGTCGGACCTCGTCTGCGATGAGCGCATTCAGGCGTTCAGTAAATCGAACCCTGCCCGCGGGATATACGGCGTCGTAGTTACCCAGGATGCGTATGTCAGGCAGCTCGAAGTTATTCTGGAGGATGACGGCCTGACTGCGCGACTGCAAGCCATCCCATATCTGAATAAAGCGCGCAATCTCTGATCTGGCTGCTGCTTCGGCCTCATCTTCACTTACATTGATTTCCGGCCAGTTACGGATATTCTGCGATCCCGTGTGGACATAGATCAACTCCGGCGCAAACGCATTCAGTTCGTCGTTGCCAAGCGCCGCATCTTCCCAATAACGGCCATACTCCGAGTGCCAGAATTGCGGATCGAAACCACGCGCCAGGAGAAGAACCTCGAGAAACAAGGCAAGCTCCTGTGAAGTGGAGCCGCCAAGAATGGCAATCCGGATCTTTCGTTCCAGGGGTTGACCGCGAAGTTGGCGGATCAGCTTCCGCGCATTCCGCGCCAGATATGCTGCATCAACCGGCCATGAGGTGATGTTTGTCAAAGCGTCAACTCTCCTCAGATCCTCGTTATACGCGAGTTCAAGAAATCGCGCGAGCTTCCATGCGGCGCACGATCGATAGCATGACTTCGAGGGGTGCAATCGTCTTGACTGGCATTACCGTTGCGGTCTGGTCTGTAAGCATGCGGGGAAGGCGTTCGATAATGAAGTGGAATCCTTCGTTGGAACGTGCGAGATCGCGACAGAGTATCTCGCCGGCGGCTTTGGCCATGGCATATTCTGTCATGTCGAGGGGATGGTCTTCCACCGCGACAGAGGAAGGGTAAAAGACCGATGAGCCAGGCTTGGAATCGCGAAGTGCCGAGGTGCAGACTTCATAGAAGCCTTCCGCATACACGCGATAGAACTTTTCAAAGACTGCCGGCGAGTAAAGTCGCGTCTTACGAAGAAAGATGGATGTAGTTGCGAAGTAATAGAGCGATGTGGGTGCGGGAGAGAGTTGTGCGAATTGATTCGTCGCCGGCAGGGTCGCGTCATATTGCAGGACTTCGCACTTGCCTCCCCAGTCGCGTATCTGCCGCTGAACTTCGATTGCATCGTCGCGGCCAACCGCATACGTAATTGTGACCGCTCCACCGCCGGCAACAATCAGCTTGGCAGTCAGCTCACCCAATCCACGGGACCCTCCAACGATGAGCGCATTCGTATGCTGGAATTCGTCCCGATGGACAAGGCCTGCAAGGTCATTCAATGCCGGTTGCGCAACCGGCGGAATTCGGGCGATGCTTTCAACCGTACCGGACCATTCCCCCCCTTCAACCGTCTGCTTCACGAGTCGAAATTGGTCGTGCACACTTGTGACCTCATATCGTATGGCGTTCCGCGTCCCCGCTTGCTCAATCGCGCGAACCGTGAAGCTGAAGAAGGTAGAGTGCATGCCTGGGCAGACCATTCCTACGAGTCGTGACATACAAGCAAGAGCAGAAACTCGACGTGGTCCAATGGCCGCCGACAATCGGGGAAAGGCGTGCGTTGATGCTTCGATATTTTGAGCAAATGCCAGCCAACCGCTCGCCTTCTCAACTTCAGCCAGGGAGAGGTTTACTGGTTCTTCCGGCCAGCCTGGCGGTGGGATCGCATCGGAAATGCTCTCATGTGGCGCATCTTGCAACCCTTCGCCAAACCCAATTGTGATTGACGAAACAGGAAGACTGTCGACACTGAGCTGAAGTGAAATTCCGGCTATGTCGTGCCGGATGAATTCGAGCTTCACCTCATCGCCAACGTAAATCAGTTTTTGAAAGCGGACCTTGATCTGTGCAATCGGGAACTGAATATCTCCTTTGCCGGCAATCGATTCCAAAGCCCAAAGTACTGCATGCATTCCATGGACCACCGGCTGCCCCGCGTGCGTTCGCCGAGCTGCGACTACGTCCATGTGCATGGGATTCCGGTCGCCGGAGAGCTGCGAAAACTGCGCCTGCGCTGCCCAGTCGAAGACGCGCGCTGGCGAATTTGGCGATGAAGTCTTCATTAAAGTTTCGCTTCCTGGTTAAAACTGAAAGTAGAGAAACGTGGATCCGGCGCCCATGTAAATGATCGAGAGAAAGAATGCAAGCGCCATCACAACTGCCCAGGTCGGACTCGGCTTCCAATGAAGACCTCGTCGCTCAGCGGCTAAATCGATTCCACTACCGGATTCCGCTAGAATCTGCTGAGTATTTGGCAGGAACCATACGACTGGCAGAAACAAGAACACCATCAATGAGAGTGGTTGTACGCTGAGGTGCGCGTTAGGGTTCAGCCCCGTCATGCTTCGCAGCAAGATGAGTGCGTCGTCCGTGGATGAGGATCGAAAGAAGACAAACGCGATCAATGCCACAAGATTTACGCGCAGCACGGAGAGCACTCTCAGGTAGATGGCGGGAGAGCTTTTCCTAGAGGCTCGAATGAGGTTCCAAGCATGCTCAAGCGTCATGGTGACGCCGAAAATCAGGCCAAACACCATGAATTGCGTGCCGGCTCCATGCCAGATGCCAGCCAGGAACATGGTTACGATGGTTGGATAAGCGATCATTTCTATGAAGCCGTTGAATGTCAGAGCAGCCTTCTTTGATACTTTCTTTCCTACTGCGAGACGTGAGCGACTCACCGCAAGGGAGATGGGTGTATAGAGGTAGAGCGTAATGTAACGGGTTAATGTCATGTGCCAACGCGACCAAAAGTCGATGACACTCGTCGCCTTATATGGTGAGTTGAAGTTAAGAGGGAATCGGATTGAAAACATTCTTGCCAACCCGATCGCCATATCCGAATAACCAGAGAAATCGAAATACAACTCCAACATGTAATTCAGGGCGCCAATCCATGCAGTGGCGATTGTCTGGTGTCCCGGTGCATCGAATACCGAATTAGCATAGGGTGCGAGCATGTCCGCAATCATTACTTTCTTGAAGAGCCCCATGATGAACCAGGTCAGCCCAACCGCGAAATCATCTCGATTCACGCCATAGCGACGCTCTTCCGCAAACTGCGGCATGATTTCCTTGTGATGCAAGATGGGACCAGCAATCAAGTGGGGAAAGAATGTAACAAACAATGCGTAACTCACCAGGGATTGCGGCCCAGCTTCTCCCTGTTTTAAGTCGATCAGGTAGCCCAATTGTGTAAATGTGAAGAATGAGATGCCGAGAGGAAGGACAACGCTGCCCCACTCGTGATGAGTTACTCCGATGTGAGTGAAGAAGTTTAGCAGCGGAAATAGATACTTGAAGTATCCAAGCGTGCCCAAGTTGGCGACGATGGCAACGATCAGCCAGAAGCTTTGCATGCGGGGCTTTGATTTGCTGGCTTCAATTAATCGCGACAGTAGAAAGTTTCCCAGCATGGAACCAAGCAGCACCAGCACGAATGCGGGATTCCACTTGGCGTAAAAGAGGATGGACGCCAGCGCGAGCCAACCAATCGCAGAACGGCGTCCGAATCGACCCAGAATGGCGAAGCCGACAAGCGCTATGGGTAAAAAGACGAAAAGAAAGATAGGACTGTTAAAAAGCATAGGCGATTATGCCAGCAAGTATATCGGACGTAGGCGGACCGCCATTATGTTCTCTGAAAGAGCGCCGCATCACTCGGCCAGACGCAGGGTACAAATGGGAACCGCGCCCATGCAATTCAATAGCGCTCTCATGGCTTGCTGTTCCTTTCATCTACGAGAATCTGGTTGGCAACGCCGAGTGAAACCCGTTCCGCGCCGTCCGGCGTAAGGTGAACGTCCTGATTATTGAACATTTTTATCGGAAGAACTTCCAACGGATTATCATGCACACCCTGTAGTGCCCGCTCGTAGACGTCCTTCATGTCGTCACAATCTGCAACGGGAGCCACATTCACAATTACGTGTGTGCCGTTGACACCGTATTTCTGGCGCAATCCAGACACCCAGTTCGCGTCCGTTGCGATACTTAGTTTTCTGTCCCACCCATTCCGGAAGCATGTTGTCTCCGGGCCTGAATAGAATGTGAACAGGCCGTTATGCCTCTGACGCCGCAAGGCTGGATCCTCAACCCCATCGTATTTGTGCGGATCGGTCAGACGGACTAGAGTGTCTGCGATGATGCTTTGAGCTGCCCAGGCGGAAAAAGTGAATGTCTCATAGGGATGCGCCAATAGCTTCAGGTAAGTGCCTTTATTGCGCTCGTGCCGAAGCAGGTAAACAATTCCCTCATAGTACGAGCTATAGTCCCGCCACGAATGGCTTGGCCGGAACAGGCTCGGCGTAAACATGAATACAATGTATCTCGGCGCGGCATTCTGCTGAAGATAAGCATCGAGTGGATACCAGCCCGCGACCGTTGTAACCGTCCCCCCTTCGGCGACATTGCATGCGCTCAATCCCGTGGCCTTCGTTATGGTTAATGGATCCAGGCCCGTAAGAGCGGAGGAGTCACCCGTCAACACCACCTGGCAATCGGCATGATGGAGCGTGAGGCTATACCCGATATTGCGCAGCATGAAGTAGTTATCGTGGTAAAAGAACCAGTTCGTATTGGCAGCTGCGAACGCAATGGCCAGAAGCAGCACGGGGACACAAAACACCAATGCCAGGTATCGACTGGAGTCGCTTCCTCTTTCCATTAACTGGGTACCTTCGCCATATTTTAAAAGTTGTGCAGCATTGCAATCGTACCAAATCCATATGGGGCAAGATCAACTCATCGCAACCTTCACATACACCCGGCGCATACACGAGTTGTTGTGGCGGCCAAGACTCTATCCGCGCAGGAGACGAGTTTGGGTCTCCCAGTTGGTGGTTTTTCCAGTTTGATAACGGAACTCGATTGTGATCCAAGACATCCGGTGGTTGAACTCCTTACTCAACGGATCACGGAGATTCTCGCTGGGCTGCTAGAAGATGACTCGGAACTGCGCACCGAGTCTACAACCGCGTCAATGCCAAGAAAATGTTCAGTCTCGCTATGAAAGGGGAAAAGAGCCAGGGACTATCCAGCTTCACGATACAACGGAACCTTGAGTCGTGAGCGGGGTCGTCTTGAAGGGGTTGGTAGCGCGACAGGCACGAACCGTAATAGAGGGACTGACCCAGGAACCTCGCAGGACCATATTCTGGCCCGGCAAGAGTCCCATGCTCTTGCGAAACCGCAATGCCATGCGCCGCCAAGTGTCGCGCTGACCAGCGCATTGGGGGAGTCGGTAGCGCCAATCTGTCAGAGGTTCCACCGAATCCGACAGAGGCCGGGTCAATCCGGTCCCGCAATCATTCCGCGCCAGCGTCGTGTGGGGGATTCTGGCGCGATATGAGCGTACGGAGGGAGCCAAATAACTGTGGGTGAAACTGGGGGAGTGTGGCGAAAATCGGGGGGAGTTCCCACAGTGAGTGAAGGGGAACCGCAGTAATGGATGATTTACAAGAACCACTATAAACATTGGACGAAAGCAAACAACAGTAAATGATGGCAAGGCAGAGAGGAATGTACGGAAGGGACTTCTAAGCCGGGGGGTGTGGGTTCAATCGCCGCCTCGCCCACCACTTATTTTCTGCGGTCTGGCTGGCTCAAAGCCTTGGCAAGTCGAAGGAGCCCTTGTCGTATCGCAAGCTCGTCGAATCCGCCAAAGCCGAGGAGCAACGCGTTCGGATCGGGACTTCTTAACGTGAATCGATCAACGGCGAGAACCTCAATACCCTGGGCCGCCGCCAGCTTTTCCGCCTGTCGTGAAGTCATTCCATTCTTGAGATACCCAATGGTGTAGAGGCCTGCCCTGACGTTCGAGATCTCAAGCAGTCCACACAGATGTTGCCTGGATCCTTCCATCAGGGTTGCGAGGCGATCCGCATACAGATTCCGCATCCTCCGCAAATGACGCGCCAAATGCCCATCTACGATGAAGTCGCAGAGCACCGCCTGGTCAAAGGATGAATTTCGGAAATCGGTCCGGTAGCGAAAACCCAGGAAGAAATCTGTTAACGCCGCAGGAAATACCACGTAGCCCACGCGCAAGGCTGGGAAGAGCGTCTTGCTGAACGATCCGATGAAGATAACGCTTGATTGATTATCCAGGCTTTGCAGGGCAGGCACAGGCGGTCCTTCAAACCTGTATTCGCTGTCATAGTCATCTTCAATAACAAAAGCGCCGGCGCGCGAAGCCCAACCAAGAAGAGCCATTCGCCGCTCCAGGGACATGGTTACGCCCAGAGGGAATTGGTGAGCCGGCGTTACGTAGGCGCCCTTCGCATCGGGACAGATCTTGATTCCGGCGGAAACAGACAGCCCTTCCTCATTCACCGGCACAGCAATAATCCTGGCCCCGACATTATCAAACGCGATGCTGGCTCCGAAGTACCCAGGATCTTCCATCCATACCGGATCGCCCCTTTTCAAGAGCAGGCGTGCCAACAGGTCGAGCGCCTGTTGTATTCCGGAAACGATGACGATTTGTTCCGCAGTGCATCGGACGCCACGTGACGTGCGCAAATACTCGGCGATTGCATCGCGCAATGGCCGATAGCCGCGCGGATCAGCCTCTTTCTTTAACCATGACCCAAAATGATGTGCTCGCTGTGCGGCAATGCGTCCCCAAACTTCAGAAGGAAATTCGTTGATGGCCGGATCGCCGATTCGAAAGGGGCGGATCCCATCGACCAAAGGCAGGTCGATCCAGGGTCGCGGCCGTTTGTATGTCGAAACAACGCCACGAATGTATGCCGGTGTCCTGGTTGCCTGGCGGGCGGGCCGGGGCGGCTCCACGCGATTGACCCACGTACCGAATCCGACGCGGGAGGTGACATACCCCTCAGCTTGTAAACGCTCCAGAACGCTGACGACTGTGCCTCGGGAGAGCTGATACTGGCTGGCGAAATCTCTGGAAGCCGGCAGTCTGGCGCCTGGCGCGAGACGGCCGTCAAGAATGGCGGATCGCAGTTCGCCATATAACCAACTGGTCAAGGTCTGATGGCGCGAACGGCTTTTGAGCGTGAGCTCGAACGAGCTAATGGCTTTTGGCATCTTAATGGTCCAATAAAAATGGCGAAAATGGCTCTGTTCGATGAACCAATGCTGCCATAGTATCAGCTTTGAAATCGAGAAGCGCACGGATTGCCATTGAGACTTGGCTTCTCCCGGAGCGACTCATGGAGGGACTCATGGAAGATCGACGGATGCAAGTTGGAGTTTGGTTCTACGGCTTGGGCACGGTTCTCACTGGCATTCTGAATATCGCATGGGGCGCATTCGATGCCTCTCATCAGCCCATCCAAGCTCTGGGCAAGAATCTTCCTGGCGAACAGATAATGGCCTACGTCGCGGGCGTTTGGATGGTCGCAGCAGGTCTTGCGACCTTGTGGCGGCGCAGCGCAAGGATGGGTGCCGCAGCATCCGCCATCTTCTATTTGATTTTTGCGGCATTGTGGGGATTTCGGTACTATGCCGGAATTCATGCGCTTGGTTGGCGGATCGACGTGATAGCAGGCGTTTCTTTTGGGCTTGCTCAACAACTCATGCTGATGGCCCCGGCAGTGATCGTCTACGCCTCCACCGCCTCATCGGATTCCCCGTTGGGAAAAAGAGCAGCTATCGCCGCACGTTGGATGCTGGGATTGCCTCCTGTTCTCTTCGGCTTGTTTCACCTCATTGGCATTCGCGTCTTTGCGAGCATCGTCCCGCAATGGATGTTGTTTGGATACTTTTGGGCAGGGCTGACTGGAATCGCCTTCATCCTGGCAGGAATCGCAATTTGTTCAGGGATTAAGGATGTGCTGGCTGCCAGGCTTCTCGCGTTGATGCTGTTGCTGTTTGAGGGTTTTGTAGAAGTACCTCCTATTTTTATCCGACTGCACAGTCAGCCGACATGGGGCGCTGCTGTATATAACCTGACTGCAATAGGGGCATGTTTGATCTTCGCCGAGTTTATTGCAAGCCGCGCAGATCGCGGACAGATCAGCCTCGTGGAGAGTGTGGCCACGTCCCGCCCGGATGCGGTGGTTGCGTGATTGAGTAACGCGTGGTCGCACGATCACATCCATCGAAACAGCGGTGTTGACTCCCACTACTTGATTTCGAGGGGGCTGCCTTGACGGGGCAGCCCCATTTTCGTGTGCAGGGATTTATCGCGTCGTCACCCGTGTAGCTGTTCAAGATGCATTTACCTTCCGGCGCTCGATTGCCATCGACGAGCGCTTCTGCGATTTGGAGGGCGGCGTTGTATTCGTCTCGCTCACAAGCCACTGAAGGGGATCGCGGCAGCAAGATCCATCTCACTCCCGAGAATTAAACACTTCCTGATTGACGGCGAATGTCCGCCTGGCGAGAGAGAACCAGAATGGGTCTGGATTCCAGAATGGTTCATGTGGACCTTGCCGCCACTGAATGAGCGCTTACTGCCACCAGTCTTCGTGTCGATGAAGAGTACTGTGACTGTTTAGTCCAATCCATCAGCTTCCCGCGCTGCGCTACACGGGAAGCGAGGTAATCATGGCAGACTTGTTTGCTGCGTCGCCATCGTGTGCGGGATCACGCAAGGATCGGCGAACGGCGCTTGAATCCGAAGCGGTGGCTCCGTTGTTTCTTGACAGCCCGCTCTTTGTGAAACGCAGGTCAGTTGGGGGGCAACTGTGAACGATTTGTATTTGACGCTGGGCCACACGAGTTGCAAACCCCTTCAACGAGGCAACCGGGAAAATCGCAGGAAGAATCTTTCCAACGCATCGGCCATTGAGATCCGGGGCAACTTGAATTCGGGAGCGTGTTGCGAAGGTGATTGCTGTTTGCCCGTATCGCCCGATTTACTCCGGCCTGCGCGGAATCCGCGTCGAAGTCAGATGCTGGCCGTGGCCTTTCTCGTATTAGCGGCTGCAGGCGCGCAAGGCCAATCCATCTTCGCCCCGCCGCAGCTCGTCAATACTCCTTCTGCTGCCCAGGCTGTTACGGTTACTGCGCAGGTCGCGGGTACCGTGTCCACCGTGGAAGTGCTTACTCTTGGGGTAAGCAGTCTCGAATTCGGCAAGGGCTCCGTAGCGTTGAACTGCGAATCCGCGAACCTCGCGGTCGGCGCCTCGTGCCAGGAATCCGTTGAGTTCACTCCAGTGTACCCGGGCCTTCGCACGGGCGCTGTCGTGCTGCTTGACAGCAACAACACTGTGCTTGGAACCGCATATCTGAGCGGTACCGGGTTGGGCGGCCTGGGTGTGTTTATGCCGGGCAGCGTGATGACGATGGCCGGCGTCTATCGCGATTGGTCTTCGACACAAAACGGAATTCCAGCCATTGCGGCAAACCTTGAGCAGCCGTCCAGTATTGCTTTCGATGGCTTCGGCAATATGTACATTGCCGACAGTGGCTCGACCCATAACCAGATTCGCATGGTCTGCGCCGGCACAAACGCCATGATTTACGGCACCAGTTGTCCGGGCGCTGGCATCATCATGAGAATCGCTGGGACAGGTGGTCCCGGCTATTCGGGCGACGGTGGACCGGCCTCGACTTCAACCCTGAACGCTCCTTCCGGCATCGCTCTGGATGGTGCGGGCAACTTGTACATTGCAGACACAGGCAACAATGTCATTCGCAGGATCAGCGCGGTAACCGGAATCATCAGCACCGTCGCTGGAAGCATCAATGGCACGGCGGGATTCGCGGGCGATGGTGAATTGGCAACCTCAGCGGAACTCGATTCTCCGGAAGGCATCACAATCGACAGCGGCGGAAATCTCATCATCGCCGACACCGCCAACGAGCGCGTACGCATGGTTGCTTTGCCAGTACCGGGTGCGCCTGCGGGCATCATCACCACGGTAGCGGGTAACGGAGACCCCAGCGGAAGCGGTGACGGAAAAGGGACGTTTTCCGGCGATGGACAGCAGGCTCTTCTTGCTGGATTGAGTCTTCCGTATGCGGTCGCATTCGATACCTCGGGCAACATGTACATTCCGGACTCGGCCAATAATCGGATACGCATGGTCAGTCCTTCGGGAATCATCAGCACTGTTGCCGGAACCGGCGGTGCAGGAAATTCCTGTGGCAACGGCAGGACAAACACGCAGGCCCTCAACACTCCTTCAGGTGTGGCCGTCGATGCTGCCGGCAATCTCTACATCGCGGACACGCAGGACTCCTGTATTTGGGAGACGAACGCCGCGGCCGGAACCATCACGGCGATCGCATGGAATGGCGCGAAGGCAATCAGCTCCAGCTCGACTGTTGGAGCGGTGCAAATCTACGCGCCTGTGGGGTTGTATCTGGATGGTTACGGCAATCTCTACTTCGCCGACTTTTACGACATGCTGGTGGAGGTGATTGAGCGCAACCAGTCCATTCTGAATTTCACGGCAACGCCCATTCGTCAGGGAAGCGCTTCTCAGCCTCAATACCAGACGGTTGAAAACGACGGCAATTACGCACTGGATTTGACAGCCATTACCCCGGATCAGAATTCCGCAGTCAACGATTTGTGGATCACAAATCCCTGCACACAGGGAGGCCCTTTTCTGGCTGTCGATGCCGATTGCATGATTGGCGCAGTCTTTGCGCCTTCAGCCACACTGGTATTTCCGCCGTCTGTCACATCGCAGCAGATCGTGGCAAATATCGACATCGGCAGGCAGGGGGAAACCGCGAACGCGCCGCTCGACATTGAATTGATCGGGGACGCTGCGGCTGTGAATTCGACAACCATCACATTGGTCTCGAACAACAATCCCTCCGAATTTGGACATGGCGTTACCTTCACGGCAACCGTGGAGACGGGTTCTGGATTTGGCAACCTTACCGGCACTGTCAGTTTCTTCGATGGCACCACCCCGCTTAAAGCGAATGTTGCGCTCAATGCTCCTCCGGGCATAACCGTTACCGCAACGCTTACCACCGCAGCGCTCTCTGTTGGGATCCACACCATTACTGCCACTTACAACAACGACAACGACCTGAATCACTTCTCCAGTACCTCCGCGCCTTTAACTGAAACAGTTGATGAAGCTACGTCGACCAACCTCGCCTCCAGCGTGAACCCCTCAGCTGTAGGCCAGAGTGTCATCTTCACGGCGACGGTTGCCATATCCGGTGGCGGAGGCGTGACTCCCGATGGCTCGGTTGGATTTTATGATGGCGCGGCAATCCTGCAAACTGTGCCCATCAACGCCAGCGGGGTTGCAACCTGGTCCACCGCGGCTCTTCTTCAGGGCATCCAAGCCATGACTGCAATCTATAGCGGGGATGCGACGAAACAAATCCAGGGAATTACTTCGAACGTTTTGAATCAGGACGTGCAGGCGTCCACAAGCATTGTTGTTAGTTCAACGTCCAATCCATCCAGCTTTGGCGAAGCTGTTACGTTGACAGCGACCATCACGCCGAATGCAACTGCCGCTGCGACTGGGGTGGTCAGTTTTCTTGATGGAGGGCGGACGATCGGGACAACCAATTTGACGAGCGCAACGAATCAGGCTGTGTTCACGAATGCTGCGCTGGTCGTTGGATCGCATTCCATCACAGCAGTGTATGCAGGCGACTCGAACTACGCGGCGAGCACCTCTACTGCGATTTCGCAAATAGTGAATGCGGTGACGCCTGCAATCACATGGTCCACTCCGGCAGCTATCACATACGGCACGGCTCTCAGCGCGATCCAGCTCGATGCGTTTTCGGGAATAGTGGTTGGCACATTCGCCTACAGTCCGCCGACAGGCACAGTATTGGCGGCTGGAACGCAAACACTTTCAGTGACCTTCCTTCCGGCCGATTCCGCCGACTATGGTAGCGCCAGGTCCACGGTCTTGCTGCAAGTGAACCAGGCCTCGCCCACGATGACGATCAATACCTCTGGCTCGCCTTCCTCCTACGGCGCCACAGTGGTCTTCACGGCAAACTTGTCCAGTGGTCCCGCTGGCACAGTGATGTTCTACGACGGCGCAAATTCCATCGGCACCGGAACGATACAGAGTGGGAAAGCCACATATGCCACCAATTCACTGGCAGTGGGAATGCATAGCATCACCGCAAGCTGGGCCGGGAATGCGAACTACAATCCAGTGACCTCCAGCCCCGTCATGGAGATCGTGAACATGGCGACTCCGGTCGTTCAGTGGCCGTCGCCAACTCCCATTGTTTATGGGGCCGTGCTCAGTTCCACACAACTGAATGCAACCACTGCAACTGCTGGGTCCTTCAGCTACTCCCCGGCGTTGGGCACTGTGCTGTGCGCGGGTTCGAGAAGTTTGTCTGTGATATTTACACCTTCCGACACGACCGATTACACCGCTGCCAACGCCACTGTGCTGATTCAGGTGAATCAGGTCATTCCCACCATTTCCTGGGCTGCGCCCGCTACGATCTCTTACGGAACACCGCTCAGTGGGACCCAACTTAACGCCTCTTCAAATGGGATTGCGGGCACATTCTTCTACACACCGTCTGCGGGCACTGTCGTTCCGGCTGGCGTCGCAATGCTTTCGGCAACCTTTCTTCCCTCCGATATCACCGACTACGGAAGCCCTACCGAGAGAGTCTCAGTGATCGTGAACAAGGCATCGCCCATCATGGCGGTGAGTAGTTCGGGTACGCCCTCCAACTACGGTAGCGCGATAACGTTGACTGCAAGCATCTCAAGCGGCCCAACCGGCATGGTTACGTTCTACGACGGAGCCACCTCAATTGGCACAGCCACGTTGCAGGGCACAACTGCCGCGCTCATCACCAGCACGCTGTCTGTGGGCGTTCATTTCATCACTGCATCCTGGCCTGGAAATAGTAACTTCAACTCCGTAAATTCAAGCCTCGTCACACAGACCGTCACTCAGGCCCTAACAGCGACCGCCCTTTCGGCTGTCCCCAACCCTGCGATTGCGGGTCTCGCCACTAGCCTTACTGCGACTGTGAAGCTGACCGCCGGCGAGGCAACGCCGACCGGCAGCGTCACCTTTACGGATACGTTCAAAGGTGCAACCGTTACGCTGGGGAGCCCGTTCCCCTTAACGAGTGCAGTGAACGGCTCAGGTGACACAGCCTCCATCAGCGCGATGCTTGCTCCCGGCATTCACTCGATCATCGCAAGCTATTCCGGGAATGCGGACTCGGGCGCGAGCACATCCGCTTCGCTTGCCTTGACCGTTAACCAGGCCACTACGGCGGTGAACATTGTCGTCGCGCCCAATCCTTCCATGGTGCTTGCTCCCATCACACTAGCGGCAACAGTTACAGGCAACGGCGGTCCACCAACCGGGAACGTAAGCTTCTACGCAAATGGCGCAACACTGTTGGGCTCTTCGACCCTTGAGGCAAACGAGACAGCCACGATTCAATACGCGCCTCCTGCGGTCGGGAGCTTCCAGATCACAGCGGTCTATGCGGGTGACACCAACGATACGGGCGCCAATTCTTCGGGCGTGTCCCTGGCAGTCGGCTCCATTCCGACGGTCTCCGCCATTGGCTCCTCGACTACCGGCGGCGCAACTCCAACGTTGACCCTGGAGGCAACAGTAGTCGGCGTCAGCGGTCCCACGCCCACAGGTGTAGTCAAGTTTACAAGTGGATCAACCACCCTCGGGTCGGCGTCCCTTGACTCAACAGGCGTTGCAACCCTGAATCCGAATCTGTCTCCTGGTGTGTCCTATACGATCGTCGCTGCATATAGCGGGGATGCTCTACATAGCTCGTCTACTTCCCCGCCGCTTCAGCGCTCCGGCACTCCCACGGACTACTCAGTCATCGTCACGCCCGACAAGCTCACGATCGCTTCGTCGCAGAACGCGACGATGAGCGTGAGTGTGACCTCAGTCAGCGATTTTACTGACACCATCGGAATGGGATGCGCATCACTTCCTGCGGGCGTAACCTGCCGCTTCTCTTCAATCAACCTTGGCCTCGCGGCCAATTCCACTCAAGCCGTTCAACTCACCATCGACACCAGCAATCCGCTGGGTGGCGGCGGATCGGCCATGGTCACCCGTCTTGGCAATCGCGGCGCTTCGCTGGCTGGATTGCTTGTTCCGATTTTCTTTTTCGGCTGCTTCTATCGCCGATCGCGCAGGAAGCTTGTCTCAATTGTCACCTCCTCGCTGCTCTTGCTTGGCGCCGCTGCGATGCTCACGGGGTGCACGGGAATTACGCAGATCAGCGCGGCGCCAGGCACTTATGTGATCCAGGTTTTTGGCGCAGGTGTCAACAGCAACATCACACACTTTCAGAATGTGACGCTCACCATCACGCAGTAGCGGCAGGGTTCTGGCAACACGCTTGAGGGGGTCGCGATGAGACTTCGAAGTCTGTTTCGGATGAGAAGATTTGGTCACGGGTTCGGGAGGGACAAAGGCAGCTATGCTCCTGCGATCCTTATTGCCTGCTGCCTGGGCATGACTCCCATCGCACGCGCCCAGGTGGTACCGGCGGCTGACCAGGGCGGTCTGACTCTATCGGCTGGGGGCACTGCTTCCGGGTACTACCTTAACTATGGCGAGCAGAAGCTGCTCGGAGTCTCGGCATTTGTTGATGCGGACACGCGCCGTCACCTGAGTGCCGAGGCCGAGGTGCGCCGCCTTCAGTTTCACAACACCAACGACATCACTGCAACCACTTATCTGGCCGGTGGCCGTTATTTCAGAAACGTTGCAAGGTTCCAAGTTTATGCAAAGTTTCTTGCCGGATTTGGTCACGCCAATATGGATTTCGGTCTTGCCCAGGCAAACTCAATGGTGATTGCGCCCGGTGGCGGAGTGGACTTCCTGCTCAACCGCCGCGTTCATTTCAGACTGGCGGATTTTGAATACCAGCGCTGGCCGCAAGCCGTCTATGGTTCCACGCCGTCGTTTGCTTCCACCGGCATAAGCTCTGGCATTCGCATTCGAGTTTTCTGAGCGGTTCCTGGCGCAGAAGAGAATTCCTGCCCTATTTGCAGGCTCGGACTCTACCAGAAATACGCGGCTTCCACTTTAGGAGAGCCGGGCTGCCCATCGATGATCTGCGTGCTCAGGACGATTTCCATATTCTTCTTGTTACCCGCAGCCAGGGCGGAGCGTTCTATCTGAGCGAGGTCTGCGGGGTCGGTCAGGAATTCTCCAGCGGCGATGGTTCCACCGCGTCCGATGCCAGCCGCGATAACGGCAATTTTCCCCGTGTTGCTGTCAGTGAATCGCGCGATGATTGCATAGTCGCGATAGATGTTGGTGGCCAACTGCACGGGGCGATCGACGTACCACTGAGAGGGACTGTTCCGATCCACAATGTTCATCCTGGTCATTTCGGGATTGTTCGCAAAATGATATCGCAGGGTGTTGGTTAACCTGAGCGTCCAGGCGTTGTCGAACGCGCCTATGAAGATAGTGGGCCCACTGCGGAGGTCGTTGAGGCTGGTCGCGCCCTCGCCCTTCAGCGAATATTGCCTGCCTCTGGATTGCAGGACTCCGACTACTTTTCCAGTGGCAAAGACATCATCCATCACCAGCGCTGTGAGTTTGTCATTCAGGATGAACTGCTTGCTCGGGTCGGCTGCGTCGCGAAGAACGATGTTTGAATACTGAAGCTGGTCGGCCACGCAAAGGAGCACCGGATCTTTCGAGCCCAGCACAGGTTGCCAAAAGAATTCGAGAGCAGAGGGATGGGTGTTCTGCCAGACCAATAGCGACGCCACCGACAAGATTGCCGCGGCAACGCATGCCAGCAGAAGAGTGAGGTGGGAATGGCGGGGCGCGGTGACGTCGCTTAAGCTTTTGTGTGCTGGAAGAGGAAGCGGCGGCGGTTCCACCTCATGCGGTGTCAGGTCTCTTGTTGCATGCGGCCAGCTAAAGAGCGGGATGTAGGAGCCGGAGG
>Ga0302197_10000527_pt1 | contig 38676 bp, 33 predicted proteins | sample II_Bog_N2_1_FD_193526 | JGI IMG/M metagenome (GOLD analysis project Ga0302197, IMG submission 193526) | Peat permafrost microbial communities from Stordalen Mire near Abisko, Sweden - II_Bog_N2_1 | ecosystem: Environmental > Terrestrial > Soil > Wetlands > Peat | place: Sweden: Abisko... | reverse complement strand
TGCGCCGATTGCGTTGGATCGAGAACGATGCCTGAACCGAACTGTGCGTGCGCGGCAGGTTGCAATGCCACGGCAAGTCCGATTGCAAGTGGTATGAGGGTCATTTTTTGCATAGGGATCTCCTGTCATGTGCGGTGGTGTGTTGTGGTTGTCAAGCAGCGGTTTGGCGTTACTGCTGCGCAGCGAGAATCTGGCGCTGAATATCCGCAAGATGATCGGCCTGGGGCTTGCACCGCTCATCGCGCGCTTTCTTCTTGGCGTCGAGAGCTGCGATCTCTTCTTTGGTCAGCTTTTCCCCGGTCAGAAGTCTTGTGGCCCCCGAAGTATCTTCATCCAAGCAATCCTTGGAATAGGCGGGATATTCAGCGTCATATTGCTTCTGCAACTCCTGCACCTTTTTCGCCTTGCTCTGGCAGCCTGCGAGGGCAAGAGTGACCAAAAGAAGAACGGAAATCAATCGCATTGAAAACCTCCTCAAAACGTCTGCGGGATGGTGTGGTTCGTGTAAGCCGGAAGAAGCATATCTTGCGTGAAATACACTTTCACGCGGTGCCCCTCCCGAATCGTGATCGTGGGCGGTATCTGCATGAAGCGGTCAAGAATGGAGCTGGCCGATTGCGAGACACTGGCCGCAGTGCCGTTGGTGAACGCCTGGGAGCCGCTGGTGGTGATTGCCCCGCCGCCCTGCGTAATCTCGCTTGCTCCGGCAACAATGCCCAAAGCGATCGAAGCGCCGAAGATTTCAAAGTAGTGGTTGTTGACCTTGTCCTTCAGCCCTTCCTCTCCGATCTGGTCGAGACCGTGAAACTGGTCGAGATCGACGGAGTAACCGTCCGGCATGATGAGGCGGTGAAAGACGACTGCCATTCGCCGCTGCTGTCCAATCCCTGCGGCCCCAATCTTCTTTGCCTCCCCTAAGACGACTGTACCCTCGGGGATGATGACGTGCTGGTGGTCATGCGAATACAAAGGATTCGAGACAAGAACTTTCACCGCTCCCGCCGCGTCTCCGTCCAGCCGATTCATGAGGACTGTATCGAGGACAGACCCCTCATAAACGAGGTAGGGCTGCCCGATGGCCGAATCGACATTCGCCTCCATTGGCCGCTTGTAACCGTCTGCCGGGGCCTGCTGTTCTCCGGCAGCTCGTGAGGGAACCAGGCTGCTGTCTGCCTGTTGTTGCCGAGCAGGCGACATCTGACCTGGTCCTTGCGGTTGGTCAAAGGAGCGGGAATAAGCAAGATTGGACGCAAAACGAGCGTCGTCGGCGCGTGCCCGCTCCTTGGCGGCAATCTGCTGGGCTTGCTGTTGCTCTGGACTGAGCTGCTTTTCCCCGCTGCCTTGTTGACCGTAGCCAGGCTGCTGCTGCGGGCAGGGCTGACCAGCTATGCAAGGCGCGGCGACGCCGGTCGGCCCATACGCTGAGGCCGCCGTTCGTTGCGCAGAGGTGGCAGACGCGAGGGCAGGATCGCCTCCCGTGGTAGCAACAAGAGCCGCTTGCTGCTGCTCCTTCTGGCGTTGGGCCTGAAGTTGATTCTTCAGGTCCTGCACATTGTTGTCTGTGTTGTCCTGCAATGTTGGTTGGGGAGGCTGACCTTTTTGGGCGGCTTGCTGCGCCGGCGTTTTCTTGCCGGTCGAGCTGAAGATTGCCGCAACGATCACGAGCAACGCCGCGCCAAGATACACAAAGGTCTTGAGGTTCTTTTGCAGCACACCCTTTGGCTCATTGGTCGTGTGCCGCAACTCAGGCTCAAACTGCGGCCCACCGTGCGCTTCTGTTTGAGGAGCAAAAATGTTCTCGGCCATGACAGTTATCCTTTCCGCGTGAAGTCCATGCGTTTTTTGCCTAGTTCGACATAGCCGTTATCCATGACCTTCGGGATGATGTACGTCCCATCTCGCAGGTCGAAGGTGATGAGGTTGGGTTTGCCGTCCTTCATCTCGTACACGCTGAACTTCTCGGGCGCACTTGTCTTGATGTAGGTGAACTTGTCGTCGTGGTAGATCGACTGAATATCGAAAGGCGCCTCATCCCGCTTGTAGACATAGTCGAACTTCAGCTCCGTTGGATATGCGCTTTTATACTCATCCACCGCCTGGGTGACGTGCGACTGGAGCGCGGCTAGTTGCAGCTTGGATTGCTCCAGTTGCTGGGCGGGGACGAATTGGGGTGGTCCGCTGGCCGCAACAATCGAGGATTGGTCAGCGGGTTCGATAATCACCTTCAGATCCGGTTCGGCAGCGGATGTGGAGATGTCCTGCAAGGTAAAGCTGTAGATGTTGCCTTTGTCCGTAATGAGATTCAGGTTGGAGCTGATGCCTGCCTTCGCCGGATGCACGAAGCAGAAGTTCCCAACCACATCCACAATCCAGAAGTCCTTGTCGCCAGTGGCGGCTTCCATGATCTTTTCGGAAGCTGGCACCACAATCAGCGTGGTGTATTTGACCTTGGCGTGGATCGGGACGATGTCCTGTGAGTGGTATTGCACGGTGCGGGCCGCATCCTGCGCGACCGCCACGATGGAAGTGAGTGCCAGGGCAACCCCAGCGACTACATTTAGACGGTTCATGCGATGCCTCCTTAGCGGTTGGTTGTGGAAAGAGAAACGGCCAGCGTGCGAGGCCGGAACGGATGATCTTCGGCAAGATGGCGAAGCCCGTCCGCTATACCGAAGCGCCCGAAGTAGTCGCGCTTCTTGAGGTTGTCGCGGGCATTGTTGGTCGCCATCCAGTAGGAAACAGAATCCACATTCAATCGAACCTTCTTTGATGTCTGCGCTTTGCGAATGAGCATCTCCCCTGGTGGAACAAGGCCACCAATGATGTCCAGTTCGGTATCGTTGAGGTGAAAGGCTTCGGCATAAACATCACGGTTCATCTCTGGATTCGCGAGGAATATCTTCGTCGGGCAGCTTTCCGCCACAATCGCCAGCATCCCAGACTCCTGAAGCTCCTTGATGGATTGGGTTGCGAGAATCATCGCGGCGTTGTGTTTGCGCCACGTCTTCTGAGCCTGGACCACATAGTTGCGAATGGTCTCGTTCTTGATGAAGAGCCAAGCCTCATCCAACAGAAAGGTCTTGAAGCTCGCCAGCTTCGCCGGGTTTGCAATCTCATTTGAGGCGCGGTGGAGCACATAAAAAAGAAGTGGCTCCAACACATCGGGCGCATCGCTCCATCCGTGGAAGTTGAAGGTCTGGAAATCGGCAAAGGAAAGGCTGTCCTTGGCGTTGTCAAAGAGAAAGCCGTACTGGCCGCCATGCGTCCAGCGGTGCAGGCGCTCTTTCAGTTCGCCTACGATATTGGCGAAGTTCGAGAGTGTGCGCTGTTCCGGGTCAAGGATGTACATGCGCTCGATGCCATCCCACAGCTTCCGCTCTTCTTTGAAGTCCATTCGGTAGCGTTGACCGTCGCCCTCAATCAACACGCGGAAGAATGAGAAAAGGAATTGCAGGTTTTCCTTTGTCGGTTCCAGAGAGAACGGATTGATGGTGAAGTCGCGCGAGTCCTGGCCGACATTCAGGTACGATCCGCCGAAGATCGATGTGAGCGATTCGTAGCTTCCGCCAATGTCGAAGATGTAGGTCAGCGGCTTGTACTTCTGCGCGTTCTGAAGCAGGAATGCACACAGAAAGGTCTTCCCGCTTCCGGTCATTCCAAGGATGAGCGTGTGGGCGACCTCTCCGTTATGGAGATTCAAGAAGTATGGCGTCGCATTGTCCGTCTCAAAGACAGCAAGGTACTCGGTCCCGAGATGAGCGTTTCGCTTTTCACCAGACAGGATGGTGAAGAGAAACGAGAGGTCCGCATAGTTGGTATTGAGCAGGTACAGCTTGCGGAGGTTCTGAGCGTAGTTGCCGGGGACAGTGGCGAAGTACGCATTGAGCTGGTTATAGGTCTCAATGAAGAGATTGCCGTCCGCGTTGGTGAATACACTGGTGAACTCGCCGATGACCTGGTCAGTCTCGCTCCTTGTGGCCGCATACACAACAATGGTGAAAGAGAAGTCGCCGAGAGATTGCCCATCACCCAGGACACGGAGGCAATCTCCAAGGTTCTCGATGTCGGCCTGCTTCGACTCGTCTACCAGTACGTCGCGGGGGTTGGTCTTTGTGGCGTCACTGGTCGCCTGCGAAACAAAGCCGGTCTTCGACATATTGAAGTGGCGACGGCGCTTGTTCACTTCCTTGCGCGCCTTGTCGGTAGCCAGCGGCGTCCACTCGGTCACAACGTAGAAGTTCGCGGGGATCTTCAGCAGTTGATCGAGAACCAGTGGCCGGGTCTCAGTGATTGCCTCCTTCATCGTAAGCACGCGGACAAAGTGATCTCCGACGCGGAGATGATTGCGCTCGGCTTCTATGTTGGAATTCACGACCTGATAGTCAAGAAACTGCGAGGACTGCGGCCGTCCAGCGATGCGCCCCTCGTCATAGTTGAGCAGCCGGCGAAAGAATCGGAACTGGCCCTCCTGATTCAGCACGTCAATCTGCATGAAATCGGCAAGCTGGCGTGCGAATGTCTGTACCTTCTGGTCCAGCCTCGCCAGTTCGCTCTCGATCTGTGTGCGCAGCAATACCTTCATGCTGTTGTTGGTGAACTGTGTTCGGAGCTCGCCAATCGCTCCGGCAGGATCGCGGAAGAGCTGGGCGAATGCCGCGCCTATGCCGCTTTTGGACCGCGGCCCTTCAAGGACGATGGCATAGAAGATTTCGACCTGATACAGATGGTCTCGCTTTCCCTCGAAGAACTGGCGCCGCTGATCGGTGGCGGCCTCTACGACCGGGTCGTCATAGCCTGCAAACGGAATATCGGGACGGCTCGATTTGAAGAGGTACTGGTAGACGTGAAATCCGGGGCCGAAGGATTTGAGCGCGGATTCCAACCGTTTTACCGCGTACTCCTGTTCCGCGTGGTCAAGACTTTCGTAGTCCACGCCGGGAATACTGAGGACCATGCCCACGTCGCCGCTCTTGGTAAGAAAGCTGGTCTCGTTCCAGAAGCCGTATAGGTTGATGTGGTCGTTGAGAGACGCGCTCTCTTTCCACGGCTTGATGACTTTGTCGAGTCGGAACATCAGCGCACCTCCACACGTGGAACCTGTTGCTTGGCGGCGTCATAGCGCAGCTTGTATCGCTCGGACTTCGCCAGGATGCGAAGAAACGCGGGGTCGCTGTTTGTCACCCAGTGACCAAATGCAAAGCCGCCGATAAAGACGGCGATGCCGCCCAGAATGCTGTTGAAGAGATTGAAGGCGCTCACAGCGCCAACGCACACGAAGTAAAACAGTGTGCGCTCGACCCCGAGGTAGGTGAGAGGCTTATGCAGGCTCTTGAAGACTCGATTTGTGCGAGCATTTTGATTGTTCTGTTCCGACATATAGGCCCCTCAATCCGCGCTGTGAATGGTGAAGAGTTGCAAGGAAGGACGGGATTCTCTATACACCCCAAAGCCAGGTCAAGACGTTTGCCGCAAGGACGGCAATGCCTGTTCCGGCAGCAACACCGGCGAGCGCCTTCTTCGCTCCCGGCTCACCGTGTGCGAAGCCATAGCCGCCGATCACAATCGCAACAAGACTTGCGACCTTTGCGATGGTTCCGGTGAAGAGGGTTTGAATTGAAGTGAAGCCCGTGTCGAAGGGTGAGCCGCCTTGGGCAAGAGCGGCGATTGGGAAGGCCAAGCATACGGCTGGAATCAGGGTGGACAGGCGCATCCACTTGTGAGATGCCTGGGCCGTCTTCAACAAATTCAAGATTCGGATTTTGCGGGACATTGTCTCCTCCAGCGACTGTGCTTCAGCCGCGATATTCCGGAGACTAGGCGCGATTATTCTTCGCGTCCAATACTTCTTACCTATGGCAGTTTTCTTGAAAGTTGTCGCTGCCATAGGCGCAAGCGATGGCAGATTTGCGCATCAACCGAACAGTGGAAGGGTCCGTTTTGCTGCACTGGGGCGAACCGAAAGCGGTGGCTTCGCGGGAGGCAAGTGCGCTTGCATTCGCAGTCTCTTTTTCAGCTCCCGCAACAATGCCGGAATGGTCCGCTGCGTCGGAAACTTCTTCGAAATCAAAACGCTCTCGACCATCCAATTCACGCCCGCAACCGGACGGGTAACGATCCCGTCCTCAACTTCCCAGCCTTCGCTGATCAATGCGTGGCCATACCCTGATTTCACCATCCACTGGATGTCATGAGGGCTTCCAGTTGTGCTCGCCACTTCCGGGTGAACGCCGACCTCACTCAACATCTCTATCAATCGGCGATGCGCCTCCGGGTGCTGTCTCGGTTCACGAAAGATTGTGAGCTTCTTTCCGAGAGCCGATGGTGCTATCTCGTCATGCTTGGCTGCTGGATCATTTGATTTCATGCAAACCACAAGGCGATCTTGCGCGAGTGGCTGCATATTCAGGCCCATTCCTTCTGCGGGCAGAGTCACCAATGCCGCATCGATGAGGCCTCGTTCAACCAGGGAAAGAAGCTCCACATGGTCGCCACTCTTTGGCATGATTTCGGAGTCCGGAAACAGGTCGGTATGAGCGCCGCAGACCATCTGCAACAGGGCTCGGTCAACGAACGGAGAGAACCCAATTCGCAGTGGCGAAATGGCGACATTGTGACTTGCACGCGCAGCCGCAATCACGTCATCGCGAAGTGCAAGAATCTGCCTCGCTCCCGCGGTCAACACCTCAGCCGCCGGAGTCAATTTGATACCCTTTGGATCTCGCACAAGGAGATCGACCAGCAGCGATTCCTCCATGGATTTGAGCTGGGCGCTGAGGGATGGTTGCGCGACAAATAGGCGCTTGGCAGCGCGGGTAATATTCTGCTCTTCGGCAACGGCAATCAAATATCTGAAATGCCGGAATTCGAGTAGATCTGACATGCTATGACGCTCCACAGTTCGATTGGTGAAGCTCGGCGATTGGTCCAGGACCACAAGCGTGTCAGTGTTCCCCCTCCATGGGGGATACAGATTATGACGGGCAGGAACCAAGAAAGTCAACAGCAGCAATAATTTAAGTTCCTTTTGCCGGTAATTCGCTGCCATAGGCGGCAGCTATGCCGACCTGGAAATTGCCATAGTTGAGAAGTATTGGACAACCCCCGCGACGCCCTCCACTCTAAAAGAGTCCTGTATCGCATCGCAATCAATCGCGTCCATTGCAGGCTCACCAGAGAGAACTTGAAGAGGCCTAGACAATGGCTGTAGTGACAGCAACGAGTTTCCCCAAATCGAAATCGGAGTTGCCAATGGCAGGCGAAAACGTCACCGAGAAAAAGCGTCCGGGGAGGGTCACAATCGCTCCCGAAGAGAAGTTCCTGGTCGGAAGAGTGGAAGCGGCAGACATGCTCTCAATCAGCCCAAGGGCGCTTGACTACCTTGTCGCCAATAAGCTGTTGACTGCTCGCCGAATCGGTACGCGGGTACTGATTCCTGTCGGCGATCTGCGGCGCTTCTCGCGAGGCGACCATCCGGCGCGGCTGGCTGGATGATCTAGCGTGCGACTGAATCATTGCCTGTGAGGAGCTTTTCGCAAGAAATCGCCCTCGCTTTCAGCCTCCGCGCCAGCCGCGTGATGGTGCCATGCAACAGCCCTTCTGCTTCAAGTTCACTCTGGATGGTCGCGGCTTGATCTGGAAGCGAAGCGGCCATTGCTCGGATGCGCTCGATAAGCCAGTCTTCTTGCAGGCGCAAATCGACCGCAAACTTTTTCCAATTCCGAAGGCCTATATATCTCAGCCGGTATTCGCCGCCGATTTTCATGGCCAACTTTACTTTCTGTACGTCAACCGTCTGGTACGGCAGAATGCTTGCCAAATCGTAGAGGGGCGCGAGTCGTACCGCACCACCTCCGCCCAGCAGCAGAGCATAGTTCTTCGCATGAGCATCCGTCCCGGCGATGAGCCAATTGAAGATGTTTGCATCCACAAACGACTGCACATCTTCTTCCGGATTGCTCGACTGCTGCCTCAACAGTTCCGCAATCGTGCGCGCTCCTGGCCCTCCATCGCTCTCGTACTTGCGTGTGGGATGAAGGCCTAGAGCCTGGCACATATCCTCTTGGTGGATACGCGCCCATCGCCCATCGCTTCGCACACGGTCATATCGCTCGACCACAATCGCGGTCTCGTCAGCGAAGTGCTGAACGCTGGAGTTGGGAACGATCAGGCCCGCGGCCCTGGCCAACCGCAGCGAGAAGTGCTCGTTCTCCGCGTGACCATCCCATTCACCTGTGGGCGGTTTGAGGATATGCGTGGTTGGTACGCGGCCAGACGGAACGCCCCACCGTTTGCGCTCGAAAAGTAGAGCGGTCTTTGGCTGTGCCCCAGCGAGGCTGAATTGTCCGGTGTCCTGAGCACTGCGCCATGCCGAGTGATCCGCGCGCAACGCACGCAATCTCTCGGCAACTTCATCCTCGGTTAGCCATTTGACTTCCTTGGCAACCGTGTCCGATTGCAGCGCCTCAAGGCGCTCTGGACGCACAAACTGAACTGCGCCTGCGCAGTCCTCTCCCACATGGGCAATCAGCCGAAAGACATTCTTTGGTGAAACCTGAAAGCGTCTGCCCCAGTTCTCCAAAACCCGATCGTTGTCGGGCAGTAATCCCCATAAGAAAGCCTCGATCCGCGCATGGCCGTGCTCTGCCGAGGCCAGCGGCATGGAGAGCGATAGCGGGTAGGCATTGGGATCAGTTCGCCAATCATCGTTATAGACGAACGAAAGTCTGGCGTTCTTGTAGTGAACGGTACCGACTTCGCGGCCATCGAGCAGAGCGGTCAGTTGATTTGTCATATCTGCTTCTTCTGGGGCCGCGTCTTCAACGAGTCGAGAACACTGTTGATGTCTAGCTCCCGTGCTCTCTCGATAGCTTCTCTTTGTGTATGAAAGACATGGCTGGCCCTTTCAGAACTAGGTCTCCTGACTGCATAGTCACCTTGAGGGCGCCGCTCAACAGACAATTTGACCTGCGGGGAAGTTTCGACCGACGAATCTGCCTCTACGTCGATGGATATTTCGAGGCTTTTTAGTGTGCGCAAGATGAGACCGATTTCGGCTCCAGGTTTCCCTCGCTCCACTTCCACAAGCCACTTCCGGCTCGTGCCGGCCTTCTTGGCGAGGGCAGTTTGATCCATCCCGAGCTTGGTTCGGCGCTCCCGGATGAAGGCCCCCAAATCGGTAGCGGTTCGGATACGCATCCTGCACACCTCCACTTCCGCACATCAGAATAGTAACCGAACGGTGACACTTTGTAAAGAGAGCGAACGGTGACATTTTCACGTGAGAGCGAGCGGTTACGCAACAATGGAAGGGTGCGTCAGGAAACAGCACTCCCTCACGATTTCCCTTGAGCGTAAGAGGGAGGGTGGAAACAGCCGACATCGTTGTCGCGAATTCGATGAACACTCGCCAACTTAGCGGTGCAAACGGTCGGACCAGTCGATCCCCCAATTCGCGATGCCGGGCCCAAATGGACCGTGATTTCCACAGAACGGCCACTATATGGTGCGTTTGTCTTGCGTGGTATTCTATATGTGGTGCATTGTTTCCAGATCGACGCCAGGTTTGGGTTGGAACCTCCACACGAGTGGAAGCAGGCTGAAGCAGGGACAGAAGCGATTGCATTGGGCTGGGATCGTGGCCTCAGGATTGGCCTTGAGGTTGACCTCGGCAAATAGCCTGACTAGCCATGCGGGCGCGGTCCGTTGCAACGAGCGCTGTCACATGAAAGAAGGAGCGAGACGGTTATGGACGAGCAACTAATCCAGAGGGCTGTAGGGCTCGACAGCTTGCTATTCGAAGTCTGTGAGAGCCTCCAACTTGCACCCACCCAGCACCAAAGAGCCGTAGACCGCTACAGCGCAATCGCGCGAACCCTCGACAGCCCAAACTCGCCGTTGAACCAAATTGAATCGAATCTCTACCCACAGGGGTCGATGAGGCTTCGAACAACCGTGAAGCCGATCGACGGCCCGCACGATCTCGATTTCGTCTGCGAGTTCAACATTTCGCACACGAAGGTGAACCCAATGGCATTGCTGAACGCAATGTATAAGGTTTTCGAGGGGCATGGCGTCTACGGGGGGATGGTTAAGCTCAAGAAGCGCTGTGTGCGTATCGTCTATAAGGACGAATTCTATCTCGATATCTTGCCTGCTTGCAGAGACCACGGAAATGGGGGCACCTGCATCCAGGTGCCGGATCGCGAGTTGGGGAACTGGACGCCGAGCAACCCCCTTGCTTATGCAGGCTGGTTCGAGAACGCTACGCGCCACATATTAGTCCAAAAACCTTCCAGCCGCGCGCTTGCCATGGATAAGGCTGCAAGCGTCCAACCGATCCCAGCCCTTGAGGCCGCGGAGGAAAAAACCGTTCTGCAATTGGCCGTTCAGTTGTTGAAACGGTGGCGTGACGTTCATTATGCAGATTCGACCTTTCCCCCAATTTCAATTGTCTTGACAACCCTCGCGGCGGATATTTATCGGGGAGAGGCACTCCTTTCTCAAGCTCTACTTCTAATCCTCGAACAAATTGTCGAACGCTTGAATGCTGCGCATGCAATTGGGCAACGCCTTCGGATCCCCAACCCCGCTCACGCTGAGGAGGATTTCAGCGAGCGATGGAACAGCAACCTTAAGGCCTACTCAGAGTTCGACTCCGGAGTCCGTAAGTTCGCCGCAGAGTGGCGGGCGATCTGCTATGGCCAGGGCAACCCCAACCGCGAGTTAGAACGATTGTTCGGCGAGGTAGTCAATACCGCCCTTATCAAACAAGCACGCAGCCTTCAAGAAGTCCGCGAGCGTGGCGGCCTCGGAATCCGCGAATCTGGGCGTATAGTTCCCGTCGCCGCTGCGCTGACTCCGATGTTGCGGAATACGAATCATGGGAAAGAGTAGATCATCACCATCTGGAGCGCCGCGCTCGATGGCGGCCCAGATTGGCCGAATGTCGTCCAAGCATCCGCAGCTCAAGCTCACGTTGCGGAGGAACACAGCCACTTGGCAGGGCAACTGGTGTCCCTCGGATCTGAGCGACTCATATTTGATTCGGGTGACATATACATTTCGCTCACGGCCGGTGATCGCGGTCCTCACACCCACCTTGAGACTCGCCGAGGGCAAGTTCAAGCTGCCCCACACTTACATGGATAGTCAACTCGACATCTGTGTGCATGAGTCGGATGAGTGGAACTCGAAGCTGCTCATCGCCGATACAATTATGCCATGGGTGTCTCAATGGCTGAGGTTCTATGAATGCTGGGAACAGACCGGAAGCTGGGAAGGCAAAGGAACGAATCCTGAGTTCAGATCCCATCAAAGCAAGCCCCTCGCCTAAGAAGCGCCGCAAGGCTGTGAAAAGCGCGCGGAGCTACTCAGACAGCACACTAAAACTCCTCTGGGGCAGAGCGGCTGGGAGATGTGCGATGCCGAACTGCCGCATTGAACTGTTCGCCACTGAACCAGGCTACGACCCCATTTGCAACTTCGGGGACATGGCACACATAACGGCATCTAGCGATGGCGGCCCACGACCCGACCTTGCGCTGTCAAAGAAAGACCGCGACAGATACGAGAACCTAATCCTGCTCTGTAAAAACCATCATTATGGAACAGTAGACGGGTTGAAAGAAGCCTACCCCATAGAGCGCTTGCGGCAAATAAAGGACGACCACGAAGCTTGGGTTAGAACGGCCCTTCCAGAGCGCGGGTTTAGCAGTATGCAATGGGGTGTAGTCAGGCTCCAAGGAGATTTTGCCTTCGATCCATCCACAATTGCCGAAGCCCTCGCCCCGGATCAAGAGAAGGACCAAATACAACTGAGCGTTTCCCCAAGCCGAAATTCCTGGGCATCGATTCAAGATGAGCTCGGCAGTCGAATTGAGGCCATACTGTTGAAGCAGGATCCCCTGTCCTCTCGAATTGCCGTGTTTCCTCTCGCTCCTGTCTCAGCCTGCCTGTTCTCGGGATACCTTCTAACAAATAGGGTGAATGTGCGCGCATTTCAGTACCATCGAGACGACGCGACTTGGGCATGGCCCAAGGATGCCTGGCAGACTACGAGCCCTACTTTTCTAGAGAAGACAAGTCCGTCCTCCGCGTCCGCAGAGGTTTTCTTTCTCTTCGAGCTCACGGCGCCAATAGATGCTTCATTAACCAGGTTGGGGATCGGCGGTGAGCAGGCGGTCTTTCAATGTTCGGTTCCGGATCCTTCAACTGCGTGGCTCAAAACCAAGGCTCAGCTAGATGAGTTGGCCATGAAGGCCAGGGAGATGTTCGAGTCGGCCTCCATCAGATACCCCAAATCGGAGCGCTGGCACATTTTCTACGCCGGGCCAGCTCCTGGCGCTGTCGTGGTTGGCCAGCAGCTTAACCCGACAATGATTCCAGTAGTCCAGCTTTACGAGTTCCAACGCCCCAGCCACATCCCAAGCATCCTGATCAAGCCAAGCGATTCCGCGTTGACTCGTTGGGCATCGAGAGTCTCGGCCTGAGCTATTGAGACGCTTGAGGCTTCTCTGTCTAACCAGCGTCCCGGAGCTGATCAGTCGCGAAAAACGCCTTCATGGCCGGGAGGGATTCATGGCTGATGGAAACCCCCATCCCGCTCAAGAACCCATCACGGATGCCGTAGGGGCATTCCCCAGAATCTTCCGCTTCGCGCCGGACTTTGGGAAGTGCGGGGGCACCGCCTGAGATGGGACGCCGGCTGCCTCATCGGCAGGGGAGGAGGCTGGCGGGTGAGCGGCCGATGTCCGTTGCAACGCACCATCGCCGGCGGGCTTGATTGCCGCTGGGCCTTAAGCAGAATACTTTGCTTTCGGTGAGCGCAGGTGGTGGGGGGCCGGGCTTTTCCTTCGTGCGCAAAATTATTTTTAGGCAACAGCCACCAAAACAGCCACTCGCCCAAAATAAAAATGGCAGCCGATTTGGCTGCCTCGCATATTATTGATTTTATTGGCTTTTTGGCTCCTCAGGTAGGACTCGTTCTACTCCTTCCCTTCCTAACATATTGAAATTAAATAAGTTATTGAAAACAAACACCGAAAGATTTCGCATATTTCGCAGGTTTCGCCTGTTTCATGCTTTCTTAGGACAAATTTTAGGACAGCGGTATCTGACCTTGCCCCCGCAAAACGTAGCTCTTAGCAAGCTGTTCTAATGCGAAAGGGTATCCACCGCAACCGATGGCCGTGCCGGCAACCACGTCGTAGGCCAGCCACAATCCCCAGGAGTAGCCGTCGTTCAGGTTCGTCACTGTACCAAGGCCAAAGCAGAAGCGGATCAGAACGAGTATCGCCATGATTGAAACCATGATCGCAGCAAGAATCGTGGTCCCGGTAATGTAAGGTCCGCCTATCGGCTTTGGACTCATCGCTTACTTATCCTCGTTCTTATTGTGATTCCCATGGCGGCGAACCGCGAATAGTAGGCAGCCGAACAGCAATGCGGGCGCGATCATTCCTTTATAGACGGTGTGCTGGATGGTCTCCGAAGTGGACACGAATGATTTCTCCGGCAGCACCGGCAACCCAAGCTTGTCGAATGGAACTCCCGCGAGATAGCACACTTGTGTGCCGCCCACCTCGATCAGCCCGTAAGTTTTCGCGTTGTAGTGCGGGGACGGCCTTTCTTGCGTATCTCTAGAGTCGACAGTCCTACGCGGAAAGAATGCCAGTTTTCCTGCCGTCAACTGGTGCCGACGTTCGGCCTCGGCGCGTAGCGCTGTCACCTGACCAAACAGAGTGGCACCCGTGGGACAAATCTCGGCACAAGCTGGAATCTTGCCGTCCGCCTGACGCTGCTTACACATCTCGCACTTGCGCAAACGCGCTATCGTTTTGTCATATTCGAAGCGCGGCACGCCGAATGGGCAGGCCGCCACGCAGTACCGGCAGCCGATGCAATTGTTGGGGTTGTAACTGACGATCCCCAAAGCGGGATCCTTGGTCATCGCCGAAACTGGGCAGACCGAGACGCAGGAGGGATCAATGCAGTGCAGACAAGACTTCTTGACGAACGCGAAGCCGTCCTTCTCCTGGTCCTTGTTCTCCGCGGAGCCTTCCGAGTAGGCCTTGATCACTGTCAGTGTGAGAGCCGACAGATCAAGCGGTGCATCCCACAGCTTGTCCTCCGCATTGAACTCGGGATGCGTACTGTTTGCCTCTCGGCAGGCGGTCACACATGCCTTGCAACCAACGCACAATGTTGAGTCGAAGAGCAGACCCACCGCCTTGGGTGCAGGGTCTTTTCCTGGCGTACTTCCGCCGTCACGACCCGGGTCACCGCGCTGGCCGCACCGGCTGCCGCCGTTCCCCGCAAGAAATTGCGCCTTGTCAGGCCCATTGGCTTATCCCTTGAAACCCGTTGCGATGCTGCGTTGTGGGCGATTGAAGCATGAGGTCATTCCTCGCAGTCCGGCGGGTCTTCTGATTCGTCTTCCGAATTGTCATTTGGCAAGTTTTCCGATTTGTGTCCGTTGCCCAGATTCTTGGCCATGGCAATCGAGGCGCCCACGGCGACTCCCACGCCACCTGCAAGTACCGCGACGGAGGCTACACCGACTCCTTTGCCCTGCTCTTCGACGATGCGCGGATAGAAGGCCGGGGAGGTCACGAACTTCAACTCGGCCAAGGCGTGGATTGGCTTCTCGAAACCAATCCCCTTCTCTGTGCAGCCGATGCAGGGATGGCCCGTACCCACAGGCCAACAACCACCTCCGGCATCGCCGAACAGAACAGAGGGGCAGTTGGCGTAGGTCTCCGGCCCCTTGCAGCCCAGCTTGTAAAGGCACCAGCCGGAACGATGTCCGGCATCGCCGAATTGCCCGGCAAAGCGACCGTTATCGAAATGCGGACGCCGCTCACAGTTCTCATGTATGAGGCGCGAATAGGCGAATTTTGGACGGACTTGGTGATCGAGATCCGGCAGCCTGCCGTAGGTAATGTAGTGAATCACTGTCGACAGGAAGTTATAGGGATTGGGCGGGCACCCAGGAATGTTGACAACCGGACCTTTCCATATCTCGTTCACACCAACGCATCCAGTGGGATTGGGTTGAGTGGAAGGCACCCCTCCCCAAGAGGCGCAGGAGCCAAGCGCTATTACCGCTGCCGCATCCTTTGCGCATTCGTTCAGGAGCTCGATTGCAGTTTGGCCGCCGATCTTGCAGTAGATGCCCCCATCCCCGGCAGGAATAGCTCCCTCGACAACCAGCAAGTATTTGCCCTTGTTGGCTGCCATCGAAGCTTTGCGCATCACCTCAGCCTGATACCCCGAACCGGCGAAGAGCGTTTCATGGTAATCCAGCGAAACAAGCTCCAGGATCAGCTTGTCGAGGGCTGGGTGCTCGGAAACCAACATTGATTCCGTACAGCCGGTGCAGTCCGCGAAGTGCAGCCAGATCACCGCAGGGCGATGCCCGGCGCCAAGAGTCTGGACAATTGCCGCCTCCGCTTCTGCTGGCAGGCCCAGGGTTGCCGCCACGCCTGCACAAAACTTCAAAAACGCACGCCGGGATTGAGCAGAGTTTCTTTCGACGCCTGTCAATATCTCGCCATTCAAATGATCTTGCCTCGTGATCTTGCCGGGCGATTAGTCCCGAGCTCGGTTAACCTTGCTCCCGCACCAGAATCACATGAAGGAATCGTGGCCCATGGACGCCTTTGATGCGAGTCATTTCGATGTCTGCGGTGGCGCTCGGGCCGGAAATGTAGGTTGCGAGGGCCGGGGTGACCATCGAAAGGTCTTCCTCGCTGGAATGGGAGTTGGGCTGCTGCCGACAGCGGTCGAAGTACTCGGGCAACACCTCTACTACCTGGCTGGCGCGGAGGATGCATAGATGCCAGTCGGGCAGAAGCGTGAGGACGCGGCGGCCCTCGGCGGCGGTGTGGTGGATGACGATAGTCCCCGAGTCGGCCACGGCACATGAGGCTGCGGTGACCACGCCTTCGGCCTCTTCGATTTCAGCGGTGTTGAGCCCGTGGTCTAGCCTCCATTCGTAACCGGGAGCCAGCCAGTCGGCAGGCAATCTGGCAGGGGCGACGAAAGTGTGCCTGCCGCTGGCGGCCAATTGGGCTGCGATGACTGCGGGAAGCTCACCTGCGTTGCACTCCAACACCTCGGCATCGTATTCGCGCAGGCGATCGATCAGGAGCTGCAGGCGGGCTGCGGTAGAGAGAGAGCCGCGACGGGTGTAGTTATGTGGCAGGGCCGAGTATTCGACCGCCGCATCCGCAAGGTCTTTCCCAGGATGTTGGATGGCGGCGCGAACGCGGTCAAGGATCATTTTGCGGGACTGGACAATGGCGCTCATTTTGTCCCCCCGATCAGTTCGACACCATTTGACTGAGGGCCGCGGGATGCCCACCAACTGTGGAAGGTCTGATTGGGCAGGCCGCGCAGATCGCGAGTCTGCGTCCATTTGCCGCCCACGCTGGGCAGAGAGTGAATCCAGCCATCTTTGCGGGTGAAGAGGCCTAGGCCGATGCGTCCGAACCACTGTGCTGTATGGAAGATCCAGGCGCGGGAGAAGAGGACGTTGGCGATCCGCAGCCCCCAGTACATGGGGTCCAATGCGCGACCAGGCTGATTGCGTTCCTGGTCGATAACCTCAGCGCGGAGTTCAAGCAGCACTTCGGGGATGTTGATTTTTACCGGGCAGACTTCGTAGCAGGCGCCGCAGAGCGAGGAGGCATAAGGCAGCGATTGTGCGTGGTGCATCTGCATCAACTGCGGCGTAAGGATGGCGCCGATCGGTCCAGGATAAACGGAGCCGTAAGCGTGGCCCCCGGTCTGACGGTAGACGGGGCACGTGTTCATGCAGGCTGCGCAGCGGATGCATTTGAGAGTCTGGCGGTGCTTGGAGCGGGCTAGGATGGACGAGCGGCCGTTATCGAGCAAGACTACGTGGAACTTTTGTGGCCCATCGCCGGGAGTGACGCCGGTCCAGATTGATGTGTACGGGTTCATGCGCTCGCCCGTGGCGGAGCGGGCCAATAGCTGCAACATCACTTCGAGGTCCTGAAAGCGGGGCAGTACCTTTTCGATTCCGGCCAGCGTGATCATGGTCTGGGGAAGCGTAAGACACATGCGGCCATTGCCTTCCGACTCGACAACCACTACACCGCCTGTCTCGGCGATGAGGAAGTTGGCGCCGCTGATGGCTGTGGGGATGGTAAGGAACTTCTTGCGGAGGTAGGTGCGGGCGGCGTTGGTGAGAACTTTCGGATCGTCAGAAAGGTCCTTGAGGCCCATGGTCCGAGCGAAGATCTCGCGTACCTGGCTGCGATTGACATGCAGTGCCGGGACAACGATGTGCGAGGGTTCTCCTTCGCCCAACTGGAGGATGATTTCGGCCAGATCAGTCTCGAAAGCATGGACGCCATTAGCCTCGAGGAAGGGATTCAACTGAATCTCAGCCGAGGTCATGGTTTTGATTTTGATGACTTCGCTGGCCTTCTCCTGACGGAGCAGGTCCAGGATGATCTGACGGGCCTGAGCAGCGTCTGCGGCCCAGTGGACCGTGCCTCCGGCGGCAGTGCAGCGGGTTTCAAACTGCTCGAGGTATGTGCCCAGGTTCTCAAGGGCATGGGTGCGGATAGCCGAAGCCGCTGAGCGCAATTCCTGCCAGTCGGTCTTTTCGGCCACCAGACTGGCGCGCTTGGCCTGAATCACATCGATGGCGTGGGCCACATTTTTACGCAGTTGTGGGTTGCGCAGAACAGGCAGCACCGCCTGCGGAAAGGGCGGGGCGAGTGTGGGATCGAGCACCGGGTGCGTAGCTGCTGGCCGGCTCATAGCGTCGCCTCCGCCGGAAACTCTTCAGTGCTGGCCAGAATCTGCGCCATGTGGATGGTTTTCATTCCAGCATACTGGCGGTGCATCGCGCCACCGAGGTGCATGAGGCAACTGTTGTCCAGAGCGGTGCAATATTCCGCGCCTGTTGAAACCACGTCCTGCAACTTGACGGCGAGCATGGCCGAGGAGACTTCTGCGTTTTTCACCGAGAATGTCCCACCGAAACCGCAGCAGCGATCCAGATTTGGCAGCGGCGCCTGATCGAGGCCGCGCACCTTTGCCAGCAGGCGGAAGGGGCGGTCACCTAGGTGGATACCGCGCAGGCCGTGACAACTGGCGTGATAGGTCACGCGGTGAGGGAAGTACGCTCCCACATCCTCCACGCCGAGCCGGTCGATGAGGAACTCGCTCAACTCAAAGATCCTGGGCAAGAGGGTCGCAAACTGGTGTCCCAGTTCCTCATTCCCCAACTCTTCGATCAGCGCTGGATACTGATCGCGGATCATGGCCACGCAGGAAGAGGAGGGAATGACGACGGTCTCAGTGTCCTGATAGAGGCGCACAAAACGCTTGGCTTGCGAGAATGCCTCGCAGCGAAACCCGGTGTTGGCGTGCATCTGCCCACAACAAGTTTGCTTCGGATGGAAATCAAGCTCGACACCCAGCCGTTCGAGCAGCCGAACCACCGCTCGGCCCGTCTCCGGGTAGAGAGTGTCGTTGTAGCAGGTAATAAAAAGCGAAGCGCGCATGTAAAGAATCTGTCCTTATTCTCGAAACCGGCGATTGCGGAAGTTTCTCGTTTCGAGTGTCTATGAATGTTGGCGTCTCAAAGGACGCAGATGCGCTCCCCAGAATGCATAGAGAGCGACAAAGACATAACCGGTCAATGGCACTGCGTACGCATTAGCAATACTTCCGGTCCGTTGCGAGATGAAACCCATGATAGGCGTGAGGACTGCGCCACCGACAATCGCCATGATGATGAGGGAAGCAGCGATCTTGGTGTTTTCGCCGAGGCCTTCAATGCCAAGTGCGAAGATTGTTGGATACATAACGGACATGAAGAAGCTCGATAGGAAGATCGTCCAGAGTCCTGCCCAACCCGGCACGAATGACCCAACTGCGAGAAGGCCAACATTGATAACGCTGTAAATTCCCATCAACCTGGCTGCGCTGACCTTACCCATAAGGGCGGACGAAGCAAAGCGCCCAATCCCGAAAGCAAAGAGTGTCCCAGTGAGAAAATAACCAGCGATTTTCTCTGGGCGATGCGTATAGTCCTGCACATACTGGATGAAGTAACTCCAGGTGCCAACCTGTGCTCCAACGTACATGAATTGCGCGCAGATAGCGGTGAGGAAGTGAGGATAGCGCAGCAGATCTTTGAAGCTGCTGTTTCCGCTGTAGCCTTCGACGCTCTCCGTTGCAACAGCCGGAAAGCGGCACCGCCAGATGAGGATTGCCAGCAAGAAGGCGAGACCGCCAATGACGAGGTAGGGATTGACTACCCGCAGCGTCTCATCGCGAAGATAACGGTTGTATGTCTTTGCCACTTTCATTGATGCAACCTGCGCCGGAGCCAGTTCAACGCCGGAGAAGATGAAGAGCGTACCCGCAAGCACGCCCGTAATGGCGCCGATGGGATTGAATGCCTGTGAGAAGTTCAATCTCCGCGCGGCGCTCTCTGGCTCGCCGAGTTGAGCAATGAACGGATTCGATGCCGTTTCAAGGAACGATAAGCCGCTGGCGATAACAAAAAGCGCCAGCAGAAAGAACCAGTACTGACCTACGAGGGCGGCGGGCCAGAAGAGAAAAGTTCCCGTCCCCAGCAAGCAAAGCCCTGCAACCATTCCGGATTTGTATCCGAAGCGGCGCATCATCAAAGCGGCCGGAGTAGCCAATAGGAAATAGCCACAATAGAACGCCGACTGAATCAGGCCCGCCTGGAATCTGGTCAGTTGAAACGACTTCATGAATTGCCGAATCAACACGTCATTCAGATTGTTGGGCAGGCCCCAAAGAAAGAACAGCGCAGTTACCAGCACAAAGGGCGCCATCATGCCCTTTGGCACCAATGGCCCTGCAGTTGTGCGGGCGTGTTCGAGTCGGCTCTCGGATTGAACCAGCATCAACTGTGTCTCCAATTACAGATCGTGTGTACCGCTTCCCACCCGGCTCGATGATTGTGGTGTCGCATGGATAGGGATCGGGCGCAGCGATTGATGGCAGAATGGGAATAGGCCTTTGTTTGTTTTCAAGATCGGCCTATTCCCATATCCCGGCAAGTATCAGAGATCAACTCCGCAGAGATTAACCTGTAGGCCCATTTCACAGAACATCGTCGCCTTGGCCGCAAGTGCGCGGTCAGCTGCTTCCGCGGTAGGCGCGTAGGCGACATTGATGTGATTGGAAGGATGACACGCCATGAACTGATTCTGACTAACACCATGCAACACGACATGCATCACAGGCCACTGCTGAGTAACTTCCTCCCAGCGCCGGTTGGTCTCTTCCTCCGGCAACGAAATGGCTGTGGCACGCCCTAAATCGACGTTAAGACTTCCGCCCTCGACATATACGCGGCTCCATACTACTTCGCCAGGCTTGCACACACCTTTCAGCGTGCCGCCTCCCAAGCGGAAATACATCGAAGGCTGTCTCTCGCTGACAGCACCCTTGTATCCCCCAACCAGGTGCGAGGCAGGCACGGCTCCGGATATCTGGAAGAGCCAGACAAACTCATCGATGCCATCGGCAGTGTATTGCTCGCCCCATCTAACGTCGTGCAGAGTAGTTGCCGGATCCAACCCCATCGCCGTCCAAACGCGATTGGTAACGATTGCGTCCACACCTGCACACTCATCGACCTCATTGAAATGCGGGAGTGGCCGACCGGCATAAAGTTCGCGACCATCGCGACTGTACGCCGGCGGACGATCGACGTTGTTCAGCAGACCCTCAACCAGGTCAGAGGCTGGCACAACGTCCTTTAGTCCTTGCTGGTACTGAATGCCGATGGCGTCACAGCCGAATTCATCGGCAATTCGGAGCGCAGCAATATACATCCTGCACTGATCGAGAATCTGCGCATCTGTAAGGTCCGTCTCTTCACATGTCCCGGTTTCGAAGCGAATTCCGCTCGCGTCCAACCAGTCGCGAACCTTCTGGGCTTCTTCCCTGGTAACTTCCCGCATAGCGGCAAAGAGGGCAGATTGACTAAGCCTTTCTTTATAGATGCCGGCAGGATTCATCAAGGCATCTTCAATCATCGCGTTCATCATGCCCATACAACCCTCATCGAAGACGCCAAGGATTGCCTTCCTGCTTTGCAACTGTTTTGCCAGTGCGCTTCCGAGTGCTCGCTCGGCTTCGCCGACGCTTCCAGGCACAAACTCATGAACGTGCGAGGTGTCGTGGACAACAACCTTGTCTTTGATCCACTGCCGAAGACCTTTCTTGAACAAGGGGTCCTTGAAGTCCTTGCTCCACAGCGTGCTGAACGGAACGCCAGCCTTGCGCAGGCAGCCATTCAGATTCAACATGCCAACCAGGCCGGGCCACTGTCCGGACCAGTTGGCAACTGTGAGAATCGGACCGCGATGCGAGAGCAGTCCAGCCCATAGGTGGCCGCTGTATTGCCAAACTGCTTCGGCCACTACAAGGGGAGCATCAGGGTGGATATGTTCAAAGATGTCCATGCCCATGCGCTGACCAGAGATGAAGCCATGCTTCAGTGTTGGGTTGTACGAATGCGCCCTGCGGACCATGATTCCCTCTTCGAGAAAGGCCGCAATCAGCATCTCTTCGAGCCCGGCCTGTGCGGCCCAGCACACTTCGTTCGCCGACTGGCGCAGATCGCCATTCGCAACCAGGACAACTTCATTCTGTGCGACAGGCTCGGCACTTACCACTTCCGGAATTGCATATGATGACATTTCAGCTCCCTCGATGTACTTGTTGCACTTTTTGTCGTTCATCTCATGCCCTGCAGGTTTCATGCTCCAGGTTGCGATATTGACCAACAACTGATTGAAAACCCTCAAACGCGTCCTGCCAGGTACCGATTTGAGCAGGAGAATACGACTCAAATTGCACAGACCGCTTCAACGCTTCCCGGCCATCGGCCAGGTCCTTCAAGTGACCTGTGGCGACAGCCTGAACCATCGCATTACCAAGCGCCGCGGCTTCCACGGGTCCCGCAATCACTTCGCGCCCACAGGCGTCCGCCGTCATCTGGCATAGGAACCGGTTCAGGCATCCACCACCGACGACACGAACCGTGGAGAGACTGCGGCGGGTAATTCGTTGCAGGCTCTCGACAGTATCGCGATAGGCAAAGCTCAAGCTCTCAAAGACGCAGCGCGCGATCTCTCCCGCTGTCTCCGGTACTGGCTGGGAGCTCTTTGCGCAGTAGAGTTGCACGGCCGCACACATGTCGGGCGGGGACTGAAACTCGCTTGACGATGGATCGATGAAAGAGCGGAATGCAGTTGCCTTCGACGCAGCCTCTTCCAATTTCGTCCATTCGTAGTGTCTCCCGGTTGCTTCCCAAATCCGCGCGCACTCTTGCAGAATCCACAGCCCAGTCAGGTTCTTCAGGAGGAGGACTCCTCCTTCCACCGACCCCTCATTCGTAAAACCGTCGTGGAAAGCCTCTTCAGAAAGATTTGGCTCGTCCGCTCGAACGCCCATCAGGCTCCAGGTTCCGCTGCTCAGAAAAACTGTGGATCGATCCAACTGAGGAATGGCCGCAACCGCACTGGCGGTGTCGTGCGAACCTACTGTAATGCAGGGGAATCCACTCGATAAACCACACTCCGACTGGGCACCTGACTGGAGGCGGCCAAGTACTGTACCCGGCAAGACAACGTCTTGGAAGATGCGCGGCGGCAAATCGAACTTCTCCAGAGTCTGGCGTGACCAGCAACGTGAGCGCAAATCGTAGAGTTCCGTCGTGGTCGCCTCGGTATACTCGGCCTTCTTTTCGCCACACAGCAGAAACTGGAAAAGGTCCGGAATCATGAGAAGAGTCTGCGCGTGGTCAAGGCGGCGGTCCTCGTGGAGCGCCATGCTGGCCAGTTGAAAGACCGTGTTGATCTCCATCGTCTGAACACCCGTGGCCAAGAACAAATCGTGCCTGGTCATCACAGGGTTCAGTGAGTCTGACACACCATGCGTCCGGACATCCCGGTAATGATAGGGATTTCCGAGCAGCCGGTCACGCTTGTCCAGCAGACAGTAATCGACACCCCACGCATCGATTCCAATTCCAGCCGGAACATAACTTCGGGATGCGCTAAATTTCTTCAGGCCTGCCTGAATCTCCGACCAAATCTTCAGCACATCCCAATGCAGGCTGGAGCCAAAGCGCACGCCCCCATTAGGAAAGCGATGAATCTCATCGAGACTGAAACGACTGCCATCCCAGCGGCAATCCATCACCCGGCCGCTCGATGCGCCCAGATCCGCCGCCAGAAAGCTCAAAGACGCGCTCATGCTTGCCCTTCCAAGGCTCCCTCTAACTTTGCGGTCACAACCTCGACCGCTTATCCCCACTTACATCGACGGCGTGCTGTGCGGCATCGTACCTGCCTAGGGATTAAATCCGCGAACGTCTTTCAGACGAACGCCGAGCACAACTCTGGCGATAGCATCCAATTGCTGCTCCGTCCCCACAAGGTGAATGGTGCGCTGTACATGGGCAATCGTCTCGTGGGGCTTGAGCGCCTTGGCTGGCGAGGACGACTCCAACTCATAAAAGTGCCCCAGTTGGGGCTTGCCAGGCGCGGGTGGGCCATCGTTATAACAGTTCGCGATGTCGCCTTTGTAGGGCTCCTTCTGGATCTTCCACGCAGAATTCACATACTCCGCCGGCTCATTTGGCTGGCTATATTGCACAATGGTCAGCACATGATTCTCAGCATCGTAGCTGCCCAGAACGCCTTTGGCGCGTTGCGGACTGATACCAAGTTTGCTGCGATAATTGGAGTCCGCCTTGAAGAAGATCACATTCGACTTCACGGCAATACGATCTTCAGGAACCGTTCCAAAATAGTCGGTGGTCACGGGAATGCCCAAGTCAGCCGGTGATCCTTCCCGAATTGGAAGGACGATTGTCGTCTGCGGAGTGGTACGGAATTGCCCAAGAACCCACAAGGACAATAGCCCTGTTTCCTTGCTCCAGGTTGTCTTGCCAAGATTGGTGAGCGTGTTCTCTGACTGGTAGCCGACCACCTTGACGCCACTCACGACAGACACTCGGAGATCGCGCCAGACCTCCGAATCGGATAGGAGGCGCACTTCCCGATCAATCCGTACTTCGAACCGCGTTCCTGAGTAGTTGGTCAGGCTGAAGTCTCTCCGCAACGTAACGGAGGTCCCGGACTGCTTAACAATGTTGAAAGGCTCGGTGTCCAGCGGCGCTGGCGTAAACCAGTGGTTTAGATCGAATAGTGCTCCGGGAGCGAAAAAGATTGAAAACTGGCCGCCTTCCGGGCCCACCCAGATGCGGTCTTCGCCGCCCACAGCATTGAAATGTTGCTGGATCTTACCCGAGCCGATCAACTCGCGGTTGACCCACCCGAAGCTCTGTCCCCCCGAGCCGTCGGCAGAGCTAGTAAGTACGCGCCCTTGCATTGCGGGCCACACGGCGATCGACGCACCCGTGAAATCATCGGAAAGAATGAGCAGCTTGCTGTGCTGATCAACAAACGAAACCACTTCACCAAAGCTGTTTCCGTTCCCTTGTTGCGCCGCGCTGGAAGCAAAGGAAGACGCAAGAGCACATGCAGTGGCAACCTTGGAAAAGCGAGCCATTTTGTTATTCATTCAAAATCCTCAACAGCGTAAGCTGCCGAATTGCCCCTTAATTCCATACCGCTTTCGATACCGGTATCGCTACCGCTGGAGTATAGCAGAGTTTATGCATAACCTTTCAAGGCCCAGCTAAGAATTCTTAGGCTGACTGAAATGATTGCGCGCAAGTTTATTCATATCTTCGACATGCATAGGAATCCTCAAAGACGCGCTTCGGAAAGTTCTATAGAGAATGGCAAGGAAAAGGGCGCTGTGCAACTTGCTGGAGTGAAGAAGAGCGGCGGAATCTTGTTCCGGAGGGTCTGCGATACACCCGTATGGGCCTGCAAAGACCAGTGGAACGAAGCATAAAGAGTAAATTGCGGGCTAGGAGCCGCAGATTGGACCATGTAGCAGGGACGAGCAGAGCGGCAGAGCCCTCAGCATAGTGGGGCTGCATCATCGATCAAGCAGCTCACGATGTAGGAGCATAGTTGACTCTCTTGTTCTAGTTCGAGTGCCCGGGTCTGACGATGTCGTTATGGCTTCGGCAGAAAGAACTGAGGCGGAAGGATAACGTACGAATCTTCGGCACTCAAGTGTGCCTATCCCATCTCTCCTAATGATCTGCTTCGGTTTATCGCAGAAGCATCATAAAGTGCATTGAGTTCAGCGTTGACTTGCTGTAGTTGTATCTGATCATTGCCCTGGCAGCACCTTGATCGTGTGTAGCCAGGTTTCCAGAGCTTGGGGCCACGCGGTGACAGGCAAAGCTGTCCGGCGCAGGCCGTAGCCATGCCCGCCTTGAGCGTACACGTGCAACTCCGCCGCCACCTTGGAATTTTTCAGTGCAAGAAAATAGACCACGGCATTCTCCACGTGTACTGGATCGTCTTCGGTTTGAACGATAAACGTAGGCGGCGTTTGCGTGATAGGGAGGACTTCGGGATTGAGCGTGAAGTTCTGTTCCGCCAGCGCCAAATAGGCAGGATAGACCAGCACCGAAAAATTCGGCCGGCAACTCAGGTTGTCGGCGGCGTCGACTAGGCCGTAGAGTCGCCGCTCGAAGTGGTTGCCGATCGCAGCAGCTAAGTGACCGCCGGCAGAGAAGCCCAACACGCCCACGCGGTTGGGATCAATGCCCCATTCGGCCGCATGCAAACGGACCAATCCGACCGCGCGCTGTGCATCCTGTAGCGCAGCTGCGGATCTAGGGTAAGGTCCGGAATCCGGAACGCGGTATTTGAGAAGGATGCAGTTTACGCCAATCGCGTTGAGCCATTTGCACACTTCCGTACCTTCGAGATCTATCGCCAATATCTGGTACCCGCCGCCAGGAAAGACGACCACCGCAGCACCCGTGTTGCCTTTCTTTGGCTCATAGATTGTGATCGTAGGTACGGAGACATTGCCCAGCCGAATCACGGGCCGCCCTGCCACCAAGGCGTCTTTGGCGGTGGTGGTATTCGTCTCGGGCAACGGCTTGACCTTCGTGCCTGACGCGACGCCAGGCCATATCGGCAAGGTCAAGCGCTGGGGCGCCGGGGGCCAGCCGTATGACTGCGCCAACAGGTTACCAGACAGCGCTACGGCTGCAACCCAAAGAAGAAATGCTCTTATTTTCATGGGTGAGTCCTTCTCGACCGAAATTTTCGTCTTGCCTTTCGGCTGCGAAACAATTTATCCCCGTTTGCCTCCGCTCGCAATATTTCTTGCATTGGTTCCAAAGCCAAAGACCCGGCCGTGCGCCACACGGCATTTGCCGGAACCCAAAAGCTATGATTTGCCCCATTCCGAAGCGCTTTCTCGGACACTTCTTCGTCAACCCCCAACATCCTGATTGGTTTCGCCTCACTGCCAAGCCTATCCGGCTGGCAGCGGCAAAGCCTCCATGCGCCGAAGCATGCCTCCGAACAGGCGCCACGTCAGCTGGCTCTCCGCCAGCAGCAGCCAGTAGTAGCGAGCCATGCTTTACCAACCGGCCGCCGGTCTTCACCAGCCGTTGCTGCAAGCTCGTCAGTGACCAGTTCTCGATTCGCTGGGGCAACGCTAGCCGCCGCCACAGGTTGCCCAGATTGTATGCGATCACGCTCAGCCACAGCCGCACCTCGTTCGACCGGAACCGATGGCAACTCAGCCGCGTCATCTTTATGCTTGCTTCCCCTCTTTGATCCACTGCTCGGCCGTCCCGCGCTTGTTGTAGAACCGCACTACCGCCAGGCTCGGCGTCTCCAGATTGGTCACGATGAACCCGATGCGCAGGAACAACTCCCCGGCATGATGCTCCCCCTTCGCCACTACTCGCCGTGCCGTCATCCAACTGGCGGCCTTGTAAAGAAAGCTCTTGTACCACACGATTGGTTCGTGACTGGGACGCCCCACCGGGCGCGGCCGCACTTCGGCCACATCCCGTTCCAGGTTCTCATTGGCCGGCCTGCACGTACCCCTGCCGACGCTTCGGCAACGCTCTCGCGAACGTTACCGCACGGCTTGGGGACAGTGCGGATCGCTACTCCTTCACTGCAGTGGACTTGCACCACCAACTCCTTGACGGTTTCTCCGGCGCACCCAGTAAGGGTTTTCAACCCACACAGACACCACGTCTTCGTCGCTCAGGTCATGCTGATACTTCAAGTAATGAAGCCCACCATCAGACGCGTCGAAATCCCGGGAGCACCATGGCTGGGATGATAGGTCGCTCCCAGAGTCGCTTCGAATAAACTCCAGTCGATGCACTGCCCAAGAAATACAAGCGGGTGGTGCATGTCGATCAACTGCTCCAGATCTACCTGGAACATCTCTCCCTGTGTATGCGTCGGTTCGCGATGTGGACGCATTCATTTCCTCAGTTTTCAGGCTATTAGGTTCACATTCAGGGAAATTCTAGACCGAAAAACAACGAGTTTCATCAGGATTCATGCATGTTTTATTGGTTTTTTAGGATCGACTAGTTAGACTTCCTTTCCCCGTCAACTTTTGACCGCCCTTATACATGCGGACTCAATTCAAGTCCGCAGACTCCTTTAGCGTCTGTCCTTCGGCACCCATTGCCAAGGAGGGATGGGGGCCTTCACATTCGGCCGCGGCGTCGCCCCTGTCGGCGTTCTAGGCGCAGAGCCATTGGGGCGGAGCCTGGAGTAAGCTCCCTGCACAACTTCAGGCATTGTTTTCACCTGCGCGTCAACATCCTCAAGAATCTCCTTAACGATTTCAGGATGCTCATGCGCTACATCGTAGCCTTCGGTTGGATCAAGCGTCAGGTTATACAATTCCGGCCGCGCCAACCAAAAACTCGCCCGCCCTGTGGTGTAGTCGCTGACATATATCTCTCCGTTGATCTGCGCAAAGCGAAGCTTCCAGTCGCCTTTGCGCGCACAGTGGAGATCAGTGCCGACTCCAAGCACGGGGTTGAACATTTCGTTCAAATTTGTCATTGACGCCAGGTTGCCACTCATCTGCTTCATGAGAACGGGGTTGAAGCCTGTAACCGGATTGAAATAAAGGAGAGCCTTCCGCGAGGCGCTCTCCCGGCCACCGCAAAGAATCTTGGAGTTATCAATCCCGTCCAGAGGATTTGGAGACGGCTTCAGACCGCAGAGACTGGTGAGCGTGGGAAGGATATCGAGATTCGAAAGCCATTCATTCGAGACGACGCCAATTCGAATTCCTGCCGGCCAGTGTGCAATTAGAGGCACGCGTACGCCACCCTCAAATGTGGTCCCTTTTCGCCCTCGCAGATTACCGGGAGAGCCTTGATACCACGGACCATGATCGCTTGTGAATAGGATCAACGTGTCGGCAAGGCTACCCCTTTTCTTCAGCGCATTCACGACTTCGCCAACACTCCAATCGATCTCCTGCACGGCATCCCCGTATTCTCCCAGCCCCGATTTGCCCTGAAAGCGCACTGAAGCGCGGGCCGGGTCATGGGGGTAGGAGTAAGCCATATAAAGAAAGAAGGGCTTGGTGGGTTCTTCATTTAGAAATCGCAGAGCTTCTTCTGTGTAGCGGGGAGTCAGCAGATCGCGATCCGTTTCGGCTTCGATAACTGCTGCATCACGTATCATCGGCAGCGGCTCCATGTCGTCGCTATACGGAACGCCGAAGAAAGAGTCGAATCCCCGTTTGGTTGGAAGGAACTCTGGTGCATCCCCAAGATGCCACTTTCCGATGGCCATGGTTCGGTAGCCCGACTCCTTGAAAAGGTTGGCAAGGGTGGTCTCTTCTAGAGCCAAGCCGTACTTGGAAGTCGGAAAGAAAGCAGAAGTGGTTCCGCTGCGTTGCCCGTAACGGCCCGTAAGCAAGGCCGCGCGAGAAGCAGAGCAGATGGGATGTGCCGAATTGCAGTGGTTGAATCGTGCGCCATCTGCTGCCAGCTTGTCCAGGTTAGGGGTCTTGATGCCTGATCCATAACAGCCGAGATCACCGTAGCCAAGGTCGTCACAGATCATCACGACAATATTCTTGGGGTGCGCTGAAAGACTGGGCCGACGCCGGCTCTGTTCAGCAGTCACATTTGATCCTTCAGCAAGAATCCTCTCCATGCTGACTGCAGGAGCGACCGCTGTAACCGCCAAAGACTTGAGAAAACTTCGTCTGTCGCCTTCCATTTCACTCTCCTTCGAGTGATTCCATTTATCCCTGTCCCCGAGGTACTTCCGAGTTCCTGGCTCATTCATCCGTCGCTTGGGGCTGCATGTGCAAAATGGGCTTGTGCACTTCCCGCTGATCGTTCCTTTAGCGGCGATCTTGAGGCTCCCAGGATCCGGGTGATAAACGGGCACCAAATGGTCTTGGCGAAGCACCAGGAGGAGTACTGATGTCCCCCTTATTCTGTTGCAACTCTGCATAGGCTTGGACTACGTCGGGTGGGAAAGTTGGCATCAGGGTTTCTATCTCGCGTGTAAGCTCCGCTACGATTTCCGGGTGAAGCTTTGCCACGTCATAGCTCTCAGCGGGATCCTGCAAGAGATCATAGAGTTCAGGATGCTGCAGCCATGCACTGTCTTTCGCTGACGTTGTTCTGTCATTGGTATAGATTTCACCCTCTATCCCCTGCGCAACGCGAAGTTTCCAGTTGCGTTTGCGAATGCAGTGTAGCTCTAGTCCCTTTTTGCCCATTGGGGAAAAATACAGTCTCGACTTTTGCTCAACCGCCGCATTCTTTTCCCTGCCTCCCAAAATGCCGGACATATCGACGCCATCCAGAGGCTTTTCGGGGAGTCCAAGACCGCACAGTGCAACTAACGAAGGCAGTATGTCGAGACTGGAATGCCACTCCCCGTCGACCTGGCCTGGATCAATCATTCCACTCCACTTTGCAAGAAAAGGAATACGAAAGCCGCCTTCAAAGGTAGATGCCTTCCGCCCGCGAAGCAGTCCGGGATTTCCCTGGTACCAGGGGCCGTGATCGCTGGTGAAACAGATGAGCGTATCAGACGTCAGGCCCTTTCGCTCAACCGCCCCAATGATCTCGCCAACACTCCAATCGATTTCCGCTATCGCGTCGCCCACGTCTCCGAATGCCGTCTTTCCGCGAAATCTTTCCGAAGCTCGCGCAGGATCGTGAGGATAAGAGAATGCGAGATACATGAAGAATGGCTTATCTTGATGCGATTGGATGTATTGCACCGCCTCTTCCGTATAGCGGGGCGTTAGCAGCTCGCGATCTGTGTCCTGTTCCAGGATTGTCGTATCTCGGATGAGAGGAAGTGGATACATATCGTCGCTGTAGGGAACGCCATAGAACGAATCGAAGCCGCGGTTGGTTGGCAGGTACTCCGGCTTATCTCCCAGGTGCCACTTGCCAATGGCTTTTGTGTGGTAGCCGGCGGCATGAAATAGATTCGAGGCCAAGGTTTCATCCAGCGAAGTCCCCCCCGGCGAGTTGGGCCCGAATGCCCCTGTAGTCTTGCTGCGGTGACCGTAGCGTCCCGTGAGCAGAGCAGCCCGCGAAGCTGAACAGATTGGATGCGCGGAATTGTATCGAGTCAGACGTAGCCCGTCGGCTGCCATGGCGTCCAGATTCGGAGTTGGCAGTTTCGAGCCGTAACAACCGAGATCTCCATAACCCAAATCATCGCAAATCATGAAGATCACGTTGGGCCGACTTTGCCGTTTGCCAGGTTTGGAATCGCGAGCGGCAGTAGTGGTGGCAAGCGAAGGAAAAGCTGATCCAAATGCTGGAACCACCCATGAGGCGGCAAGAGACTTCACAAAATCTCTCCGACGAAATGGCATTGTGTTCATGCTCCTTAAGGACGGAAGCGTAAAGGCAAATGGTAAACGCAATAGAATTGAACTGCAAATGACGCAACGTGGTGCAACTATCCCCCAGTTTGAGAGTTGAGGGTGATTAAGCAGATCAATGTGCGACGGGCTGCTTGATGGAAACCTTGAACTAGCTAGAGCCCCAAATGCGACAACCAAAGCGGCCATGGCTCTGATTGTCGCGCCAAGTGATTTGAAAGCCATTCGGAAGTTCCCAAAGCCTCAGAAACTCAGAATGTCATCCGCGCGCCGAGCTGAAGAACGCGGTTGGTCTGGGAGGTTGCAGTCACCACGCCAAACGTCGAGGTTCCCAACGCCGACCCCGGCTGAGCAAACTGCGGGTGATTCAACACATTGAATGCTTCGGCCCGGAATTGCAGATTCGTCTCCCGCTTGATAGGTAAAGGAAACTCCCGGTGTATGCTCATATCGAGATTGTCGAGGCGTCCACCGATCAGTACGTTGCGGCCGGTGTTTCCAAACTGATATTGAGCCGGCGTAACGAAGCAGGACGTATTGAACCACGCGCTTACCTTCGGATTCGAGATATTGCCATTGCAAACGCGGTTTGGCCAGGATGTATTTCCCGCGTTGGCGTTATCAGTACCTAAAATCGGCGTAAACGGTATGCCCGATTCGAACTGGTAAATTCCCGCTAAAGACCATCCGCCGGCTATCGCGGATCCCAAACCCGAGGTTAGATAAGCATTCCCACGTCCAAACGGCAATGCCCATTCTCCGCCCACGCTGAATCGCACCGGCGCATTGTTGTCGGACGGCCCCCATTGGGCACGAAGATTATATACGTTTTGCGGTGGATCTCCTCCGCCTCCAATACCGTTACTGCCCACGGAGTCCTCAGCGGATGGATCTTGGTCATCGAGTTCGCGCCCGTACGTGAATGCCGCCAGGAAGGAGACTCCGGCATCCATTTTCTTCTCCAACTTGGTTGACACGCCTTGATACATGCTGTAGTTCTCCGGCGTCGTGAAATTGATCGATGCCACCGTGTATGTTGCCAGCGGCCTCCTCGTTGTGGGCGATCCCGGTCCGTTTGTCAACGGTTGATTGCCTTGGAAGTTCATGATCATATGAACGCCCTTGTTTCCTACATAGCTTGTTTCCCAGGCAATCTTCCAGGGCATCTGTTTCTCAATCGTAAGATTCCATTCCTCAACGTAGGCCGTAGTCATATGATCCGACCAGCTTTGCAGAGCAGTAGTAGAGGCCGGATTAAAGACGAATTGGCTCGGGGAAATCGGCGCCGGAGTCGTAATGGTCGCACCGGAGACTACCTCGAATCCAGACGACGGGTTCTCTTGATCGCTTACAATACTCAAGCCTCCGTAACTGTAAAACGGCGGATTGGCTGTGAGACGGTTCGATACGCCGATACCGTTGTCTTCCGCATGGAAGATACCGAAAGAACCGCGAACCACCATATTCTTTACATAGGGCGTACGGTATGCAAACCCCACCCGCGGCGCGAAATCCAGTTTGCTTGCCGTGACCAGCGAACTCGGGTAACGGGGATCGCCGGCAAGAACGTAGCTGCCGTAATTCTTGTCGCCGGGGGTTTTAATAAAGTTAGCTTGCTTGTTACTCGTCTCGGTAGACGGCGCAATATACTCGTACCGCCCGCCAATGTTGAGCGTGAGCGAACTGCTCACGGTCCAATCATCCTGAACGTAGCCGCCCGTGTACCATTCCCGCTCTTGGTCATTAAGGATCGATCCGGTAGTCGCGGTGTTAGCAGTACCCAGTAGGAAATCCGCTACTGCACTACCAGTACCGGCGCGGCCCTGAGGATTCTGTGTAAATACACCCGTGAATCCAAACACTCCGCGGCCGTTCAGCGCTGCCTCCGTGCTAGGCCTGATGAGCAGTAATTCGCCGCCGAACTTTAACGAATGCCTTCTCACCATCTTCGAGAAATTGTCTGAGAAATCCCAGACTCCGTCTGTCTTGTGCAGCGGGGTGTTCGTGCAGCAACTCGGCTGAGCACCCACTGTCGGGAACCCAGTGACCGTAAACTGCGGAATGCTGCTATCGATTCCGGGGCCAAGAGATCCAGGAACGAGTGCATCGAGCGCCTGCGTCGCATCCGATCGAAGGTCAATACTCGTCCACGCGATGCGCACCTCGTTGACGGATGTGACGCTGAAAGTGCGGGTGTATCCATAGCCAACGCCATTGGATTTAATCGTGCGCAGAACAGGAGTGTTGGTTGGCAACGGAAGGGCGCCGGCCGCCAGAAGCGATTGCCAATCCATTGACCCTCTCACAAACATCGAATCCCTGCTCGATAGTTGAAGATCGGCCCGGCCTACTCCATTATTGACGGTAGAAACCTGCGGCGCATTGTATTCAAACAAAGTTGACGAACCCGGCACGTTGGGTGCGGGATATGCATTGAGCAATGCCGATGTGATGGAGCTGAAGTCGGAGGAAGGAATCGTGTTGTTTGTAAATTGCGTGCGGGAATAGGTAGTCCCCGTGAGGGTGGTTGTAAATGGGCTGTAGATCGGGGTTGACCCGAAGTTCCCAGCCCGGTTCGCCAACGAAGGCACTGCCGACTCGTCGACCGCATCGATGTGGTTATTCACTCGTTCATAGGCGCCGAAGAACCACGCGCGATCTTTCTTGATTGGCCCGCCAACCGAGGCGCCGTACTGGTTCTGCACCAGCAGAGGTTTCTGACCAGACAGTGCGAAGTAGTTTGCGGCGTTCATGTCGGAGTTTTGAAAGAACTCGTAAGCAGAACCATGAATATCGTTGGTTCCGCTCTTGGTAATCGCGTTCACCACCGCGCCTGCCGAATCTCCGTACTCAGACGAGTAATTGCTTGTTTGGACCGAGAACTCTTCGAGCGCATCCAAGGGAGGACGGACTACATCGCGCTGGGCATTATCCAAGCCCCGTATATAGTTGACATTGCGCGCTCCATCCAGCAGGAATGCGTTCTGCAATCCTGAGTTCCCATACGAGGAGAAGGAGGAATCCTTCGCTCCCACCGTCGGGACTGCCCCCGGCGACAGGTTTGCTACGGTCAGGTAACTCCTTCCGTTCAGGGGTACCGTGAGCATTCGTTGCTGCGAAATTACCTGCGCCAGCGTTGAGGTCTTGTCCTCAATCAGAGGTGCACTGCCTGATACCGTCACGGTCTCTTCTATGCTGCCGGTTTCCAACTGAACGCGCAGATCAGTCGTCTGTCCAACGTTCACCGGAATCTGCGGCTGACTGCTTTGCTTGAAGCCCTTCGCGGATACCGTTACATCGTAGGAGCCTGGTGGCAAAAGGGGAGCCGTTGCCAAGCCCTGCGCACTCGTCTCCAATGTACGGACGACGTTGCCTGTTTTCGACCCCTTGACGGTAACGGTCGCGCCTACCACAAGTGCGTTTGAGGGGTCCGATACGGTAATCGAGATCTCGCCGGTCGAAGTCTGTCCTGAAATCTCTCGGGAGAAAAGGATCAGCATAAGAACACTGAATATGGCGATTGAAAGCCGGCTCCTCGAATTGTTGCTCTTGCCGTTGCCCAGCGTAAAGTCGATTTCCTGCTCTTTCATAAAGCCTCCTCCGAAAAATTGCTGCGCGTTGTCATTTGAACAGCCCCTTTTTGTCTTCGCCAAAAGGACGTCGGATAGGTCCTGCATCCCGACCAGTGGTTTTCCTCATTCCATTCCATTAGTAATCGAGCTTTGTTCCATTGTTTCCGGTTCATCTTCACGATCCTCTTACTTCTGGCTCTAATCGCCTGATGGTTAGGCTGGTCACGACCGGATTGCAATCACAATGCGCTGCCGCCCTTTCATAGACGCTGATCCTAGACAGCAGTCAAATGCTTGCGGAAGGGGAATTCGCTGGAAATTGCGTTTGCCGGGAGGGGAAATTCTCCGGGAAACGGGCTGGTTTCTCCTGTAGAACGCGGAGTACACTTGTTTGGCCGGCAATTTGTTCCGTTTGCGCATGGGAATGCTCGGAGCATAATGCCTAGGGGAAAGGCGGGGAAGTGGCATCAGTGCGAGGTTCTGCGCCCGAAATCGCGAGATTCTCCCCTGAGGAGCATGCGTCGCTCGAACGGTTGCTGACAAGCGATGCCATGACGCGGGCACCGCGCTTGCAGGCAATCCTCAAGTTCCTTATCGATGCACTTATTGAGGGGAGAACTGCCACCCTCAATGAGCAAAACATTGGGCAAGAAGTCTTTCATCTCCGAGAGGGATACAGCCCTGGAGAAGACAATATCGTCAGGGTAAGCGTGCGCCATCTCAGGACGCGCCTCGAAGAGTACTACAACACCTACGGCTTGAACGAGCCATACGTGCTGGAGATTCCAAAGGGAAAATACATTCCCACTCTTACTGGCAGAACACCTCCAACCACCGAACTCGCTCTGCCCCTTCAGTTCCAATCCATTGATTCAGCATCCCCTTTACCTGAAATCGCCTCCGGAAAAAGACGTGTCACCATGGTCTGGATCCTGGTTGCCTGTCTCCTGGTAGCGAATGCAATCTCGGGCTACTTCCTCTATCGGTCCGCCCACCCTCCAGGACCGGAGCTTGGAATGCTGCAAATGCTGCAGCAGACCGGAAGCAGAACCCTTGTCGTAGTCACTGATTCCAATCTCCAGGCATACCGCCAGGTGTTCCAAAAGCAGGTTTCTCTTGATTCATATCTTGACCGTTCCTATACTCACTTTGAGGTGGAGACCGCTCATACCGATCCTTTATTGACGCGCGCAAGGCAGTACGTTTCAGAGACCAGCGATACCAGCGTAACCAGCGCCATCATTGCCGCAGCCATCCTGAAAGCGGAACCACCCGGGACTGCGTTCATCAGGCATCCGCACGACGTCAGCATGCGTGACTTCCAGCATGAGAACCTCATTTTACTCGGCGGCCCCTGGATCAATCCCTGGGGCCAGATGTTCGAAGAGAGGCTCAATTTCCGGCGCGAGCCGATGAGTGCCTCTCCTGCCCAGTCGGAGATTCACAACGTGAAACCCCTCCCAGGAGAACCGTCCGCCTTTATTCCGTATCAGGAGGGCGAGTTGACCTTCAATTATGCCCACATTGCTGTTCTTCCCAACATGAGCGGATCAGGTAAGGTAATTCTGGTGGGGGCCACGAGTCTAGAGGCATTGGAGGCCGGTGGCCGATTCATCCTGCAACAGGAGTCCGTGCAGAAACTGATGCGCACCTATGGAGTAAGTTCTGCCGCCCAGCTTCCCTCTCTTGAATTGGTCCTCGAAGTTGAGGGTATACAGTCGGTCCCTGATCGCGTCTGGATCGTCGCTCAACGGATTGTCCACTAGTGTAGTCCGTCACGCAGATAGTCATTTATTCAGCGAGGTCCGTGCGCGGATGATATCAAGCTGCTCTATACCGGCAACTGCTCAGAAAACTACGCTTTCAGATGATTGATGACACGAGTTACTTTTTCGAGGATGTCGGAGGCTTTGGCGGTCCAGATGAAGGGCTTGGGATTCTGATTGTGGCCGTCGATGTAGTTTCTGATAGCCATGATCAACCTGGATAACTACGGAACTCACAAAACGCAACTGATCCGCGACTGGCTGGCGAAAAGACCGCGATTCCATCTGCACTTTACGCCCACTTCGGCCAGTTGGCTCAACCTGGTCGAACGATGGTTTGCACAACTGACTGACAAGCAATTCCGTCGCAGCGTACATCGCTCAACAAAAGAACTGGAATCGGCTATCAGGAACTTCATCCAGCATCACAGCAAAAACCCAAAGCCATTCGTCTGGCACAAAACCGCAGACCAGATCCTCGATTCCGTCGCCCGATTTTATACGCGAACTTTAGACTCAGGACACTAGGGTAAGGTCCGGAATCCGGAACGCGGTATTTGAGAAGGATGCAGTTTATGCCAATCGAGTTGAGCCATTTGCACACTTCCGTACCTTCGAGATCTATCGCCAACATCTGGTACCCGCCGCCAGGAAAGACGACCACCGCAGCACCCGTGTTGCCTTTCTTTGGCTCATAGATTGTGATCGTAGGTACCGAGACACTGCCCAGCCGAATCACGGTAAGCGTCAGACCAAATGCATGGTTGACATTTGTGCGGCCCAGACGGAGGGAGTAAGTTCTGCGATGCGCTGGAGGGACGCGTCGGCGAGGCCGGGCAGGATGTCGGCGAGGTACTTGCGGACTGGGATTTTGAGCCGTCGACAGCTTTCCACAACCGAGAGGATGGCGGCCACGCGCGGCCCAGCCTGTTGGCTGCCGATGTGGATCCAGTTGGCTCGGCCAACGGCGATTGGGCGCATTGAGTTCTCTGCGAGATTGTTGCTCAGTTCCAACTCCAGATAATCGAGGAAGTGGGTGAGTCGTTTCCAGATCGCCAGCGTATAGCTGCATGCCTGCCCCGCGGCGCTCTTTGGCAACGCCGTTTTGCTCATCACCAGGATGTGATTGCGGATTTCATCGAGCAGAGATGGTGCGTGCTGCCGGCGCAGAGCATGGCGGACGGCATGATCCATGCTCTCCTCGCGAGCCCGGGCATCGATCGAGAACAGCTTGTTCATCAGCTGCACTGCACGGATCGATGCGGCATCCTGCTTGTTCAGTTTGACCGCATCCACGAAGTACCTCCTGGCGTGCGACCAGCACCCAGCATGTACCATCTGCGCTCCGCCCACCCGATCGTACGCTGCGTAGGCGTCGGTTTGCAGAAGTCCTTCGAAATTGCCAAGGAAGTTCAGCGGGCCTTCGCGCTTGCGGCTCATGCGGAAATCGAAAACCGTCATTCCGCCTGGCGTTCCGTACTGCCACAAGTAGGCTTGATGGTTTGTGCCGCTGCCGTCGTGCGTCTGCACATCGACCGGGGTTTCATCAGCCTGGATGTAGGCGCCGGCAAGCAGTTGGCGCCGCATCGCTTCAGTCACAGGCATCAACATCTCTCCGATAGTCATCACCCAGCCGCACATCGTGGCCCGGCTGATATCGATGCCCGCGTCGCGCAACAAGGCCGCGCTCTGTCGATAAAGTGGGCTGTGGTCACAGTATTTGTTCACCACCGTGTCGATGATTACGCCATCGGAAACCAGGCTCTTGTCGATGATTCGGGTGGGGAGGTGCGCAGCCATCACGCCGTGCTCCGGGCAGGCCTTGCAGGCCCGCTTCTCGCGCTTGGTCACCTGCACGAAATACCGCGCCGGCTCGACATCCAGCACTTCACTGACTTCGTAGCCGATCACCGCGGTCTCAGCGCCGCAGTTGCCGCATACACACTGTTCCGGGGTGCAGGAAATCACCCGCTCAACACGCGGAAGGCCGGCAGGGAGCGTCTGGCGGCCGGGGTGCTTGCGTTTCTTCTTTGTTCCCGAAACCGGAGCAGAAGCCTCACGCTCACTCTCGGCAGCCACTTCCTGGTTGCTGACCCCGGGCTCTTGTTCCAACAACTCCAACTGCAGGCTACTTAACTTCTCACTGCCTGGTCCGTATTTGGAAATCCGCTGCAGGCGCAGCCGCTCTTCGAGAAGCTGGATCTTCAACCGTGCGTACTCGAGCTCTTTCTTCTGCGACGCAACTTGCTCCTCCAACTGCGCGATGACCTCGGCCGTGAAGGGTTCCGAGTGCGGGGGAAGAGTGGGCTCAGAAGATGTGCTCACGATGTCTTCTGAATAACAGATTTGCTTGTGGATAAGTGCGCGAAATGTGTAGAGCGTGTTTCATAAACAGTGCCTCAGCGTGATCCAGAAGCAAGCGATGTAGAAGAAGGCTTGGTAGGTGGAGAGCAGATGCTCATGGCGAACCAGCAATCGGCGGAATTGACCAAGCCATGCGT
>Ga0302197_10000526_pt1 | contig 38682 bp, 33 predicted proteins | sample II_Bog_N2_1_FD_193526 | JGI IMG/M metagenome (GOLD analysis project Ga0302197, IMG submission 193526) | Peat permafrost microbial communities from Stordalen Mire near Abisko, Sweden - II_Bog_N2_1 | ecosystem: Environmental > Terrestrial > Soil > Wetlands > Peat | place: Sweden: Abisko... | reverse complement strand
AGTAAAATCGCCGCGCTGAAATAAACTTAATTCACCATTATCACCACCGGCTCCAACTGCATTCTTTTTACCATTTTAGCCATACGTTTAATAAAAATGTAATTGGTAGTACCGCCAATGGCAGCGCCAACAACCGGAATTAGGCGTTCGGCTGTACGTGTACCAAATATCATTAGCATCTTTTCGGCTACACTTTCCATCATGGTTTTGGTGATGGCTACGCTGGCCTCTACCTTTAGCGAAGCTGCCACCATGTTCATAAACTCATCAAAGCTAATATGGCAAGTACCCCTATTGTGGTACATAACAGCCATCGTTACCCTAAACTGTTGACTAATCAAATTCAAAAAATCCAATGGCATACCAATCACCATGGTAAACAAACCACCGCTGCCGGATATCACACCCGATCCTGCTGCCAGGTAAGCACATTGGTCTATAAATTTATCAAGGCCGAGCCTGTCCACCCCTTCTCTGATCTTAAATTGGTCGATATGGTTGAATATTTGATGAAAGCCATCTTCTGACAAGCTTTTGGCGTATTGCTTTATATTTTCTGTTATATTTTTTAATGGTTGCATAATCTTCGTGTTTTTAATACTACAATTAAAACGGGCTTAGGTTTATTAATATTATTTGAGTGCTATATTCTATTTCCCTGTATGAGATGAATATTGAATTAGATGTTTATCATTACCGGCTTCATACCATTCATTCTCTATGAAAAAGTATTTATCATCTTCTAAAATAATTACTGGATAATTACCTTTTATTGATCGAGAATGTTCTTTATCATCCTTAAAATTATAGACCATATAGTTATCATATATGTCTTTTTTGACATTGTAAAACACATTATTATCGTAATCAAAATTTAATTTTGTCTGATTGTTATAATTATAATTTGTTTTCGGTTTAAACTTGGAATAAGCATCATCATAAATATAAGCAATTAGAGTAACCTTGTTTTTATAATCATTTTTAAAACTCAATCGTATGCTATAACTTCCATGCTGATCACCCATATCATAACTTGATAATGAGTTTATACTTAAGGATTCAAAGAGTTTTCCTTTATTCACACAAAGCAACACTGTATTTTGCGAATCCTCATTTGAACCACTTCTTACTTCATACACGATCTTTAAGAATTTTTTATTCATAAGGTGCATTTCAGCAGGCACTCCCCAAAATTCGTTTATGCTAATAGTAGCTTTCAAGCAACTTATCCTTAATACATGATTTGGGTAGTCGGGCATTATATGCACCTTTTGCTTTTTGCCATCAAGGGAATTTAGGCTAAATGTTTTAGTATCTCTTTTACTCGCCTTTTTTTCAGCATCCGTTAAAAAATCTTGGGCAAACGCTTTGCTACTGAAAGCAGTAAGAAAAATTATTGCTGTAAGTATTCGGTTATACATTGTGATAAATTGTTGTATAAATCTATTTATTTAGATTCGATTAATAAGTAACTATCAACGTATAAATGATTATTTTACATCAACCTACATAGTTTTTCCCACCGTATCAATATGTTTGTAATTGATATGAAAAAGAACATTCTTATTGTTGATGATATACACCCAATATTTATTGAACAGGCTGAAGCGCTGGGTTATACCTGCGACTATCGCCCAATGATAAAAGCTGACGAAGCGTTGGAAATTATCGGTCAATATGCAGGCTTGGTTATCCGCTCAAAATTTAATGTCGACCGTAAAGTTATCGACGTCGCCACGCAATTACGCTTCGTTTGTCGCGCCGGTGCAGGGATGGATAATATCGATGTGGTTTACGCCGCAGAAAAAAAACTGTTTTTGATAAATGCGCCGGAAGGTAATATGGATGCAGTCGGCGAGCATGCGGTTGGGTTATTACTATCGCTGATGAATAATTTCCGCAATTCAGATATACAAATCCGAGAGGGGATTTGGGACCGTGAAGGCAACCGTGGTTACGAGTTAAAGGGCAAAACCGTAGGCATCATAGGTTATGGCTTTATGGGCAGCAGCTTCGCGCGCAAGCTTTCGGGTTTTGGGGTGAATGTAATTGCCTATGATAAATATAAAACGGGTTTCAGCGATCAATTTGCCCGCGAGGTTAGTATGGAAGAAATTGTTAAACACAGTGATGTGCTGAGCATACACGTACCCTTAACTAAGGAAACTGATGGTTTTATTGACGAGGAATATCTGTTCCATTTCAAAAAGTCAATATTTTTCATCAACACATCCAGGGGCAAAACAGCCAAAGTTAGGGCCGTAATTGATGCTGTTAAAAAAGGCAAGATTTTAGGCGCAGGCTTAGATGTGTTGGAAGTTGAAAAATTCCCGGCGCTTGCAGAACAGGAATGGTTTGATGACCTGAAACAATCAGGCAAAATATTGCTAACACCGCACGTCGCTGGCTGGACATTCGACTCCTACCGAAAAATAAGCGAGGTAATGGCGGCGAAGCTTGCGCTTCTAAGTTATTAGAGATTTGAGTTTAGAGATTAGTTGCGCTGGCCATATCCTAATCTCTAATTACCTAACCTCCAATCACTAATTTTTATGGCTTCGCCATAAAAATTTGGATATTAAAATTTAAATCTCTTATCTTCGTTTTACACAAAGCAAGACTATGTAGGCAATAGCCAATATGGTCTTGTTTGTTTTTACGGTAACTGCGTCCTTCTGCGAACGGAAGGGCGGTTTTTTTTGGTGACCATTATAAATTAAGTTTTAAAATTAATTCGTGCGTTATGGCAGAGGTATCATACTATACCAAGGAAGGTTTAGAAAAATTAAAGGAAGAATTACAATATTTAAAAACAACGGTTCGCGCTAGCATATCAAAACAAATTGCCGAGGCCCGAGATAAAGGCGATCTATCGGAAAATGCAGAATATGATGCCGCGAAGGAAGCACAAGGTTTGCACGAGGCTAAAATTGCCCAAATGCAGGAGGCGGTAGCCAACGCGAGATTACTTGATGAATCAAAAATTGATACATCCAAAGTGCTTGCCCTGTCGATTGTAAAAATCAAGAACGTTAAGAACGGCGCAACCATGAGCTACCAGTTAGTATCAGAAACAGAAGCCGATTTAAAAACGGGTAAAATATCGGTGGCATCACCCATTGCAAAAGGCCTTTTAGGCAAAAAAGTTGGCGATACAACCGAGATCATGGTTCCCGCAGGTAAAATGGAATTTGAGATATTGGAGATCACAAGATAGTTGAATGGTTGATTGAGTGAGTAGTTGATTAGGTTAACCTTTCTAACTACCCACCCAATCAATTTAATAAACCACTCACCAAACAATGAGCATTTTTTCAAAGATAATATCATGCGAAATACCAGCCTACAAAGTTGCCGAGAGCGTTGACTTTTTGGCATTTTTGGATATTAGCCCGCTGGCTGAAGGTCATGTACTGGTAATCCCTAAAAAGGAGGTTGATTATATTTTTGATCTGGATGATGAAACCTATGTGGGCCTACAGCTTTTCGCTAAAATTGTTGCTACAGGGTTAAAAAAAGCAATTTCTTGTAAAAAAGTTGGTGTAGCCGTTATCGGGCTCGAAGTGCCGCATGCGCATATCCATTTAATACCTATGAACCGGGTTGATGACATGAATTTTGCACGCCCAAAATTGAGTTTTACTTCTGAAGAACTGGAAGCTACGGCTGAGAAGATTCGAATTGCTTTAGGAGGATAATCTTCAAAATGCCATTGGGGAACGAAGCAATCTCGTAGCTATACATATTAAGTATGCATGACTACGAGATTGCCACGCTATCGCAATGACAACGAACAAAAAACCCGGCCATCAGCCGGGTTTTTTGTTTCAATTATTAATCACATTTATTATTGAACCTGAAAGGTATTGCTAAAGCTAGTGCCATCAGGGTATAGTCCCGAGATCACTAATAAACCATTTCGGGTATTGGTTATGGCGTTATCAATATCGGCAACGCTGCCTATGGCATGCCTGTTTATGCTGGTGATAACTGACCCTACAGGTATTTCAGTATCGTCAAACAAACGGCCCGGGCGAACTTGTGTAACCACCACTCCCGATTGAATATGGAATTGCGCTTTTTGTTCTTTGGTTATTGGCATAAAGCTTGCACCCAATTTATTAAACAATTCAGCTGCCGATTTAGTAACTGCTGCTGTATGTGAAGCTGCCGGCAAATCACCTTTTAAGGTTACTGTAAAGGTTTTTTCAGATCCATCACGCAATACAGTTAAATGTATTTTATCGCCCGGCTGTAATTCGCCAACACGTTCCTGTAAATCCGATGATACGTAAACAGGTGTATTTTCAACTTTAACAATCACGTCGCCAGTTTTAATGCCAGCTTCCTGTGCGCCACCACCCGGTACAATGTCCCTTACATATAACCCATTGGTTACGCTTGTTTTTAATTGCTCTGCAACATCAGGGTTAAGTTCGGTAAAGCTAACACCAACGTAACCGCGCTTAACAGCACCGAATTTTTCAATATCATTTAATACTTTTTTAGCCAGGTTAATCGGAATAGCGAAACCATACCCTTCATATGATCCGGTTTGTGAGGCAATAGCCGAGTTAATACCAATCAGTTCGCCTTTAGTATTCACTAATGCACCGCCGCTATTACCCGGATTAATGGCCGCGTCTGTTTGAATAAATGATTCGATTGATTTGTTAGTTTTAGGGCCATCGTTGCTGGTGCGGCCGAAAGGATTTTGATCCTGGTTGTCTTCGCTGCCAATAATACCAATGTTACGGCCTTTGGCACTAACAATACCCGCTGTAACGGTTGAGGTTAAATTGAACGGGTTACCAACTGCCAATACCCACTCGCCTACTTTAGCATCGTCAGAGTTACCTAATTTAACAATGGGCAAATCAGTCGCGCTGATTTTAATTAAAGCCAAATCGGTGTTAGGATCAGTACCGATAACTTTAGCCTGGAAAGTACGGTGATCATTAGTGTTAACCGTAATCTTGTCCGCGTTCTCAACAACATGGTTGTTGGTTACAATATAGCCATCCGGCGAAATGATAACACCTGAACCAGATGCCTGTTGCACGCCCTGCGGGCGCATTTGCTGGCCAAACATATTACCGAACATTTGTTGTAATTCGCTTTGCTTTTCATCACCTTCAGTGTTCTGATAAGTAACACGGATATAAACCACCGCAGGCGTTACGGCAGCAGCCGCTTGCGTAAAATCAACCTCACCCGTGGATGAAGTAATAGGCGCCGACGGGTTGCTGGTGAAATAAACTTTCTGGCGATCCTGGAAACTCATATTATCAGCATATTTGTTTTCGATCACTTTGTAAGTACCCAGAGCCATGGCCCCGCCAATAAAGGCTGTCAATAGTGTTAAACCAAACTTTTTCATATTATTATTCACTTTTCTTTTTCGTTATTTATTTTAACAATTCAAATATAATACCATATAGACTGCAAAGTCAATAACATGTTAATTGCCGTTTTGTTAAAAATTGTTAAATCAAAAATTGCTTAGGGGAAAGGTTGTTTTATTGATATTAGCCCCTCTAAATCTGTTCCGCTAGTTCGCGGAGATATTGGACTATTACTATATAATAACGACAAATTTTCGCCCATAGTATATTGCCAACTGCCAAAATTTCAGTTATTAAATATCAAATTACCCACAAAATAGCATACTTAACAAATATTTAATATTAAACACTTCCAATTACTATAAATTCTGTTTACGTTTGAATTTTTTCTTGGTGTAGCTTCTATAAATTTTTATAGAAACGGATGCTACGAGTTGATAGTACAAAACCTTGCCAGATAATTTATGCCATAGCTAGGCATGAGTACTTGTCGTTCGTTATCGAACCGCATATCGTTCAGCTTAATCCTAACGGCGAATTTTCCCTTACTTACCAGCGCTTATTCTCAAACACCGCTAAAGAGTTTATTAATTTTTTGGACGATACCGACATCAAGCTCATCAAAATGCTGGAGGAAATTGAGCAGGGCAACATTATCAAAAAATACTATAAAAAGCCCATCCGTCCGTTTGAATTTTTTACCAAGATATTTAACGATCAGCTTTTCGATACCATCCGCCCAAAAATGGAAAAACGGATTGGCGAAGCGTTGGTCTTACTTGCCAACAAGCCCATTTATTTAATGAGCAAGGAAGGTTATCCCGCGGAGCGAAAATTACAAATAGCCACCGAACCGGCAACCGTACTATTCCATTTCAGGCGCGATGCCGAGGAGATCAGGTATTTCCCAACCATCAAATACCAGGGCATGCGCATTGAGTTCATGTTCAAAAACGCCGAAATTATCAGCAACCACCCCGCCTGGATGTTGCTGGAAGATACCCTCTATTACTTCGAAAAGGAAATCGAAGGCAAAAAACTACTCCCGTTTTTAAATAAACGATACATTGCCATACCCCGTACTTCCGAGCAATCATATTTTGAAAAGTTTGTTATACCCCTGATAGAAAAGCATAGCGTGTATGCCGAGGGCTTTACCATCAACACTGAAAAACATGAAGCACAGCCTATTATAAAACCTATTTATGTAGAAAATGGCACTTCTCAATTGCAACTCTACTTTAAATATTCAGGTTATATCTTCCCTTACGGGGATGGACGACATGTTTCGGTGAGGATGGAGAAAAATGGCGATGATTATATTTTTCACCGCATCAAACGCTCACTCACCTGGGAAAAAAACAAGATGGGTGAATTGGAAAAGATGGGGCTTAGAACAACATCCTCACTTTTTCAAAACCTCGAGGTTGATATTAAGGATGAGGATGCCGACCGCTCATTCTCCATATTTGAGTGGCTTAACCAGCATCACGAAGAACTATCGCAGCTTGGTTTTGAGATAGAACAGCCCGAAGGCCAAAAGCGATATGTTTTCGGCACCAGTAAAATAGACCTTGAGGTTAAAGAGAATAATGATTGGTTTGATATTTACGCGGTGGTTTATTTCGGCCCGTACAGGATACCATTCATCCAGTTAAAAAATCACATCCTTAATCGTAAAAAGGAGTTTACATTACCATCAGGCGAAATTGCGGTTATCCCCGAAAAATGGTTTTCGCAATATGGCAACTTGTTACATTTTAGCGAGGGTAATACGGAGCTTAAGCTGCGCCGCCAGCACATCGGCCTGGTAAATGAACTAGCCGAGGGCGAACTGGCCAATATCACCATGACGCGCAAGCTGCAAAAGCTTACCGACTTTGAAACCCTTGAGGATATTGCCCTACCTAAGCACTTTAAAGGCGATTTGCGCCCTTATCAAAAGGCTGGCTATAATTGGTTTCATTTTTTAAAGAGCTATCATTTTGGCGGCTGTTTGGCCGATGACATGGGTTTGGGTAAAACCATACAGGCGCTGGCCTTACTGCAAAAACACAAGGAAGATACAGAAGCCGCCGGCACCAAAAGCACATCGCTGGTTATTATGCCAACCTCGCTGATATATAACTGGCTTAACGAAGCCAAAAAGTTTACGCCAAAATTGAGGTTGATGGTGCACACCGGTACCATGCGCTATAAATCGCCGGAGGTGTTTAGTAATTATGATGTGGTGATAACTACCTATGGCATAAGCCGGATAGATATTGATCTGTTTAAAGAATTCTTTTTTGATTATGTTATTTTGGACGAGAGCCAGAATATTAAAAATCCATCATCAAAATCATTCCAAAGCGTTCGCCAGCTTAAGTCAAGGTTTAAATTGATATTGAGCGGTACACCGGTCGAAAACTCGGTAAATGATTTGTGGACGCAGATGTCGTTCATTAATCCCGGTTTGCTAGGCATTCAACAATATTTCCAAAACGAGTTTGTTACGCCGATAGAAAAGAAAAAGGATGAGGACAAGGCGCGCAAGTTGCAGGCATTGATCAAACCCTTCGTTTTACGCCGCACCAAAGAACAGGTAGCCACGGAATTACCGCCAAAAACTGAGACATTGCTTTATTGCCCAATGACCGAAGAGCAATCAACGGTTTATGAAAAAGTAAAATCGGAATATCGTAACGAATTGCTGAAAAGCCTGGAAGATGGCACTTATGCCAAAACACAGATACAGGTTTTACAGGGCTTAATAAAATTAAGGCAAATAGCCAATCACCCATCAATGGTTGATGCCGAATATGAGGGCGACTCGGGCAAGTTTGAAAACGTGGTGCATACATTAGCCAATGTACTTGAAGGCGGGCATAAGGTGCTTATATTTTCGCAGTTTGTTAAGCAGTTGACCATTTACCGCAATTACTTTAACGAGCAGCATATCCCTTACGATTACCTGGATGGCAGCACCCAAAACCGCGGCGATATTGTAAAACATTTTCAGGAGGACAAGGACACCCAGGTATTTTTAATATCGATAAAAGCAGGGGGTGTTGGTTTAAATTTAACCGAGGCTGATTATGTATTTATCCTCGACCCATGGTGGAACCCGGCTGTAGAGCAACAGGCCATTGACCGCACACACCGCATCGGTCAAACCAAAAACGTATTCATTTATAAATTCATTACCAAGGATACTGTTGAAGAAAAGATACTGGCCCTGCAACAACGCAAATTAAGCGTGGCCCGTGCCTTAATAACTACTGAGGATAGTTTTATTAAATCGCTATCTGCCGAGGATATTAAAGAGATACTACGTTAAGCGACTGGAGTATTAATAGACTTTACAAACCGCGAAACAAGTAATGCGAACAATCCCTGAAATAATCCAAAAACAGCTCCGAATACCGGGCATAATATCAGCATCAATAACCTGGGGTGACTTGCCAGAAAATGCATATTTGCACCCATCGACGCGACATTAGGATGTTTGGCGGCATACGTCTTGTAAAAATAAATATGCGCGAATGTGATCCATACGCTGTTTACCATGCTCAGCCAAAAGCCATGCAAAAACTGTTTGGTAGCACACTGTTTGGCAATAACAAATGCGCAAAAAACAAATATCACCACCCAATAAATAAACTCGGTTCTTTCAGGAATCAGCGATACGGTTCCAAACGCCATAATCAACCCGAATAGGGACATTTGGAGGATAAGTTTCCAGTTCATGGTTCAATTGGTTGTGTAAATAAATATAAACAATTATTTACACAACTAATTAACACGGTGCATTCAAAATTTATTTTCCGTTTGTAGTGGCCGTCGGCAATGGACCGGTATATGCTTTTGTAAATACCAGTATCACGCCATTTTTTCCTTTTGAGCCATATTGTGTTACGGCGGCTTTATCTTTTAAAACGTAAATGCTATTTATATCACTTGGGTTCACCGTTTTAAAACCATTTGTTTTAACTTCCTTTCCGTCAATAATGTACAGCGGATCAGCCTTACCCGGAGGTATCAGTACAACATCAATTGGTTTTTTTCCAGTATCCGCATTAGCTACTGTGCGGGTTGTTGCATCTGCCAAACTAAACATTAGTGATGTTGTAAATTGCACACGCACGGGTTTTCCGTTTTGATAACCAGGCGTCCATTTAGGCGACAAAGAAACAACTCTTACAGCCTCTTCATTAGCACCATAGCCCGGACCCTTAAGTGCGCGTACATTACTCAATGAACCATCTTTCTCTACAACAAAAGTTACAATAACTTTTCCTTGTATATTATTAGCCCTCATTGCCTCCGGATAAATCGTATTACTTGCTAAAAATTTATAAAAAGCATCCGTCCCACCCGGAAAACTCGGCGCTTGCTCAACAACAGCAAAAACCTGTGAATTGTCCTTATTTAATGTATCCGTTGCACTAACTGTGGAATCCTTCTTTATATCCTGATTATTGGTTTTTACTATTGCCGATGGCACAGCATATGTGGGATTTCGATTAAGCGAATCAGCGGGCTTATTAATCGCACTTTCTGTTATTGCAGGTGCCGCTAAAACTTGTTCCGTCTTTAATTTTATGATCTTAACAGCCTTGCTACCATTCACTGTAGCAGAAGACAATATAAGCATCAACATAAACAATGGTGCCGACAGGCCATATTTCAGTAATTTAATCCGTTGTGATTTGTTTTTTTGTAACATAATAATGCGTTGTTTTAATAAACTATGGTTAAAGAAACTATTTACAAGGCTATGTGACTGGGTGTGAAATGTTTGGGTAAGCAGCAACATGGCATAATCAGCCTTATTTGCCGCTTCTTTCGTTGCGTGGTCGTCTGCAATAAATTCATGAATATGTTTTATAGCCCTGCGATAAAAATAGACGATAGGGTTAAACCAGTTGATGATCATTACCGCTTCAATAACAAGCACATCAATAGAGTGCCATTGCCTTGCGTGCACCTGCTCATGTAAGGATACGATGGTATTGTTCTTTACATCATCCGGCAATTTTATCTTGTTGAAAAAGGAATAGGCGGTATCGTGCTGATCTTTTTTGATGATCCTGTTTAAAACTACAAGCTGCCAAATTAACCTTCCGAATAAAACCACAACCCCGGTAATGTAGATAGCGCCTAATATTTGCCCGAGGTTTAATGGCACATCTTTTACAGGCGCCAATTGCGATATCAGGATTGGGCTACCGTAAACCGTATATTTTATTTCCTGCGTTATAAACAGGTTTTGCACCCAATCCGCTTGCATCATCGGTATAAAAAACGACAGGGCCGCGGCACTAACCAAATAAATGCGGTTAAGCTGAAAAAAGGTTTCTTTGCGCAGCAGCAAAGCATAAAACCCGTAAAACAGTACCAGGTAAATATTTACCAGTAATAAGTATTGCCACCAGTTCATATTATTTATTTTTAAGTTTTTCAATCAGTTTCATAATCTCGTCGGCTTCCTTTAGGTCTATTTTCTCCTTTTTCACGAAGTAGGAAAACATGTGCTTTACCGAGTTATCAAAATAGCCGTTCATTAATTTATCTGTGGCAAAGCTCTGGTACTCTTCTTTGCTGATGATCGGGAAATACTCATGGGTTTTGCCATGGGCAATATGATCAACAAAGCCTTTGGTCTCCAATATCCTGATGATAGTGGAGACCGTGTTATAAGCCGGTTTAGGTTCAGGCAATTCCTCAATAATATCTTTTACATATCCATTTTCCAATTGCCACAATATTTGCATCAATTGTTCTTCTGCGCGGGTAAGTTCTTTTATTTCCATAACTAAATAATTTTCACTACAAAAACCAACTAAATAATTAGTTTAATAAAGTAAAGCTATAACTAAATAATTAGTTATGCAAATAATATTTAAAAAATTGAACATTTTACGATGGGTTGCGGTTATTAAAGCATATATCTAAATTATGCATATAACCTTTCACGGTGCCGCGCGGGTTGTTACCGGCAGCAAACATTTGCTTCAATTAAATGATGGCACTAACGTTTTATTGGATTGCGGTATGTTTCAGGGTATGGGCGAGCAAACCGAAGACCTAAACGAACACTTTGGCTTCGACCCTAAAAAAGTCGACCATATGATACTGTCGCATGCGCACATAGATCACTGTGGATTAATTCCACGCCTGGTTGCCGAAGGATTCAACGGATCAATCTACTGCACATCCGGCACCATGGATCTTGCGCGTATTTTGCTGTTGGATTCAGCCAAAATTCAAATGCAGGATACTGAGTACAGCAATAAGCATCGCGCGAAAAAAGGGCTGCCGCTTTTAACTTCGTTATATACCGAAGATGATGTAACGGCCGCATTGCACCTTTTTAAAATAGTTGATTATCATACTGAATTCGAGATTACACCCCGCATCAAATTTCAGTTTACCGATGCCGGACATATTTTAGGCAGCGCTGCAATGCATTTAACCATTTTGGAGGACGGAAAAGAAACTCATATAACTTTTAGCGGTGATGTTGGCCGCTATGGTGACATGCTGCTCAAAAACCCTCAACCCTTCCCCCAAGCTGATTATATTTTGCTGGAGTCGACTTACGGCGATTCTCTTCATAAAGAACTTGCCCCAATAGAAGACGAGCTATTAGCTATTATAAAACAAACCTGCATAATTAAACAGGGTAAAGTTATTATCCCGGCGTTTAGCGTAGGCCGCACGCAGGAATTACTTTACGCGTTGAACGCCCTTGAACTGAAAGGTATTTTACCGGATGTGCCTTATTATGTTGATAGCCCATTATCTGAAAAAGCCACGCAGGTATTAATGGACCACCCCGAAGAATACAATAAAAAGGTTACCGAAGTTTTAAAGGTAGATCCCAATCCTTTTGGATTTAAGGGCTTGCGCTTTATAGAATCAACAGAGGAGTCAATCGCTTTAAATGATGACCCAAGGCCTTGTGTTATTATTTCATCCTCTGGCATGGCCGAGGCTGGCAGGGTAAAGCATCATATTAAAAACAATATCGGTAATCAAAAAAACACCATTCTGATGGTGGGTTATTGCGAGCCAAACTCATTGGGCGGACATTTATTAAAAGGCGACCATGAGGTTTATATTTTCGGCGATCAATACGAAGTTAAGGCGGAGGTACGCTCAATAAAGTCGATGAGCGCCCATGGCGATTATGAAGATCTGCTGCATTTCCTATCCTGTCAGGATCCTAAAAAAGTTAAAAAGCTATTTTTAGTTCACGGCGAATATGAGGTTCAGCAGCATTTTGCCAAAACATTACAGGAAAAAGGATTTGAAAATATTGAGATACCTTACCAGCATCAAAGGATAGATTTGGATTAAGCAAACAAGGGAGCAGATTCATGGGTGTTATGAAAATTTAAATGGGTGTAATGCTTCTTTTATAAAAAATTCATCAGAAAAGAAGATATTCTCCGACTCCTAATTTACCAGCAACTTATACCCCCTGCCATGTACGTTGATGATCTCCACATTCTGGTCATCCTTTAAATACTTGCGGATCTTACTTAAAAAAACATCCATGCTTCGTCCATTGAAGTAGTTGTCATCGTGCCAGATATTCAATAACGCTTCCTCGCGGGTTAACACCTCATTTTTACGCAGGCACAGCAAGCGAAGCAATTCCGCCTCTTTGGTTGATAATTTCTGATGGTTACCATCAATAGATATGGTTTGCCCTGTATAATCAAAATCGTAGCGGCCAACTTTAAAGTGCGATTGCTTTTCCTCTTCCTTTTTCTCTGAGTTTTCTGTTCGTTTTAGCAACGCGTTTATACGCAGTAGCAATTCCTCAATACGAAATGGCTTGGTGATATAGTCATCGCCGCCTAAATTAAAAGCCTGCATTTTATCTTCAATCATCCCCTTCGCGGTAGCGAAGATGATGGGTACTTGGGCATTTATTTTCCTAATTTCTTTTCCTAATGTAAAACCGTCTTTCTTGGGCATCATCACATCCAAAATCAGCAAATCATACCCTTGTTTGGTAAAAGCCCGTAAGCCTTCTTCACCATCCTTGCATAAAACAACATCAAATTTTCCTTTTAGTTGCAAGTAGTCCTGCAGTAATAAGCCAAGATTGGGGTCGTCCTCAACTAATAATATTTTTTTCATGTTGTGTGTTTAGTCCGGAAGTCGGAAAGTCCGGAAGTCCGTAAGTTTTATTTTATAATCAGCATAAGCTTCCCGACTTTCGGACTTACTGTCTTTCCGACTATTTTAAGCCAGGGGAAATCTCAATTCAAAATCCGACCCTTTGTCTTTTTCAGAGCGTACGCTTATTACGCCATTAAGTCGCTTTACAATCGTGTTCACATAGCTTAATCCTAAACCAAAGCCTTTAACATCGTGCAGGTTTCCGGTTGGTATGCGGTAAAACTGTTCAAATATTTTGGTTTGCTGGTCACGGCTCATTCCGATGCCTTTATCAGCTACTTTTATTACTATTTGGTCGCCTTTATTATCAGTACTGATGGTAATTTCAGGGGTTGAGGTACTATATTTTATAGCGTTATCAATAAGGTTGTATATCAGGTTACTGAAATGCAGCTCATCAGCCAAAACAATGGCGTTTATAGCATCCAGATGTAATGTTAATTTCACATCGTGCTTTTGCAATTTAAGCGACATGCTATCAATCACTATATTGATCATTTCATTCACATCAAGCGGCTTCTTTTCCAGCTTAAAATCGTTCTTTTCAATACGCGCAACATTTAGCACACGTTCAATATGGCTGCCTAAACGCGCGTTCTCTTCGTAAATTATATTGGCAAGCCTGGTAATTCGTGCCCTATCAGCAATAATCTCCTGATCCCTTAACGCCTCACTTGCTATCATTATGGTTGATACCGGCGTTTTAAACTCGTGGGTCATATTGTTGATGAAATCGTTTTTCATTTCCGATACCTTTTTTTGCTTGATAATGGAAAAGATAGTGTATCCAAGGCAGAAAACAAGTATCAATAATAACCCTCCGGTGGTAGCCATGGTGGCTGTCATGCGGTTTAATATGAGTGAGTTTTTCTCGGGAAAAGAAATTCTTATTTTACCGGGATCTCTGATAACATCCTTGCTAAAGATGGATGTTTCATAGGTATTGGCCGGTATAAAAACAGGCTTTACACCAACCATATCCATCGCCTTTGAGAAAATCAGGGAATCATTATTCGCGGTTAATACCTCAAAGCTATATGGCAGGTATATTCCCTGGTTATGCAATTCAAACCTTAACAAAGTATCAATAAAAACTGCATTCAAGCGGCCTTTTAACGGCTCACTAAAGGTTTGATATTCCTGGGCCAGGTTTTCAATAACGGTTGCATTTCCTGTTTTAACATTTTGTAGCGAGTCCGTAGCTAAAAATTTTTCTACTAGTTTAACTTGCCTTTCACGGGCTTTACGGGCTTGCTCCTGCTGCCACAGCGGATTTATTTGCGGTACTGATATTATTTGTTTCCCAAACTGCGGGTCGCTGTATACATAATGCAGGGTATCATATTTATGAAGTATATGGGGCCTTTTTATTTTAACACTTTTTTGGCTTCCCCTAACAATTTCGGGGGTAAATTGGCCGCGAACTACGCCAAACTCGTCTGTATATTCATCAATCCTTATCTGGAATTTGATCGAGCCATTTTGTAGCATCCCTTCCAACTCATCATCCATTTTTTTACTGGCGATCATTCTTTTCAGGCTGTCACGTAATAAAGCGATTCGTTTTTCTCTTAAGGTAAGCTTTTTGCTTTTCTTTTTTATGGGTTTAAATACTACGCTGGCGGTAGTATCGGCGTTTTTAAGCATATTATAATGCACCCGCTTTTGCTGGTTAACTTTAGCCTTATCATTTAAAAAGTTAACAGCATCCTGTTTAGAAACCTTATTAACCACATTGTTAAGCGCTTCGTTAACCGAGCGGTCAAAAAGCTCCGATTGCATGAGGTACGACTGCCTTAAAAAATACAACTGCATTGCCACCACACCCAAAAGCGCGATAGTCATCAATCCTATTATAAGCCGTATACTTCTCTTTTTCATGTTTCAAAACAAAAATATTTTAAATAAACCGACAATACGCTCTTTTAACAATTTTTAACACAATATTGGGCATTATAACGTTGTTGTTACAACTTGAGATACAACAACTTACTACCTTTGATATTAATTAACTAAATATATTATGAAAAAGCGATCATTTAAACCCGGCTATGAGTTCATATTTTCATTGTGCATCCTGGCTGTTTTAGGGCTACCTCCGTTGGTATCTGCGCAAAGCAGCACTAAAGATATGGATATTACCATTGTTAATGGCGATACAACAATAAACGGAAAAAACATTAAGGACCTTTCAGGCAAAGACCGCAGCGAGGCTTTAAAGGATATTGGTAACATTTCATCTGTAAAAACCGGCAAACCCGTAATTTTGGGGCGCGCGTATATTAACGTGGATACCACCTATAGGGGCCCAATGGCCAACGGCGACAATATGATGCACAAGCATAAAAAAGGCGACTCAACTTATGCCTTCCACTACAAAATGCACATGGACGACAAGCATCATGTAGAAATGCATGAATATCCAATGGATAGAGGCGAACATATAGGTTTTGAACATAAAAACACGCAAAACTTCATTTTCACCACTACCGATAATTCGGGCATAACCACGCGCGTAACTTTCCATGTATCCGATCATTTTGGCCCGCTTGATGCAGATGCCACCAAAAATGAAAACATCCAGATGGATATGCTCGATATAATGGATTTAACTTTGGTGCCTGAATTTTCGGCAGGAAAAATTTTATTAATGTTCAGCTTGCCATCTAAAGCACCGGCAGAAGTTAAATTAAAAGACAGCAAAGGCACTGTTCTTTGGAGCGAGAAGGCATCTAACGGCAAATTCAGCACAACCTTTGCACTTGGCCTAAACGGTGAGTACTATCTGCAAGTAAAACAGGCAGGTAAAGTAACAGTGAAGAAAATAGTTAAAGAGTAGGTGTTAGAAACGAGTGATTAGAGACCAGAGATTAGCATAAAAAAGAGCCTTGCAAAATTTGCAAGGCTCTTTTTATATAACGAGTTCAATAGTAAAGGTAAACCTAATCAACTAACTAATCAACCAGTTAACAAATCTCTAATTAAAACGGCAAATCGTCATCATCAGGTTGTGAGCTGATATCAGCAGGTGGAGCGTATGCTGGTGTGCCGGCAGTTGTTGCGCCTGCGCCCGACAATACATTCACTTTCCACAACTGTAATGAGTTGAAATATGTTTTCTTACCCATTTTATCTGTCCACGGACGGCCTTTAAGGTTGAAGAAAACCTCAACATCATCGCCGACCTTAGTATTATCCAACAGATTGCAGCGATCTTGTATCGCTTCAAACTTTAAATATTCAGGATATTGAGGGTTCTCAATATATTCAAGTATCAATTCTCTTTTCTTAAGTGAGTCTGTAACCTGCACGGTTGGAGACACTTCATGTACCTTACCTTTAATTTCCATAGCTTCAAAAAGTATTAAAATGTAAAGTTAATGGTATCAAATTAAATTGGGCAGTATTTAATTCATAAATTCGCAACAATATCATGCAAGTTTTCCACACCGATAGTAAAATAATAATAACCTGTAACAAAAGGCTGTCACCATATCTTCAACAAGAAGTTGAGGCGCTGGGGTTTACGCCCGACCGTGTTTTTCAAACCGGCATCGAACTTACAGGAACCGTAAACGATTGTATACCGTTAAACCTTAACCTGCGCTGCGCAAGCCAGGTGCTTTATTTGATAAAGAGCTTTACCGCCGCCGATCCGAAAGAGTTATACGATGGCCTTGTTGAAATTGAATGGGAAAAGCTCATCGATTTCACCGGGTACTTCTCCATAACCTCTAATGTTAACAACGAGCATATTTTAACCCCCTTGTTTGCCAACGTTAAAGTTAAGGATGCTATTGTTGACCGTATCAGATCAGTAAAAGGCGTACGCCCAAATTCAGGTGCCGAATCAAACAAAACCGTTATCCACTTATATTGGCAGGATGACAAGGCTGAGATCTTCCTGGATACCTCGGGCGAAACGTTGGCAAAGCACAGCTATCGTAAAATACCGGGCAAAGCACCAATGTTAGAGGCCTTAGCGGCATCAACCATCATCGCCACAAACTGGGATAAGGTAAGCACCTTTATTAATCCCATGTGCGGTTCCGGCACTTTAGCTATTGAGGCTGCATTGCTGGCTACCGATAAACATCCGGGTTTGTTCCGCATGAATTATGCTTTTATGCATATTATGGGTTATGATGAGCAGGTGTTTTTTGTTGAAAGACGCAAGCTGAAGGATAAAGCTAAAAAAGAAATCAAGTTTAAGATCATCGCCACGGATATTTCGCAAGACGCCATCGACATCTCACAAAAAAATGCAAATACCGCGGGGGTAGAACATTTGATAGAGTTTAGCGTTTGTGATTTTGAAGATACCGAGGTACCTGCCGAACCCGGCATAGTAATGTTTAACCCTGAATATGGCGAACGCCTGGGGGTACATACTAAACTGGAGATCACTTATAAACGTATTGGTGATTTTTTAAAGAAAAAATGCCTGGGTTACAGGGGTTATGTTTTTACCGGCAACCCCGATCTGGCAAAGAAGATAGGATTACGGGCTTCGAGAAAAATTGAGTTTTACAACGGCAAGCTGGATTGCCGCTTATTTGAATACGAGCTTTATGAAGGCACAAAAAGAGACCCTAGGGAATAAGTTTTTTATTAAAAGCAGCCTTTTAGTTGCGCTGTTTATATTAACATCAATTTATAGCAAAGCACAGGAGCAGTTGATATTCCCTTTTCAGGGAGGTGTTACTATTATGAATCGTTTTTTTAAGGATAGCTTAACCGTATCTCCTGAGATTGTGCAGAAAAGGGCGACCGGCACGGTGGTTCTAAAATTCACAGCAGACCCTAATGGAAATGTTAAAAAGATCATAATTTATTATGCTGATGATTATGTACTAACCATGCCTGTAATTGAAGCATTAAAAAAATCGAACCATAAATGGATAATACCCGATCATGAAAAACTGCATGATTTTATTATCTCGTTCGCTGTTAACTTTAATCCTCCTGCTATTGAAACACCGGCGCTGGCAAAAGAAGTATACCGATATTATAAACAACGCCACCCAATTGTATCTGTAAACCAGGTACCTATTGATGACGTTACGTTGTTGCCGACTATACAGGTTGATTATAATTTGCCGCAGTAGGAAAAGCAAAATACATTAAACGATAAAAGCCACAAATTGTGGCTTTTATCGTTTATATCAATTAGGATAGATTTATGATTTCACACGCTCAACATAGCCTCCTGAAGTCGTATCAACCTTAACCTTATCGCCAATATTGATAAACAATGGAACCTTAATTTCTGCCCCGGTTTCAACAGTAGCATTTTTCAATGCACTGGTTGAGGTATCGCCTTTTACAGCAGGTTCAGTATAGGTAATTTCTAATTCAACCGAATTCGGGATTTGGCCCATGATAGGCTCATCGCTTTCAAAAGCAACAACCACGTTCATGCCCTCTTTCAAGAATTTTACAGCGTTCCCGAATAATTTTTTAGGCACATTATGCTGATCGAAGGTTTCATTATCCATAATCACCAACGCATCACCATCTTCATATAAATATTGGTAATTGCTGGTTTCTACGCGGGCAATATCAACCTCCTCGTCAGTACGGAAACGGTACTCCACCAATTTACCCGATTTAACATTTCGCATACGTGCCTGGTAAAATGCACGCAAGTTGCCCGGTGTACGATGTAAAAACTCTTCCACCTGTACCAGCTCGCCATTAAAGCGAAGTATATTACCATTTTTTATATCAGATGCCTTAGCCATACTATTTTATTGAGGCGCAAAATTAGAAAATAGATGTGAGATTTGAGATAGGCGATTTAAGATTTTCAACCCAAAAATAAGGCCTACTCATTTGTTATAAACAAGATATGAGATTTAAAACAAGGAAAAGCACCCTGTCTCAAATCTCATATCTCACGTCTCAAATCTAAACTACAAAGTAGCTATATCAATCACAAAACGGTAACGCACATCGCCTTTCAGCATGCGCTCGTAAGCTTTACTGATATCTTTAATATCGATCATTTCAATATCCGAAACGATGTTGTGTTCCGCGCAAAAATCAAGCATTTCCTGAGTTTCAGCAATGCCACCTATTCCCGAACCTGCAAGGCTTTTTCTGCCGCCCAATAAACTAAACGCAGCAACTTCTGCTGGTTTAGATGGTACACCAACACATATCATAGTACCATTTGTCCTTAATAACGACAAGTACATATTAAAATCATGCTCCGCGGATACCGTATCTAATATAAAATCAAATGTTCCCTGTGCTGCTTTTATTTGTTCCGGATCAGATGTTACCACAAAATGATGGGCACCCAATTTTTTAGCATCCGCTTCTTTGCTTGGCGATGTACTTAATACAGTAACATCAGCGCCAAAAGCGACACCAAATTTAACTGCCATGTGGCCTAAACCACCTAAACCTAAAACAGCCAATTTATGTCCTTTACCAACTTTCCAATGGCGTAATGGCGAGTATGTGGTAATACCAGCGCATAATAATGGTGCAGTTGCAGCAAGGTCAAGCTTATCCGAAATATGTAAAGTAAAGTCTTCGTGCACAACAATACTGTTGGAGTAACCACCGTAGGTAGGGGTTTTCTTATCCTGCTCTACACTATTATAAGTTCCTGAATTGCCATTCAAACAATACTGTTCCAAATCATCCTTGCAGTTTTCGCAAACACGGCACGAATCAACCAAACAACCTGTTCCGGCAAGGTCGCCTACTTTAAATTTGGTGACATCTGAACCAACTTTTACAACACGACCAACAATTTCGTGTCCCGGTACCATCGGGAATATACCCGGGAACCAGTCATTTTTTATTTGATGAAGATCAGAGTGGCAAACACCACAGAATTGAATATCAAATTGTACATCGTGAGGCCCAACTTCACGTCTTTCAAAATTCCAGGGCGCAAGATCAGTTGTCGGCGATTGCGCCGCGTATCCTTTTACAGGTATCATAAAAAATATTTTAGGTGATGTTTATTCAAATAAAGGTAAGGCAATTGGTTTTTCTCGGGAAACTAGAAATGTCCGTAAAATGCAATTTTTGGAACAACCTGCCATTACGTGGGCTCTCTGTCATTCTTCGCTTCCAATGATAAAACCAACCACCTACTGAATACACTGTCAGTACTTATCCCATCCCAATTCCCGAAATTTGTATGTGCCCGTCACTAACTCTTGTGAAAGAGCAAAATCGGCAACTTTGAAGTTTTAATTCGCTACGACAGCTTTTTTGCGATAGCTGCGCATATAAAATACCAACCCGGCAAAAGCAATAATCAGCACCGCCGGAATAATCAATGTAACATGTAATACATCAAACCCGGCCAGGCTTTGTGCATGTGCAAGCTCGTTGGCCATCTGCGTGCCGGCAGCTGCCTTTTGATAGTTATCTAATATTGTGCCCGCCGCCAAATGTTGTGCTGTATGCCGGTCATAAAAGCCACCCATGTAAATGGTATAAAATGATACTGCCAGCATGCCGCCGCCGCCTAATAAGTTTATACCTAATGCCCCCGACTGCGGGATATTCTCGGCTACAAAACCGATCATGCATGGCCAAAAGAAGGCTACGCCCAGGCCAAATACTACAGCCGCAAAAAATATTGATTCGCCATGTAAGTTTATCAGCAAGTAAATGCCTAATGCCGATAATATAGTTGATATGAGCAAAACACCCTGGGGGGCCAGCCGATGTACTATAGGCCCTGCAAAGGCGCGGCATATTACCTGTATAGTAGCAACAAAGGTGAGTATTAAAAGGGCATTGTCAGTAACCGTTTTGAATAGTACGCCGGTCCATTGGTTGGTAAACAACTCAGTAATAGCGGTGCCAAACATGCAAATCAACATAAAAAGATATAGTGGTGTAAGCACACCCTTGTACATATCGGCAGTAGTGAACCCTGCGGCAACACGCTCTGTAACCGGGAAATCCAGCTTTGAGAACAGGTAGCCATAAATAAGTGTAGGTATCAGCATTACACCAACTTGTACCTGCCAGTTTAACCCAATGTGGCTAAGTAACAGTACCAGTAACGATCCTAAAACAATACCGCCTGGAAACCAAAGATGAAAATAATTAAGCCGCGTGGTTTTATTTTGTGGATATAAGGCAGTTACCAGCGGATTGCAAGCGGCTTCTACTGTTCCGTTGGCAATTCCGATTAACAATGTCGAGAAAAAAAGCGTCCAATATCCTTGTGCAAAAATGGTAAGTACTATACCCAGCAGGTGAAAAATAAATGCCATTACCAGTAATCGTTTCATACCGATCAGGTCAACAATAAAACCACCAATTACAACTGCCAGTGGAAATCCCCAAAACGCGGTGGCGGTAATGGTCGACAATTCGCCCGCATTCAAATCAAATTGTGTGCCCAGTTGCCCCATAATACCGGCCCTAATGCCAAATGATAAGGAGGTTACTAATAACGACAGACAGCTAGCAACAAATAGTTTACTTGTTTTAATAGTTTGCATAACAGGTTTTATTTCAATCTGATTAATAATTGGCTATAAATTGTTACGCAATATAAAAATTGTTGGCTCATTCAAAGCTATACATCAGCATTTTTACTGGGGCAAACATTAGCAGCTACTTTTTTATTTAATAATTTTCATATCGCTCTCAGGCATTTGGTATTGATTGCCATTGCTACTATGGCAGTAATAAAACATATCATCCGGATATACGGACTGCGGGCAAAGGCTGTCAATTGTAAATGGGTTTTCGGGGACAATCCATGTGCCATTATGTAGCTGCTTTAGTCCGGAAATATTATTTGAAGTGGTATAGTTAAACAGCGTTCCCGGTGCATATATAATCAGGTCATCTTGTTTTTTGCAGGCGCATAAAAACAGGACAATACTTAAGGTTAATAGTTTCATTCTTTTGCAAATTTTAGCTTAGGTTAATAATAAACAGGGTGTTTCTTCAGATGGAAGCGTTTCGCTATTCCTCGAAATATCTATACCGCGTTCGGTGCAAAAAAAACAATAAAACTGAATATCCTTTCATTGTGATAACTGTAGCCACTACACTTGCAGCGGCTGGTTATTATTAGACAAATGCATTAAATAATTTGTTTTAAAAAATATAGCTAAAAGTTGTAAAAACTTCGTGTTAGGAATATTAATGAAATTTTTGCTTTAAATGGACATTAATTGGAGGACAGAATATATTTAGATAGGATGGTGGACAAACATTTGTATAAATAAAAGGCTAAGCGGGTATATGTGCCGAATCTACTGCCGAAGGTTCAACAATCGGGTTTCGTTTTGTTTTTAACCGGGCCCTGCGTAAAAACATAAAATGTACCAGGCCAATTACTAAAGCAATAATTCCTTCGCCTAACATGGTGTTTTTTGTGCCGATCCATTTAGATATCCAGCCAATTAAGAGGCCGCCCAATGGCTGCATTCCGAAAAATGCCATCGCATAAAAACTGATCACCCTCCCACGCATTTTTGCGTCTGCCGTTGTTTGAAGTAAGGTATTGCTGATAGTGATTTGTGACATCATGCCAAAGCCTGCCAACGCCGAGAATAGTAGTGCGAGGATATAGTGGTTCTCGTGCGAGAACAGAACCAGCCCGGCGCCAAATACCAGTGTATTTATAGCGAGTATTTTCTTAAGATCATGCCCCGGCCTTATTGATGCTAAAAATAGGGCACCCGAAAAAGCACCAAGCCCTATAAAGCTGTCAATTATACCAAAGGTTGAAGCTGTGCCATGAAATACATCTCTTGCATAAAAGGGAATAAGTGTACTATATGGCAACACAAATAAGCTGATGAACATCAGCATAATAATTACGAATGATATTTCGGGCGTGCGTTTTATGTAGCTGTAACCTTCTTTAAGTTCACCAAACACATTTTTAGTATGCGGTTTGCTTATATATTTTGGCAACCTCATCATTAATAGCGAGGTTATTACCGCCACAAAACTTAAGGCATTTAATAAGAAACAGGCACCGTCGCCCACTTTTTCCAAAATAATACCCGCGATGCCCGGCCCTATCAACCTGGAAAGATTTACCATGGAGGAGTTCAGTGCCAGCGCATTTGGTAAATCATCTTTATCATCAATCATTTCATAAACCAGTGATTGCCTCGCCGGCACATCAAATGCATTGATAATACCTAAAAATACACTTAGCGTAAGTATTTCCCATACCTCATAGTGTTTAAGCAATATTAAAACTGCCAGCAATGCCGCCTGCACCAATGATAATATTTGTGTTGTAAGTAAAACCTTGTATCGGTTATACCTGTCTGATATTACACCACCATACAGCGAAAGTAAAAATGAAGGGAATTGACTGGCAAAAAGCGTAACCCCTAACATTAAGGTGGAGTGGGTGAGCGTGTAAATAACCCAGCTTACTGCCGTCTTCTGCATCCATGTACCAATTAATGATACGGATTGCCCGCTAAAATATAACCTGTAATTCCTGCTTTTAAATGCCCTGAATGTGCTAATATTCATCTATATCACCCTCTTCTAAAATTGTTAAATCTATTCTCTAATCAAAATCCACCAAGTTGGTTAATGGCCCAAGTGCTTTTTTAATAATGTCTCTTTCTTCTTCAGTACAGGTTTCGCGTAATGCTTCATTCAGCCACTCATCACGTTCACTAAGCACCTGCAAAATTATCGACTTACCTTTTTCAGTAATGGAGATGATGACCTTGCGTTTGTCCGTTTCAGAATTGGTGCGTGTAATATATCCCTTCTCTAAAAACCCACTCAATATTTGCGACATGGATTGATTGGTTATTTTTTCCAAAGAAGCAAGTTCGCTTGGCAACATTCCGGTTTCGCTGGATAATAATAACGACAAGGTTGACCGCTCAGTAAGCGAAAGTTGTTGCCCTGTAATTGACTTTTTACGCAGCTTTTTTACCAATCGTGTTATAACTGTACGCAGGTCCGAAGCAAACTGAAGATCTTTAGCGCTCATTTTAATAAATTAAACTAATAAGTTTACCTTACAAAGGTAGGATTGATTCTATAAAACTACAACCACCACTTATCATCTTAATGTTATATAAATTCAAAATGTTTTTAAGGTTAAAAATTATTTCTTTATCTTGAACTCCCCGATATATCGTTAACATGCGTTGATAGGATACCAGGGAAAAATGCTGCCAAATGAACGCTACCGAAAACTACGAGCTTTTAATCAGCAAGATCAATACCTTCATCCGTAAGTATTATTTCAATAATCTTTTACGGGGATTGATATTTTTAGGCGCAGGCTTGTTTTCGGCATATATTGTTATCACGTTAAGCGAATACTTTGGCAATTTCAATACAGCTTTTCGCACCATACTTTTTTACGCTTTCATTCTGCTGAATTTGGGGCTTATTATTTGGTTGGTAATTCCATCCTTATTCGCGTGGCTTAAGTTGAGCAAAAACCTTACTCATGACGAAGCCGCCGAAATAATAGGCAAACATTTTAGCAGTGTTAACGATAAGTTATTGAATACGCTCCAGCTAAAAAAACAGGCTATGGGCGATGAAAAACACCGTGCCCTGATCGAAGCCAGTATCGACCAAAAAATAGAATTGTTAAAGCCCGTTAGCTTCCCTTCGGCAATCAACATCCGAGAAAATAACAGGTATTTAAAATGGATGATTACCCCGGTTGCTGTCATTTGTTTAATTGCCCTTGCCGCCCCATCAATCCTAACCGAAAGCACCAAAAGGCTCATTAGGCATAACGAATATTTTGCACCGGTATCACCATTTCATTTCGAGGTTCAAAATCAATCCTTATCGGTTGTACAAGGGCAGGATTTTAAGCTCGATCTGAAATTAACCGGCGACAAATTTCCTGCCGATGTTTATATAGAAACAGCGGGTAGCACCTTTAAACTTGATAAAGACCATATTTCCAGGTTTCATTACCTATTTTCTAACCTTCAGCAAAGCGAAGTTTTCAGATTAACGGCTAATGGTTTTACATCTGCGCCATATCAAATAACAGTTAATCTGCGGCCATCACTGTTACATTTTGATGTGGAACTAAAATATCCCGCCTATCTCCACAAAAAAAATGAAGCTATAGCCAATGCTGGCGATTTAACTATTCCTGCCGGCACAATTGTAAACTGGGCTTTTCATACGCAAAATGCTACCGGCTTATATTTTTCTTTGGGCGATAGAACGCAACTGCTTAATCAGGCTAAAAGCAATGTTTTTGAGCATAGCGAACGAATAATTAAAAACACAGCGTACAAAATAAACCCGTTAAACACATTGGTAAAAAACAGCGATTCGGCAAGTTACCGCATCAGCGTTATTGCTGATGAGCCGCCGACTATCAATGTTGAAGAAAAGCAGGATTCAGTAAGTAACAAAGCCATTTATTTTAATGGTAAGATACAGGACGATCACGGGTTTTCATCATTAGTATTTTATTATAAGATAGGCACAAATAAAAACGAGCATGTATTTTCAAGAACTGTAAAGGCCGATCTGAACCAAACACAATCTGATTTTTTCTACTACTGGAATTTAAAGGAGATGGGTATTAAACCCGGCGAGCAGGTAACCTATTATTTTGAAGTTGCCGACAACGATGCGGTAAATGGCCCTAAGAAAGTACGATCAGCAGCGCATACCTTAAATATGCCCGATGCTACCGAGATCAATAAGCAGTTAAACACGGGCACCGAGGCAGTAAAGCAAAAAATGCAATCGGCAATTAAGCTTGCCGGCCAGGTTGAGCGCGAATCGCAAAAGCTGAATGAGCTATTGCTAAATAAAAATAATCTCTCGTTTGATGAAAAGAAACAGATAGAGGATTTGATGCAAAAAAAGAAGGATCTGGACGATCTGGTAAAGCAAATACAGGACGAAAACCACAAAAATGAATTTAACCGCCAGGAAAATTTACAACAGGCCCCATCCATAACCGAAAAGCAAAAGGAGATGGAAAAGTTATTCAATAATGTACTCGATCCAAAAACGCAGCAACTACTTCAAAATCTGGAACAATTGTTACAACAAGATCAAAAAGATGCTACAAGGGATGATCTATCAAAGATGCAAACCGACAACAAATCGCTCAAAAAAGAGTTAGATAGAATGTTGGAGCTTTACAAAAAGCTGGCTTTCGACCAAAAACTGGATCAGAATATTAAACAATTGAACCAATTAGCCCAGCAGCAACAAAAATTGGCCGAGCAGACAAAACAGCCAACCGCTGACCCAAAATTAGCACAGCAACAACAGCAAAAGTTGAATGATGATTTTCAGGAGGTGAAAAAATCTCTGGATGAATTGAATAAAGAAAACGAGCAAAATGACCGGAAAATGGATTTTGAAAATCCGGAGAAAGAGGAGAAAAGTATAGACCAGAAAATGCAGCAAAGTAGTGATGATTTGAAAAAGAGCGACAGTCAAAAAGCATCACAATCGCAACAGCAGGCGTCTAAACAAATGCAGCAAATGGCAGATAAAATGCAGCAGCAGGATCAGGAAGGCGAAGATAACCAGAGTACAATTGATATTCAGCAATTGCGCCAGCTGCTTAAAAACCTCGTAAATAGCTCTTTTGAGCAGGAATCGGTAATGCAAACGTTAAAAACAACAAACACAACTGATCCTAATTATATTGCCCTGGCCCAAAAACAAAAAGATATAAAAGATAATTTAAAAACTGCGGAGGATAGCTTATATGCCATAAGCCGTCGGGTTCCGCAGGTACAATCTTCTGTTAATAAGGAAATTAGCAGCATAAACGATCATATAGACCAGGCACTACAAAATTTAGGCGACAGGCAAATGGCTGAGGCCGGGAGCAACCAACAATATGCTATGACTGCCATGAATAATTTGGCACTAATGTTGAGTGAAATATTGGAACAATTAGAAAAATCTAAAAATGGTTCGGGTAAAGGCAAATCAAAACAGCAAACATTAGGCGAATTAGCCAAAATGCAGCAGCAGCTTAACCAGAACATGCAAAAGGCTCGAGAGCAAATGCAAAAAGAAAGCGATAAGGGGCAATCAGGGCAAAAACAAGGCCAGGGTAGCACCGTAAGCGAACAATTGGCTCGTATGGCACGTGAACAACAAATGATTCGTGAAGCCTTACAGCAAATTAACCAGGAAGATAATAAGGACGGAACCAAAGGTTTAGGGAATCTTGATAAAATTTCGCAACAAATGGAACAAAATGAGCGGGATCTCGTAAACAAGCATATTACCGATGAGGCATTAAAAAGGCAGGAGCAGATCCAAACCCGATTGTTAGAAGCAGAGAAGGCTGAACAACAGCGCGATCAGGATCAGAAAAGGGAAAGTAACACTGGCAGGGATATGCCTCCCGGATATATTAAAGCATTGCAGGATTACCAGCAGGTGAAGGCTAAACAAACAGAGCAGATCAAAACGGAATCCCCGGCGCTTAACTTATATTACAAACAAAAAATCGATATTTACTTTGATAAAATCAATGCCAAATAATATGGAAGAGGCAAATGTTCAGGAAGCAAAACTTTATACGTTACAACTGCCCTCGAAAGAGGAAAGTATAACGCAGCTAGAGTTATTGATAGAAAATTTATCTGATGCTTACAATGTAAGCGAGGATACATTTGCCAATATGATGACTTGCTTAAACGAAGCGTTAATTAACGCGATTAAGCATGGCAACAAAATGGATGCCGCTAAAAAGGTTATCATAAACGCCGAAGTTGACGGTAAACGTATTATTTGGACCGTAACCGATGAGGGATCGGGTTTCGACTACGTACATTTAGCCGATCCAACAGCGCCTGAAAACCTGGAAAGCCTGACAGGACGAGGTGTGTTTATTATGAAACATCTTGCCGATCAGTGCATATTTAACACCTCCGGTAACGAAGTTGAACTGCATTTTAAAATATAATGCCCGCTATTAGTTTTTTTGAAGAAGATATCAGCTTCAAACTAAAAAATAAAACACAAGTAAGGCAATGGGTAACCGATACCATTATTGCCGAAGGCTTCAAACTAAAGGAGCTTAACTATATTTTTTGTTCCGACGCTTATTTGCTGGAAATCAATAAGCAATATCTTGATCATGATACTTATACAGATATCGTGACCTTCGACAACTCAGAAGAAGAAGGCAAGATAGTAAGTGATATTTTTATTTCGATAGAACGCATCCGCGAAAATGCGATAAAGTATAATGTTTCCGAAACCACCGAACTTCACCGCGTAATAATTCATGGCGCATTGCATTTGTTAGGCTACAAGGATAAATTACCTGCCGACAAGCAAAAAATGACACAAAAAGAGGATTTCTATTTAAGCAAGCGGACTTTTATTAATTAATTTTACCGTAATAAATCTCTCAACAACACATCATTATCATGAAAACATTAGCATTCATTTTCGCTTTTATGCTTATTAGCACTAGCAGCGAATTGTACACCTTCAAATTAAAAGATATTGACGGACAGAACTTTTCTTTAGCCCAATATAAAGGCAAAAAGATTTTGATCGTTAATACTGCTTCAAAATGTGGTTATACCCCACAATACGCTGAGTTGCAAAAACTGGCAGATACTTATAAAGACAAAGTTGTGGTTGTAGGTTTCCCTGCAAACAACTTTGCTAATCAGGATCCGGGTACAAATTCAGAAATAAAAACCTTTTGCCAAAAACGTTTTGGTGTTACTTTCCCGCTTAGCGAAAAAGTAAGCGTTAAGGGTGACGATATCGCTCCGCTATTTAAATATTTAACCGAAGCGCCCAACCCTGATTTTACAGGTGAAATAAAATGGAACTTTGAAAAATTCCTGATTGATGAAAACGGCAAATTAATTCACCGTTTCCGTTCAGCAACAACTCCAATGTCTCCGGAGCTTACAAAATATTTGTAACGCTATAAAAACAGGCTATTTTAGCCGATGATAAAAGCGAAGGGCAGTAATGCTCTTCGCTTTTTTTATTATCTTATTTTAAACAGAAATGATAACAATTGTTTTCCTTTGATTGTTGAACTATCATTAAATATAAACTTATGAAAGCAGCAGTATACATCCCCGGACAAACGCCAAAATATTTGGATTTTGCAGAACCTATCCCACAAAACGAAAATCAATTAGTTATTACAGTTAAAGCGGCCGCGGTTAAAAATTTGGATAAAGGCATTGTTAGTGGTCACCACTATGCCAGTGGTGGTAGTAAAGATCCCAAAGTAGCAGGAGTGGATGGAGTAGGTATATTAGCTGATGGTACTCGCGTTTATGGTTTTGGTGTATCGGGCATGATAGCTGAAAAAGCTGTAATCGACAAAAATAAAATGGTGAAACTTCCAGCTGGAATAGATGATATAACCGCAGCGGCGTTACCTAATGCAGTAATGGGGGCCGGGGCCGCACTTCATTTCAGGGCTAATGTAAAAGCAGGAGATGTAGTACTGATTAATGGTGCCACTGGCGTTACAGGATTAGTAGCTGTACAAATAGCCAAACATTACGGTGCCAAAAAAGTGATCGTTACAGGTAGAAATGCCGGCTCTTTAAACCATCTGCTTACATTAGGGGCAGATGAAGCGATCTCGCTTAAGCAGGAGGACGAACAGATTGTAAGTAGGATTAAGGAGATTCATCAAGCCACACCGATTGATTCAGTAGTAGATTATATCTGGGGGCATCCGGCAGAGCTAGTTCTTTCCGCCTTAGGGGGAACCGGCAGTACAACGCACAAGGTGAAATATGTGGCTGTGGGAGCCATGGCAGGCGATAAAATGCAATTATCATCAGGAACATTAAGAAGTTCAGACATCGAAATATCTGGCTCGGGGCTTGGTAGTTTAGATGCCGAAACCATGAATAAGCTCTTCACCGAACTGCTGCCCGAGATGCTGCAATTAGCAGCTGATGGAAAACTGAAGATAGATACCGAAACCGCAAACTTAAAAGATATTGAAACCGTATGGCACAAAGAAATACCCGGCGGCAAACGATTAGTGATAGTAATTTAATTAAAAAAGCCATGTAGAATTTCTACATGGCTTTTTTATTATAAAATTAATCAAGGTATAAAGCCGTATTTATACCGTTTGTGGCATTTGCTTCATTGTTTCGCTCAAATCCAACTCTAAACCTTTAGCTATAGCCATACCAAGGCCCATATCAGCTCGGAACCAGTGGCATAATTGCCTGTTAACTATAATATCACGTTTTGGTCCGTCAATACCTTTCATCGAGTTGCTGATGTTAGTAATTAAATCATGCTTCTGATCCTCGCTCATTAAACGGTACAAATTACCTGGTTGTGTATAATGATCATTTTCGCCTTCAGCATTGCGGTCGTACCAATCGGCGGTAACATTACCTAAGTCCCAGGCCGGTTCTTTATAAGCCTGATCAGCTTCTATATCGTCAAAGCTATTAGGGAAATAGTTTGGTTTGCTGCCATGATTGCCGTCAATTCTCATTTGCCCGTCACGTTCGTAGTTGTTAACTTCAAAAGGGCAACGGTTTACAGGTATTTGTTCGTAGTTAGTACCTAAGCGGTGTCTATGGGCATCCGGATAAGATAAAATGCGCCCTTGTAACATTTTATCAGGCGAATAACCAACACCATCAACAACATGTGCCGGTGCAAAGGCAGCTTGCTCAACGTGGGCAAAGTAGTTATCAGGGTTTTCATTTAATTCTAATGTGCCTACATCAATCAGCGGGTAATCAGCGTGCGGCCAAATCTTAGTCAAATCAAACGGGTTAATGTGATAAGTTTTAGCATCAGCCTCAGGCATAACCTGTATTTTTAGGCTCCATTTAGGGAAATCGCCATTATCGATAGCAGTTAGCAAATCATGTTGTGCAAAATCAGGTGCTTTGCCTCGCATTTCGGCGGCCTCAGCATCGGTAAAGTTTTTAATGCCTTGTTGCGTTTTAAAGTGGAACTTCACCCAAAATCTTTCATTATGTGCATTGATCATTGAGAAGGTATGGCTTCCAAAACCATCCATGTGGCGGTAACCATAAGGCGTTCCCCTATCCGACATCAATATAGTTACCTGGTGCAAGCTTTCGGGGTTTAACGACCAGAAATCCCACATCATGGTGGCGCTTTTACTGTTGGTATAAGGATCTCGTTTTTGAGTATGGATAAAATCGCCGAATTTTTTTGGATCTTTTATAAAAAACACTGGGGTATTGTTACCAACCAGATCCCAGTTGCCTTCTTCAGTATAAAATTTAACCGCGAAGCCACGCGGGTCGCGTTCAGTATCTGCAGAACCTTTTTCACCACCTACTGTTGAGAAGCGAAGGAAAACCTTTGTTTCTTTACCTATGGTGTTGAATAGTTTGGCCCTGGTGTATTTTGATATATCGTGTGTTACTGTAAAAGTACCATATGCGCCGGAGCCCTTGGCATGTACTACTCTTTCAGGTATACGCTCACGATTAAAGTGAGCCATTTTTTCATGTAGAATGAAATCTTGCAGCAAAATTGGGCCGCGCGGGCCAAGTGTCATCGAGTTTTCGTTCTCCGCATACGGTATGCCTGATGCCGTAGTTAGTTTTTTCTTATTGCTCTCCATAATGTTTGCGTATTTGTATAACTCAAACTTCACTATAAAATTTCAATAGAAAAAATCAATAATTACTATATTTGTATAGATTTTATCTATATATGACTATCGTACAACTTGAATACATTGTAGCTGTTGATACTTACCGGAGTTTTGTAATGGCTGCCGAAAAATGCTTTGTTACACAACCCACCTTAAGCATGCAGGTGCAGAAATTGGAAGATACATTAGGCGTAAAGCTTTTTGACCGCAGTAAGCAGCCGGTTACCCCTACGGAGATAGGTATTGATATTATAGCACAAGCGCGTACGTTACTTGCCGAAAGCGAAAAGATCAAAGAAATTATTACCGACAGGCAGAAAGAATTATCAGGGGAATTGAAGGTGGCTATCATTCCAACGGTATCGCCATACATTTTGCCCAGGATACTGCGAGGGTTTGTTGAAAAATATCCCCAGGTAAAATTAATAGTTTGGGAACAAACTACAGAACAGATCATACTGCAATTAAAAAATGGCACTATTGATTGTGGTATCCTATCGACCCCATTACATGAGGGCAATTTGAAAGAGATCCCCGTTTTTTATGAAAACTTTGTGGCTTATGTATCTAAAAATAGTAAGCTATCTAAAAAGAAAAACATATGCCCTGAAGATATTGATATGGAGGAGATATGGGTACTAAACGAGGGCCATTGCATGCGTGAGCAAGTGTTAAATATCTGCCAGCGGCGTAAAGCTACCAAAGGGTTTCAACATTTTGAATATAATACCGGGAGCGTTGAAACACTCAAGCGCATGGTCGACCAAAACAATGGTGCTACCATACTACCCGAACTAGCTTTATCTGATCTTAATGATAAGCAATTGGATAAGGTACGCTACTTCAGATCACCCGAGCCGGCCCGCGAAGTAAGCATTGTTGTTCAGAATAATTTTTTAAAAAGAAGGATGATTGATGCCCTTAGGAATGAGATATTAGAGCTGGTACCTAAACGGATGCGCACTAAAAAAAGAAAAGAAGTAATTGATATATAGATAATTGCACCCTTATTTATAATAATTCTAAACAAATTGAATTTCTGTATCTATATTTGCCTAATTTTTAATTAGTCTAAATAAGATATGTATATCAAGCTTCCTTACAAATCATTCTGTTCTATATTGCTATTTGCGGCAACTATTTTCAATTATAATTGGTCATCGGCACAAACAAATAAGGGCACTGTTACCGGGGTAGTAATTACCACTAACAATAAGCCGGCGGAGAATGTATCAATAGCTGTAAAAGGCACAACTTACGGTACCCAAACCAATGAAGAAGGAAAATTTAAGTTAAAGATACATGCCGGATCTTATACATTAATCTTCACGCATGTTGGCGCAAAACCGCAGGAACTACCAGTTACAGTACAGGCAGACGAGGTTACACAAATACCAGCAGTAACTATAAGTATTACCGGCAGTACCTTGCAGCAAGTTACTATCAATGCCAATAAAACCAATAAGTTGGCTGTAAAAAAGAGCGATTATGTTAACAAAATGCCATTGGATAACATTGAAAATGCACAGGTTTACAGTACGGTAAGTAAGGAATTGTTACAGGAACAGGGTTTATTCACCGCTGATGCCGCAATTCAAAATGTACCTGGCCTTAGCCAATTATGGACAGCCACAAACCGTGTTGGCGATGGCGGTTCTTATTTTACTTTAAGAGGGTTCCCGGTTCAAACAGAATTAAGAAACGGCCTTTCCGGCAATGTAGCAAGCACTATTGACGCGGCTAATCTTGAATCGCTTGAAGTTATAAAAGGCCCTGAAGGTACTTTATATGGCAGCAGTTTAGTGTCATTCGGTGGTTTGATAAACAGGATTACCAAAAAGCCTTTCGATACCGAGAATGGCGAAATTACCTACTCAACCGGTAGTTATAACTTTAACCGGGTGAGTATTGATTATAATACACCAGTTGATACTGCAAAAAAAGCACTATTGCGCATCAACTCTGCTTACACTAACAGCGGCAGTTTTCAGGATAATGGTAAAAGCAATACTTTCGTATTCGATCCGAGTTTTAAATATATTGTAAACGATCGCTTAACCTTATCATTTGATCTGGAGATTAGCCATATCGCGTCGCCAACTCCATCTATATATTATTTTGGTGCAAGTGCTGGTGCTTTAGGTGTTACTAATGCAAATCAGTTAAGTATAAATTACAAGGATTCATATCAAGGCGGCGATTTGATCACAACTTCGAACGTCGCTAACTTTTTTGCTATGGCCGAGTATAAAATTTCTGACAAATGGAAATCACAAACAAATATTAGCACAACAAGCAATAATGGTGGTGGTTACGGTCCATTCTTTTACCTGGAGCCAAATAATAAGATAGCACGTGACGTTTGGGACGTTACCGGTGGAAGTAATACCTTACAAATACAACAAAACTTTGTAGGCGACTTTAAAATAGGAAGTTTAAGAAACAGGCTGGTAGCCGGCATCGACTTTCTGAACCAGCAAGAAGATATTAAATACATAAACCCAGGCGGTGGCAGCGATTCGTTCGACGTAATTAACACTAAAGGCGCTATCCCTAATTACTACAACTTCAATAAATCTAAAGTAGATTCATTGTTCACCAATACCAAATTATCAACTTTCTATAGCCATTACAATACATATACTTACAGTGCATATGCATCGGATGTGCTAAATATTACCGACAATTTGTTGGCTATGGCAAGCTTAAGAGTTGATAACTATGATACTAAACCTATTACGGACCCTACATCAAATACCGTTTTAACAGCAGCGTTCAATCAAACTACTTTATCGCCAAAATTTGGCTTGGTTTATAAACTATTTAACAACCAGCTATCCTTTTTTGGTAATTATACCAATGGTTTTATTAACCCTGGATACGGTGAGGCGCATACACCTAATACAACCAATGGCTTAACCGAAACGTTATTTAAAACAGAACAGGCTAACCAATTAGAAGGCGGTGTTAAATGGAACGCATTTAATGGAAGACTAAGCGGAACCGTAAGTTATTATGATATTAAGGTGAGCAATGAAGTAATTGGCGATCCGGCTCATGCTAACGCGTCAATACAAGCAGGTACACAAACAAGTAAAGGCATTGAGGTACAGTTAAACGCCAATCCTTTTACTGGCTTTAATGTTTTAGCCGGATTTTCACATAACAATAGTTTAATGACTAACGCTTCATCTTACGATAATGGCCTTAGGCCTGAAACGGCTGGCCCACCAAATCAAGCTAACTTATGGTTAAGCTACACAGTTGCCAATGGTGATTTAAGGGGCTTAGGCGTTGGTTTCGGTGGGAATTACGCCAGTAACAACTATGTAATAAATGATACTTATAACGGCAAATTTTACCTGCCATCATATACTTTATTAAACAGCGGGGTTTTCTATAACAAAGAAAGATACCGCTTGTCATTAAATGTAAACAATCTTACCAACAAGGAGTATTATACGGGTTACACCACCGTAAACCCGCAAATGCTTAGACAGGTAATCGGAAGCGTTGCATTCAAATTCTAACATGTCTTTTAAAAAAGTCATACTATTTATACATCGCTGGCTCGGTTTTATAACCGGGCTAGTGGTGTTTATAGTGAGTATTACTGGCTGTATTTTTTGTTTTCAGGATGAGATACAGGATGCGGTACATTCCTGGCGAAAGGTTGTTCCGGTAGAACGGCCATATCTTGAACCATCAGTATTAAAAAGCATCGCGCTGAACAAATACCCTGCGGCTACAGCAAACTACATGTATTATTTGGGTATCAATAGGCCGGCTTCAGTTATAGCAAATGTGCCCCAAAAAGGGTTTACCTACATCTACCTTAATCCGTATACCGGGCAGGTTTTACATACCGAGGGTATAAAAGATAATTTTTTTACGGTGATAGAAGATATACACCTTTACCTTTTGCTGCCTGATAAGATTGGCAGTTTGGTTGTGGGCATATCTGTTATCCTGTTTGTATTAATCATGATAACAGGGATTATCCTCTGGTGGCCCAAACGTAAAAGTGATCGTAAACGCGGGTTCACCATCAAATGGAATGGCCGCTGGCGACGGGTGAATTATGATTTGCATAATGTGCTCGGTTTTTACGCTACTTCAATTGTAATCATTTTAGCCATTACGGGTTTAGGGGTTGATTTTAATTGGATGGATAAGGGCATTTATAAAGTTGCCAACCTTGGGCAAACCTATCCCAATGAAACCCGTATTTTTAAATCTGATTCATTATTCAAATCGGCCATAAAAGATAAGCCAGTTGTTGACCGTGTGTTTTTAACTGCGGAAAGACAATCGCCGCGGGCGCAAATGTTTCTGATTGGTGAGGATAATACAGCTTCGGGGGTGATTAACATCACAGCTTATCGCCAAAGCCTGCATTTTGGGAATAGCGATTTTTTTGTTTTCGATAAATACAGCGGTAAACTGATGCAATATCTACCTAACTCAAAAAAAAGCCCGGGCATGAAACTAAACGACCTGAATTACGACATACACGTGGGCCAGGCCTTAGGTTTATTTGGAAAAATAATAGCCTTTTTAGCCAGCCTGATTTGCGCGAGTTTACCCATAACTGGCTTTATAATTTGGTTAGGGAAAAAAAAGAAGCCCAAGGCTGCCAAGGCCGTTGCCCACCGCAGGCTACACAAGCAATTACAGCATAAATAGTATTAAAAACAAAAACCACTATACAACAATGTTGTATAGTGGTTTTAATATCATATGCGGTTGTTAGTAGAGGTTATGCCTCTTCGCCGCGACCTTTAACTAATACATTAAGAAATAAGCCTGCTGAAAGTAAGCCTAAAACGCCGCCTACTAAAGCCCATATCATTCCTACGTCTAATATAGCACCGGTAAAAACACCTGTAACCAGACCTAACAGGTAATATACAAAATCGTAGTTTTTTTCTTCTTCTTGCTGATGTTTCATAATCTTATTGATTGCAGACCGCAAAAGTATGTGATTAAATGATGTATAACAATATATGTACTAAAAAAAATCAATCATTTGATGAAATAGGACTTCTTGATTACAATTTTGGCACCTTACCTCTTCGGATTACTTAATAAATTCACAAATAACCGATAAGCTCCCGGCACCCCCGCAGGCAATTGCCTGAAGAAAGCCAGCGATGTATAAACAAATCTTCCAGTACCATAGTTTGTTAAAATTAACGACCCATTATTTGGCTTTTCGCCCGGATCATTCATTTGTAGTGGGGTTTGGTATTTGGGGTCAATGTCGCTTACAAAATATAAGCCGCGTTCCTGTATCCAGCCATCAAAATCGGCATCTTTAATTTTATTCGGATAGTTAAGCACCGGGTTAGTTGGATCTAAAATAGTAACCTTGGCCGTTTCATCCGTTACACGCTGATTAACCGGGCGGAATGGATATGGGCCGATTTGCGGAACAAGCATGCCTGCGTTGTTATTGTATTGTACAACCAGGTTGCCTCCATCCTTTACATACTCCAGCAATTTAGGCTGCTCAAATGGTAAACGCTCATTAACATTAAAAGCACGTACACCAGTTACAATAGCATCATAAACCGATAGATCGCTGTTCATGATCTCATTTTCAGTCAGGATATGTACATCATAACCTACTTGTCTTAAAGCGTCCGGAACTAAATCAGCAGCGCCAACTATATAGCCTATTTTTTTACCGGCAATTTTTAAATCGATGTTAATCAGATTTGCCTGTGCAGGCGGAAAGTAAGTTATACTGGGGATGTGGTTATAAGCGATGGTTTTTATCCCCATTGAAAACTGTTTACCATTCGCGGTAACCACTGCTTCAAAAACACTTGTTTTGGGTTTGCTATCAGTTGGCTCAATAGTAAAGTTTACACTCCATTCCTCACCTTTTTTCTTATCAGCGAAATCTATTTTCTCCGGACTTATTTTCCAGCCTTCAACAGGTTTTATGCTGATGCTGCCGCTGGTGGTAGTAAAGCTTTTTAATTTTACTGTTACGCTTTGCGGTTTGGCGGAGTTGAAGATGTAATCTTTATCACCTACGTTAGCTGTAACTGGCGGAGCGATAACCAATGGTTCGTATAATTCGCCACGGGCAGGGTCGGTATATTTAAACATTATTTCTCGCTCAATATATATATATCGATTGTCAGATACCCTAAATGTGAATGAGATTTTTGGCATATCCGGATTTTCTGGATTTCCGGCAAGTGTGTCATTATTAAGATTATATGTTCCTATCGCATGCTTGTTAATCAGCCAATATGGTTGTGTGATTTTTTTTAAGATGATTTTACCAACGTCTTTGTTTATTAGTGCACCTGCCTGTAGTATTGGCCCATCTACACTTGTCATATCAAATCCAAAATTATCATTCTCGTCGCCTGCTAAACCTATCTTAATAAGATTAGAAGCAAAAACATGTGCACTGTATATTTGGATGGAAATATTTGCACTATCGCCAACCGCATACACCGGATTATTAGCGTAAGCCTCAAACCACAATCCCGCACAAGCCGCAATCAAATTATCCAACTCTTTTGTTTTTAGTCC
>Ga0302197_10000524_pt1 | contig 38718 bp, 28 predicted proteins | sample II_Bog_N2_1_FD_193526 | JGI IMG/M metagenome (GOLD analysis project Ga0302197, IMG submission 193526) | Peat permafrost microbial communities from Stordalen Mire near Abisko, Sweden - II_Bog_N2_1 | ecosystem: Environmental > Terrestrial > Soil > Wetlands > Peat | place: Sweden: Abisko... | reverse complement strand
TTGTTTCGACGGCTGAAGGGCTTCCGCAGAATCTTCTCCCGATTCGAGAAACTCGATGTCCTCTTCCTCGGCTTCCTGACCTTCACCCTTATCATCGAAGCACTTCGTTAGTGTGAACACGCCCTAGATCGTTCTCCCCGGCAATGATCGGGTAATTCGTGTGCTCATCGGTGATGATGTGAGAACCGGGATTGATGTTGTCATCTATCACGGGTTGCATATTATGAAGCTTGCGATCTGCGATGACGCCAGCGCGAACCTTGCCGCCACGCTCTAGCATCCCCATGACGATAGTCTTGCCGTTGCCTGCGGAGTAGTTCATGCCCTTTACGCGTCGGCTCTTGTGCATGTTCTTTACCTTGCCGCCGACAAAGGTTTCGTCGCATTCGACCGGGGCCGAACCGCCCAGTTTGTCTCCGGTCATATCTGTCATTGCTTTGCGAATCCGGTGCATCATATGCCACGCGCTCTTTTGCGTGATGCCGATTGTCCGGGCGATCTCGTAGCTCGAAACCCCATTGCGGCAATTCGCCAGCATCCACATCGCTACCATCCACTTGTCGAGGCCTAAAGGGGAATCATGGAAGATCGTGCCCACCTTGACGGAGAACTGCTTCTTGCATCCCCGGCACTTGAACCGCTGCTGCTTCGATAGCCAAATGCAGTTTCCCACTTCGCCGCAGCCAATGCAGAACACCACGCCATCAGGCCAGCGCATTAGCTTCACTTCGTTTATGCAAGTGAGGGGATTGCTGAAGTATTTGACGGCATCTACGAGAGTGATTGGGGAGTCCATGTAAATACCATATCCCGATACCACTGGTTTGTCAAGTATATTAGTGCCCCTATCTTTCCTGTGGAATGAGGGAGATGGGCAGTTTTGGGGGTTGACAGCTCGGAATTGCGATTCGGGGCTCCCGGAGGAAAGGCCCACGCGGACCCATGCGAGAGAGATTTTATGTCGCGCCTTCAGGGCTCTGGGGTTTGCTTGGCCGGTTTCCTGGGCCTGCATCGCCCCGACCGGCAAGCCGGCCGTGCCGATTCCGACCCAGGCTACGATAGAGCGCGCCTTCAGCGCGCGAGAAGCCCGTCGCCTGAGCTGGGAGTCGATCAGAAGCCTGAAGACGAGCTCGGGCGGGAGAGAAATACGGGGATTCTTCGCCTTCAGCTCAGAATGACAAGCAGTAGGATGCTCAGAATGACAAGCAATAGAATGCTCAGAATGACAAGCAGTGGGATGCTCAGAATGACAAGCAATAGAATGCTCAGAATGGCAAGCAGTAGGATGCTCAGAATGACAAGCAGTGGAATGCTCACAATGACAAGCAGTGGGAGTGGAAGAGGTGAAAGCCAGTCCCTCATCGAACGCGGATAGGCCGTCGCCTCCGATCCGCACTGACGGTCGCGGAGGAAACTATTTCCCCACTGCATCGTCTCCTGTGTATAACTCTTTGGCGCGTCAAGCTGGTCGTCCCCTCGCACTGGAGCACCATGAGGCTGCGCCAAGAGCGCATTTCACGCAGGAGCTCCCCCAGCATGGCAACCCGCTTCCCTCTCGCCGTCACCCTCGTTGTTCTTCCTTTTGCCGCGCTCGCAGTCCATGCACAGGGGTTCCAGCGCGACAACAAGCCCTCTGAGACCGGGGCGATGCCGCCGAAGACCTGGGTGGACAAGGACACTGGCCACCGGGTGTGGCGTGTCTCCGACGAGCCCAACTCGGGCGCGTTTTACTTCAATGTGAACGCATATACGCCGGACAACAAGCAAATGGTCTTCAACTCGCCGGACGGCATCCGCGTGCTGGACCTGGCGACAATGACAACGAAGATGCTGGTGCCGAACCCTCCTCCGCCCCCCGTTCCTGCCGCCGGGGCAGATTCCGCGACGGCTGGTCGAGGTGGGCGAGGCTTTGGCGCGGGCGTGCATGCGATCGTAGTGGGCCACAAGAGCGACAGCATCTTCTTTACCAGGATGGACCCGGAGACGCGCACCAGCGCTCTCTATAAAGCGGATACCAACACCGGCGTGGTTCGCAAGTTGATCGACCTGCCGCCGCGGCTCAGCGTGAGCAGCGTAAACGCGGATGAGACGCTGGGAGTGGGCACGTATAACGAGTCCGATGTGCCCGGCGGCGACCCGAATGCGCCCAACGCCTTTCTGCCGGCGCCAGCAGGAGGCTTTGGCGGGCGTGGAGGCGGTGGCGCGGCCGGAGGACCTGGTGCTGCCGCGCCTTCTCCTTCGCTGGCCGGCGCTGCGGCGGCGGCCGCCAACCCAACCTTGGGCGGGGCCAACGTGCAGTCCGACGATAAGGGCCAGATGATGGAACGGCGGCTGGCGGCGCGCACTCCGGTGGTGATGTTCACCATCCGGCTGGAGCCCGGTCCGAATGGCGAAAAGCCCGGCACGATCAAGGTCCTGTTCCACTCGACGGACTGGATTGGCCACATGCTGTTCTCGCCGACCGATCCGAACCTGATTATGTACTGCCACGAAGGTATGTGGCAGAAGGTCGATCGCATCTGGCTGATCCACACCGACGGCACGCAGAATACGCTGATCCATAAGCGCACCATGGCGATGGAGATCGCCGGGCACGAGTTCTGGGGTCTGGATGGAAAGACCATCTGGTACGACTGGCAGTATCCCAAGGGCGAAGATTTCTTCCTGGCAAGCTACAACCTGGAGACGCACAAGCGAGTGGCGTATCACATGCAGCGCAACGAGTGGTCGATTCACTTCAACCTGACCGGCGACCTGTCGCTCTTCTGCGGTGACGGCGGCGACTCCGGCCAGGTGGCGCAGGCGCCGGACGGCGAGTGGATTGAGCTGTTCCACCCGGAGATGATCGGCAACACCGAGGGAGCGCTGAATGACCCCAACTTCTTCCAGCCGGGCGTCTTCCACGCGGAGCACCTGGTGAATATGGCGCACCAGAACTACCGGGCAGAGCCGAATCCGCGCTTCTCCCCGGACAAGAAGTATGTGTTCTTTACCAGCAACATGTTTGGCCGCAGCTATGTCTTTGCCGTCGAGGTTGCCAAGACAGCGGACATGAGCGGCGCGGTGTCGACACCGGAACTGGCGACCCAGTTCAACCCCATCATGCCCACACCCACGACCACCGAGAAGTAAACTTGCCTGCGTCATGCGGCTGGCCGCCGCCGCACGTCAGAACCCTCCAGGAGCACAATGCAACGTCGAATTCTCTTGCTCGCCGCAATACTGATCGCACTTCCTGCCGTGCTGCATGCCGCTCCGGCAGCGCAAAGTCCGCGCGTCATCCAGCCATTCACCGCGGGCTGGAAGTTTCTGCAGGCCGACGCCGCTGGGGCAGAGAAGACGGGTTTCGACGACTCCGCGTGGCTGGCCGTGACGCTGCCGCACGACTGGTCGATCGCCGGACCCTTCCAGGAAGATGCCGCGTCCAAGGGAGCAGGCGCGTTTGCTCCCACTGGCGTTGGCTGGTACCGCAAGAGCTTCACCGTGCCCGACGCCGATGCGAAGCCAACGGCTGCGCGCCGGACCTTCATCGTCTTCGACGGTGTGATGGCCAACAGCGATGTGTACCTGAATGGCGCGCTGCTGGGTCACAGGCCCTACGGGTATGTCAGCTTCGTCTATGAACTCACGCCGCATCTGCAACCGGGAACCAACACCATCGCAGTGCGTGTGGACGACTCGCAGCAGCCCGCGTCGCGCTGGTATCCAGGCGCCGGCATCAACCGGCAGGTCCGGCTCGTCACCACCAGCGACACCCACATCGCTCCGTGGGGGACGTTTGTAACCACGCCGGATGTGAACGCTGCGTCGGCGGTCATCCATATTCGGAGCACGGTCACAAACGAATCTGCCGGACATGCGAGCCTCTCGCTGCGCGTGCGCATTACCGCGCCCAATGGCACGTCCGTTCTTGCCAACAAGCAGATTGCGTCCGACCTGCCGCTGGACGTCTCTCCCGGCGCCACGGCTGACCTGGACGCGGAGACCACGCTGCCGAAACCGGACCGCTGGGATATGGACCACCCGGTGCTCTACACGGTACACGCCACACTTCTACGTGATGGCAAAGCGGTCGATGAGGAAGATGTCCCCTTCGGTATACGCGAGTTCCACTTTGACGCGAACAAGGGATTCTTCCTGAATGGCGTGCACCACAAGATATACGGGGTGGCCCTGCACACGGATGCTGGCGCATTCGGCACCGCTGTTCCACTCGCCGCATGGGAGCGCAGGCTGACCGAGCTGCGCAAACTCGGAGTCAACGCCATCCGCACCGCGCACAATCCGCCCGCGCCGGAGTTTCTGGACCTGGCGGACCGCATGGGATTTCTGATCATGGACGAGATGTTCGACTGCTGGACGGTGGCCAAGAATCCGTATGACTACCATCTCTATTTCAGGGACTGGGCGCTGCGCGATACGGCGGACACCGTGATGCGAGACCGCAACCACCCGAGCATAATCCTGTGGTCCGCAGGCAACGAGATTCACGATACGCCGAACCCTGCGGTCGCGCTCCCGATCCTGGTCAACCTAGTGCGGACATTCCACCTGAACGACACCACCCGGCCCGTGACCCAGGCGCTGTTCCGGCCCAACGCCAGTCACGACTATGAGGACGGCCTCGCCGACCAGCTCGATGTGATCGGACAGAACTACCGCGAGCAGGAGATTCTAGCGGCGCACGCGCAGAATCCCCTGCGCAAGATCATCGGGACGGAGAATGGGCACGACCGGAACTCGTGGGTTGCCCTGCGCGACCACGCAGAGTACTCCGGCCAGTTCCTGTGGTCGGGCATCGATTACCTGGGCGAGTCGCGCACCTGGCCCACCATCGGGTCCGGCTCCGGCCTGCTGCTGACAACGGCTCTGCCCCACGGTCGCGCGTTCGAGCGCCAGAGCTGGTGGTCGACGACGCCCATGGTCGCCATGGTCCGCCGAGTCGGCACGGTTCGCGCCGCGCCGATTGACCCCGGCTATGCCAATGCAACCAGCATCGATCAGTCGGCCTCCGCTCCGGCTGCCCCGCGCGCGGCCGCAGGCCCTCCTCCCGACCCGTCGGTCCGCTTCTCGGAACCGCTTCTTCCCGACTGGACGCCAAAGGACATGACGCCTCACAACGAGAATGTGGAGGTGTATACCAATGCCGAAGAGGTCGAGCTGTTCCTGAACGGAAAGTCGCTAGGCACGCAAAAGTTGCATCCGGATGCCAGTGCCATTGTCTTCAAAGTGCCGTTTGAGCCGGGCTCCTTGAAGGCCGAGGCGAGGAGTCATGGAAAGGTTGTCGCGACCAGCGAGTTGAAGACTGCCGGCAAGCCGTCGCGGATCGTCTTCACTGCGGACTCTCCCGTAAAGCCCTTGACCCCCGACTGGAATGATGTTCGCTATGCGACGGCGACACTGGTCGACGACGCGGGAACGCGCATCCCGGACTCGACGACCGTGATTCACTTCGCCACAAGCGGTCCGGCATCCGTCATCGCCGTCGACAACGGCAATATGATGGATCACGATCCCTTCCAGGCAAGCCAGCGCAAGGTGTACCAGGGCAACGCGGTCGTTCTACTCCGTGCCACCGGCGCCTCCGGCAAGATCACGGTCACCGCAACCGCGGACGGTCTTCCGCCGGCGACCTTGACCCTCATGGCCGCGCCGATCGACAAGGAAGACCCGGCGATTGCCCGGCCTTCTGCACTCGACCGTGGCTTCTAGAGCGAATCTCCTGATGTTGTACAGGCGTTCGATGTGTCGGGCCTACAGCCCTTGCTCTGTCCGGGGCACCCTGACCTAGGCCTTCGGCCTAGGCTGGTATGTGTCGGGCCTTCGGCCCTGTGAGGACAATCTGCACATCTATGGGCACTTTGCTCTAATCGCCAAGTGCCCGCCTCAGGCGGTCTGGCAGTTCCCTGCCGGTATATCTTTCGGCGCGAGCCGGGTACTGACGAGATACCAGATCAGCCACAGGGGCGCCGTCCAGATGTAGAACACCGAGTGCAGCAGCGCGACACCGCGCAGCGTCGCAATCTGAATTGCGGCACTGGCCAACGCGAGGCTGGCGATGGGAATGCGCGACCGCGTCCCGTATGCGCCATGCAGCAGCGCCGGGATCAGCACGCACTGGTCCAGCAGCCATGTGTACGGAGCAGCCACTACCGAGACAAGAATCAGTGGCGAGCCGTGCTGCATCCAGTCCCAATCGGCGCGGTGCTTGCGGAAGTACGCAAGCGCCCAAAGGCAGGCGATCGCCGCCGGCACATATTGCAGCCACATGGTGTCCGGACTGATGGCTCTGCGAAAGACGATGCTGAGGCATGGGATGGGGATCTTGTCGTAGCGCGATGCCGCCATCATCTGGTGGTATTGCATCCAGGCCTGGGGGTCCAGCACATATGCCAGCGCAGCGCTGAGCCCGAGCGCACCGGCCGCACCCAGCAGAATCCGGTAACTGCGCGTCGTCACGACCCACGCCAGCAGCACCAATCCGAATGGCAGGAACAACTGGGGCTTCAGCGCGCACAGCCACAGCGCCGCCCCGGCCAGCAGCGGACTGGACGCGTGATATCGCAGAAACAGAACGTAGCCCAGCAGAACGAACAGAGCGACCTGCCCTGCTGCGATGCACGCCAGCACCGGTCCAAACGCATACCCCAGGTAGTGCAGCAGGTTGTCCGGGCTACCGTGCATGGCCCGCACCATGCGGACGGAGATAATCAGGCTGGCGAGGATCAATAGCATCCACACCGCCTCCGCGGATCTGGGCCCCAGATAGCCCAGCGGCGCCACGAGCAGCAGCATCGTCGGAGCATTCCCCATCACCATGGTCGCAATGCCCGTGGGAAACCCCGCCGACCGCTCGATGGGCAGGATAGCGGCTGCGTCGTAGGGGTTGGCGTGGTGGGCCAGTTGCTGACCGGAGGCCCAATACTCCACAAAGTCGCGCGTGCCGGCGGAGTCCTTCCCCAGGAGTCCCACGCAAATGCTCAGCGCGGTGTAAAGGAAGGCAACCGTGCAAGTGACGACGACCGCAAACTGGGCCACCTCCTGCAGCTTCTTTCGCAGGGCTCCGCTCACAGCGACCCCTCTTTCCCCTCGGATCGAGACAGCATCAGCCTCCCAGAAATACAGCGCAGCAAGATGGTATCGTTTGGCAACTGGAGGAGGAAGTACCCAATCGGGTGAGGACATCGTCCGCCAGTCCCAATCGGGAGGGCTTTCGCTGCTATCCTGATACCGACCGCTGCTTCGTCAGCGCTCAAGGCGCAGCGGGCCCGCCCGGATGCCGCCGCCTATCTTTGTTTTGAGGAATCCATGGCCGCACTGATTGACGCCATCGACGTAAAGCGCAAAATGTTCGTCGAACTCGAGAATGTTCCGTTCCGCTGCCTGGACACGGAGACCTCCACTCCAACCGCTCGCGGAGGCCAGACCCTGGTCCGCATGAAGCTGCGCAATATGATCACCCGCGCCGTCTTTGATAGAACCTTCAAGGCCGGCGACAAGTTCAAGGAGCCCGACCTTCAGACCGTCTCCGCGTCCTACCTCTACAGCGACGCCGACGGCTCCTATTTTCTGGACCAGGAAAGCTTCGAGACGCACGCGCTGAACCCGGACATGGTCGGCGACGCGCTGGACTTCCTGCTGGAAGGCACGCTGCTGCAGATCGACAAGTACAACGGCAATCCCATCGGTCTCCAGTTGCCGATCCAGGTGGAGCTGGACGTTGCGTACACCGAACCCGGCGTGAAGGGCGACACCGCCAGCGGAGGCGTGACCAAGATCGCCCGGCTGGAAACCGGCGTCGAGATCCGTGTTCCTTTTTTCATCAAGGAAGGCGAAAAGATCAAGGTCAACACGGAGACGCGCGAGTTCGGCGGCCGCGCCTAGTGTCCCGAGTCTGAAGTTGTAACCATAATTGAGGCATGAAATTGAGCGTGGGCGGGAGCGAAATACGGGGATTCTTCGCTACGCTCAGAATGACAAGCCATCAAGAATAACGGCGCTTATTCAAGCCATCAAGAATACTGGCGCTTATTTCAGACTCGGGACGCTAGCTGACCAGGTAGTTTGGAGGCACCGGAGCCGATGTTCACGCCCCAACCGATTGGTTTTGTCAGCAGTCCATATCTCGAAAGCAGCGCTATTCCCAAAGGTCTCGGCGCAAAGCACGACGCAGACGGCGTGCTGAACATACTGCCCGAGTTTGAGCAGGGCCTCGCGGACATTGAGGGCTTCTCGCACTTGTTCGTTCTGTGGACGTTTCACCGCTCCCAGGGTTTCGACCTCTTCGGCAAGGGGCCTGCGGACGACCGGCCTCACGGTGTCTTTGCTACCCGTTCGCCGCGCCGCCCCAACCCCATCGGCCTCACCGTCGTGGAACTGCTTCGCCGCGAAGGGTGCACACTCCATGTGCGCGGCGTCGATATGCTGGACGGAACGCCGATTCTGGACATCAAGCCTTACATGTCCAGCGTTCCCGCAGAGAAGCTGCGACGCGGCTGGCTGGCGGAAGCTGAGGCCAGAAAGCAGCAATCGTGACAAAATGACAGTAGAGACCCGATGACAACCAACGAAATCTCCGAAATCCCCGCCACTCCAGAAGAAGCGCCCGAAACAGCCACCGAATCGACCGAATCCTTTGGCGATCTGCTTTCGCAGTTTGAGCGTAGCCACACCCACAAGCCCGACGACGGGGCAAAACAGTTGGAAGGCACTGTCGTGTCGATTACGGACGACTCTGTATATCTCGACATCGGCTACAAGACAGAGGGTGTCCTGCTGCGCTCCGCCTTCCCGGACAATGCCGATGCGGTTGCGCCGGGCGATACGTTTCGCGTCTCCTCCAAGGGCCGCAACGAAGAGGGCTACTACACACTCTCCCTGCACCGGCTGGCCGCCGTCACGGACTGGGCGTCGCTGGAAGAGGCGTTCGCACAGAAGTCGGCCATCGTCGGCACAGTGACCGCACTGGTGAAAGGCGGATTCAGCGTCGATGTCGGCGTGCGCGCCTTTATGCCTGCATCCCGCAGCGGCGTCCGCGAAGCCTCCGAGATGGAGAAGCTGGTGGGCACGGAGATCACCTGCCGCATCATCAAGCTGGACACCACCGAGGAAGATGTCGTAGTCGACCGCCGCGTCGTCGCGGAGGAACAGGCCCTTGCAGCGCAGGCCGGCGTCTATGCGGCGATCAACGAAGGCGACGTGCTCAGCGGCACGGTCCGCAGTCTCGCAACGTATGGCGCGTTCGTCGATCTGGGCGGAATCGATGGCCTGCTGCACGTCAGCGATCTCTCCTGGAGCCGCGTCAGCAGCCCCGAGGACGTGCTCACAGTCGGCCAGCAGCTCCAGGTCAAGGTGCTGAAGCTCGACCCTGAGAGCCGGCGCATCTCGCTGGGGCTGAAGCAACTGCAGCCGGAGCCGTGGGACACCGTGTCCGACCGCTATGTCATCGGCCAGCGCATCACTGGCACCGTATCGCGCCTCATGGACTTTGGCGCCTTCGTCGAGGTCGAACCCGGCATCGAGGGTCTGATCCATGTTTCCGAAATGTCCTGGGTCAAGAAGGTCCATAAGCCCAGCGACATCCTGAAGCAGGGCGATACGGTCGAGGCCGTCGTCCTGGCCATCGATCTCGTCCAGCGCCGCATGGGTCTCGGCCTGAAGCAGGCGCTCGGCGACCCATGGGTCGAGGTGCCGAGCAAGTTCTTTATCGGGTCCACCATCGAAGGACCAGTGGTGCGTATCACCAAGTTCGGCGCCTTTGTGCAGCTCGCGGAAGGCGTCGAAGGCCTGGTACACATCAGCGAGATCAGCGCCGAAAAGCGCATCAACCACCCCGAGGATGTGCTGCACAACGGCGAGATCGTGAAGGCGCAGGTTCTCGCGATCGACACGGAGAAGCGGCAGATCAAGTTGAGCATCAAACAGCTCACTCCCACCGGCCTCGATGAGTACCTCGATGAGCACAAGGTGGGCGATCTCGTCTCCGGCCGCATCGTGGAGCAGTCTGCCGGCGTGCTCACCGTCGAGCTAGGCCAGGGTATCCGCGTCACCTGCAAGGCGGCCGCAAGCGCGCCGGAGCCCGCGGAGAAGACCGCGGACGCCAAGCTCGACCTGTCCTCGCTCACCTCCATGTTGAACGCACGCTGGAAGGGGCAGACAAAGGAAAGCAAGCCCGACCCCGCATCGGTCCGTGTCGGCCAGATCGCCAGCTTCCGTATCGTGGCTCTCGATCCCGAGGCAAAGAGGGTCGATATCGAATCGGCGTAGCTCGTACAGTGGTTGCTGTCGCAGCGAATCAGATTATGAAAGCTCTGCTTCTTACGGAATACAACCAGCTCGGCATCGCGGAGCAGCCAACGCCGGAGCCGCGTCCTGACGAGTTACTGGTCCAGATCGCGGCCTGTGGCATCTGCGGCAGCGACGTGCACGGCTACGACGGTTCTACTGGACGACGGATTCCGCCCATCGTAATGGGCCACGAAGCCGCTGGAACCGTCGCCGCAGTCGGTTCCGCCGTCCGCGGCTTCCAGCCCGGCGACCGCGTCACCTTCGACTCCACCGTCTATTGCGGCGCCTGCGACTACTGCCGCAGGGGCGACATCAACCTCTGCAACCAGCGCCAGATCGTTGGCGTCTCCTGCGCGGAGTTCAAACGGCCCGGGGCCTTCGCAGAGTTCATCGCCGTGCCCGCTCACATTGCGTACCACCTGCCTGCGGACTTCTCCTTTGCCGATGCCGCCATGCTGGAGGCCGTCTCTGTCGCGCTCCACGCGATCGCAGTCTCGCAGATGAAGGGGGAGGAAACCGTGCTCGTTGTGGGCGCAGGAATGATCGGCCTGCTGCTGCTGCAAGCCGCACGCGCTGCCGGGGCCTCGCGCATCTTTATCGCCGATGTCGACGCGACCCGCTTGCAACTCGCCACCACACTTGGGGCTGACGCAACTCTCCAGGTGTCCGGCGCGCCCTTGGTGCAGCAGATCATGCACCTGACCGAAGGCCGCGGAGTCGACCTCGTTCTGGAAGCCGTTGGTGTGAACGAGACCATCGCTGCGAGCATCGATTGCGTCCGCAAAGGGGGCACTGTCACGCTGGTCGGCAACGTCAGCGCCCAGGTCAACCTGCCGCTGCAGACGGTTGTCACCCGGCAGATCAGGCTGCAAGGCTCCTGCGCCTCGGCAGGCGAATACCCGCAGGCCATCGAGCTGATTGCCAGCGGAAAGATTCAGGTCAAGCCGCTCATCACCGCCATCGCTCCGCTCAGCGACGGCCCATCCTGGTTTGCGCGGCTGCATGCGCGGGAGCCCAACCTGATGAAGATTGTGCTCGATCCGCGCGCCGCTGCGGCTCACGCAACGACAGAGCCCACGCCATGACTGCATCGCTCTTCGATCTCACCGGACAAGTCGCTCTGGTCACCGGCGCCAGCCGTGGCCTGGGCCAATACTTCGCGCGCGCACTGGCCGGCGCCGGTGCCGATCTGATCCTGACCAGTCGGCGCCGGGACGACCTGCTAACCTTCGTCGCAGAGATCGAGGCGCTGGGCCGCCGCGCAACGCCTCTCACGCTCGATGTCCGCGACGAACAGAGCATCCACGCCATGGCGCAGGCCGCGGAGGCCGCCTACGGCCGCATCCACATCCTCGTCAACAACGCCGGGTGCAATGTGCGCAAGCCTGCGCTCGATGTCACCTGGGATGACTGGAACCTGATCCTCGACACCAATCTCCGCGGCAGCTTCTTCGTCGCGCAGCAGATCGCGCGCCGCATGGTGCCGCATCGGTACGGGCGCATCATCAACATCGGCTCCGTCACCAGTGTCTTCGGCTATGCCGGACTCGCTCCCTACGGAGCCAGTCGCGGCGGCATCCGCCAATTGACCATGAGCCTGGCCGACGATTGGGGCAAGCACGGCATTACCGTCAACTGCATCGCGCCGGGATGGTTCAAGACTGCGCAGAACAAAGTCTTGTACGACAACCAGGAGTGGGTCGACTACCTCATCGACCGCATTCCCATGAAGCGCCCCGGCGAACCGCACGACCTCGACGGCGCAGTCGTCTTCCTGGCCTCCGAGTCCAGCCGCTACATCACGGGACAGACGCTTCTGGTCGACGGCGGCATCTCCACCGGTGCAACGCGCGCCAGTGTGCAGCCACCCGCCGTGCCCGGACGCTAGCTGGTGTAGTGAGTCCGAAGTTGCAAGCATATTTGAGGTCCGAAATTGAGCGTGGGCGGGAGCGAAATGCGGGGATTCTTCGCTGCGCTCAGAATGACAACCGCTTGAATTTGTGCAGATGATTTTAGACTAGACTCAGGCCACGAGGGCAGATTTCCTGATGATGTGCAGACGCTCGATGTGTCGGGCCTTCGGCCCTCGAACTGTCGGAGGTAAGCCAACCTAGGCCTTCGGCCTAGGCTGGTATGTGTCGGGCCTTCGGCCCTGTGAAAACTATCTGCACAATCTATGGGACCTTTGCTCTAGTCTGCGAGCATTGGTTCGGCCTAGGCTGGTATGTGTCGGGTTTTTGGCCCTGTGAAAACTATCTGCACAATCCATGGGAACTTTGCTCTAGTCTGCGAGCATTGGTTCGGCCTAGGCTGGTATGTGTCGGGTTTTTGGCCCTGTGAAAACTATCTGCACAATCCATGGGAACTTTGCTCTAGTCTGCGAGCATTGGTTCCGGAGCAATGCGCTCGATCCTACCCAGCAACAGAATGTACCCGCCAATTCCAATCAACAGGTAAATCGCGGAGATCGCGAACGCCCACGCATAGGCGTGCGTCCGTTCCACAATGTATCCAGTCACAATCGGCGCAGCAATGCCGGAAAGCTGGCAGGAGAAGTTCATGATTCCGCCCACCGTCCCCACGCTGCCGCGCGGCGCAATCAGCGACGGAATCGACCAGCCAATCGGCGATGCAGCTGCAAGCCCGCCAATCGACATACTGATCCAGATCAGTGCCCGCGTGGCCGTGTGCGCATGCACCGCTCCCAGAATCCCCAGGCCAAATGCCGTTCCGCAGATCAATACCGCTCGCCGCACATGGCTCGCGTTCCAGCCGCGCCGGATCAATGCATCGGTGAGCGCAGCCGTAGACAGGCCCATGCACGTCGCAAACAGCCAGGGCACGCCCGTGTACAGAAACGAGTGGAGCAGATCGATGTGCAGCGCATACGAGAGATAGCTGGGCAGCCACGTCAGCAGCAGGTAGAACACATAGTTGTACGCGCCAAATCCCAGCGCCATTCCCAGCACCTTCGGCTGCCGAACCAGATAGCCAAGCGACGCTCCCGGTGGTTCGGGTTCCTGCCGGTTCGCCTCAGCCAGGTCCTGCAAAATATGGCTGCGCTCCGCTTCCGATAATTTCGGGTCGTCCAGCGGATCGCGATAGATGCCGGTAAACAAGGCGAAGTACATCAGGCTCAGGATGCCCGTAATCCCGAAGCTCCAACGCCACCCTACCTTCAGCAGTAGCACACCAAGCACCGGCACTCCAATCGCCGAGGCCAGCTTCGCGGACGAGTCGAACAGCGCGGTCGCAAAGCTTCGCTCCTTCGCCGGGAACCACATTCCGACGGCCTTGGCGCTGGCCGGGAAGGTGGGCGCCTCACCCACTCCCAGGAGCAATCGCGCCCCGAAGAAGCCAGCGATGTTCGGCGCGAGCGCTGCTGCGAACGACGCCGCGCTCCACAGCAGCGTGCTGATCCTGCCCACCCGGCGCACCCCAAACTTGTCCAGGATCACACCGATGGGCAACTGGCACATCGCGTAGGTCCAGTTGTACGCCCCGGAAAGATACCCAAACGTGATGGCAGAGATTCCAAACGTCTCGTGCAGCGCTGCCTGCGAGACTGAGAGGTTCACGCGGTCAAAGTAGTTGACCAGAATGCCCACACCCAGCAACCATGCAATGCGCCACCGACGCCTGGGCGCTCGCTCGCTGATCGTAGTTTCCGTGGCGTTCAGGGATTGCTCCATTGCGGTTTGGCACAGCGTTGCTACCCGGCCATCATACTGACTGCGACTGTTCTCAGACCCCGGCATGCTCCATCTTTTGCTGGCTCACCTTGCGACCGTCGCCAGGCCGCAATCGGGCAAACACCACTGTGGACACGATTGTGAGCGCACCCAGCGCAATCAATGCCTTGTGAACGCCGTGAATCATTGCCCCCGGAGTGCTATGCAACTGCACCGGGATGAAGAACGCCGTTGTGAGCCCAGCCGCCGCGACCCCAAAGCTGATGGATAACTGCTGCCCCGTACTCGCCATGGAGCTGCCGTTGCTCGTCTGCGCTTCCGTCAGGTCGGCAAACACCAACGTGTTCATGCTGGTGTACTGCAGCGATGTAAACGCGCCATACAAGAACGCCTGCAGCACAATCACCCACACTGGTGTGTGCAGCCCAATCGTGGCGAACAGAAACAGCAGCAACCCCAACACCACGGTGTTGGAAACCAGCACGCCCCGGTATCCCAGCCAGCTTAGAATCCGCGGCAGCATGAACTTGGTGCTCATCGACGCCAGCGCCTGCGGCATAATCAGCAGGCCCGACTGGATCGGCGTAAACCCAAGCCCCACCTGGTACAGCAGCGGCAGCAGAAACGGCACGCCGCCGATACCGATGCGGGTAAAGAATCCTCCGCTCACCGCCGCGCGGAACGTCCGGATGCCGAACAGCTTCATCTGCAGCAGCGGAAATTCCACCTGCGCCGCATGCAACGCATAGCCGCCAATCAGCGCCAGCGCCACTACCAGCAGCCCGGAGATCTCGCCGGTGCTCAACGTATGCTCGCCGAAGATCTCCAGCACGTAGGACAGCAAACCAATCCCCGAACCGAACAGGATCAGCCCGACAACATCCAGCGGCGGGGTATTCTCTTCGCGGTAGTCCGGCAGGTGCAGGTACACCATCACCAATCCCGCCAGGCCGATGGGGATGTTCACGAAGAAGATCACCCTCCAGTGCAGGTATCCCACAATCAGGCCGCCGGCAATCGGCCCTAGCATGGGTCCAATCAGCGCTGGAATCGCCACAAAACTCATGGTGCGGATCAGCTCCGACTTCTCAAACGCCCGCACCAGCGTCAGCCGCCCCACGGGCACCATCATGGCGCCGCCGCACCCCTGCAGCAGCCGGCATGCCACCAGCAGGTGGATGTCGGTGGAGATGCCGCAGAGCAGCGAACCCAGCGTAAAGATGCCAATCGCCGACGCAAACACCCGCCGCGTGCCGAACCGGTCCGCCATCCATCCGCTGATGGGGATGAACACCGCCAAGCTGAGCGTGTAGCTGGCCAGCACGGACTTCATGCTCAGCGGCGATACCCGTAGCGCCGCCGCAATCGTGGGCACTGCCGTGTTCAGAATTGTGGTGTCCAGCGACTCCATGAAAAACGCCACGGCAACCAGCCAGGGCAGCAGATGCTTACTCGCAACGGTGGTCGGGGTCTTCATTCCTTTATGCTTCCCTCGGCCTGAGCAGTGCCGGCCAGCGCCACCCGTAGCTCCGCCTGCTCCTGGGCCTCCATCCATCCCCGCAGAATCACCACGGCGGCCACCTGGTCGATAATCTGCTTCCGGTCCCGCCGGTCGTGTCCTGCCTCGTCCAGAATCTCGTGCGCCGCTACCGAACTCAATCGCTCATCCCACAATTGCACCGGCAGTCCGGAGCGTTTGCGCAACTCCTCCGCAAACTCCTGCACCTTCGCAGCCCACGGGCTCACATCCCCAGACATGTGCAGCGGATTCCCCACCACAATCTCTACCACCTGATGCTTGCGGATCAGCCGCAGCAGGTTGCGCAGGTCTTCGCCCCGGCTCCTGCGCCACAGCGTCAGCAACGGCTGCGCCGTGTAGCCCAGCGGATCGGTGAGCGCCACACCCACGCGGACCTTGCCCACATCCAGCGCCATCACCCGCCCAGTGCCCATCCGCCTAGTCTACCGGGGTTGGCCGCGCGCACAAAAATGGCACCCACTTCGGGCGCCTTCTTCTGCTGTTATGTTTTGCTCGCCCCAACGGAATCAGGAAGGATTGGTGGGCAGCGAGGGACTCGAACCCCCGACATCCTGCTTGTAAGGCAGGCGCTCTAACCAGCTGAGCTAGCCGCCCCATGATTCTCGCGACAGTCCCCAGTGTAGGCGACCCGCGCACGCGGCGCAATATAGCCTCCGTCCCTGCACGGGATGCTATACTGACCATCGGATTCCTGGTCGCTCCTGTCGCACTCTGCGTGTGTTCAGGCTCCCTGCGGAGGTGGCGAAATTGGCAGACGCACTAGCTTGAGGTGCTAGCGCCGCAAGGCATAGGGGTTCAAGTCCCCTCCTCCGCACCACATTGATAACACAATAGTTACAGGAGGCCAGCCGAAGCGGTTGGCCTCCTTATTTTGTCTCGCTGTGCCCAGGATTGTGCCCATCCTTATCGAAGGCCCACCTGATGTCGAAGTACTCGGCCTGGGAAGCGGGCAACATATCATCGAAGCGTTGCTTTGGATCGACGCCTTCGTCGGTGATCACTTTGTTCATCAACTGATAGCTGTTGTGCGGTAGGCACTTTGAGTGCTTCGCCGAGCATGCCCGGAGTAACGTAGGCTTGCGCCGTCTCGAAAAAGCGGATACCGCGGTCGTACGCATAGTGGACCAGGCGCGTGAATTCCTGCTGACCGCGCGCGAAGGCCAGGCGCGTGACCCGCATCCCTGATTTGCCAAGAGCGACTAGGTCGGTAGCTGTGCGCGGCTCGGCTTGTACGGGGAGACTGCCAATGCTGCCGATGGCTCCAACGGCGATTGAGGCCTTGAGAAATTCGCGTCGGGAAAGTGGGCTCATGGGGCCCTTTGACGGACGACGGCGCGACTCCTGGAATCGGTCCCCTGTACTCCGAAGTGCGGCGTGGGCTATTGTGACTGGATCGAAACTCTCTGTGTCCCTGGAGGATGTATGAACAGGCGCGACTTCACGAAGTTGTCCACTTTGGCCGCGGCCGCCATGCGGCTGCCGAATGGGTTGGCCCAGAGCGACGCCTCCGCGCAGGAGCCGGTTGGCTACGCCGTCGTCGGGATCGGGTCAATCTCGACGGCGTTTATGGAGGCGTGCGCCAACTCGCGGACGGTTAAGATCACCGCGCTGGTGACCGGGCATCCTGAGACAAAGGGACTGCAGTTCTCGCAGTTGTACGGCATTCCGAAGAGCTCCATCTATACGTATGAGACGTTTGACCGAATTCGCGAGAACAAGGACGTTGAAGCGCTGTATATTGGGCTGCCCAACAGCATGCACTGCGAGTACACCGTGCGCGGCGCGCAGGCGGGCAAGCACGTTCTGTGCGAGAAGCCGATGGCGATCTCCAGCGCCGAATGCCGTACCATGATCGACGCCTGTCGCAAGGCGGACCGTAAGCTGATGATCGCCTACCGCATGCAGTACGACCCCATCTGGCAGCAGGCGTATGAGATTGTGCAGTCCGGAGTGCTCGGGAAGGTACAGTCGTTTCGCGGCAGCATGCTGCAATCCCAGGTGCTTGGATGGCGGCAGACGAAGAGATACGGTGGCGGCGGTCCAATGATGGATCTGGGTATCTACCCACTGAACGGTATTCGCTACCTTGCGCAGGAGGAGCCCTCGGAGTTTACCGCAGTGGTTGCCACCCGGGACAAGGACGACCCACGCTTCAGGGAGGTGGAACAGTCGGCGGAATGGACGATGAAGTTTCCATCGGGGATCATCGCGTCGTGCGGGTGTTCCTATGGCCAGTTTGGTCCGATGACACTCAGCGTCCACGGCGACCAAGGCTATATTTCGCTGAGCCCGGCCTTCGGTGGCGGAGGCATCCATCTAACGGGAAAGGCTGGAGATAAGACCTTCGACCAGACCGGAACAGGCACGGGTCACTTCCAACTGGCGCTGGAAGGCGAACACTTCGCCGCGTGCGTCCGCAACAATGCGCAGCCAAAGTCACCGGGCGAGGAAGGGCTAAAAGATCTCGTCGCCATAGAGCATGTTTACCAAGCCGCTGGCACGCCGATCGCGTAGTGGTGGCGTTGACGACCCTGCTCGACTACTGGACCAGCGGCCATTACGCGGGCGGCGCGATCAATAGAGAGCCGAAAGTGCGAGAAACGCGGAACTGAAAAGAACCTGTGACTTGAACATGTCGCAACCTTTCAAAACCATCGGAGGGAATTTAGTTCTCGCACGATGGAGAACCCGTTAAGCACATGGAGCAGTGTAATCCTGCCGGAGCTTCTATGAGCAAGCCGAATTCCTCGGGAGCATGAGGCGTAGAGAGGATTTCATGCGGTTGGCTCGTCTTCTAAGTTCAAGAATCTGCGGGGTGCTGTCAGTGACCCAAGTTGGCATATGGGTGCGGAGCTGTCGTCTACATAAGCGAGAATTTCCAATTCGACTGAAACCCCATCGTCTGATTCTACGGATGCGTTCGCGATCTCCTAAATCGCGAGCAGGCCCGTGACTTTACAGGGCGATGGCTCAATCGTTAGCGTCTTTTGTCTGAAGTAACACGTCTCTCCATCCGTCGGCGCTCCAACGCGTACTCTACGCCTTTCGAGGTTCCTATGAAGACACGTCTGCTCGTCTCATCTCTCTGTGCCACTCTGTTCCTGGCCGCCTCCGCAGGCGCCGAGGTAAAGCCCAACGCTTTATTCAGCGACCACATGGTGCTGCAGAACGGCACGCGAGTGCCCATCTGGGGCACAGCGGATCCGGGCGAAAAGATCACCGTGAAATTCGATGGCCAAACGAAGTCTGCTACCGCGGACGCGACGGGCACGTGGATGGTGCGGTTGGCGAAGCTGAAGTCCGGGGGCCCATACGCAATGACGATTGCGGGCAAGAAGAACAGTGCCGCGATCACGATCAACGATGTGCTGGTGGGTGAGGTGTGGCTCGGGTCGGGCCAGTCGAACATGGTCTTCAACGTGTCGAACACGGGGCACCGGCCATATGGGCTGCTGGACGAGAAGCAGGAGATTGCGGCGGCGAACTATCCGCAGGTACGGATGTTCACGGTGGCGGACACCAAGTCGCTGACGCCGCAGACGGACGTGAAGGGCGAGTGGAAGGTGTGCAGCCCGGCGACGGCAGCGGACTTTTCGGCGATCGGTTATTTGTTTGCGCGCGACTTGAACCAAGCGCTGAAGGTTCCGGTGGGCATCATTCTTTCCGCGTATGGCGCAAGCACCGCAGAGGCGTGGGTTCCGCGCGAGGCGTTGGCGGCCGATCCGAAGCTGAAGCCGATTCTAGATGGGTTCGATGCGCGCGAGGCGGCATTCAAGGCGGCGCCGGCGCCACCGCCGCCTGCTGCTGCCCCGGCACCGGAGCCACCTGCGCCCGGTCTGGCGACTGCGGCGGCAACGCACGCACCAGCGGGGGCCAGGCGGGCGCGTGGCGGCGGAGGCGATCCGGTTCAGGACCAGCACCAGCCCACCGTGCTCTACAACGGCATGATCAACGGCGTGATTCCGTATGCGATTCGCGGGGCGATCTGGTATCAGGGCGAGTCGATTCTGGGCAATCCAGGCATTCCGATGTACGCGCATGTCATGGAGACGCTGGTGACGGAGTGGCGCAAGCGTTGGGCAGAGGGCAACTTCCCGTTCTATGCCGTGCAACTGGCTGCGCTTAAGAACAATAGCAATAATCCGCGGGTGCGCGAGCAGCAAGCGGAGATCCTTTCGCTGCCTAACACGGGGCTGGCGGTGACCGTCGACATTGGCGACTCGGCCAACGTGCATCCGAAGAACAAGGAGCCGCTGTGCGACCGGCTGAGCCGCATCGCGCTGGCGAATGTGTATGGAAAGAAGATGGAGTTCTCCGGGCCGGTGTACTCGGGGATGAAGGTGGAGGGCGACGCGATCCGCATCAGCTTCGCGCACGCTGACAGGTTGACGACACACTACCCGGAGGGACTCTACGAGCATGTGTCGGCGCCGCCCAATCCTGCGTCTACCGCGGAGATCCCCGCGGCGAACGATGGGCAGCTGAAATGGTTCCAAATTGCGGGCCCGGACGGCAAGTATGCGGACGCACAAGCAATGATCGACGGCAACACGGTGGTGGTGCGCAGCCCCGACGTGCCTGCGCCTGTGTCGGTACGATACGCGTGGGACAGCTATCCTTATGGCTCGAATCTGTATAACTCCGCCGGGCTTCCTGCGGTGCCGTTCCGTACGAATAAGATGGATGACGCGCCCGCGGCTGCGTCCCAGCCGAAGGTCCAATAATCCCAGCCGCGGCAATGTTATTGCCGTGCGCTGATCAGTTCGACTGCCGCACGAGTCTTGCAACGAAGGGGCTGGCGCATCGCACTGCGAGGCGACGGCTCCATCGACGACAAGGAGGAGGCCTTCATCTCCAGCTTCACCGCGTGGATGGACGTGAACTCGGAGGGCATTTTCGCCACACGCCCCTGGAGGATTCCGCGACGAAAGCGCCCGCCACTTCTGGGACAACTACTCCCCACCCTACCATGGCTTCAAGAAGGGTCCCACCGACACATGGAACTACAACTGAGAGACCCTTCGCTCTTCCATCTACTTCACTGACGAGAACGCCGACTGCCGTCGGGACAGCAGCAGCGATCCTTTAGTGCTCCGTGTGCCACTAAATTACGGCAGCGTTGCCGCCGTACATAAAGCGGACTTACCACTCGCATCCGGGTCCCACTTGGCTGCAGTCTATATGGGCAATAAATCCTTGTAGCCGAACTTGGGGGGAGGCCCAGCCGGCAACGTGCGGGTGAGGTTGACTGCGGCAGCAACTGCAGCCGTCATCTTGGTGAAGCTGCGGCGTGTAAGTAAGCGGTTGGTCATAGCCCTCTGCTGGTTGGTTGAAGAAGTAAAAGGTCATCTTGACTCAGGTACTAAGTCAGAACGGGTGGACGCACTCAGGCTCTCATTCACGCAGCTCTCACGCTCGCGAAAGACCAGGTAACTCGCAAATAAGTACCAAATCCGGATGCAAATTGTCACATTTGGCAATTCGCAGAAGTATTTCTGCAGACCCTCATGCAATCGCTCCAATTCCAGTAGGCGAAACGGCGAGCATGTGCTAGCGTTTGGTTCTATTGCGCATTTCGCGCGAGGAGCCGAAAGCCATATGTCACTAACTAGAAGATCATTTGTGGGAGGAACAGCGAGTACACTCGGACTGGCTGCGATCGTACGCAACGGCTGGACACAAGGAGCGTCCGCGGGCTCGACTATCCCTCCCACAGCTGCGGGCAGGGCGTTTGCAAAAGCCATCGGCGAGAAGATATGGGGTGACCTGCCTCCGCGACTGGCTGTGGTCAATGCCGACATTCGAGGGCACGGACTTCGCACCATCCCCAACGTCAATGCGACGCTTCTCACTGGCTACCCCTACAACGAGTTTTACGATTGGGATCTCTATTTCGAAAACCTGTACCTTTCCTACTACGGTGTTTGGCAGTATTGCTTCACCAACCTGCGAGAGTTCCTCGACCGCGAGCAGCCTGACGGCTATGTGAACCGCAGCCTCATCAAGCAGCGTGATCGCCAGCATTTCAAACCCTTCCTGGCACAGTTGGTGGTGCTCGGCTGCAAGCAGAACAAGAACGATTATGAGTGGGTACGGGGGAACTACTACCAACGCCTGGATAAGTACCTCACCAAGTGGTTTTCTTATGACAGCGACAAAAACGGCCTACCGGTCTGGAACTCGGCCGATGCAGCCGGCACCGACAATCAATGGAGCCGCGCCGGAGCGTTGTCCTCGTTCACAATCGAAGGTGTAGACCTGGCGTCGTATCTGGTGCGCGAGTTTCACGCCATGGCGGTGATTGCCCAGCATCTCGGACTCACCAGCGACGTCAAAAGCTATAACAGTCGCGCCGAAAGCCTCATTCATCTGATGAACACAACCTTTTGGGACGAGACCGACGGAATGTACTACGACCGCAACGAGAAGACTGGTGCGCTCGTGCGAGTCAAGTCGGCAACCTGCTTCACCGTATTGTTCGCTGGTGCCGCGACGCCAGCGCGTGCCGCGAGGATGGTGAAGGAGCATCTGCTCAACGAGAAGGAATTCTGGCTCGCCTATCCTGTGGCGAGTTACGCAAAGACCGAGCCGGACTATTATCAGGGCTCGCACAATGAATGCAACTGGCGTGGACCAACCTGGGCCCCCACGAATTACATGATCTTTCAGGGTCTGATGCGATACGGTTTCACCGAAGAAGCGAAGATTCTCTCCGACCGATTACTCGAGATGGCCGTCGAGAAGAACCCTGTCTTGCGCGAATACTATGACGCGGAAACCGGCCTGGGACTTGGGCAGACGCGCTTCTGGGGTTTCACCGCACTCTATTACGGAATGCGCCTCGAGTGGCAACTGCGGTACGACGCATCAAGCCTCGACAAGCCTTCCGAGGCCATTATTCCTCAGGAATTGGGCATCCCATTCGGGGCGTAGTGTCGCCGCGTTCGAGCGCGACTGCGCCTGATCTTCCCAAAACCGCTGGAGCTTTTCTGTGAATGCAGTACGATGAAGCTAACCTATGCCGGTTATTCTCAAGGACATTGCGCAGGCGTTAGGTGTCTCGGTCATTACGGTGTCCAAGGTTATGCGGGATCAGCCGGACGTCGCCGCAGCGACGCGAAAGCGTGTGCTGGCCAAAGCGCAGGAGCTTGGCTATCGGCCAAATCTAACGGCTCGCAGCCTGGTCACCGGTAGGAGCTGTCAGGTAGGAGTTATCGTACCGACGCTGCTGCATCCCTTCTTCGCCGAGGTGCTTGAGGGACTTTCCTCCACCATGAAGCAGGCTGGATATGCGGTTATGATTTCCTCGTCCATGGAGGATCCAGCTGTCGAAGAGGCCGCCATCGAGCAGCTTCTCGGCCACCGCATGGATGGATTGATCGTTGCCTCATGCAGCTCCTCTCCGACAAAATTCAAACAACTCAGAGAGCAGGGTATTCCATTCGTTTTGATTGATCGCTTCTTCCCGGACTTCCGCACCGATTTTGTTGGCGTCGACGATCGCGCCGTTGGTCGAATTGCGACGGAGCACTTGATCACGATGGGATGCCGACGCATTGCCCACATTCGCGGGCTCCCATTCACAACCGGCGTCGACCGTTTCGAAGGCTACCGGCTCGCGCTGGAAAAGCACGGCATGAAGTTCGATCCGGACCTAGTCAGCCCGTACGTGAACGTAGACGGACGAGACTGGCAGGAGAGCTTACGTGCAATGCGAACTTTGCTTGCTGGCAAGCCTCCCGATGGCGTCTTCTGTTACAACGACCCGATGGCAATCGCAGCCATCGACGTGACGCTGGAAGCGGGCCTACGCATCCCCCAGGACATTGCTTTCATCGGCTGCGACAATCTCCACTACGACGACAGCCTCAAAGCTCCTCTCTCTAGCGTCGATCACCACAGTAGTCAGGTTGGAGAGCGCGCCGCGAAGATGTTGATCCGTCGCTTGAAGGACAAGACCTCCAACACCCCGCGGCAGGTCGTGCTGCAGCCGTCGTTGGTAATCCGCGAGTCATCTCAACGCCGGCCCCGGGCTGCAGCTACCATCCGCAACGGTCACGGCTGATTCCAAATCCCCTAGAGCCTGTTATGAAGTTGAAAATCAAGTCGTTGTAAATAAATGGTTTCAGTTGATTTTAGCCAGCCTTACCCCTTTCCGAAGTTCATAACAGACTCTAAGAAGAACCCTCCAATCCAGGACCGAATGTAGCCCTCGCCGCGTCGCTAAGTGACTGAAACATACTCGTGATCGGTAACGCTAACGGTAACGCTACATTTTTCTCTTGACATCCCTTCTTAGGCACGTCTACATTCCCCCAATCGACCCCGGTTAATCATTGGAACTGCGCCTGCGGAGATTCCCCACGCCCTTCCAGAACATCAATTTTTGGAGACACTATCATGCCGCAGCCAATTGCTCGCCTTCTCCGCGCCACAGGGCAACTCTTTGTCTTAAGCCTGTTTGTTCTCACCTGCGCTCACCCAAGCCGCCTGCTTGCGCAGACCGCCGGCGAAGGCTCCATCACGGGCACGGTCACCGATAACACGGGCGCGGTTATTGCCGCTGCGACGGTCACCGCCACCAACGTTGCAACCAATGTCCCGGCTACCCGCACCACCACCAAAGACGGCTTGTACACCATCGCTCCCCTCGAACCCGGGACCTATGCCGTTACCGTGGAGGCTAAGGGCTTCAAGACGCTAAAGCAGGAGAATCTCGACGTCGTTGGACTCGGCGTTCTCGGCTTCAACCCTGTAATGGTTATCGGCGAGGCGACTGAGAACGTGGTCGTTACGGCCGCCCCGCCCGTGCTCGACACGGAGAGCGCGCTGCTGGGCGCGGTTATGGAGACCGCGGTCTACTCCAATCTGCCACTACTCCAGACAACGACTCAGCAGCGCGATCCGACCGCGTTTGCAACGCTGGTGCCGGGTGCACAGGGCGGTTCGCGCACTCCGGTCATCGGAGGCACGGCGAACTACAATGGATATCTCTACATGGACGGCGTGCCATCGGAGACGATCAACCAGCAGGGCGACAATCGCACGGTTGCACTGAACATGAGCCCCGAAGCGGTCGATCAGTTTCAGGTGAATACGAGCGTGCCACCGGCCGAGTACATGGGCGCGGGCTCGATGAACTTCACTATGAAGTCGGGCGGGTTGAAGTGGCACGGCCAGGCATCTGGTTTTTTCCGCAACACCGCGTTTGAGGCTTGGACCTTCACGCAGAAGGCCGTGACCGTTCCGACAATCGTGAACGGCGTATCCACGACCAAGCCGGGGCCGAAGGGAATCGAGCATCCGTCGGAGTACTCCGCGTCCATCGGTGGGTTTGTTCCCCACGCGGCCCACAAGGTCTTCTTCTTCATTGCATATGACCGGTACTACTCCCGCTTTACTCAGAATCCCGTGCTGACCACGATTCCCAGCACTCTGATGATGAGCGGCGACTTCACAGAGGCCAATGGCTCGGTCGGAGCCGGACTCTCTGGAACCGGCTCGAATAATCCTGCGTTCCTCTTCGATCCAACGACCAACAGTTGCACCTCCAGCGGATGCACAAGGCAGCCGTTTCAGGGAGTGAAGAATGGCCTACCGACCAACAACGTAATACCTGCCGGTGACATTTCACCCATCACCAAGGCGATGGAGTCATTCTGGCCGAACTACAACAATGCGTCAGCTGCGAACTACAACCCGGCCACGTTGTCAAACAACTATCTGAGCACGGGAATCGGCGGACGCACCAACCACCTGTATGACTACCGTGTGGACATCGATCTCAACTCGAAGAACCGCATCTCCGCGGTCGGAGCGCTGGGGCACGTCGTCTACACCAACAACTTCGGGTCGCCGTATCTGCCGCCTCCATACGAGGTAGGCGACTACGCAGTCATCGTGCCCAAGCAGTACGACATTCAGGACGCGTATACCATCACTCCGCATCTTACCAATCAGCTCAAGTGGGGCTATACGCGGTTTTACATGCCGATCATCAATCCTACGGACACTGCAGCTGGATACGGGAGCACGTCGCAGACGATCGGCGCATTTGGGGTGACGAATTTGCCCGCCGGCCAGGCGGGAACCGAGTTTCCGGGCGTTTCATTCGGGACTTCGAAGGATTCGAGCACCGGGCTCGCTTCATGGACGACGAACAGTAACTCAGCGTCGACTCAGCTCACAATTCCGAACAACTACGCGCTGGTCGACAATGTGCAGTGGCTAAAGGGCAGACACCTCTTTACCTTCGGCATGACCTATCAGTTCGAGGGTCTGAACAATGCCAACCCGGCCACGTTTACGGGCGTGCTCTCACTTCCCTTCAACCAGTCGCCGACCGCCGGCTACGTTACGGGGGCGACCGGTTGCGCCGCTGGGGTACAAGGTTGCAGCAACTCCATCGATACCTCGGTGACCGGCTATGGGTACGCCAGCTTTCTACTTGGCGCGGTAGATCCGGTCACGCTTCCGCTGCAGAATGTCGCGACGATTTATAGTCGCATCAAGACCGTCGCGCCGTTCGCGGAAGACAGCTACAAAATTACCGAGAAGCTGGTGGTCGACTACGGACTTCGTTTCGATTACCTCCCGCCGCTCCACGAAAAGTTTGACCACTTCACCTTTCTAAACCCAACGGCCACGAACTCGGCCACGGGAACGCCCGGCGCGCTTGAGTTTGCTGGAAGCTATGGCGGATCTGCAGTAAGCTGCGGCTGCACGACCCCAGTTAACACATATTGGAAGAATTGGGGGCCGAGATTGGGGGTCAACTATTCCGTCGACGACAAAACTGTGTTCCGTGCTGCGATTGCCATCGTGTACTCGCAAGGCGGAGATACGGGCGGCGGACGCGTGAGCGGCAACGGCGGCTCGAACGGGGCGGCCCAGGCCCTCGGCTTTAACACCACGGCGGTCTCCAACCCCGACGTCCTCTCCGGCTCATCCGCGGGACCATCCTTCTGGCTAAACAGCAACAGTGGCTACCTGAGTGCCAATGCGAACACCGCACTGTTTGGCGGCACTGCCTATCCGGCTGCGCCTGCGCCCGGCCCCGCAAGCACGATTCTGGATGCGGGCAACTACCTGAATTCGAGCAACCAAGTGGTTACCGCCTCCGCGATGGGATACATGGACCCGTATTCCGGCGGCCGTGCACCGATGTACACATTCTGGAACGTCGGGTTTGAACGGACCATCACCAAGGACATGACGCTGGAAGTGAACTATGCCGGAGATGAATCGCATCACGCGTTCGATGGCAACTCGCAGAACGCGCGCGGGTATTGGAACAACCAGTTGAATCCGATCTATCTTGCTGCTCTCGGCGGCATCGCGGGAACCAATTCAGCGGGGAAGGCCAACTCGATTCCATTGCTGCTTGCTCCTGCGACTTCGGCCAACATTACGATTCTGGATGGTGTGCTGCCCGGCGCACCGAACCCTCAATTCTTTATCAACGCGGCGAATGCGTTCCCAAACAACAGCGCGCTCACGGTTGGCCAGATGCTGACCTCGTTCCCGCAGTACAGCAGCCTGCAGGATGGCTTGGGCGGCGCGTATACGGACAACTTCTCCTACAATGCGCTGCAGATCACGCTGAGGCAACGCACCGCGCATGGGCTCACATTCAACGTGAACTACACCTATTCCAAGAACATCGGAGACGACGGGTCGTTTCGCAGCGGGTACAACATCCCGGCGGCGGCGATCGACGGCCATGGTCAGAACTGGCACCAGAACCGCATCGATCGCTCGTGGACCTCAGTGTCGCTGCCCGAGTTGCTTAACGCCTACGCAGTCTACAAACTGCCTATTGGCACAGCCGGGCACTGGGGTGGCAATTCGCTGCTCACGCGGGAGTTGATCGGCGGGTGGCAGATCTCGGGTATCTATACCTATAGCTCGGGCAGCCCGATTACGGTCACATGGGGCCAAAACGGAAACTGCGCCGGCGCGCCCCCGAATGCAGGCCAGTGCCAGGCCTCCCTGAATCCCGCATTCAGCGGTTCTGCTCGTATCAATGGAAGCTATGGCAGCGGACCAAACGGGTTCAACACCTGCAATATCGGAGCCCTCAAGGGCTGTACGGCGATGAACTACGTCACTCCTCTCGCCTTCGCCCAACCTGCCGATCTTTCAGTGATTACGGGGAGCCACCAGTACCTGATTGGAAACGAACCGCGCAGTGCGCCGCTCCAGCTGAGGAATCCAGGCACGGAGAACTTCAACGCTTCGCTGCAGCGCAGCTTCCCAATCACCGAGCACGCGGTCTTCATCTTCCAGGCGGATTGCACCAATGTCTGGAACAAGGTCACGTTCAACGGCCCCAACGGCAGCTGGGGACAAACCACTGGTCCAGGCGTGGCACCCGCAGCCACGTTTGGCCAGGTCACCGGTGCAAGCGGCAACCCGCGTGACTGGCAGTTCTCCGGCCACATTAAGTTCTAACTTGTTGGCTTAACCATCGCCCGGATGCCGTCGCCGCCTCTGCTGCAACGGCATCCGGGTCTCATTCATCGGGGTACACGATAGGAATCAGGTTCGTAGGTGCGCGGGAGAGCACGCGCCAGACGAAAGACCGCGCTGCGGACAAACTGAGCTCCAACACAGGTCACTACGCGGAGGTGGATCGAGATGCTTCAAGAATTGGACAGTTCCAGAAGTTCAAGCTATCTTGTCCCATGTGTGTTCAAGGCGGTTCAGATGATCGAGGTTCTTCGTGAAACCAGTTCCGGCTTGCGCGTCGAAGATTTTCGCAGCATGACCGGATTCCCTAAAACCACTATCTACCGGATTCTTCGCACCCTCGTCGCCTGTCAGTATGTCATCCGCGACTCCGGCGGGTCGTATCGTCTGAATCAGTCCGGGGCCCCCGCAGTCGGAAAGAACTCAAGGAACGACCACGGCGGCCGGGAGTTCGAACTCGATCCCAAACCGGATGACAACCATCACGCTGAGTTCGAAAGGTGGGGTGTCCGGTTTCGCAACAATGCGGGCAGAATCGTTCACCCTGGCCGCGCCCAATCCGCTACCTCGGAAAGCGCATTGAGCGTGTCCCAGAGACGGACATCATCGGCCTTTGATCCACAGCAAACAGGAAACAAAGAAGGGAGAGAATAATGTTGCGACCCATTGGTTGGATGGCATGGATTTTCGCTATGACGCTGTTCTACCCGAGCTTCGTTCATGCGCAGCTTTCGACACGTGGCACGATTACGGGGACGGTGACGGACGCGAGCGGCGCGGTGGTGCAGGGCGCGGCGGTGACGATCACCGATGAGGCAACCAAGGTGGCCGTGATGACCAAGTCGAACGGCGACGGCACCTATGTGTCGCCTGGCCTGACCGCTTCGACCTACTCCATCACCATTGCCAAGACGGGTTTTAAGACCTACGTGGTGACCAGCATTGATCTTCACCCGACGGAGACGGTCCAGGTGAACGGCGCGCTGGCGGTGGGCGCTCCCACCGAGACGGTTACGGTGGGGGCAACCTCTACCTTTGTGGAGCTGTCGACTCCAGAGAATTCGGCGTATATCTCCGGTGCGGACGTGAGTTCGCTGCCCATGAATGGGCGCAACTACTCGGCTCTGGCGGCCCTGCTTCCGGGCGTGATCAATACCTCCCAAGGCTCGGCGCTGACCACAGGCGGTCGCTCGACCAGCGATTCGCTCTCCATCAACGGGATGGCGACCTCTCGCAGCTTCTATGCGGTGGATGGAATCTGGAACGAGAACACCGGCAACATGACCCAGCAGTCCGTGATTCCTAACCCGGACTCGATTGAAGAGGTGCGCGTCCTCCAGGACAACTTCTCCTCGCAGTATTCGCTGCTGGGCTCGTCGGTCATTATGGTGCAGACCAAGAGCGGTACCGGGAGCCTTCATGGCACACTCTGGGAGTTTGTGCGCAATGACGATCTAAACTCCAAGCCGTACTTCTCAACCAGTATCCCGCCCTACAAGCAGAACATCTTTGGCTTCAACGTGGGCGGTCCGGTATTTATTCCGCGCCTTTACAACACTGATCGCAAAAAGACCTTCTTCTTCTGGGACGAGTCGTACGTGACTCTGCATGTGCCCAACCAGACCACCAGCCAGCTTCCCACAATAAATCAAGCCGCTGGCTGCTTCACCTCGCCGATCAAGGACCCTTTGACGGGCAATCTTTTCCCGACCGTCTCCACCTGCAACGGAAAGGCCGGAACTTTTTACCAGATTCCGACCGCTAGAATCAATACAAGTTCCCAGTCGTACCTGCAAACTCTGTATCCGCTGTCTGACCCTACGCATCCCGAATACGTGCCTCCCAGCGGCACCAACAATTACATCAACAACCAGCCGAACACGACCTATCAGCGGGATGACCAAATCAAGCTCGACCACTACTTCGCGCCGAGCTACCACCTGCTGGCCGAATACTTCCAGGAATATCAAAAATTCGCGCAGAATTCTGTATCTAACGGGACTACTCCGATCAGCTCGGAGACGGACTTTACCAACAACAAGCTGGCCCTGGTCTCGCTGACTCAGACACTGACGCCGAACATGGTCAACACCACCAACATCGCCATGAATATCTTCCTGCTGAACCTGACTACGGTGGGAAAGACAGACATCAGCCAGATTCCGAATTTCAGCGAGACTCTCTTCTACCCCAGCGCTAATTTCTCTACCCGTACCCCTGTCGTCAACTTATCCGGGCTTGCGGGGCAGGGCATCAACGGCCGGCCCATTCCGCATGCATCCGATCTCGACGATACCGTCGGCGACAACTGGAGTTGGCTGAAGGGCAAGCATTACATCACGGCGGGCGTTACCTTCGTGTGGAACACCAAGCGCCAGCAAACGATCGAAGCGACGAATGGGAGCTTCTCCTTCACAGGCGTCTCCAGCGGCCCCACCGCAGCGCAGAAGACGGCAACGGGCCAGTGCAACAGCGGTAACCCCATTCCAGCCGCCCAATGCACCCAGGACGACAGCGTTGCGGACATGCTGCTGGGCTATATCGCCAGCTTTAGCCAGTACAGCTTCGAGCCCCACGGCGACATCCACGACTTCTCCTGGTCGCCGTACGCCGAGGACCGGTTTCAGTTCAACAAGAACCTGACGCTTACCCTTGGCCTGCGGGTCTACCACCTGCCGTTGCCCTACGGTGTGCCAAACTCCGAGACCAACTTTGCGCCCTCGGCCTTCAATCCCGCCCTCGAGCCCACGGTAAATGAGAGCAGCGGCGCCACCAACATCCCGGTCGGCACCGACTATAGCAACGGCATGGTCTTCAACAACGGCGGGGCAGGCTGCTCTGGAGCGCCTTCATCGGCCACCCCCTGCGCCGGGCTGCCGGTCAACTTCTCCAGCAACCACATCTGGTACTTCGCGCCCGATGCAGGGTTCGCCTGGGATGTCTTCGGCGATGGCAAGACCAGCCTGCGCGGCGGCTATGGCGAGAGCTACACCCGCATCTTTACCAACCAGGATTGCTCTTTTAGCTGCGATACGAACCCTCCGGTCTTTACCAACGAGGCGCTATCCAATCTTGTACTTCCCACCACCACGAGCTGGAACGTTGCGGGGGCGGGCGGTACTGCGGCTTCCACGACGAGCGCCGCAACGATCACTGCGATGGACCCGAATATCGGGGCCTCGCCGGTGGCCAGTTGGTCACTGGGAGTGCAGCATCAGTTCCCAGCCAATTTTCTCGCCTCCATCGTTGGAGCGGGAAGCCGCATCCAGCATCTGGTAAACACCTGGAACATCAACCAGCCGCCGCCCACCACCGTCGCTGGCGTGAACTACGACTTCAATCCGAATATTAACTTCAACATTACGACCGGCAAGCCGGATAGTGCGGCCTATTGGGCGCCGTATCAGGGTTATGGCTCGATCAACACCGTTTCTACCCGGCTGTGGGGAGAGTGGAATGGGCTCGAGGTGCAGGTCAAGCATCCGTTGGGCAAGGGGCTGAACGTGTCGGGCTCCTACACCTACTCGCACGATACGACCAATCTCGGCTCAATCGACCCCTACAACCTCAAGCGCTACCACGGCAACGCGGAGAGCATGAACTATCCACATTCGTTGTCGATCAGTGCGATCTATACGCTGCCGTTCTTCCTGCACAGCGGCAACCTTCTGGAAAAAGAGGCGCTGGGCGGATGGAGCATCGACAACATCGCGATCTTCCGCAGCGGAACGTCGATTACGCCCGGCCTGGGCGAGACCGACGCGGGCCTCGCGTTGCGGCCGGACCAGGTGCCGGGTACTACGACCAACGGCCCGAAGACCTGGAAGAACGGGACAAGCCAAGAGTGGTTTAACACCTCGGCTTTCTCCTGCCCAGGGCTTACCAATGGAATAAACTGCGGTACCTTCCCCGCAGCTAGCTGGGGGCTGTATGGCACTGCCCAGACCGGCATTATCCGCGGACCGGGGCAGGAGCTGTTCAATACAGCCCTGTACAAGACCTTCGACATCACGGAAAAGGCCCACCTTGAGTTCCGCGCAGAGGCGTTCAATACGTTTAACCATACCAATCCCGGCAACCCAACTACGACCCTGAGCAGCACAAACTATGGGAAGATCACCGGTGCGGCCGATCCGCGCATCCTGGAGCTGGCGGCGCGGCTAAGGTTCTAGCGGCGGCGGAGATATGAATTCGTTTTCTTAGGTTGGTGTTTATGGCGCAAGGAATGCAGGACAGGGCATTCCGCAGAGCAGCGGATTAGCTCTATCCTGGGCACCCAGAGCGATCTGAAGCTCACCATCGAGGAGTCGAAGGATCCGGCCTCCTTCCAGCGCTCCGTGGTCATCCTGGACGCCGCCGGGGGGCCGTGATGCTCTGCCCTGGCAACCAGGTCGGAGTAGCTCCCGAATCTCGCTGTCCATACCGAGGGTGCCCTGGCTGAGGAACGGTTCTCCGCCTGGTCGCGCGTCATCGGTCAGGACCCTGAGTTTCTCACTGAGGATGAGATAAGCCAAGATTGGACTTCAAACCGGCCAGGCCCGGCGGGCTAACTTTCAAGAGCAGTACTTCACTGCCCTTGGCCTGCAGATGATCGGCAAGGCCCACCAGAACCCCTGTCTGACATTCAGCACTTTCCGCTGCTGCCTACTCCTCTTCCGCAGAGCCTCGATCACGAAACGATCAACTTCTTTGTCGAGCGGGTAGCCATGTTCTGGATTCTCCTGGTGGAGTTCGGGTACACTAGAAGCAGGTGTTGAAGTACGGCTACCTGCTTCTGAGTGCCCTATCCCCAATACCCGGATTTGCAAAAACATAACTGAGGTTTCTTCAGAACCAACCTAAGTTGAGTTTGCATAAGGGGTTAGGTGACGTGGCTTCTATAGTCCCCTCCTCCTCACCAAATCCTATTCCGCCGAAAGCATCCGGCCAGGCGCGTTATACCGCCGCATTCCAGTCTTTCGAGGTCTCCAGAAAATCCCGATGATCTACCTTCTCGTCGTCCTTCACGTCATTGTCTGCCTGTTTCTCATCGGCGTGGTCCTGTTGCAACAAGGCAAGTCGGCCGATCTGGCCGGAGCGTTCGGCGGACAAGGTTCGCAGACGGCATTCGGCCCCCGAGGCGCAGCCAACCTGCTCACCAAGCTCACCGCGTACGGTGCGGTGCTCTTCATGTTGATCTCGATCTCGCTCACAATCATGCTCGCTCGCTCCAGCGGAGACAAGTCCGTCCTCTCCGGAACGCCGTCCAGCCAGACGACTCCCAAGAAGTAGATCTTAGCGCTCCAGCAGAGTTCGCAAGTCACGCCTCCTCCTCGGAGAGTTCCCTTCTGCCTTGGTAGATTCCCCACGTCGGATGATAATCATTCCATGCAGATTCTGCGTTTCGTCGGCTCCGCAATGGTGGCACTGCTTCTTCCCCTGCTGCTGCCCTCGTCCTACGGGCAATCGTCAAAGGCCCAGACTGCCAAGCCGCCCGCCTCCAATGCAATCGCGGCCACTCCCGTCTCCGCTGGCTCTCCCTGGCTCTTTGCCGGGTTCAAGCGTGACAGCAAGGACGGCGTCTACTATGCCATCTCGCTCGACGGCTACCACTGGACGCTGGCCAACGGCGGCAAACCCGTCGTCCCACCCACTGAACCCGGCGAACTGATGCGCGATCCGTTCCTCCAGCGCGCCCCCGACGGCAGCTTCCGCATGGTCTGGACCTGGGCCTGGTACGATCCCTCCAACATCGGCTACGCGGAATCCAAGGACCTGCTTACCTGGACCAGGCACCGCGAGCTTCCGGTGATGGCCGCGCAGCCTGGAGCCACCAACGTCTGGGCGCCGGCGCTTTATTACGAGCCGGCACAGAAGCGCTGGCTCATCTTCTGGGCCTCCACCATACCCGGCCGCTTCCCCGGTGACGATGCCGGCGATCCGAACGGCAAAGCTGGTCTGAACCACCGCATCTACGCCACCACCACCACCGACTTCCGGAGCTTTACCCCGGCCAAGGTCTTCTTCGACCCAGGCTACAGCGTCATCGACGCTACGCTGCTGCCGCCCACCACCTCTGGCAAGCCCTTTACCCTCATCTTCAAGGACGAGCGCAAGCAGCCCCTGGAGAAGCACCTACTCACCGCCACCGGCCCCAGCATCGAAGGCCCCTGGACCAACATCGGTGAACCCATCTCCGAAACCTGGAGCGAAGGCGCGGCTATCATCCCGGTCGCTGCCACAGCCACCCAGCCCACCGGCTACCTGGCCTACTACGATCACTACTCGGGCGCGCAGCACTACGGCGCCATCTTCTCCCAGGACCTCGTCCACTGGTCCGACGCGCTTACGCAGATAGACTTCCCCGCTGGCATGCGCCACGGCTCGTTCGTCCAGATCACCAGCGCCGAATACGACCGCCTCGCGGCTTTCTCGGCGCCCGCAGCCCCCGTGGCATCGACGGCAGGCCAGCCATGATCCACGAAATCATCCCCGTCGGCGCGCTCCAGTGCAACTGCTCCATCCTGGGCGACGAGGCCTCCGGCGAAGCCATTGTGGTCGACCCGGGCGACGACATCCCGCGCATCGTCGCGCTGCTCCAGAAGCATCGCCTCACCGTCAAGCAGATCCTCATCACCCACGCCCATATCGACCACATTGCCGGGGCCGCCCGCCTGAAGCAACTCACCGGGGCTCCCATCCTCTACAACCCGCGCGATCTCCCGCTGGTCAAGATGATGGACGTCCAAGCCGGATGGCTTGGCATGGCCACCCCGGAGGTCCACGCCCCCGACGACACCCTGGAGGACGGCAACGTGATCGCCATTACGGGCATCTCCGGCATCATTCTGCACACCCCCGGCCATACCCAGGGCAGCGTCTGCCTCCACCTGCCTGCCCAGCAATTGCTGCTCGCCGGCGACACGCTCTTCGCCGGCTCCGTCGGTCGCACTGACCTGCCCGGCGGAGACGGACGCACCCTCATCCGCTCCATCCACGCCAAACTGCTGCCGCTGCCGGACTCCACCATTGTCATCCCCGGCCACGGCCCCAACACCACCATCGGCCGGGAACGCGAGTCAAATCCATTCCTCGTATAGATACATCCTCTACTCATCTATATATCAATGATTTAGATGGTAATACTCAATGTAGACAATAAGCTCTTCTGAGCGATTGTTTATTACTTGGATTCATCCATCTCTTGAACATTTCAGGCTGTGGAAAGCTCGGAAGTGGCCATCCGAATGCCTTCCCTGAACTCCTCCTGCGGTCCGATCAGGCTCACTACAATCCGGTTTCGCTCCGCCATCCCATAGAACGCTCCGGGATGCGCCAGCACCCCGCGCTCCCGCATCAACCGCTCCGCACAGTCTGCCTCGCCCACGCATCGCGGCAGGGCCAGCACCGCGCTCCAGCCGGCATCTACGTCCAGCACTTGCAGCAACTCCGGCCAGTCCCGTGCCATCGTCTCCAGCACAGCCAGATTCTCCCGCGCCCGCGCAAGAATCTGCTGCTGGATCGTCTCCCGTCCCGCCAGCCACCCTGGAATCGCCAGTTGCACTGACGTGTTCACCGACAGGAATGTATCGGCCACAATCTCCAGCCGCGCCAGCGCCTCGGCCTGCGCACCCTCCGGTCCCAGGGTGGCGATCCAGGCCGCCTTCATCTGCGGCAGCCCGCACATCTTGCTCAACCCACTCAGCACAAAGGTCAACGCCGGATGCTCGCCCGCCGCGAAGCTCCGGGGAGCCAACGTCGACTCGCCCAGCGGCCGATCTTTCAGTGGATAGTCTAGAAACACCTCGTCCACGATCAGCGCCAGCCCATGCCGCGCACACAGCGCCTCCAGCAGTTCCCTCTCTGCCGTCCGCGTCCAGTGGCCCGTCGGATTGTTCGGGTGCACCACCAGGATCGCTCGCGTCAGCGGCGTCAGCGCACGCTCCAGCTCAGCAAAGTCGATCCACCACCCATGGTCGTAGAACAGCGGATACGGCCGCAGCCGTACATCGTTCAGGTCGGCCAGGAAATCGAACAGTGGGTAGCTCGGCTGCGCCACCAGCACCTCGTCGCCGGGATCGCACAGTAGCCGGAACAGGAAGCTGTAGCTCTCGCTTGTGCTGGTGGTCAGCACCAGGTCTCCCGGCGTCACTGCGGCCCCATGGTCCGTATAGTAGCCGGCTACTGCCTCGCGCGCCGTCAGCAGACCCCGCGGGTCGGGGTCATAGACCAGCGCCCGCCGGTCTCCCAATGCCCCCAGCAGCGCGTCTGCATCGTATTCAAACCCGCACCGCGTCGGGTTTGACTGAGTCAGGTCATACACCCGCCGCCCGCTCGCCCGCGCCTCGCGCACCGCCGCCGCATAGCTGCTCTCGCCCACATCCCACGACGTCCTTGCAGAAAACTGATTCACTCGTCCATGCTAGTGCAAGGGCCGCAAGGAATGATCCCCGCGGCCCGTTGCATCCTCAACTTCCAGTCCAGCTACAGCCGATACGCCTTGCGCACCAGGTTCACCGCCAGGTCCTTCACCACCTCGAACGCCTCTGCCTCGTCCAGCCGCTCTTCTGCCACCAGCCGCGCCAGGAACGCGCAGTCCACCCGCCGTGCCACGTCGTGCCGCGCCGGAATCGACAGAAACGCCCGTGTATCGTCGTTGAAGCCGACCGTGTTGTAGAAGCCCGCCGTCTCCGTCGCCGTCTCGCGGAAGCGCATCATGCCTTCGGGCGAGTCGTGGAACCACCAGGGCGGCCCCAGCTTCACGCTCGGGAAGTGACCGGCAATTGGCGCCAGCTCGCGCGAGAACACGCTCTCGTCCAGCGTAAACAGGATCAGCGTAAAGTTCGGCTCGTTGCCATACTTCGACAGCAGCGGCCGCAGCGCCCGCACATACTCTGTCGGCGAGGGGATATCGCAGCCCTTGTCGCGTCCAAACTTCTCGTACACCTGCTTGTTGTAGTTGCGTATGGAACCCGGATGCAACTGCATGGTAAGGCCATCTTCCACGCTCATCCCGGCCATCTCCGTCAGCATCTGCGCCTGGAACAGCTCCACATCGCCGGGCTGCATCTTCCCCGCGTAGATCCGCCCGTACAGGCGCTCTGCCTCCGCCAGCGGCAGGTCGGCCGTCATCGCAGTCAGGTGTCCGTGGTCGGTAGCCGTCGCACCGTTTTCTTTGAAGAACGCCCGCCGCGACCGCAACGCGGCCAGGTAGCCCTTCCAGCTCGAAACGTCCTCGCCGGAGACCTCGCCCAGCGTCTTCAGGTTGTCCTGGAACCCGGAGTACTCCGCGTCCACCACTGCATCTGGCCGGAACGTCGGCAGCACTCTGCCCTTCCATCCCGAAGCTCTGATCGCCTGATGAAACTCCAGCGAATCGACCGCGGTGTCGGTAGTCGAGAGCACTTCAATCTTGAAGCGCTCAAACAGCGCGCGCGGCAGGAACTCCGGCGTCTGCAGCTTCTTCGCAATCACGTCGTAGTACTCGTCCGCATTGTCCGCGGACAGGCGATCCGTCAGCCCAAAGTTCTCGCTGAACGCGTAGTCGATCCACAACCGCGTCGGCGTCCCTCGGAACAGGTAGTAGTGCTTCGCAAAGATGCGCCACACCTCGCGCGGGTCGGCGCTCTCCTTGCCATCTACCTGCGGGATTCCCAGCGACTCCAGCGTAACGCCCTGCGAATACAGCATCCGGAAGATGTAGTGATCCGGCTGGATGAACAGCGCCGCTGGATTCGGAAACGGCTTGTTCTCGGCAAACCAGCGTGGGTCCGTGTGGCCGTGCGGCGAGATGATCGGCAGATCCCGAACGGTTTCGTACAGCTTGATGGCGATGGCTCGGGCGGTGGCTTCGGAGGGAAAAAGCCGGTTTGCATCCAACATGGGTCCCAAACTCCTCTATCTAACTCAGCGCTATTCAGTATATCCGGCGGCCTTGCGGTCGACTGTCTCCGTCGTCACACCATTCACTCCGCGCTGCTACCCCGCAGTATCGGCGGGCGCAGTCGCGCGCCCTCCGGCAGCAGCCATCGGTTTGACCCGGTCCAGTACCCCGTAGCGCACAACGGTGAACGCCAGCACGTAGGCCATCCAGGCCGCAAACGCCAGATCGTACACCACCGCGTGGCCCCGGTCGGCAAACACCAGGGATGCCAACACTACCAGTACGCAGGAGATCGTCACCCGCACTCCTCTCCCCGTCCGCCTCCGACGCCGCTTCCAGGGAAGCGTTAGCGCCACCATCGAAAGCGCGAAGGCCAGCCCCGCACCTACCGCGATCGCGCCCAGAAACAATCCGTAGTCCTCAACTCTGGCCTCGGGACCAGGAAAAGTCTTCGCCAGCTTCGGCAGCGCCCAAATGCCAGCATAGAAGCCCGCCGCACCCGCAACCGGCATCGCTGCCAGGCAGTACGCGACCCGCGCTGGTAAACCCACTGCGTTCATACCGCCAGAATAGTACCGCGGGGTGGAAATCGCATGCAAATTCGCAGCCCGCTGCTTGAGCGGCGCATCGTTCATGCTCAATAGTTCACGGTATTCGCCTGCGCGACGCCTGTGATCGGGATGACCCTGCCACTCAAAAAGTCTTCCACCCAGATCGTTCCGTTCACATCGATCCCCACGACGGCGGCACTCAGGGAAACTGCTCCTACGGTGCCGTTGCTCACGGTTCCCGTGCCGTTCAGTCCGACACCCGTCGGCTGCATCCCGTACATCTGCGAACCCGCGTTATACGTGGTCAGCAGCGAC
>Ga0302197_10000519_pt1 | contig 38990 bp, 34 predicted proteins | sample II_Bog_N2_1_FD_193526 | JGI IMG/M metagenome (GOLD analysis project Ga0302197, IMG submission 193526) | Peat permafrost microbial communities from Stordalen Mire near Abisko, Sweden - II_Bog_N2_1 | ecosystem: Environmental > Terrestrial > Soil > Wetlands > Peat | place: Sweden: Abisko... | reverse complement strand
GCAAAGACGTCATTTTCTTGATGGACGGAACCGCACGGCTGGCTACCGTCCTGCCCCGCGGAGTAAGAGATGGTGTACACATATTTAGGAGACGGCAGACGATGTTCGGGTAGCCCGAAAACCTTGAGCACTCCTTGAGGAAGGGATTCGTTTCCCAAAATTTGCCCAAGTTCGCTCCAAACGCAGAAACGGCCCCCGAGTCAATCGCGGAAGCCATTTAGAATCTTAAGTTTCTTGGTTGCGGGGGCTGGATTTGAACCAGCGACCTTTGGGTTATGAGTGACCGCGCAATCGCGTATGTTGTTGACTCTAAGGCACGAATGGCGACTTAAAAGTACGCAAAAGTACGGGCTGGACAGCCTATTGGGAGTCGATTGGGAGTCTGTTTCGACAGTTGGTTTTGCTGCCCAATGGTTGCGGCCAATTCTCCAAACGCTGCAACGAGCAAACCCACGCTCTCACTGAGACGCTTCCAAAGTGTCAGAAATCGATGTATACTTCTGACAGTACAGGTAACGCATGGAACGCCTCACAGAAGCCATTCTCGAAAAAACGAGCGTGCTGCCCGAGGGTATGCCGATCTCTGCCAAGATGCTGCTGCATCTCGGCAACAGGGCGGCCCTTGACCAGGCGCTCTCCCGGCTCGTGCGTCGTGGCAAACTCCTGAGAGCCGGGCGGGGAGTGTACGTGTCCCCCGTCGCAAGTCGCTTTGGGAGCCGGGCGCCTTCCGTGGAGAAGGTGGTTGAGGAGCTGTCCCGTCAGCGCGGAGAGACGGTCGTCCCTTCAGGTGCCAGCTCTGCCAACGCTCTTGGATTGACGACGCAGGTGCCAACCCGAACCGTCTATTCAACTTCCGGGAAGAGCCGGAAATTCACTTTGGGCAAGCAGGTCGTCCACCTACAGCACGTACCGGCGTGGCAGCTCACCCTTGCCAAAGATCCCGCTGGGGAGATCATTCGCGCTCTCGCATGGGCTGGCCCGGAGAAGGTCCACCAGGCGTTGAAGGAGATCGAGACCAGAGTCCCGCGCTCTGAATTTCAGCGCATATCCCAGCAAAGCTCACGGTTGCCGCTCTGGTTGGCAACCGCACTGAGTGGGACAGGTAACTATGCCTGAGAGCTTCTTCCATCTGAGCGCCAAAGAGCAGGAAGAGGCTCTTCAGGTAGCAGCATCGGCCTCTGGAAGACCTGCCCATCTTTTGGAAAAAGACATCTGGGTAGTCTGGGCGCTCTCGACGTTGTTTACGTCTCCGCTTGGCTCCCATCTGGTGTTCAAGGGCGGCACCGCTCTCTCAAAAGCATACAAAGCGATACGCCGGTTTTCAGAGGATGTGGACCTCACTTACGACATCCGTGCCCTCGCACCACAACTTGTCAGGAATGCTCCTGACGGACTGGACGCGATTCCACCGAGCAGGAGCCAGGAGAAGAAATGGTCGGATGAAATCCGCAAGGAGCTTCTCCCAGCATGGCTTCGCAACAGCGCTCACCCAATCGTGCAAACAGGACTGGCGGGACTTTCGGCGGCCACAAGCCGCGTCACGGATGGATGCATATTCATTGACTACAAGCCCGTCGTCGCCGCGTCCAGCTACGCGCTTCCCAGGGTCATGCTCGAATTCGGCGCACGTTCGACCGGCGAGCCGAGCAGCGTGCGTCTGGTCCGCTGCGATATTGAGGAGTACATCCCAGGGGTTTCATTCCCGGTTGCAAACCCGCGGGTCATGGACATTTCGCGCATCTTTTGGGAGAAGGCAACCGCCGCCCACGTCTATTGCGCACAGGGTGGAGCCGGACTCAGTGACCGGTTTTCCCGGCACTTTCATGACCTCGTTCGCCTTGAAGAAACCGGACACCTCGCGACCGCGCTGGCCGCCCGCAACATCGCAGAAGCGGTGGCGATTCACAAGAATTCGTTCTTTGCCGAGAAGGATGCGGCTGGCAATCGGATAGATTATCTTGCCGACCTACGCAGCGGCCTCACCATCGTACCCGAAGGAAATGCGTTCGATGCACTGCGAGGGGACTATCAGCGGATGCTCGAAGACGGCCTCCTTCTTGAAGACGCCGAATCCTTCGATATCCTGATGGACAAGTGCAAAAGGATTCAAGAGCAAGTGAAGAAATTGTCTGCAATCGAAGACAAACCATAGTGGATTGCCAAGCACTTCCGCGACGACACCGCGCGAAATACTAGAGGCAAAGTGGCGGAAACCGGAGAGGCATCTTCAATCAGGAGGAAGTATGGCGGAAGAAAAGATCAGGAATCTCCCCATCAGTGAGATTCATTCCGAAGAGGGCGCCCAGGACCTTGTTCGTTCTGAAAGAATGAAGCCGTATCTCGCCCTCTTGAAGGCACAGATGGCAGGGCAGGATACCGAACCGCACATTGCTGCGTTGGCCGCGCTACCTCTGGAAGAGAGGTATGTCTGGCGAGTGATCTCTGCTCTGAAGTGGGCTTTTTGTGATCTTGAAACGGAGAGTACGATTGCCGATTTCCGCACTCTTTCTGAAGAGGACCGCGTGAAGGTGGCGGAACCGCTGACATTGAGAGCGACTCAATTCTGCTTGTTCGTCAACGCGCTACTTGGGGAGGATGCGACGGAGCGGATCATGCAACACGCGCTGCGGTGCGCAAAGGAATCATCTGATCTGGCTTCGGGCGAGTAGCTGGTCGCACTGCTTTACCCTGGTTAGCCAGCTTTCTCGATGAGACTGTCTTCATAATGACAATTCAAATACAAACGCTCCAACCGATCCCGGCCGGCTCGCAGTCCTGTATGCGTGGAGCGCATAAGAGCGCGCCGGAAACTCATTGGACTTGGATGCGCAAGCTGCTCTAATTTTGCGCTTATCCCGACTGCATCGCAGTCGTTGGAGGAGCCAATGTCCAGCAGAATCCGAATCGCGATTTCCCAGATGACGGCCCAGGCATCTCGCAGGTGGATGCGCCTGTCCACCTTGATTCCAGCCGTATGCCTTTTCTTCCCTATCGCTGCTCTTGCTCAGAGTGGTTCGCCCTTCGATACGGGCTTTACATCCATTCAAACCCTCTTCACCGGCACCATCGCAAAGGTTGCAAGTCTTGTTGCGATTGTGATCGGCGGCTATGGTTTCGCGCACGGCGAACCGGGAGCGAAGAAGGCTCTCGCCGGCGTCGCCGCCGGAACCGGTATCGCCGTCCTTGCGGCGAACGTATTGACCTGGCTTTGGGGTGTGTAAGGAATCTCTTCTCTCCCTTCAACCTTTCAACATCCGCAGCGAAAATCGAGGGGCCTATGCCAGAACAAAGCAATCAGAATGCTCGCACAAATCGAGTCTTCAAGAGTCTGCATAAGCCTCTCACCTACTTGGGTGTCGAGCGGACGCTGTTTTACTTCGTCTGCGTGGGCGCTGTGAGCGCCTTCAATCTCTTCAACAGCATTCTGGGCGGCATCGCCGTTTTCATTGGCGGCTTTGCATTCGGTCACTGGGTGACGAACAGCGACCCGGCGTTCCTTCGCATCCTGGCGAAGTCCGAGCGATACAAGCTGCGCTATGACGCCGCCAAGCAGCAAGTTCCACGTGTGGAGGTGCGCTGATGTTCCGACTGGATAAAGTCATCAAGCCATGGAAAGAGAGTGCGTCCCTCAACGACCACATCAATCTATACGGCTTCTGGAATGAGACCAGCTTTCTCACCAAGAGCGGCGACGTGGGCATGGTTCTGAGTATTCCCGGCGTGGATTATGAAAGTCTTGACCACGCGGAACAGGAGTATGCGGTAAAGCGGTTGGAAGTCGCACTCAAAGCCTTCGGCCCCGGCTTTCACGTCTACCAGTACCTCTTCAAATCCAACCGTCCCGATATTCCATTTGCCAGCTATGAAGACCCGGTGGTAGAAGCAGCCATTGAACAACGGCGGCAGTTCTTTGAAGGAAAGCGAGACCATCTCTATCAGGTCGAAATCTTCTATGCCGTGGTCCTTGAAGGGCCGCGGTCGAAGAGCGGCATCGGCGCGGCATTTGCCCAGCTCTTCCGCGATCCCGCCGGAGCGATTGGCGAACTCAGGACACAGTTCACGAACAACAGCATGAAGGTATTGCTGCGTTCCCAGATCGAGAACGAGCTGGCGAGGCTGGACCAGAAGGTGCAAACATTCGCCCGCCAGCTTGCCGACTTCATGCAGATTGAAGTGTTGAACCAGCAGGGCCAGTTCCTATTCTTCCGGCGGTTGCTCAACTACGACGAGGGGCGCATCGCGGGACGGCCGCAGTCCACCCAGTTCCTTGACTATCAGGTGGTCAACTCGAATATTGAAGCCGAGCGCGATCACCTGCGCGTGGGCGACCACTTTGTTCGCGTGTTGACGATGAAAGAGGCGATTACTGAGACCCGGCCTCTAGTCCTGGATCAACTGCTGAAGATCCCCGCGAACTTTTACGTGGTGACCGAGTGGACGCCCCTGGCCACCGACAAAGCGCGCAAGGAAGTGAACAAGCGCCGCCGCCACTTCAATATGTCGAAGACCGGATTTGTTTCTCAGGTGAGCAGTGACACCACGAAGACCAATCCACGCGACGTGCTGGTCGATGAGTCGAAGCAGGCCGACATCGAGAACCTTGGAGATTGTCTCCGCGTCCTTGGCGACGGGCAATCTCTGGGAGACTTCTCTCTCACCATCGTTGTGTATGCGGCCACCAGGAGCGAGACCGACCAGGTAATTGGCGAGTTCACCAGCGTATTTACCAACGCGGACGGCAATCTCTTCATCGAAACCTACAACCAGCTCAACGCATACTTCGCCACTGTTCCCGGCAACTACGCGCAGAACCTCCGCAAGCTGTACCTGCTCAATACCAACTATGCGGACCTGTCGTTTCTCTTCACCATCCTTGCCGGTGAAAAGCACAACGCCCATCTGGGCTCGGAGTACCTTGCTGTCTTTGAGACGGAAAATGCGACGCCATACTTCCTGAATCTCCACAACGGCGAGGTTGCCCACACGCTCATTCTTGGAATGACCGGAAGCGGCAAGACATTTCTTTGCGCATTTCTGCTCCAGAACGCACAGAAGTACAGGCCCCTCACGTACATCTTCGATATCGGCGGGAGCTACCAGTCGCTCACGTCGATCTTTGGCGGGTCGTACCTGAATGTCGGGCAGGAGTCGCGGGACTTCACCATCAACCCGTTTTCGCTGGAGCCTACAAAGGAGAACCTGCAATTCCTGTTTTCGTTCTTTCGTGTATTGATAGAGGGCGACGGTCAGCGTTACCGGATGGACTTCAAAGAAGAGCGCAAGCTGTGGGACGGCATCGAGCGAATGTATGTTCTTGACCCGGAGCAGCGCACTCTTTCCAACTTCGCCAATATCGTCGGCGAACTCAAAGAGCGCCTGCATCGCTGGACGCACGGCGGCCAATACGGTTTCCTCTTTGACAACGCCAAGGACAGCCTCTCCTTTGCAGATTTTCAGACCTTCAACTTCTACGGATGGAGCGATGCGCCCGACGTGTTGGAGCCGCTTCTCTTTTATGTGCTTCATCGCGCCTCGAATGAAATTGCGAACCCGGCGAAGTTGGCGAGCTTCAAGACCTTTTTGTTGGATGAGGCATGGCTCTTCATCAAGAACGAGACCATTCGGAATTATGTTGTGCAAGCTCAGAAGACGTGGCGCAAGCACAACGCCGCCATGATCCTAGCTACCCAATCCATCAAGGAGCTTCAGGAGTCAGGGATGCTGGCGATTGTGGCGGAAAGCTGCCCTACCAAGATTTTCCTCGCCAATCCAGAAATGAACCGCGAGGTCTATGCCGAAGCCTTTCACCTTAACGATACCGAGCTGGACATTATCAGTGGCCTTGTTCCACCAGGGCAGATGCTCATTCGCAAAGCCCAGACCTCGAAGAAGGTTCAGTTGAATGTGGATTCAGTTTCCTATTGGATGGCGACCAACAACGCCCGCGACAACCTCAAGAAGCGCGACTACTTCGCGCGCTTCGGTATAGCGGACGGGCTTCGTCATCTTGCCGAAGATCATCCGTTCCGGCCTCGCACGCTGGCCGTATCTCACGCCATCACCAACCGATAAGGAGGCATCGCATGAACCGTCTAAACGTCGTCGCCGGGGTTGCCCTGGCACTCATATCCATCGTTGCCGTCGCGCAGGAGGCGGCCCGCACCGTGCAATACCACTCGCAGGACATCGTGCCGATCCGCGCCAAGGTCAAATACACAACCCTCATCGTGGTGCCACCGACCGAGAAGATCATGGAAGCCGCCACTGGCGACAAGGACTTCTGGATTGTGGATGTGGTAGGGAACTTCTGCTTTGTGCATCCGGCCAAACAAGGCATCAGCTCCAACCTGAATCTCATTACGGATAAGGGCAACATCTACAGCTTTACCTTGCAGGACATCTCCGCGACCGCCGCCGAACCGGACCTGAAGGTGATTATCGAGCCCGCCGACGGCTCTTCAATTGTCGCGGCCAGCGGACCTCCGCAGTTCGTTCCCGCCGCTCAACTGGAGCAATCCAAGCTGCAACTCGCCGCGCTCCAGTCGCACGTCACCCAGGCGGTGGATGAATACAAAAGCGCGTATCCAACGCAGCTCAAGTTCGACTACGTCTACAAGGCGAACGAAGCGCCCTTTGATATTCAGTCGATTTATCACGACGACAAGTTCACCTACATCAAGACGAATGCGCCGGAGAAGTTCAGCGTGTACGAAATGAAGGATGGCAAGCCCAACCTCATCACTTATGATCTCCGGGAGGGGACTTACATTATCCCGAAGGTGATGGATAACGGTTATGTCGAGCTTGGCAAAAAGCGGATGGACTTCACACGGAAGGGATGACTGTCATGGCCGAGAACATCTTTGCTCCCCACACAGAAGCGCAGGCCGTGCCGCAGTTTGAGCCAGAGTTGCGGCACACGACGAACGAGCCGAAGGGCGTGCTGCAAAAGAACCTCAAGACCTTTGTGTATTTGGGCGCGGCATTGCTCGTGATCGTCGCGGCAATCTTCAGCTCGTCCGGCAAGAAGACGCCGGCACAGCAGGCCGCCGCAAAAGGTCAACCTCCCCAACCCACTTTGCAGGACAACACAGACAACAATGTGCAGGATTTGAAGAACCAACTCCAGGCCCAACGCCAGAAGGAGCAGCAGCAAGCGGCGCTTGTTGCTGCCACAGGTGGAGATCCCGCGCTTGCGTCTGCAACGCCCGCACAACGGGCAGCGGCAGCGGCCTATGGGCCGACTGGCGTTGCCGCGCCTTGCATGGCCGGTCAGCCCTGCCCGCAGCCGCAGACCGGCTACGGTCAACAAGAAACCGGGCAACTACAGCTCAGTCCAGAACAGCAGCAGGCCCAGCAGATTGCCGCGAAGGAACGGGCACGAGCCGACGACGCTCGTTTCGCTTCCAACCTTGCGTACTCTCGTTCCTTTGACCAGCCGCAAGGACCAGGCCAGATGGTGCCTGTAAGCCAACAACAGGCGGATAGCAGCCTCGTCCCCCCACGAGCCGCAGGGGAACAGCAGGCCGCGCCGGAGGGTTACAAACGGCCAATGGAGGCGAATGTCGATTCGGCTACGGGACAGCCATACCTTGTCTACGAGGGGTCTGTCCTCGACACAGTTCTCATGAATCGTCTGGACGGAGACGCGGTTGGAGCGGTGAAAGTTCTTGTCTCGAATCCGTTGTATTCACATGACCACCAGCACGTCATCATCCCCGAGGGAACGGTCGTCTTAGGGGAAGCAAAGAAGATTGGTGTGGCAGGCATCGGCCAACAGCGGCGCATGGCAGTCGTTTTTCACCGCCTGATTATGCCGGACGGCTACTCCGTCGATCTCGACCAGTTTCACGGCCTCGACCAGATCGGAGAGGAAGGGCTCAAGGACAAAGTGAACAACCATTACTTTGAAATTTTCGGCGCTTCGATCGCTCTGGGTGTGATTGCCGGAGCGGGCGAGATCACGCAGGGCGGCGGCGCCATCACCACGAATGGTTCCCAGGCGTTTACCAACGGAACCGCGGCCAGCGTTTCGCAATCGGCCAACACCATCCTTGACCGTTTCATGCAGATACCGCCCACCATCACGATCCGGGAGGGGCATCGTGTGAAAGTTTATTTCACGCAAGACATGCTTCTGCCGGCCTACACCAACCACACCATCCCGCAGACGTTCTAAGGGGGCTTTGGATGCGAATCATATCAGTCTTGCTTTTGTTCACTCTTGCCCTTGCAGGTTGTGAGAGCAAAGCGTCAAAGGTGCAGAAGTTGCAGCAGCAATACAACGCTGAGTACCCGGCCTATGCCAAGGATTGCCTGGACGCTGATACTGCGGGGTCCGCAAGAATGCTGACGGGAGAGAAGCTGACCAAAGAAGAGATGGCAACTCTCGACGCCAGGAAGAAAGCGCGAGATGAACGGTGCAAACCGCAGGCCGACCATCTTGCAGATATTCAGCGCCAGATTCTCGCCGCACAGCAGTAAAGCCAACTCGCTATTTGACAACCACAACCCACCACCGCAGACGAGAGGAGATCCCTATGCGAAAAATGACCTTTATTTCACTTGCTATCGGACTGGCGGCAGCCTTGCAACCCATCGCGCACGCGCAGTTCGGCTCCGGCATCGTTTTCGATCCTACGCAATCGGCTCACGCCGTTGTCCAAATCGAACACGAAGAACAATCCATCTCCAACCAATTCCAGCAGATCGAGCAGGGACAACAGATCTTCAGCAACACGGTCAAGATTGCCACAACGGCCTTGCAAGCCTACAACGTCGCCAACCAGCAATATCAACTCGTGCATCAGATGATTCTTGCGCCGACGATGCTCTACCAGCGGTTTCTCTCTCCCCAAAGCGACTTGATGCTCATGCAGCAAATCTCGAATACTTACGGCAATTCGATGGGATGGCTCAATTCATCGAATACCGGGAATGCGGCGGCTGTCTCCTACCAGCAGGCGTCCGTGCCCCGAACGCCCAGTATGGTTCCTGGTTACAGCACGGCGAGCTTTGCCGGGCAGCAGCAGATTGCCGCTCAGGGAGCCACTATTGACATAGGCGATTCCGTAATGTCCACCAACCTGCAAGTTCTTGGAACGATCCGTGCAAATCAGGCTGCAAGACAGACGGACATCACGAATCTGGAGGCCGCGTCGCAGACCCAGGACCCATCTCAGCAGACCATCATGGCCACCCTCCAGCGGATCAATCAGGCTCTGCTCCTGCAACTGCGTACCCAGCAGGACGCGAACCAGATCAACGCCAACCTGGCCCTGCAGCAGATGGTCGCCCAGAAGCAGCAGCAGGACGCAATGAAGTCTGCTTTCCGTGACTCATCAGGATACGAAAGCTACTACAACGCCAACGTCACCACCACCAGCAGCGGCGCCGCGAATCTTCTCACTCAAGCCTACTAAGTAGCCGTGGCGAGGAACACAATCCACCCAAGGCAAGAGGTGTGCAATGAACAATGGTCTCTTCGACTTTATCGCTCAGGGGTGCCAGTCGCTTGCAGCAACGGCGGCACCCTCTATTACCGCGATGGGAATTCACATCGTAATTGCACTGGCGACGATCATGTTGGTCTGGTTCGGCGTACAGGAAGCCCTTGCCTCCGCGCACGGCGGAGCCGGATTCAGCATGGGGAGGTTTCTCAACCTCTTCATGCTCCTCACCTTCGCTTACGCAATGGTGAACTACTACGACAGTTCTATCCCCGGACTCGGCTTTTCGATCAAGGGATTCATCGACGGCGGCACAACCAACCTGGTAATCCTCATTGGGTCGGATGGTTCCACAACAATGCTGAACGAGATCCACGCCGCCGCCGCCAAGACCGGACCGTCGATGCTGACCAGCATGATGTCTCCTTACTACTCCCTTGTGTACTTCGTCGTGCAAGTCCTCTTGGGTGCTCTGGCGGCGATTGTCTCCGCCATCCTTGCCTACGGCGCAATTGCGTCAACCATCATCGGATTGCTAGGCCCGATCTTCATTCCGTTCCTTGTCTTCGACAAGCTCGATTGGTTGTTCTGGGGATGGCTCAAGGCATACCTCGGATTCAGCTTTTACAAGGTCGTTGCCGCAGCGACCATGAATGTTCTCTCCCATGTTTTGACGAACTACTACATCCAACTGGGCCAGAGCGTGTCGGACCCATCGACGATTGTGCAGGCATTGCCGCTGCTCATCCTCCTTGTAATGGTCAACGTCTATATCCTGTTCAAGATTCCGGCCATGACGCAGAGCCTATTCGGCGGCCACACTGGCGGACATGATGGGGGCCTGGGTGTCGCAATGATGGCTATACGAGCCGCGATATAAACCGCAAAAAGAAACGAGGCCAGACATGAATGTGCAAACGAAATCTACGCCGGAAATCACCCGCGCAGCGGAACGCTATCTGGAGCAGTATGGCGACCCGCTTGTGATGAATACCTATCTGAAGGTCACGATTCTCGTGCTCGCAGTCGTCTCGCTTGCGCTGGCCGCGCTCGTATTTAGAAGCCAGAAAGCTCTCGCCGATATGCACCCGATGATTGTCCGTATCAACGACGTGGGCCGTGCTGATGCAATCGACTATCGCAACTTCCAATATCGCCCTCAAGAAGCCGAGAACAAGTATTATCTGACGCGCTGGGCAGAGCTTTACTTCAGCCGCAATCGCTTCACCATTGAGCGGGACCAGACGAGTTCGCTCTACTTTCTGAATGGCGACGTTCAGCACGCCGTCATTGAGCAGGAACGCAAGGACAATATCATCCAGACATACGTCAAGGACAGCACGCTCCCGTATGTCGATGTAGAGGTAAAGAACATCGTCCTTGACGATCTGCGCCAGTCTCCCTATTCGGCCCGAATCGAGTTCGAGAAGGTGTACACCAATTCCTCGGATCACACAGAGATCAAGCGGGAGCGATGGACAGCCAGCGTCACCTATGTTTTCCGGGAGAACGTGAAGAACAATGAGCTGGCCGTGAACCCTCTTGGGTTGGCCATCGTGCGCTTCCGAGTTGACCAGGCATTCAGCTAGGGATTCATCAATCTTTCCAGAGGCTTTTTTATGCCCATCCAGGCTGCCAATCCGGTTGCTCTACCCCACCTGTCCCCGTGCACAGTTGCCCGCTGGGCCTGCACGCTCAAGAGGTTTCCGCTATGAGCTTCGACTTGATCCTTCCGTTCCTTCGCCCGATAGAGCCTCTCCTCTTGGACGACAGTATCAGCGAGATCATGGGCAATCCCGATTCGTCCTGGTGGTATGAGCGGGATGGCATCATGCGCCGGGATGAAAGCATCTCCTTCGACGCCGGCAGGCTGCGCACCGGCCTCGAAGTGGTCGCCAATCGGCTCGGCAAAAAGCTGGACGAGGATAATCCCGTCCTCAACGCGCAGCTCCCGGACGGCAGCCGCCTTGCGGCGGTCATTCCCCCGGTGGCGCGGCCCGCCCCGGCGTTGGTTATCCGCAAGTTTTCCAGCCGCAAGTATACGGTCGAAGACCTCATCTCTCGCGGCACGCTCACGCGGCCACTCGCTGAGTTCCTTGCCGAACAGATTCGCAGCGGAAAAACGCTGCTCATCAGCGGCGGAACAGGGACCGGGAAGACAACGTTGCTCAACATACTGGGTCAGGCGATCCCCGAGCATGAGCGCATCGTCATCATCGAAGACACCTCCGAGCTTCGCATCCAGAAGCCGAATGTTCTTGCCGTCGAATGCCAGACCGATACCTACAAGGCATCCGTCTCCTTCGACGATCTTTTGAAGTCTGCTTTGCGGTGGCGTCCAGACCGCATCATCCTCGGCGAAGTGCGCGGCACGGAGGCCCGCACTTTGCTTGATTCCTTCAACACGGGCCACTCAGGATCGTTGGCCACGATCCATGCCAACTCGGCAGCCAAAGCCCTTCGGCGTTTCGCCAATCTTGTTATGCGAAGCCACCAGCAAGCGACGTATGAAGACGTGGAAGCGGAGATCGGCGAAGCCGTCAACTTCGTAGTCCATGTCGAGCGTCAGCCAGGACGCCGCGCCATCCGCGAAGTGTTGCGCTTGGATGGTTATGACCGGCAGGCGCAGGAGTTTCGTTTCGAGATGGTGTTTGGCGGCGCTGCCCCCTTCATCAAGGGAGACCTCAACCACCTTGAGACGCGCAATCAATCGCACTCGAAAGACCGTACCGCGGAGATCGCGGATACGGCTTCCAGGTTCGTTCAGAGAATGTAAATCACTCACACAAGGAGAACCAATATGCCACTGCTTGAGATCACGCAAAGCCGCCAGATCAGCGCTTCCATCCGGCTTGAAGAAGCCACGGCAACGCAGGTTGATCAATATGCTGCCTTCGCCCACGCATCCGCAGATGATGTCGTGGACAAGGCACTCAACTATGTCTTCTCTAAGGACCGTGACTTTCAGGACTTCTTGAAGACTCCGCAATCCAACAAGGTTACCTCGACGCTTCGTATCCGCAAGGGCACACTCATTGAAGCACCGGAGCAGCCTGCTAAGAAGCCCAATGCCGCGACGAAGTCAACGGATTCTGTGCTGGTATTGAAGGCATGATTCTCCGATCAATTCTGGGATGGAGCGAGAACGGTGCTGCGCACCGGGTGATTATTGACACTCCATCCCTCGGAAGGTCGTGCTGGGTATCCGTAAGGATTCTTGGAGACAACCGAACAACGTCAACCACTTGCGCCGCGCAGGAATTCTTGAGAATACCCAGGTATCCCCAAGAATTCCTGCCAGATCGAAGGTGACTATGCCACTTCTCAGCGATGAAGCAATGGCACAAACAGCCGAGCATCGGGCGTCATTTCGGCTGACAAACGTCTCGTCTAAACTCAGCCGGAGTGAAACCGAACGCTTCGATGCGTTGGCAAAGCGGCGGGGTCAGCAGCGCGGCGAACTCATCCGGCGGCTCATTCTTGACGAACTATCTCGCGACGGCGGCGAGCCGGCCGCAAGCGCGGAACTGAGCGAAATCGTTGGACTTCGGCTCATGCTGACGAATGTGCTGAAGCCTCTCGCTACCGGCCAGAAGCTCACGCCCGAGGTCTTCGACGGGATCATGACCGAAGTAAAGAAGCGCAAAAGAGCCGTGGCAGTTGAAGCACGGCAGGAAGCAGAGCGTGCGTGATGGCAACAACACACTGGGGCCGCAAAGAAACAATCATCTTCCCGCCGCATTCGCCGATCTACAGCTACGGCGCGGTGTTCCTCGCCTTCGTGTTGACCGGCTGCTTTATGTACCTTCGCTTCAACTTCGGCCAGACTCCGTTACAGCAGTTCTACACGCCGATATATCTTCGTAGCGCCGCCGCTGGCGCCTTCAGCAAGACCGACAAGTATCAGTTGCTCTATGCTGCCGGTGTTAGCACCGGAGTAGAACTTGCGTCAGAGGCGGACGTGCAAGCGGGTACGACTCTGACCTCCCGAGCCAAGCAACTTCCACTTGCACTCTCCGACGCCGCTCAGGCGCGTGGACTCGACGTTCTCTATCGCGGACCCGAGCAAAAGTACGTTGATGCCAGCCTGCACACGTACCTTCAGAATGTCGTTTATGGAGGCGACCAGCTCAGGGACATCTACAAACTTCCGTTCCTTTTTGGCCTCCTCTCGCTCGTCGCGCAGCTTCCGTTTTCCATCACGAAAGACATCAAGCGCCGCAAGGCAATGAAGTACGGCCGTCGGCTCAAGGGGCCGGTCATGCTCACGCCCAGGGAGTTCAACAAGACTGTGAACGGAGACGGCATCGGCTTCAAAACCACCGAGGCAAAACAGATGATGCGGATACCGCTTCAGGCCGAGGCCCAGCACATCGAGCTGATGGGCGACACCGGCGCGGGCAAGACGACGCTCATCATGCAGATTCTCCGACAGATTCAGGGCCGAGGCCACGCGGCCATCGTCTACGATCCGGCTTGCGAGTTCATTCAGCGTTTCTATGACGCCAAGCGCGGGGATATTGTATTGAACCCACTCGACGACCGCTGCCCCTATTGGGGGCCGTCCGAAGAACTGCGGCGCAAGGCTGAGGCGAAGGCGATTTCCGCCTCTCTCTACCAGCCGACCAGCGACAAGAAGGGCGAGTTTTTCACCGAGACACCGCAGAAGATATTCGCCCATCTGCTCACCAAAGGGCCGACGCCGGAGGAGTTGGTTGCGTGGCTCTCAAACCCGGCAGAGATCGACCAGCGTGTACGCGGCACCGAGATGGAAGCCATGATTGCGAAAGGCGCACAGCAGCAGCGCAACGGCGTCCTCGCTTCGCTTGGACTGGTAGCGGACAGCCTTCGGATGCTCCCGACAAGGGAGCAGGCGGGGGACAGAACATGGAGTGCCACGGAATGGTCCGAGAACCGCGCCGGTTGGATCTTCATCACGTCGAGCGCGACCGAGCGAGAGGCGTTGCGCCCGCTACACAGCCTTTGGATAGATCTTTTGGTAATGCGGCTTTTGACCGCGCCGCAACAGAACCAGACTCCGGTCTGGTTTGTGCTCGACGAACTGGCCAGCTTGCAGCGCCTGCCTCAACTCCACACGGCCATTACCGAGAACCGGAAGAGCAGGAATCCGCTTGTGCTTGGCTTCCAAGGTAAGGCCCAACTTGAGGTGATCTATGGCCATCTGGCCGAGGTCATGCTGTCCCAACCTGCTACAAAAATCTTTCTCAAGACGACGGAACCGAAGGCGGCAGAGTGGGTCAGCAACGCAATTGGAAAGGTTGAAATCGAGCGTGTGAAGGAGACGCACTTCGACGGCTCTCGCTCCGGCAGAAACTTCAGTCTCGACAGGCAGATCGAGCCGCTTGTCATGGATTCCGAAATCTCGGGGCTGGAAAACAGGCACGCCTTTCTCAAGCTGGGAAACAACGTGGCCCACTTTCACTTTGACTACATGGATATGCCGCAAAACACTCCCGGCTTCGTGCCGCGCAAGGGCGGTGAGGACGACTTGCCCTTCGACCCAAAGACTCTGGCCCAGAAGAACTCTAGTCGCCAAGAGCCGGAGATTGACCTTGAAGCGGAGCCGCCGAGCGCAGCGACGATTGCTCGTCCCGAACAGGAAGAGAACGACCTGGAGGCAGCGTCCGCCGAACCTGATACGCAGCTTGACGATCCCAATGAAGAGGAGCCTTCCATCGTCCCTGCCACCCCCGCTAGCCCGGAAGATATTGCCGAAAACAAGGGCGATCCAGAGCCGCAGACTTCGTTCCCCTTTCAGGTATAGCGAGGCGATATGCTCACGATTTCAAAGCCCCTCAGTTCCGGCCAGGCCCAGACGTACCATGCAAAAGAATTCATGTCTGCCGAACAGAATTATTGGAAGCAGGGGGATGCGATTCTCGGAGAATGGCAAGGACGGATGGCCGAGAGGTACGGCCTTGCCGGGGCAATCGACTCACAGCATTTTGCGCGGCTGAGTGAAGGCCAGAACCCACATAGCGGTGAACAACTGGTAAAGCACCGGAAGGCGCAGGAGTACACCAATTCAGATGGAGCGGTCGTCAAGCCAGTCGAGCACCGGGCAGGATGGGATGCTACGTTTTCAGCGCCCAAATCGGTTTCTCTGACCGCACTTGTCGGAGGCGATGACCGCGTTCGTGCGGCTCATCGGGGTGCAGTGACTATCGCCCTGACGGAGTTGGAGCGGTATACGCAAGCACGGATAGGCGGCAACAATCCCGCAGAGACCACAGGCAAATTCATTGCCGCGAAGTTCGAGCATGACACCGCTCGCCCGGTCGATGGGTATGCCGCTCCCCAGCTTCATACCCACGCAGTGATCTTCAATATGACCGAGCGGGCAGATGGCTCCACTCGCGCTTTACAAGAGCGCGGCTTCTTCGATACCCAGCAGTTCGCCACTGCCGTCTACCAATCGGAGCTGACATTCCGGCTTCGTAATCTCGGCTACCAGATCGAGGCCGGCAAAAGTGGCGCGCCGGACATAAAGGGATACACGCCTGAGTATCTTGAGGCATCCAGCCCGCGCCGCCAGCAGATCGAGGAAGCCGTTGCGCGGAGCGGCTTCAGCGGGCCGGAGGCCGCGCAGATTGCAGCCCACAACACACGCGACAAGAAGGACATTCTCTCGTCTTCCGAGGTACTCGCAGCTCATAGGAAGATTGCGAATGAGTTTGGCAACCAGGCCGATCGCGTTGTCGCAGAGGCCAGGGAACGGGCCGCAACGCTGGAACATGATCGTGTACCGGATGCGCTCCGGCGAGCGCAGGAAGCTGTTACCTTTGCCAAGGATCGCGGCTTCGAGCGTGAGGCTGTCACCGACGAGCGTGCGATCATGCGCGACGCCTTGCGGCGCGGCATGGGCGACCTCACTTACAGCCAGGTACGCGACAACTTCGACCAGCGGCACAATACTGGCGAGTTCAAAATCGCGCCGGGTCAAAAGCACGAAACGGGACGACAGTTCACCACTCGCGAGACCATCGTGGCGGAACTTGCGACTGTCGGCCACATGCAACGCGGACAGAATACCGTCGAGCCGATCATGCCGAAAGAACAGGCGGCAACTCATGCGGCCACCCGCGAATTCCTCAATCCGGCACAGCGCAGAGCCATTGAGGAAGTGCTGACCAGCCGCGACCGCGTACATGGCCTGCAAGGGCTCGCCGGAACCGGCAAGACCACCACCTTGGAAGCAATTCGGGAGAGCGCAGAGCGCAACGGTTACGCGGTCGAGGGCTTCGCCCCGACCAGTCGCGCCGCCGCTCATCTTCGCGACGCGGGCCTCTCCGCAGGCACTCTCCAAAGCTTTCTTGCACGCAGCGGCCAAGAGCGGTTCAACGGCGATCCCAACAACCGCCACCTCTATATGGTCGATGAATCCAGTCTCGCCAGCACCCGCCAGATGCAGGCTTTCATGGAGAAGATCGGGCCACAGGATCGAGTTCTTCTTATAGGAGACACGCGCCAGCATCAGAGCGTCGATGCTGGCAAGCCCTTCGAGCAAATGCAGCAGGCCGGTATGCAAACTTCGCAGCTTGACCAGATCATGCGCCAGAAAGACCCGGAGTTGCTTCGCGCCGTCGAACATCTGTCTAAGAACGAGACCGCAATCGGCTTGACGCTCTTGCAACAGCAGGGCCGCGTCACCGAGATACCAGACAATGTCCAGCGAATCGAGGCCATCGCCAAAGACTATATCGCCAAGCCTGAGAACACGCTTGTCGTCTCGCCTGACAACGCCAGCCGTCAGGAAATCAACAATGCGATCCGCGCTGAATTGCGGGTATCCGGCGTTGTCTCCAAAGAGAATCACAGCATGAACGTTCTCACGCCGCGATCCGACATGACCAGCGTTGATCGAAGCTGGGCAGCGCGATACCAACCCGACGACGTTCTCCATTACACGCGGGGGAGCAAGGAACACGGCATCGAAAGGGGCAGCTACGCAACCGTGATCTCCGCCAACCACAAAGAGAATCAGATCACCGTCCAGAAACCAGATGGACAGCAAGCCACTTATGACCCAAAGCGATTGCAGGGCATCGCGGCCTACCGCGAGATAAGCCGCGATTTCGCTCAGGGAGACCGCATCCAGTTCACTGCAAACAACCGCGAGCTGGCCGTTTCAAACCGCGACATGGGGACCATCGAACGGATAGACAGCAACCAAATCAGCGTAAAAATGGACGGCGCGAAAGAGCGCACCGTCGCTTTCGACGCCGTGCAAATGCGGCACTTCGATCATGGCTACGCCGTGACCTCGCACAGTTCCCAGGGGCTAACCGCTGACCGGGTATTGGTCAATATGGATACGAAAGTTCACCCGGAACTCATCAACACCCGCTTCGCCTATGTCTCCGTATCCCGCGCATCCGAGGATGTGCGGATTTACACCAACGACGTTGCTGTCCTGAGTGAACGTCTCAGTACCGACGTGACAAAAACCTCAGCCGTAGACATTCAAAAGACCCAGGTCGATCCGACCCACAACCAGCAAACCCAGACAAAGGAGCCACCGATGAACAACAGCAGAGAGCATTCGCAAGAGGAACTGCGCCGCCAGATTCTTGCCGAGACGATTACCCACGCACCCGAAAACATCAGCGCTACTGCCGACATCGAGCATCGGCACAATGCTCCAATCCAAACAGCCCTACCAAAGGAAGCGTCAGAGTACGAGTGGAAGCGCGAGACCGGCGAGGTCCAGAGCTATCAGCACAACCAGGCGGGAAGCTGGCTGCACATCGACCCGCAAGGCCAGTTCTACGACCGCCAGGCGCAGCCCATTACCCGAGAGGCCGCCCTTGAGCAAGCTGGCCAATCCTCGGCTCATTTATTGGGCGACAATGCGCAAGTGCAGTCCGGCAGCAAAGACACCACCGACCTCGGCCTGAGTCTGTAAGCCACATCAATTTTCGGCAGCAGTCTTTGGGAAAACCCTTAAGCGAATTGCCCGCCGACGTTTGGTAGGCAGTGGGGCCACCGAAGCAGAACGGTATGAACGTCTCTATGAAAGTGGGTTTGGACAGATACCGCGACGAGACCTGAGAACGCGCCCATCCGCCCAAGTACAATCATAGTTTCCATCTGAGGTATCCGAGTTGTCAGCGTTAAATAACGAAATCCAGATTGCGTTCTTTCGTTACGAACTATATGCTCATTGGGAGCGATAAGACCGTCACGATTTGGTCGCAGACCGTGAGAGAAGGGGAAGGTGGGATGGATGAGCAGAAGGACTCCGTCCAAAACCGTGGGTAAAGAGCGGTTATCGCGGCATGCGCGTACAGCGCAGAGCAGCGTGAAATCAGACGCAGGCGCCCTCACCCCACTCAATTTTAAGGTTCCTCGTGAGTTTCACAGAGAATTCAAGACTTTCGCGGCCCAACACAGCAAGAAGATGGTCGAAGTATTGCAGGAGGCATTTGCCCTCCTGAAAGGAGCAAATGACGCTTGAGCTTCGAAAACGTCCCCACAGAGGGATGCTAAAAGCTGTGCATGAAGGCGGACAGCCTTTTGAGTCGCCAGAAGCTTCTGTTGTCCGAATCTCCGGCCGTGTTTTTCTTTTGCGGTGCCCCTTATGAGCCATTACGGACAGCTCTGCTAGAGCATGAACGCGGGAGCATAGGTGGAAACATGAATCAAACTCAACAAACAGGGCTAAGCATGGCGAATCCATCGATGCGTGACCAACAGGACACACCCCAGAGACAAACGCAGGTAAAACACGCTCAATCTCTGGGCGCATTCGTCTGGTCAATCGCGGAAATCCTTCGCGGTGACTTCAAGCAATCTGAGTATGGCAAAGTTATTCTTCCGTTTGTCGTGATGCGCCGCCTCGACTCAATTCTCGAAGGCACAAAAGATGCCGTCATCAAAGCCGCAACGGGCTTGCCAAAGGGCGTGGACGACGCCACGAAAGACATGATTTTGTTCGGAGCGGCGGGCAGCAATCTCCGCGTCTACAATCTGAGCGCCTTCACTTTCCGGAGCTTGAAATCGCAGGATGCCGGGCAGCTTCACGCCAACTTGCTCGATTACGTCACTAAGTTCTCTGGCAATATCCGCGACATCTTCTTGGACAAATTCCTGTTCACGGATCAGCTTAAACGCTTGATGGAAGGGGATATCCTCTGGCAGGTCTTCGACCGCTTCGCACAACTCGACCTGCACCCGGATCGTGTCTCAAACATCGAGATGGGCTATCTCTTTGAGGATCTGATTCGTCGCTTCTCGGAAATCTCCAATGAGACCGCCGGAGAACATTTCACGCCCCGCGAGGTCATACGCCTCATCGTCGATCTTCTGCTCGCGAATGATGAAGCCGCGTTGACCGGCACCGGTATTATTCGTACCGTCTATGATCCCGCATGCGGAACAGGTGGCATGCTGGCCATCACTGAGGAGCGGATGAAGGCGTTAAATTCCAAAATGCGTGTTGAATTATACGGACAGGAGCTAAATGGCGAGTCGTTCGGAATCTGCAAATCCGACATGCTCGTGACGGGCCACGATCCTGAGCAGATTGCCTTCGGTAATACGCTTACTACCGACGCGCACAGAGGTAAGACCTTTCACTACATGCTTTCCAATCCCCCTTACGGTGTGGACTGGAAGAAGTACCAGGAGCCGATCAAGGATGAGGCCGCTACCCAGGGACAGGAAGGCCGTTTTGGGGCGGGATTGCCTCGCATTTCCGATGGGCAATTGCTGTTTCTCCAGCACATGATCTCCAAAATGCGAAATGACGAGGCTGGGTCACGCATAGGTATTGTCATGAACGGCTCTCCGTTATTCACCGGCGGAGCCGCATCCGGTGAAAGCGAAATTCGTCGATGGATGCTTGAAATCGATTGGGTAGAAGCGATTGTCGCGCTGCCCACCGACCTGTTTTATAACACTGGTATTCAGACATATGTGTGGCTCCTAACCAACCGTAAGACCAAATCACGGCGCGGCAAAGTGCAGTTGATCGATGCGTCCTCGGAAAGGTTCTGGAAATCCATGAGAAGGAGTCTGGGCTCTAAGCGCCGAGAGATTCCTGAGGATGCGCGCAAAGAGATCGTCCGCATTTATGCCGGGATGCTCAACGGTAACGGCGAATACGGGGAGTTCTCCAAAATCTTCCTTGTATCCGACTTCGGTTACCGCGAAATTCGCGTCGAGCGGCCCTTGCGGCTTTCCTTTCAGGTGACGGCGGAGCGTATCGCTAGGCTGCGTCTGGAAAAACCATTCGTGAAGCTCGATCCTGCCGAGCGGGTCGCATTGATCAGCTGCCTTGAGCTGAAGATCCCCGCCGACATTTACCGAAACCGGGGTGGATTTGAAAAGGCACTCGCCAAAGGCCTCAAATCCTCGGGGATCAAGATCAGTCCTCCGCTTAAAAAAACAATCCTCTCCGCGTTTTCCGAACGTGACGAACATGCCGATATCTGCTGCGACAGCGACGGCAATTTTGAACCAGATGCGAACCTGCGGGACTTCGAGCAGGTGCCGTTGAACGAAGGCTGGCAGAGTTATGTTGCACGTGAAGTAGCGCCATTCGTGCCGGACGCCTGGGTGGATCAGACCTACCGAGATGACCACGATGGCGATGTGGGCCGAGTGGGTTACGAAATCAATTTCAATCGCTATTTCTATCGGTATGTGCCGCCGCGTCTCGCAAAAGAAATTGACGAGGAGCTGAAAGGGCTGGAAGTTGAGATCGCTAATCTCCTTAAGCAGGCATTGGCATGAACAACATAATGCTCTGGAATAAACCGGCACATTGGCAAGTTGCGAAGCTTGGTCAATACTTTGAACAACGCAATGAGAAGGTCAGCGATGAAGACTACGCGCCTCTTTCGGTAACGTATGGCGGCATAGTTCCTCAAATGGAACACGTTGCCAAATCAAACGACCGGGATAACCGAAAACGGGTCGCTGCGGGCGACCTCGTAATCAACACACGATCAGACCGCCGAGGGGCGAGCGGGTTATCTGATTATGACGGTTCCGTCTCCCTCATCAGCCTTGTGCTTAAACCGCGTTTCGGTAATCGAAGATTTTTTCACTACTTGCTCAAAAGCGTTGCTTTTCAGGAGGAGTTCTATCGCTATGGCCACGGTATAGTTGCCGATCTATGGACCACGGGATACTCAGAACTAAAGAACATCCTTGTTGGTTTGCCGGATGATGACACTCAAAACCGCATCGCCGCATTTCTGGATCACCGGTGCGAACGAATCGACCATCTGATTGAAAGAAAGCGACAACTGCTTTCCGAGCTAAAGCAAAGAGAGCACATCGCAATCGACGGTAGCTTGATAGATGCCCCTGGAAAAGGAAAGCCCTTTAAGGAGACAGGACTGCCTTGGATTCCGAAAATGCCTGCGAACTGGAAGATGATCCGGGCAAAGTATCTATTCAGAAATGTCAGCCGTGCGCCACTGGACGATGACAAAATTGTCACCGCCTTCAGGGACGGACAAGTTACTCTGCGGGAAAACAGACGCACAGAGGGCTATACCTTCGCGGTCAAAGAAGTAGGCTACCAACACATCAAGAGAGGTGACTTGGTAATCCACACGATGGATGCTTTTGCAGGTGCCATTGGAGTTTCGGACTCCGAGGGGAAATCAACCGGCGAGTATGCGGTCTGTGAAGCGATTACGGATAATGTGAACAATTATTACTATGCACAGGTGCTTCGTTGCATGGCAGAACGGAATTTCATCTACGTTCTCTGTCCTTCTGTAAGGGAGCGTGCGCCGCGATTCCGCTTTTCAAAATTTGCTCCGGTATATATGCCTGTCCCGCCGAGACAGGAGCAGGATAAAATCGCAGAGTTGCTGCAGCGCTCCCGAGAACTGAGGAACAAGACCGCCTTGTCCCTGAATCTGTTGAAGAGCTATCGCGCCTCTTTAATTACCGAAACTGTGACCGGCCAGTTAGATATCCGACAATCGATGGATCAAGGGGCGAACGATATACGCCTCGACCAAATCGACAAGGTAGTGTTGTCATGACAGCGCGCCATTCCGCAACTACCATTCACCGCGAAACGGTCCTGGAGCAGCATGTCGTCGAGCATCTGGTTGCGCAGCACGGTTATGAAGAGGGCACACCCGAGAATTACGACCGTCCTCATGCTCTTGATCGCACCCTTGTTTTGCGATTTGTGAAGGAGACACAGGCCGACGAATGGGCCAAGTTAGAGGCCCAATACACCACAGCAGCAGAGGCCGAGTTCTTCAAGCAACTGGAGAAGGCCCTGAAGACGCGCTCGGCGCTGGATGTCCTGCGGCAAGGGATCAAGCTCATACCCGGTATCAAGTTCTCGCTATGCTTCTTCAAGCCTGCCTCCGGTCTGAATGCCGATCTGGTACGTCTTTATCGGGCGAACATCCTGTCTGTGATTCGGCAGGTACGGTACAGCCTGAAGAACGAAAACGCTATTGACGTGGTCCTTTTCGTCAACGGCTTGCCCGTGGTCACGCTGGAAATGAAGAACCTCCTTACCGGCTCCACATTCAAGCACGCAGAAAGGCAGTATCGAAGCGACCGCTCGCCAGCCGGTGAACCGCTTTTGAGCTTCAAGCGCGGCGCGCTTGTCCACTTCGCTTTGGATGAAGACAACGTGTCCATGACGACACGGCTTCAGAACGGTAAGACGCGCTTTTTGCCATTCAATCGGGGCCGGGACGGCGGGGCCGGAAATTCCGACATCGAAGGGGAGTTCCGCGTCGCCTATCTTTACGCGGACCAGCCCGAAGGTAAGGCAGTCTTCTCTCGGGAGGTTTTACTGGATATCATCGGGCGATTCGTTCATCTCGACCGGCAGGAAACCCCGAGGCCAGACGGCACCGCCGAAGTGCGCGAGGCCCTTATCTTTCCCCGGTTCCAGCAGCTCGACGCAGTGCGCAAAATGATGACGCACGCCCGCAATTTCGGACCGGGGCGCAATTATTTGATCCAGCACTCCGCCGGTTCTGGAAAATCGAACACAATAGGATGGACTGCGCATCAGGCGATCAATCTGCATGACGATGCGGACAAGCCAGTCTTCGACTCCGCGATCATTGTCACGGATCGTATCGTCCTCGATAGACAGTTACAAAACACAGTCTCGCAATTCGAACAGACCAAGGGAGTGGTGAAGAAAATCGATGGCACATCCCGTCAGCTCAAAGAGGCATTGAGAGGCGGCGCACGTATTGTCATCACGACCATTCAGAAGTTTTCCACCGACCACCTCAAAGAGCTGTCTGGTCTCGGATCACGTAAGTTTGCTGTCATTGTGGACGAAGCGCACGGCAGCCAGTCCGGCAAGAGCGCTCAGGCAATGAGCGATGCCCTGACGCGCGATGAGGACGAAGCCGCTGGGGATATTGAGGGGCTAATTGCCGACTACCAGAAGGCGAGGGGGCCACAGTCCAACATCAGCTTTTTCGCCTTCACCGCTACGCCCCGGAACGTTACTTTGGAACGGTTCGGAATCAAAGGCCCAGGCGGCCTGCCTCACCCCTTCCACCTCTACTCCATGCGTCAGGCCATCGAGGAAGGCTTCATTCTTGATGTGCTCCAGAATTACATGACCTACAAGGCCTATTATCAGCTCGAAAAGGCCATCGAGGATGATCCCGAGTTGAACGGGCGACGCGGTCAGCGGCGTGTGGCTCGCTTTGCTTCGCTTCATCCCACCGCTATTGGCCAAAAGGTGGAGGTGATTGTCGAGCATTTCCGCCGCCATGTCATGGCCGAGTTGGAGGGGCAGGCTAAAGCGATGATTGTGGCTGGCAGCCGAGAACACGCGCTTCGATACTACTTTGGTGTTCGAGATTACATCGCGGCTCGCGGATACCGGGACGTGAAGGCTTTGGTGGCGTTTTCCGGGGAACTGGAGCTGGACGGCGAAACCTACACAGAAGCCGACGTGAACGGGTTCTCTGAGACGGAATTGCCCCGCAAATTCGACACTGGCAGTTATCAGATTCTGATCGTGGCCGAGAAATACCAGACCGGCTTCGATCAACCCAAGCTATGCGCCATGTACGTTGACCGGAAGCTTGCAGGCCTTCAGGCGGTACAGACGCTTTCCCGTCTTAACCGAACCTATCCCAGCAAAGAACGCACTTTCGTCCTCGATTTCCAGAACACCATTGAGGACATGCAGAACGCCTTCAGGCCCTACTTTGAAGTGACGGAACTAGAGGCCAACTCCGATCCCAACCAGATTTACGAACTGGAGGCACGGCTAAGAACCTTTGGCATTCTCGATCAGGGCGAGGTTGATCGCTTCGCGGAGACGTTTTATAGAGGCCCTCTCGACACACATGATCGGGCGCGCCTTGAGGGCCTGGTGCGACAAGCGGTTGGCCGCTTTGAGCAGGAGGACGATGAGGGGAGGCAAGAGGAATTCAGGCAGCTCCTCAAAAGCTACCTGCGATTCTATGCGTTTGTTGCCCAGGTGATCCGCCTAAGCGACACCGGGCTGGAGAAGCTATACTCATATGCTGCGTGGCTTTCACGCCTCCTACCCAGCCGGGAAATGCCAGCGGATATCGACATTACAGAGGAAATGCTCAGACTCCAGGCGTTCCGCGTCGAACAGAAGGAGCAGGGCTCCGCTTCTCTGAGCGCTGGAGACCATGCAGCGCTTAAACCCATCAGCGAGTTTGGCGCAAAACCCTACACCGAGGACGAAGAGCGCTCGCTCTCAGAGATCATAAAAGCGTTCAACGAACGCCACGGAACCCAGTTCGTCAGACAAGATTTTGTCCGTTTTGAGCAGGTTAATCGAAAAATCGTCGATCATGACATGGCTGAGATGCTACGCAATAATCCCCCGGACGTTGTGTACGCGGCATTCTCGCAGGCCTTCTTTAAGGGTGCGATCGATTTGTTCCAACGCGACAACGAAATGAAGAATATAGTTCTGACCGACGGCCATGTACGTGAGCAAGCGATCCGGCACTTCTTCAACCGCGCACTCCGCGAAGTGCATGAACAGCGCCCGCCAGCGTAGGGTGTCACTTCTCTGTCTCGATACCTTCAATCACCCCAACTACAACTCGATCAATATAGGGTCGCCAACCTCACTACCCGAAAAATGAGGACATTCCTTGATCGCAAGATTACGCAGCGTCAGACTTTCCCGCACAGTTTCCTCGTTGCCGTCATAGGCAAGGTATGTGTGGGTGCGCGAGCGTCGTGTCCAGTTCGTGACCAGATCGACTGCAAGCCCAACAGCAGTGGACGCGAGAACTCCATTGGGCCAGACGACCTGCGGACGATGGCCAGCGTCACCGTAACGCGCCGCCTCTGCGGCAAGCTTTTCATCCGTCAGGAATCCCATGCATCTCATGCACAGTCCGCCAGGTGATGACTGAATGATCTGGCCTCCAATCACCGGCTTTTCCTTTCCGTGTACGTCCATTCCAATGTCGATATAGTGCATCAGGTAACGCCGACACGCGATTTCGAGTTCCTCGCGGGCTTTATAGCTGTCTACGCAACCGAGGACTATCTGACACTCGCGCAGCGGTTCTGGCTTGTCCTGCCACTTGCAGGCAAACCCCTGGATACTGGCATTGGGTTGCAGACCGTAGATCATTTTCTTAGCGAGATGCAACTTAGGCGTTTCAGCCAGTGCATCAGTCAGTTCAGCGCCGACGAGCCTATTGAGGTTAGACTCCTCCACCACGTCATAGTCGTAGAGTACGTAACGCTGGAAACCAAGATGGGCGAACTGTTGGACGATGTGCGATCCGCCGCCGCCCAGGCCGGGCACCCCGACCGTGCACCGAGAAATCAGCTCTTCGGAGTTGGCTCCCAAGAATGATTGCCGTGAATAACGATCCTTGCTCATTCTGTCCTCCGCCGCTCAAACACACCAATGGGTGCGCCAATGACGCTGATGCACTCCACATCGGCCGGGTCAGCGCTTCCCTGTGTCCATACCCACCCACTGCCATGATCCAAGCTCAGGATGATGATTCCGTGACCAGCATCCCGCCCGACAGATTGAAATCCAGGAATGAGCCTTGGAATCTCATGCCGGTCAGTAGCGCTCATTCCGGTCTCTCCCCGATGCCCGTGCAGGTGGATATGAAAGATGCCTTCTCGCGAAGGCCGACCGTGATAGACCGCCTGCATTGCCCATGTCAGCGCATCGCTGCCGATCCTGGCACCGACCGTATGGTCTTCCAAATACTGGTCATCAGGGATGGAATGGTAGCGCGTGAGCAGAACCAAACGCCCGCCGTCGGCCAGAGAACCGAGTTGGCCAAACACGAACCCAACTCGCTCCGCCGCGAAAGGATGCCGCCTTGTTAAATCCTTCAACATGGCAGCGTGAAGTTCGCCGGTCATCTTGATATGTGCTTTCATTTTTCCTTCGCAAATCCGTTGAGATGGGCGATGAGCAATTGGGTCAGTGTTGGATTCAGAAGTTCCACCTTCCAGGAGAATGCAAACCAATTGCGCTCTCCAATTCGCGCATTGCTGCAATTCCAGTTACGCGTATACGTGGAAACGACCTGCACGGAAAGATATAGCCGCGAAGGATACCCGTCCTTCGCGACCGGACACAACAAAGCGTCACATACCAAGGGCTGACATCCAGCCGGTAAGCGGAGCCCCTCCATCAAGAGAAAGGACACTCCGCCTTCCGGCAACAAGCTCAACTTCTCGCAATAACGCTTGAGGTCATCGGTTTGTTCGGTTGGATAGGCCACAGCTAGGATGACCCTCCCGATTGCGCTTGGGAGTGAAAGATCTCGCAGCCGCAGATTTTTACCGGAAGATTGGGCGGCAAGGGCAGGGGCGGCCCGTCCTTCTCTTCCATGAGCGTATAGCCCTCTGGCGTCTGCCCCACCTTTGAGAGGATTTCCGCCACGGTGCGCTCGCCCCTCTCGATGGGGTACGGCTTATCGTTGATGAAGATGGTCACAGTTTCCTTGTGGGCCGTGATAAACCCCTTCAGGCCATGCTGGCGCAGATCAACCTTCTCGTGCGGCTCAACCACGCTGTTCTCGTGGTGGCGGAACTCGGCAATCAGCTCAAAACCGCAAGGCCGTTTGCCAACCTTACGCAGCAGCTCTTCCCCGGTTGGGCAACGCGTATGGACCTTTACAGTCTCGTCATCGATGCGGACCCGGTAGACCCCCGCGTGCGGAACTGCTTCACCCCGCTCTGCAAACTCGCGAAGGTCAACTTCAAGTTCCTGGATATCCGTCTCTATTTGATTGCTGTCTGAAGCCATTTTGAAACCTCCTGCGGTTCGCTTGCGACCGTACTTGCACAGTAACATGAGCGTGCTAAGTATTGCAAGCAGCTTCTTTGCGTGCTTGCCTTTCTTAGCATCCAGGGCTAGAATCTTCAGCAGAATTAGGCATTTGAGGGGTGCAACTATGTCGAAGGACACGGAGGAAGGCAGCGTCACCAAAGTCACACTTGGTCAGTATCTCGCCTCGATTCGTACCGACCGGCGCATGACGCTTCGCCAGGTCGAAGAGGCAACCGACAAGGAAGTTTCAAACGCGTATCTCAGCCAGATCGAAAACCACAAGATTCAGCAGCCGTCGCCGAATGTGCTGCACGCGCTTTCCGAGGTCTACGGCATCGACTACGGCCACCTGATGGAGATGGCCGGACATATCACGCCTTCCAGAAATCGCACCGACAGCGAACGCCACGGAAGAGTGGCGACCTTCGCAGACCACAACCTTACGGCTACGGAAGAGGCGGAATTGATCGACTATCTCAAACATATTCGTACAAGGAAGCGACCTAGTGGCCAAACCGGATGACAGCAGCTTGAATCCCGATCAACTCCGGGCGGTCGAGAAGCGCGCACGTCAGCTTCTCGACCGCGCGTCCGTATGGGAGCGATTCCCGACGCCCATCGAGGATATCCTCGATGCCGCGAGGTTGCAGGTTGCTCCGGTAAGCATTTTTGATCCTGCCCGCATTCTTGCCTTTGTAAAGAACAAGACCGCCAATGCGGCCAATCGCATCAAGTTGGCGATCTCGAAAATGTTCGGCCTGTATGACGCAGAAGAAAGCGTCATTCACATCGACCACACAGTCAAGGAAAGCAAACAGAACTTCCTAAAGCTCCATGAGACGGGGCACCATGAAATCCCCACACATAAGAAGGCGTTCCGCTTTTTCCAGGATTGCGAAAAGACGCTCTCACCCGAAACGGCGGATCTCTTCGAGCGCGAAGCAAACAACTTCGCCCGCTTTGCGTTATTTCAGGGCGATGGCTACGCCAAGCTTGCTGCTGATTGCGCTTTTGAAATCAAAACCCCGATCAAGTTGGCGAAAAAGTTCGGCGCATCGGTCTATGCGTCCGCGCGCGAATTCGCCCGCACCAATCCAAAAGCCTGTCTCGTCTACATTCTGGAGCCAATTAAATACGTCGCGGGTGTCGGTGCCCGCGCCGAGGTCCGGCGTATAGAGGCATCACCAGCATTCAGAGCACAATTTGGCTGCCCCGCTGAAACTGTCATAACCGTTGATCACGCACTTGGCCAGGTATTGCCGATAGGCCGCAGAATGACCAGCGCCCGGTCGCTGCCAATCTATGACCTGAATGGAACGGAACATGAGTGTCTGGCAGAAGCCTTCGACACCACATTCAACGTGCTGATTCTTGTGTACCCAGTCCGGGCTCTCACGGCCTCGACAATCATCATGCCGCCTGGTTTCAAGACTATTGTGGCATCCGATAGCGTTTCGGGCAGCTAAACGCCTCCGCAGTTGCATCCTTACATCAATACAAAGAAACCTCAGCTAACCATTTCCGATGCCTCGCGGTGGTATAACGATAACCGTCATTCTGGTGGTCATTGCATGAGCCAACAGGTATTCGCATTCGGTTCCAACATGTGTTCAGGAAGGTTCCGCGCCTACGGCGTGTCCCTTCAAGGTGCAGGGCGTGCCGCCGTGCTTCCCGACCATCATCTCCTCTTCCACAAGAAGAGCACTGACGACAGGTCCGGAAAAGCTAATGTCGCTGCGCATGCAGGCTCCGACGTATGGGGGGTCCTGCATACCATCCCGGATGTCGACTTGGATATACTCGATAAAGGGGAGGGCGGATATCGCCGGGTACGGTTATCACTACGCCTTTACAACAACACGGCCATTGACGCTTGGGTCTATGTTGCCAAGAAACCAAACGATGACCCGACGCTGCGCCCCTACAACTGGTATAAGCGGTTCTTGGTTGAGGGTGCCCGCGAACATGCCCTCCCGCCCGATTACATTGAGGAACTGGAGCGTATTGAAGCTACACAGGACCCAGACCAGCAACGCGACCGTGAGAATCGGGCGCTAGTCAGCCAAGCCGCGTCGTAGATTAAGGCTGTCTTACTGAAAAGCGGTTTTCTCAGCGAGGTGCCAGGCAGATTCGGTACGCGCTGTTCTGGCTTTCCGACTCGCCTATCGTCGTGTGGTCACTCAGATAGGAAACCAAATCTTCTTGGCGAGGCTGTCCAAATGCCAGCCGGTATATCGCGAGCATCTGCTTCAGTCGCCGCAATTCCGCCACTTCACGACTTAACGGAAGAATCGGGACCCGGCGCTCCACACTCCACCCGCCATCGGTCTCAAAGAGCCAGTAGGGGATGAGATCGTTCATTCCCGGCTTTCGATCCTCAGCCGCGCGCGCAAATAGCTTGTCCCAGAGATCAGTCCAGCCGCCCGCTTGGAGTGCCGACAATCCGTAGGCCTTGGCAAGATTGCGCCTCACGGCATGGCCCTTGTACCGATGAACGCGGCCCTCACGTTGCTCAAGATCAACCGGATTGGAGGGGAGGTTCCAGTGGTAAACGACATGGCAATAGGGATGGAAGTCCAATCCTTCCTGCCCAACAGATGTTGTAGCCAAGACGAACGGCCTGAATGGCGAATTGAACGCCTGTCGCACGCTTCCCGAGCGAATGAGCGTTTGTCCATCATCATCGCGGACATCGCCAAACCGGGCCGCGAACCGGCACCGAATCGAAAACTCGTTCTCCCGGATATGCCCGTGCGGCGTTGCCTTCAGGTCATCCACGCGTAGCGGCGAGGCGCGCAGTGACAGTGCCTCGACCATTGCATCCGCGACGCCGACGACGATTTCCACTCCAGTTCTCTGGGTGAGCCCGGTAATTTCTTTCAGAACGTGCGCATACTCATCAAGAACAGCCTGGAGGTTTCCGTCGATGCAGTAACTCAGCACGCGCCGCCAGTAGGGCACGCGCTCATCATCCGCTCGCAACAGCGCTGTCACCTCCGGCTGATTGAATAGCGAGCGCAGGCCGTCGCCGATGCGTGAAGCTGCCGAGAGTGCAGACGGGTTTACGTCGGGAAGGCCCTTGGAAATTCGCCGTATCGCTCTCAGAGCACATATGGCTGGCGAACCGAGCGCGAAATCGGTCAGGACCTCTGACAAGTCGTCAGGCATTCTGCCAAGCCTTATCTGGCCCTCAAAAACCTGGATAAAGAGATCAATGTGCTGCCTAAAGCCGCCTGCTGTGTCGCCATCATCCCCCGCCTGAATGCTTGCCCAGCCTTCTCCTTGGCTGTTTAGCCACGACAACACTTCTTTTGCGTACTGCCTATCCAATAGCGCGAGAGATGCCCAATACCAGCGCTGATCCGCAACACCGTCCTTTGGAGCATCCAGAGGCGTGACAGCCGAGAGCCTCTCCTCGATCCGGTCACGCACTTGCCCCCGTATTTCCGAAACGTCAGGTGCCTGTGTCGCCCCGGAAGCAACAGCAAAAACGAGCGGGTCTATCAGATTGGCCAGCGTCGGACAGGGATACATCAAAGCGAGAGCAGGCATTCCGGCAGGCCGGTGATCCTCAGCGTCCATACGGAATTGCAGCAATTGACGGCGTTTTTTGTGCAGTTCGCGATACCTCGGAAGCCCCGCCTGCTCTTGCAGCATGTGGCGCTCGCATTCGTAGGAGCAAATGGCCGCGATGGCATCAGGAACCACCTGCCAGCTTGAAAAGATTAGGGATTTAGTTGCGGGTATGTCCTGTGCATACACGCCGCCAGGCTTGAGATAGGGCAGGGACGGCGGCAACCACAGCAATTGCCATTGGCCCGCGTCCACAGTTTTCGACATCAGTTGCCTGAGCCGCGCGTTTGCCGGATCGATTGCGCGATAACGCTGTATATTGACGTTGCGCAGAAGCTCACCATCGGCCTTCCGAAAGGCCGCCAGCAACTCCTCTGAAGGCTCCTTGCAGTGTTCACGCAGGCGACGCTTCAGCTCATAGCCGTCTCCCATCAGATTGACGAGGTAGGGGCTCGATTTCCAATATTCAATCGTATCTCCGGATTCCACGGCTTGCGCGACACGATCAACGAACCGGGCCGTCCTCAGGTCGGCCGGCCCGAGCATTGCGGCTTCGGGCGGCTCAATCAGCATTGCGTTATGCGACTCCGTCATGTCTATGCGTTCGGTGCGCGCGATGACCGACCGCAAATGCGTCTCAAGGATGTCGCGCACTTCGATAGCCTGTGCGGAACTCTGATCATCCATGCCATAGAGCGCCTGACGAAAGCGGCGGAATTCCTCCTTGATTTCGCCGATCCGGCTCTCATCACCATCGAACAGGAAGCGCAGTGTATCCAGGAAATCCGTATAGTGATCATCGTCTTTCTCATGGTCGAGCGACAGCATCCGGTACGGTGTGGCCGAAAGCAGCAGCACACGGACCTCGTGATGCCTGAAAAGCTGTTGCGCCAGTTCCGCCGCCTCGTTCGTGCCGTTGAGCAAATCCTTGAAGCGCTGAAACTCGTCAAGAATGACGAGATCAGGCCTGAGGGCCTCAATGCATACATCGGCGAGTCGCCGCCGCAGCTCACCGATTACCTCGTACCTCCGGCGCACGAGATCTCCACGCACTTTCTTCACTCGTCTGAAGTCGTGACACACGGCCAGCAACTTGCCCAGAAAGGCGCGGTCGGCTCCAATACTCTTGCGAAATGCCATGGCCAACGGCTCGTCGTATTTGAGTTCATATTCCCTGGCCCAACGTATCCACCGCTCGCGAGAAACAACTGTTGCCTGAAGGAGGTTGAGGAGCGGTGTGGAGCGGACGCCAAAATGCCCTTGGAGCATTCGGTAAATGAGCGCCCTCTCTTCCACCTTGCCCCCACGCGACCGGAGATCAAACGTCGTTCCAGGCGTGAAGCTAATAAAGTTGATCCCGTTTGCCTTCAGGCTCTGCAATTGCAAGGGCAATAGCGTGAGCCGCGTTGCGAACGACGATGTCTTTTGATCTGTGACATTGAGCCGATTCAGATTCTGCTGTGCGATGGTTGCATTGGAGCAGATGTAAAGGACATCTATCCTCTTCTTACCCTTCGCCTGGAGCTGCTCCACTACTTTGGCGACGATGCCACGGGCAACGAGAGTCTTACCAAGGCCCACCTCATCAGCGACGAGAAACCGGCGTGCCGGGTTTGAATCGCCGTACATGCGATTGAAGACGTATTCCACCGTGCGGCGCTGGAAATCCTTCAGGCCTTTGAGTGACTCCTCTACATCGAGCGGCTTGGCGCTCATCGTGCGCCCTCCTGCAAGATAGAGTCGAACACCCGCCAAAGCTCCATGAATTCCGGAGGAATGATGTCGTGCCCTTCGGAAGTTTCGTTGAGTTGCTTAACCAGATTCCGCACGGAATCAAGACGACCTGGATTACGGCTGTAGGCCCGCGTCAATTCTTCGAGCAATGGTAGCCCGTCAAGACTGTCCCCGGCGTTCCATTTGCCTCCAATGGCTGAGATTAGGTCGCCAACGGAGGGTAGATTATCCATGTCCTGCAGCAGGAGCAGCAAGTAACGCAGGAAACCTTCCCGATTTGCGACGATAGTGCGCAAGACAGCCGCATCCCGCCCTTCGGGCATGTTGTCAACGGGTAGGTTCAGCACGAAACAGACCGCATGGCTGCATAGGATCGTCGTCAACTCGAATGCGACGAAGCCGGTAATCGAAGCGATCGCGCACCTCGGAATCAACACTTCGGCCATTGTTGCGAGAGGAACCCCATCGACGGCACGTTCCTTCGGTAGGGAGATAGGCCAAATGCGGATTGACTCAATTTGTTTGAGCTTGATGTTGCGTTTCGCGAATATGCTTAAGTCCCAGGCATCCGCGCTCGCAGGGCTACAAGACAACCGGATTCCGGCCAGCATCAAGTCGGCGCGCGCCGCGTCGATAATCTTCTCCGCCTGTTCCTCAGCGGAAAGCGGGGGCGGCTCTTCAGGCGGCTCGAACTCAATGAGATACTCCTGCATGCCGTGATCGCCCAGAAACGAATCAATTCCCCCGATGCGGCTACGTTTCCCTGTAAGTTCGGCCAGGATCTCGACATTGCTACCAGCGACCAATGAGGCGTTCGTCGCGTTCGCGGACCCAAGGTAAAGCGTGGTGTCCCAGCCGTTCTCAGCGATGTAAGCTTTTGCGTGCAGGCCGCGTGTAAGCCGGTCAGAGGCAAGGGCGTCGTCTCCGTCGTCAGTCTCAGCACCCTCGTGCAGCACCATGAGTGCGCCGAATCTGGCCAGCGAAGCCTTTGAGGCCCTCGCAAGCTCATCGGGCCGTGAAACGAGAACGACAGCTTCTTGTGTGCTAGCGGCGAGGGCGTGCAGTGCGGATGCGGTGACAAACGGAGAAATGACGGCCAACCTCTTCGACGCCTTCGGGGACCACGACTGCCGTTTGAGGCCAAGCGTATGAAACGCCAAGTCCTCAAACGCTCCTGGCAATTCAGTCCATGTCGTCTGCCGTAGTTCATCTGCCAGCGCTTTGCAATTCTGGCGGATGCGAGCGACCGGCTGAATCGGAGCAAGGTCCGGAAGAGCTGCCACCAGATCGGCCAGTGGCCGGTTTGGAGCGACTGTACGCTTGCCCGGCTTGCCGTCCAGGCTCAGACTCAAGTCCCACGACCTGTCACTTGTCAGGTTTCGCGACAATACCAGCAGGCGCAAAACCACATCGTCAGGTGTGGCGGCGGGACGCTCGAATCGAAGCACCCAAATCTTCGGGTGAAACACACCGCCCTGCGGCGCGGTGACTTCCACGACACAGGACTCCAGGAGTCCGTAGAGCACATGATCCTTGGCCGGAGCACTGATTCGCCCTAGCTGGCAGAAAATGGAGAGCCTGTCAGTCGTTCGCCGGAGTGCCTCAAGGAGGGCCACTCCATCCTGCAGCATTGCATTGCGGTCATCGCTTGACCGCAGAGCCAGGTTCAACGGCACGGACAACAAGGTTGTCAGATCGAGAGAATAGGTCGTCGCCAGTCCCCCACTGAAAATATATCCGGGCGGGGGACGCAGCGAATCGACCAAAAGGCTACGGCTATTGGGATCGAGCATTCATTCTCCGTCCAGTCCCTCCCGCAAATCCCGAATGAATCTCTTCACCGTAAACCAGCGGTAATCCATCCGAGACAGTCCTGCGCTTCCGCTCCACTGATCGAGAGCACGAGGATTCGAGAATCGCGACCGCCCGCCCTTCAGCCGCATTTCTCTGCTCTGAATCAAATTCTGGGCAGTCTTCTCATTCATGATTGAATTACCACTTGCTCGAACCAACTCTATCCATCGCTTGCAGAAATCCAATGTGTGCGGCGACACGGCCTGTTGATGGTTGAATGCCAGCGGCATGACCCAATCGAGTCCCCACTTATTGAGGCCCACGCGATCTAGTGATAGAAGCCATTGCCTGGCATCTTCGAGGCGAGCCTTGATGAGTTCCGCACTGGCTTTTTTCCTTGCGAGCATCAGGTTGTAGAGAATCGCCGCGCCATACATCGTCTGGGAGAACAAGTCGGAATGGTGAAGCAAATCGCGCTGTTCCTGCGTGAAGCGGCTCAAAGACGGGTGTTGCCACGGATAATCCACGTCTGCCAAGGGTAGCGGGATGATCCGCGCGAACAGAGAATTCGGCTGCGTGGTAATAATCTGGTCCTCAATAAACTGTGCCTCATCGCGGGTCAGACGAAGTGTAGCGGTTTGCGGGAAACCTTTCGGCGGAGAAGGTATTCCAGGGTGCCAGGTGATAGACGATACGCCACCAATGGCATCGAGACCTTCCCCTCGACGCCGGGCCATATCCAGAGCCCGGTGTCGATTACTTCGCTGCTGATAGATGTCGTCAATCGCAGCCTGATACTGTTCCTGAGAGCCATTGAACCTGCGAATATTCCATATACCCAGCCCAGCCCAATAGACCGAACTTGGCAACCTTCGCAAGTCCCCGCCCGCCCGCTTGCCAAATACGCCCGCCTTGTCATCGGATTCCGAGAGGGCCTTGACCAGTTCCACTTCCCGCTTGCGTGCGCGGGCGGCCAGTCCAGCGGAGGGACATCCCTCCGCCTCAAGGTCTTGATAAATCCAGGGAACAAAGAGCATGTACCGCAGGCGAGTCTGAATCGTGCTCGTGCCGGGAAAGAATTCGTCAGCCAGGAGATCACGGATTACCCCAACGCCCAGTTCATCTCGTGTGTCACGCTCGCGAAACAGCGCCAGGATGCGATTCATTCGATCCCGGTCCGCGGCGTCGTGATCCAGCCACGTCAGAGTGGCGCTCATCCAATCCCTATCCTCTCGACTTCATCCAGACTCACATCATCGTCGCGTCGGTCATAGAGGCCCGTCGTGCGTGAGGATTCGTGCGCGGCAATCTGCTGTGCAATTTCCAGCTTACCGCCATTTTTCAGGTAAGTGGTGATTCCCGTAGCCCGGAACGTGTGATTCCCTATTTTAGTCTTGATGCCCGCATCTCTGGCCCGCCTGCGAACCATGCACGGATGCCACGCAAGCCATATCGAAACCAGTGTGACCCCGCCGCTGGCGCTTCCCGTGCCACCGATCTTCAAATGCCCTTGAATGACCTGTGTCCACGCCGCCGTGTACGTCCCGATTTTCCCTTCAACCCGCGCCCGATCTGAGGCAGTGCCCCCGCCGTCAAGAGCGCCCCCCAAACCCAGGAACCAAAGAGCCGCGTGCTCGGCCCCATGCCTTCCCGCCAACGGCAATCGTTGACCGCCCACGCCGGGGCTTTTCGGCCTGACCCGCGAGGTTCTGGTGGACTTTTGGAGCTGACGCGAGACCTCCTTTTTGGTCACAATCAACTCGGCCATCATGGAGGCGTCAAGAACGTTCTCGCCCTGCGGCGGCGGCGCAAACTCTTCCGCTGCGCTTTGCGGATTCCTCTCCCCAGGCAAGCTGTGGTCCCTCTCCGCCAAAGAATTTGCTTGGCACTTGGGAGTTCACTGCGCCCCATGTCCGTTCCGGCAGTATGTCCCGATTCACTCGCGACCAAATTCAAAAGGAGAAACATCATGTCCAGCTACAAAAACAACGTCCACCTCGAAGGCAACCTCGGCAAAGACGCCGAAAAGAAGTCCACCCCCAACGGCGATGTAGTCAACTTCAGCATTGCCGTCAACGAGCAGTGGGAAGACAAGGACGGTGCCGAGCACAAGAACACCGATTGGTTCCAAATTCAGGTTTGGGGGCCGTTAGCGAAGTTCGCCGCCACCCTGAAGGCTGGGACGCCGGTCATCGTTGAAGGCAAGATCAAGCCCGAGATGTACACGGCTGACAGCGTGGAGCACAAGACGTTCTCGATCAAGGCTGACTACATTCGTAAGATCGACTACTCGGCACCGAACGAAGCCAGCGAGAGCAAGGCGGCCAAGCCCGCCAAGAAGGCAAAGTAGCATTCGCGGAACCTGGAGGCGGCTCTTCGGAGCCGCCTTTTACGCATGTCCTCAGAGGTGCCCCATGAAGTCTGGCCTTGAGAGTTGGGGAACCTTGCTCCAATCCCATTGGGTACTTCTCCTATAATTGACGCGACCCGAGGATTTGATAGGAAGAGATGGGAAAGACGGTCAGGCCCAGTGAATACATGTGTGTGCGGCAATTCAATCGACGGTAATGGCACAACTTGCCAAAGATGTGCTGCGCTCAATGAACTTGGGTTAAAAGCGGCCGCGACGGATGCAGAGGTAAAGACTGCTTACCGTTTGAATGTGAAGGCATGGCACCCAGACCGTTTTCCCGGTGACGACAAGTCAAAACATGCAGCCCAGGAAAAACTGAAGACCATCAATTCCGCTTACGATTTTCTGACCTCGCCATCATCGAAGAAGGGTCAGACATACCGGCCAAAAGCGGCCACCCCACCCGCGCAGCCTCAGGAACCGACGAGGCAGAAACAAGCCTCAGCAAAGCAGCCTCCGCCAGCCGGAGGACGGAACCAGGAGCCTCCTCCGCAACCGAACACTGGTGGTCAGGTCCCGCCTAGACCTCCTAATTCGCCGCCGCCACCACCGCCCTCCGGGGCATGGGCAGCGCAATCGCAGAACTGGCTGCATCAACGCCGTGCTGCGCCGTTTACACAGAGGCTTGCAGGCTGGACTTCTTCGCCATGGCTAAAGACCTTTCTACGCTTCACGGTCTTTGTTTGCGCAGTGGGTCTAGGGAAGCTTTTCTGGCAATCATTCGAGACAAAGCCAACAGCGAAGTCTCCTGCACAAGCCGAATGGGAACAACAAGTAACTAAGGCTCAGCAAGAGCAAAGATCCAGGGCCGAGAGAGCGTTGCGGGGTCAAATGCCTGGCTCCGGCTCGGATTCCAATCCGCGAAGTGGTAGCGTCTACGATTTGGGCAGAAACAGCTACAACCACAAGGACTACGTCAGCGCGAGGTTACAGTTTGCCCAAGCCTGCGATGCCGCAGAGATGAAGGCTTGCAACTACCTCGGCTATCTTTACGCACGGGGTCTCGGCGGCGATCAGGACAGAGAAAGGGCGCGCGATGTTTACCAGAAAGCATGTGACCACGGAATCATGTCAAGTTGCGCAAGCCTAGGTTCGCTCTACCAAGATGCTGGGAACAAAGATGACGCACGAAAGTATTTTAAGAAGGCCTGCGACGGCGGAGTCAACGAATCCTGCAACCTGTTGCGCGGTATCCGGTAAGCCGAAGACCGGCATGGGAAAACACGGGAGAACGAGATGAATAAACGGATATTTGTTGGATGGGCGCTGGCTGTGGCATTAGCGATTACGGCTCATTCAGCCCTGGCGCAACAGGACGAGGGGCCAATCCTGCGCCCGAAGAGCGCATCGGCCAAAACCGTGGACGCGACACTCCTGGTGATCTGCGATCTTTCCTGCAACTGGATGCTGGACGGCGAAGCGAAGGGCAGCATCGAAGCCGGAGGGTCAGCCAAAACAAAGGTTGAACCCGGCCAGCACCATGTCGTCGCAATGACCGTAGACGGGATGGACCAGGTCCAGCAGTCTGCCAAGGTCGAAGCGAGGGGGCAATCAACTGTGTCAATCGATCTTCAACCGGTCCGGGATGCTCGACGCAAGGCCGACCAGAATGCCCGCGAAAAGGAGGCGCTAGAGCAGCAGGAGGAGCAGCGCCGGGCACAGGAACAAGCAACCAAGGATCAGGAAGCTGAGGCACAGAAGGACCGAGAGCGGGCTGTACGGGAGGAGACTGCGCGAA
>Ga0302197_10000503_pt1 | contig 39486 bp, 34 predicted proteins | sample II_Bog_N2_1_FD_193526 | JGI IMG/M metagenome (GOLD analysis project Ga0302197, IMG submission 193526) | Peat permafrost microbial communities from Stordalen Mire near Abisko, Sweden - II_Bog_N2_1 | ecosystem: Environmental > Terrestrial > Soil > Wetlands > Peat | place: Sweden: Abisko... | reverse complement strand
GCAACCGCACCCCTTCATGCTCCTGCCGCGCCGCAACCACATTAAACAGATTCGCCGCCATCTAACCCTCCACTTCGGCCCAATTTCGGACGCGCCAAAATCTTCAGACACGATACGGCAATTTGCCGTACAATGAATACAGCGCATCGAGGACCGCTACCGCCATGCCCCAGATCCAAACAACCCGAGCCGCCCGCCTTGAAGCCCGCATCTCTCCCGACTTGAAGCGTCGCCTGGAATATGCTGCCTCTCTTCGCGGTGCCACGCTGACGGAGTTTGTCGTTCAGAGCGCTCAGGAAGCGGCCGCTCGCACCATTCGCGAGAACGAAGTCCTCACCCTGAGCGAGCGTGCACGCACGGCCTTCGCCGAGCTTCTTTTGAATCCGCCGCGTCCCAACCGTGCAGCCGTCGCCGCCGCCAAGCGCTACAAGTCGCAGTTTGCCCGGAGCTAAAACCGAATGCCGACTCCTGGGTCCGGGCAACGAATAGCAATCGAACTGCTCAACAAAAAACGCCACGACAGATCAAACTTCTCCTGCGGTGTTCCCACTCTCGATGCCTATCTGCAGCGCCAGGCCGCGCAGGACATGGAGAAACACGCAGCTGTCGTCTATGTCGCGGTGATCGAACCGCCCGCCATTGCTGGCTACTACACCCTCTCCCAATTCAGCATCGATTTCGTGCACCTTCCCGAGAATCTCGCGCGCCGACTTCCGCGTTATCCGGTAGTTCCGGCCACGCTTCTCGGACGCCTTGCCATTGCAGTTTCACTCCGCGGTCAGCGCTTGGGCGAAACACTGCTCTTCGATGCTCTTCACCGATCTCTGCAGCAAAGCCATCACATCGCTTCTGCAGGTGTAATCGTTGACGCAAAGGACGACAGCGCAGCATCTTTCTATCGAAGATATGGTTTCACCCAAATCCTCGACGCCGGCCAACGCCACTTCCTCCCCATGAAAACTATTGAGCAGATGTTCAGCACGTGAAGCACAGATGCTCAACCCACCACCTGCAACCGCACCCCTTCATGCCCATGCAGCGCAGCAACCACATTGAATAGATTCGCCGCCGTCGGACTCCCTTCGGCCCGAACATCTCGCACCCATCTTGATTCTTGCACCGGCAGGCGTATACTCAAATTTGTCAGCGTATAAACGGGACGGCGAAAGCCGTGCGCTGATCCCGCCAGCAATGGCCTCCACCCAAGTGTGGGGATACCCAAGAGGTCCGATTACTTGCTCCACAGAAGGGCTCCGCAAGGAGTCCTTCTGCTATTTGGGCACATTGATGGGCTTGTTGTTCAACGTGTTGAACAGAATCACGAAAAACCCAATTGGCTTTTTGGCTGGCCGGCTTGAAGCGTGATTCGCATCTCGCACATACGCGCTCTGTACGAACAGATTGATCTTTCCTTTGGCGCTGGAGCGGGACGCGACGAAGAAAATATCGTATTCGATAACCTGTCCATCCTCTCGCACGATTTCAACCGAGAAGAAGTTGCCTTTGCCAGTGTGGTAACACTTGCGCCACGCCAATCCTTCCACGATTTCCGGCAACCGCTTCGATAGCTCATATCGAACAAAATCGAAGACCCGCGTTTCTCTATCGTCCCCGTACAGCAGTGCGTTCTCCCGCGTTACATCCGAGTCTCTCCCGCGAGTAAAGCAGTGCAATCCAAAGATCACATCCACTCGATACACTCGCTCCGGAGTGTCGCCTTTTGCCGCTTGTACATAGGTCACCGAACGAGGGTGCAAATGAGCCAGATCATAAATCTTCCCGCAAAATTGAAATGGCTTCCATTGCATCCCCGAAGTGTTTCACTGATGCCCATCTTCGCCCGGTGTTTTGGATCACCTCACGCCACCACCTGTAGCCTTACCCCTTCATGCTCCTGCAAACAAGCAACCACATTAAACAAATGCGCCGCAGTCGGATTCCCCTTCGGCCCAAACATCTGGTGCAGCGTCTTCACGTGAATCCCGGTCTTCTCAGCCAGCACCCGATCAAAGCTCAAACAGCCTGTCGAAATCCCGTCTGCCGTGCACAACCCGCAGAGTGAATACATCGTCGCCTTCGACGCTATAGATAATGACGTACTCGCCCACGGGAAAGCTTCGCATCCCGGCGCCGAAATCCCGCTCGCGGGACCTCCCCGCATGCGGGAACCCCGCCAGAAAGCAGAAGCGATCCGTGATGGAGTCAACCAGTCGTGTGGCGATGTCCAAACTACCGCTTTCTGCGGCGGCATACAGCCAAATGTCGTCCAGATCGGCTTCGGCCCGGGGCGCTACATTGCAGGCCATTAGCTGGCTTGGGCCAATTCCGCGATCAGGCGAGCCCGCCCGCGCGCTCTCACTTCGGCAGAAAGCTCGCGCATGGATTCCTGCGTAATCTCGCGGCCTTCGCCACGCGCCAGGGAGGCGCGTGCTTCGGTAAGGGTGGCTCGGAACTCGACACGCCGCCGCTCGCGTTCTTCCCACAGCGCAAGAGCTTCCTCAACTGCTTCTTCCTCGCTCCGCAGCCGTCCCGTCTCCATGGCGTGACGCGCGAATGCTCTTTGATCGGAGGTAAGTTCGACTTCCATGGCTTGAACTCCTTCTCAACAGAGTACGGTAACCTACGAAGAAACGCCAATGCCAGACGCCCCTACTTGGAGCTTGGGAAAGTAAACCCTACGCCAACACCCGCGACCGCACCTCTTCACGCTCCTGCAAGCAAGCTATGATGGTGAACAAGTTCGCCGCAGTCGGATTCCCCTTCGGCCCAAACATCTGGTGCAGCGTCTTCACGTGAATCCCGGTCTTCTCCGCCAGCGCGGGAAAGCCCAGAATCGGGCGGATTCTTGAACAGGTGTATGATGATTGATGCGTGATGCTGAATTGGGAAGGACCCCGAGATGCGAACCACCCTCGCCATTGACGATGACGTGCTTGCCGCAGCAAAAGAAATGGCCGCCACCGAACGCAAGAGCGTCGGCAAAGTGATCTCGGCGCTTGCCCGGCAAGCGATGCGTCCCACCCCGTCTACCCGCGCCACACGCAATGGTGTGCCTCTGCTCCCGGTGCGTCCCGGCACTCCACGTGTCACCTCCGAACTGGTCCGTCAGCTTGAGGAAGAACTCCTGTGATACGGTACCTGCTGGATGTGAACGTCCTGATCGCCCTCATCGATCCAGCACATGTGCAACATGACCGTGCGCACGATTGGTTCGCCGCGAAAGGCAATCGAGCCTGGGCCACCTGCCCGATCACAGAGAACGGGGTGATTCGCATTGTCGGCAACGCTCGGTACCCAAACTCACCTGGAACCCCCGCTGCGGTTGCGGAGTTGATTTTCATTCTGCGCGCACTTGGCGGCCACGAGTTCTGGCCCGATCAAGTCTCCCTGCTAGACACCCAGCTTATCGACACAGCCCGTCTGCTCGACTCTGGCCAGGTAACCGACACCTACCTGCTTGCCTTAGCCGTAGCTCGCGGCGGGGGGTTCGCCACATTCGACCGTCATCTCGTTACCGATGCTGTTATCGGCGGACCACAGGCGCTCCATCTCATCCAATGACTTCGTCCGATCGTCCGCCAGCTCGAAGAAAAGCTTCCATGAATTGCATATAATTACGCGCACATGGCGCACAATTGCCTCATAGTGTCCATCACAACCTGGGCAGCCCAAACCGAATCCGCGACCAGGAAGCTGAGGGCTGATAGCTGAATGCTGAGAGCCATGAGCAAAACCTCCCGTAACCTCTTTATTTTCTGATTTCTGCTGCGAACTCCAATAGAATCAAATATTTAAAGCGAGGGCCCTACCGTATCTTGTTGAAAGCGAGATATTTGCTTACAGAGACCGGGGGTGGGGATCTGGTAAAACTTCAATGTTCCGCGAATGCGGCACACCCAGTCCGATGGCTCCAAGCCCCGGGGGTCCCCGGCAAACGTGAACGACAAGTAAAATCATCGTCTTTTTCGTTCCTGCGTTCGTCAACAAGACAGGCGGCACTATCCCCGCTCAAGCGCCAATCGGATAAAATTAAGGGTTCGTTGGAGGAACCATGAAATCGTTTTCAATTCTCGGCAAGTCTTCCTTTTTAAGGACTTCACGCATCGCCATCTCAATGACCATGGCGATTGCCTGCTCCACCCTCGCCTTCGCCGGCCCCATTCACGACGCCGCGCGCAAAGGCGATCTCAAGAAGGTTCAGTCCCTCATCCAGGCTGACCCCACGGCCGTCAACAGCCTCGACAACCACGGCGATACGCCGCTGCACCTGGCTGCGCTACACGGCGAAGTTGCCGTGGCGAAGGCGCTCCTCGATGCCGGCGCAAATGTCAATGTCAAGGACAACGCCGGCGCGTTCGCGCCCGGCGACTTGGGGACGGCGATCTATTCCAACAACCATGCCGATCCGGTGAGCTTGCTGACTGTTTCGGGCCTGATCGCCCAGCAGCCCGGCAAGGGCTATACCCCATTGGACATGGCCATATTTTCCATCCACCACAAGGATATGGTGCAGCTTCTTGTCTCCAAGGGCGCCGACGTGAATGCCCAGGCCGCCAGTGGCACAACGCCGTTATTCTGGGCGGTAATGCGCGACCAGAAGGACGATGCGCAAATTCTGCTGGACCACAGCGCAAATGTGAATACCCCCGACGCCTACGGCGATACGATCCTGGACATCGCTCTACAAATGCAGTTCGCCGGCATGATTCAGTTGATGATCGATAAGGGTGCGGATGTCAACGCCCTTGACCAGGGTCAGCATAGGCCTTTGACGTATGCCCTTGGGATAGAGAACCACAAGTGGGCAGATCTGCTGAAACAGCACGGCGCGCACGAATAACGGTGATCTGCCGCAGCAAGAACTGCCAACGAGGGGCTGGGCGATTCGCGAGCCCAATGCCCGGCCCTCCAAGAAAAACGGCGGCGAAGCCTGTCATAGCTTCGCCGCCGAATAACGTAGTCCAGCATTTCCGCGGAACTCCGATGCTTTGATTGAATACGGCCGGTGTTACTCGGCTGCCATTTCTTCGGCCTCGCCCTCCTGGCGCATCAGTTCCAGTTCGCGCTCGGCCGCTTCAATTTCCGCTGTCACTTCACGCTGAACGCGCGCCGCTGCTTCCTCAAGCTCCGGCGAGAGTTGAACGTTGCGGTAGTACTCCAACCCCGTGCCTGCCGGAATCAGCCGTCCCACAATCACGTTCTCCTTCAACCCGCGCAAGTTATCGATTGCCCCGTTGATGCTGGCTTCGGTAAGCACACGCGTCGTCTCCTGGAAGCTGGCCGCGGAGATGAAGCTGTCGGTCGAGAGCGATGCCTTGGTAATGCCCAGCAACAGCGGTCGCCCAATTGCCGGACGGCCTCCATTTGCCAGAACTCGCTCGTTCTCCTCACGGAAGCGGAACCGGTCCACCTGCTGTTCGAGCAGGAAGTTGGTATCGCCCACCTCGTCGATTCTGACCCAGCGCAGCATCTGCCGCACAATCACTTCAATGTGCTTGTCGCTGATTGCCACGCCCTGTAAGCGGTACACTTCCTGAATCTCATTGACCAGGTAAGACTGCAACTCCTTCTCGCCCAGCACAGCCAGAATGTCGTGCGGGTTCAGCGGTCCATCCATCAGCGGATCGCCGGCGCGCAAACGCTCGCCTTCCTGCACATTTACGTGAATGCCGCGCGGCACCGAGTATTCCTTCTCGTCGCCGTTATCCGCAGTCACGTAAATCTTGCGCTGGCCCTTCGAGACCTCGCCAAAGCGGACCACGCCATCGATCTCGCTGATGATCGCGGTTTCGCGCGGCTTACGTGCTTCGAACAGTTCCACCACGCGAGGCAAGCCGCCAGTGATGTCCTTGGTGCGTGTACTCTCCTTGGGAATCTTGGCCAGCACGTCGCCGGGGCCCACGTCTTCGCCGTCCTGAATCATAAGGTGAGCACCGCGCGGAAGCAGATAGCGCTTGCTGGCCTTCGCGTTCTTGACCATGAATGCCGGCTGGCGCTTCTCGTCTGGCGCGTCGGCAACCACCCAACGCGAAAGGCCCGTCACTTCGTCCACTTCTTCGTTGAGCGTGATGCCTTCCTGCAGGTCCTTGAACTGCACCGTGCCGCCGATTTCGGTAAGAATCGCGTAGGTGTACGGATCCCACTCGGCCAGCAACTGGCCCAGCTTTACGTGCTCTCCGTCCTTCACCTTGAGGCGAGCGCCATAGACCACCTGGTAGCGCTCCTTTTCGCGGCCGCGCTCGTCGATAATCGCCAACGATCCCGAGCGATTCATGGCCACCAGCGTGCCGTCCTTGCTCTCTACGTGGTTCAGGTTGATGAATCGCACAAAGCCGTTGTTCTTCGCATCCAGGCGCGACTTATCCGAAACGCGGCTGGCCGTGCCGCCGACGTGGAAGGTACGCATGGTCAACTGCGTGCCCGGCTCGCCGATGGATTGTGCGGCAATCACTCCGCAGGTTTCGCCCAGCTCCACCATGCGCCCGGAACCCAGATTGCGTCCGTAGCACAGAGCGCAAACGCCGCGCCGCGACTCGCATGTCAGCACCGAGCGAATCTTCACCTTCTCGACGCCCGCGCCCTGAATCGCCGAGGCAATATCTTCGTCGATGCCCTGGTTCACATCCACGACCACATTACCGTCGTAGTCCTTGATGCGCTCCAGCGTAACGCGGCCAATGATTCTGTCGCGGAGCGGCTCGATGATTTCGCCCGACTCCACGATCGAGCCCACATAGATGCCTTCGACTGTGCCGCAGTCGTATTCGGTCACGATCACGTCCTGCGCAACGTCCACAAGGCGGCGGGTCAGGTAGCCGGAGTCGGCCGTCTTCAGAGCTGTATCCGCCAATCCCTTGCGCGCGCCGTGCGTCGAGATGAAGTATTCCAGCACCGTCAGACCTTCGCGGAAGTTCGCCGTAATGGGCGTCTCAATCACTTCGCCGGAAGGCTTCGCCATCAATCCGCGCATGCCGCTGAGCTGGCGAATTTGCTGCTTCGATCCGCGAGCGCCGGAGTCGGCCATGATGTAAATCGGATTCATGGCCCCTTCGTCGTCCGCCTTCTTCATGTTGTCGAACATCTCGTCGGCAACCTTCTCGGTTACCGCCGACCACATCTGAATCACCTTGTTCGAGCGCTCGCCATTGGTGATAGCGCCGTCCATATACTGCTTCTGGACCTCGATCACCTTCTTGTCCGCGTCGTCAACCGTTGTGTACTTGCTGGCCGGAATCACCATGTCGTCCAGTCCAACAGACAGGCCGGACTTCGTCGCGTATGTAAAGCCCAGCGACTTGATGCGGTCCAGCATGCCCACGGTCACTTCCAGGCCCAGGTTCTGGTTGCAATAGTTCACCAGCTGCCCAATGCCCTTCTTCTTCAGCAGGCCATTGACGAACGGCATTCCCTTCGGCAGCGAGTCGTTCAGAATCACTCGGCCCACAGTGGTGGAGATGTACTCCTTGTTGAAGTCCACTGCCTCGGTGTGCGTCAGATCCTGGTCGTCGTAGGCCGTGGTCATGTCCAGCACAGTGCCCGTATAGCGCAACCGGATTGGCGAAAGCGTCTCCACTTCCTTGGCTTCCAGCGCCATGAGAATCTCTTCCGTGTTGGCAAACACACGCCCTTCGCCCTTGCCGCCCTTCTTGGCCTTGGTCAGGTAATAAAGGCCCAGTACCATGTCCTGCGTCGGCACCGTGATCGGCTGCCCTGAGGCCGGCGACAGAATATTGTGCGATGCCAGCATCAGCACGCTTGCTTCAATCTGCGCCTCGGGCGACAACGGAATGTGAACCGCCATCTGGTCGCCGTCGAAGTCGGCGTTGAATGCGGTACAAACCAGTGGGTGAATCTTGATCGCCTTGCCTTCCACCAACACCGGCTCAAATGCCTGAATGCCCAGACGGTGCAGCGTGGGAGCGCGGTTCAGCAGCACGGGATGGTCCTTGATCACTTCTTCAAGGATGTCCCACACCACCGGCTCCTGCATCTCCACCATCTCCTTGGCCTGCTTGATGGTGGTACAGTGGCCCGTCTGTTCGAGGCGGTGATAAATAAACGGCTTGAACAACTCAAGAGCCATCTTCTTGGGCAACCCGCACTGGTGCAGCTTCAGCTCCGGACCGACAACAATTACGGAACGGCCAGAGTAGTCCACGCGCTTGCCCAGGAGATTCTGCCTGAAGCGTCCCTGCTTGCCCTTGAGAGTGTCAGACAGCGACTTCAACGGGCGATTGTTTGCACCCCTCAGCACGCGTCCGCGGCGTCCGTTGTCGAACAGAGCGTCCACCGCTTCCTGAAGCATGCGCTTTTCGTTGCGCACAATCACTTCCGGCGCGTGCAGATCCATCAGCTTCTTCAACCGGTTGTTGCGGTTGATCACGCGGCGATAAAGATCGTTCAAATCGGAGGTTGCAAAGCGTCCGCCATCCAGCGGCACCAGCGGGCGCAGCTCCGGTGGAATCACCGGCAGCACGTCCAGAATCATCCATTGCGGCTTATTCGAGCTCTTGCGGAACGCTTCCACAACCTTCAGCCGCTTGGCATACTTGATCTTCTTCTGCGCCGAGGTCTCGGTCTTCATCCGCTCGCGCAGCTCAATGCCGAGCTCGTCGATCTGAACCCGCTTGAGCAGTTCCTTGATCGCCTCCGCGCCCATCATTGCCTTGAAGCCCGAGGGACGGAACTGCGCATCCAATTCGCGAAACTTGCCTTCGTCCTTGATGATCTCGCGTTCCTTGACCGGCGCATCGCCTGGATCGACCACCACGTACGACTCGAAGTACAAGATGCTCTCGAGGTCGCGCAGTGAAATATCCAGCAGGTGACCGATCCTCGAGGGCAGGCCCTTGAAGAACCATACATGAGAACAAGGAGACGCCAGCTCGATGTGCCCCATGCGTTCGCGGCGCACCTTGCTCACAGTAACTTCCACGCCGCACTTGTCGCAGATGACGCCGCGATGCTTCATGCGCTTGTACTTCCCGCACAGGCACTCCCAGTCAGTGACCGGTCCAAAAATGCGCGCGCAGAACAGGCCGTCGCGTTCCGGCTTGAAGGTGCGGTAGTTGATGGTTTCGGGCTTGGTAACTTCACCATGCGACCAACTGCGGATCTTCTCCGGCGATGCCAGCATGATGCGGATTGCGTCGAAGTCGGTAATGGGGCTGGAAAGCTCAAACGGGTTCGAACGGAACAAGGCGACCCTCCTTGGCAGGCCTTTCGGCGCATGCCTTGGCTCTTCCCGGGATTTCTGAAGGATCCTTCCTTCCCGGGAAGCGGTGTTTACCGCTTTCAAGAAGGACCCTGAACAAAAGCTTCTAGCTGCTAGCCTCCAGCTCCTCGCTCGTCTTGCCAGCTATCAAGCGCTTCAACTCAGCACCATGGGAGCTAGCAGCTAAAAGCAAGGAGCTTGTGGCTCCTCTTAGTCAGCTACCGCAGCCAGATCGGGTGCCGGCAGCTTCTTGATCAAATCGGCCCGCTTGATCAGTTCCACGTCCAGGCACAACGACTGCAATTCGCGAATCAGCACGTTGAACGACTCCGGAACGCCCGGCTCAATCGCCGCTTCGCCCTTCACAATGGCCTCGTAAATCTTGGTGCGGCCATATACGTCGTCCGACTTTGCCGTCAGCAACTCCTGCAGGATGTACGCGGCGCCATAAGCCTCCAGCGCCCATACTTCCATCTCGCCGAAGCGTTGTCCGCCAAACTGCGCCTTGCCGCCCAGAGGCTGTTGCGTAATCAGCGAATACGGCCCGATGGAACGAGCGTGAATCTTGTCGTCCACCAGGTGCGAAAGCTTCAGCATGTAGATGTAGCCCACTGTCACCGGCTGCTCGAATTGCTCGCCCGTCATGCCATCGAACAGATGCGTCTTGCCTGACGAGGGCAGTCCTGCCGAAGCCAGCAGAGCCTTGATCTCGCTCTCCTGCGCACCGTCGAACACGGCGGTCCCGAACCAGATGCCGCGTTGCATGCCCGCGCCCACACGCAGCAGCATCTCGTCATCCAGTTCCAGCAACTGCCGAAGTGTCGCCGTACCCGCAAACTCCTTCTTGAAGAGTTCACGGACCTCGTCAGCCGCCGTCTTGTCTTCGAGCTTCGAGAGCATTTTTTCGCCATCGGATCCATGCTCATGACGCTTGACAATTTCCTTGACGTTGCCTGCCAATCTAAGTCCGAGCGCATGTGCAGCCCACCCCAGGTGCGTTTCCAGAATCTGACCCACATTCATACGCGAAGGCACCCCGAGCGGATTCAGCACAATCTCCACCGGGGTTCCATCGGGCAGATACGGCATATCTTCCTCGGGAAGGATGCGCGCAATCACGCCCTTGTTCCCGTGCCGTCCAGCCATTTTGTCGCCCACGCTTAGCTTGCGCTTCATGGCGATGTAGACCTTCACCATCTTGATCACGCCCGGAGGCAGCTCGTCGCCCTTTTGCAGCTTGGCGATTTTCTCGTTGGTGATCTTGCGCAGCACTTCAATCTGCCGCGACGTCATCTCTTCGATCTCATCGATCTGCTCGTTGACGCGCGGGTCCTTGTCGGCGTAGCGGATACGCTTGAGGTTCTTGGTAGAGATGCGCTCAATCATATCCCTGTCAAGAATCGCGGCCTTCACCAGCAATCGCTTGTTGGTTCGCTCGTCATGCAAATCCGACAGCACTTCCTTGCCGCCGAGAATGCCTTCCAGCCTCTTGAGCCGCTCGTCTGTCAAAATGCGGATCTCGTCGCCCAGGTTCTTCTCGAGCTTGGCCACATATTCCGCTTCGATCAGCTTGGCGCGCTCATCCTTTTCCTGGCCCTTGCGGCTGAAGATGCGCACGTCCACCACGGTGCCCTCAATTCCCGGAGGACAGGTCAAGGATGCGTCGCGCACATCGCCGGCTTTTTCGCCGAAGATAGCGCGCAGCAGCTTCTCTTCTGGTGTGAGTTGCGTTTCACCCTTTGGAGTCACCTTGCCCACCAGGATATCGCCATGCTTAATCTGGGCGCCGATGCGGATCACGCCGCTCTCGTCGAGATCCCGCAGCGCATGTTCGCTCACGTTGGGAATATCGCGAGTGATCTCCTCGGGGCCGAGCTTCGTATCCCGCGCCTCGATCTCGAACTCCTCGATGTGTACCGACGTGTAGTAGTCCTCCCGCACCAGCTTTTCGCTGATCAGGATCGCGTCCTCGAAGTTGTAACCGCGCCACGGCATGAAGGCGACAAGAACATTGCGCCCCAGCGCCAACTCACCCTGTTCGGTGCAAGGTCCGTCCGCAATCACCTGGCCCTTGACTACACGGTCGCCTTCGCGAACAACGGGCTTCTGATTGATGCAGGTGTTCTGGTTCGACCGCTTGAACTTGATCAACTGATAGATGTCCGAACCCACTTCGCGAGAAAGTTGCGTCGGATGGTGCTCGCCTTCCACGCGCACGATAATGCGCTCGGAGTCGACCGAGTCAACAATGCCGTTGCGCTTGGCTAGAATCACGGCGCCGGAGTCGCGTGCAGTGACGCCCTCCATGCCCGTGCCCACCAGCGGCGCCTCGGCCACCAGCAGCGGAACCGACTGCCGCTGCATGTTCGCGCCCATGAGCGCGCGGTTCGCGTCGTCGTGTTCCAGGAACGGGACGAGCGAAGCGGCCACCGACACAAGCTGCTTTGGGCTAACGTCGATGTAGTCTACGTCGGCACGGTTTACCAGCACAAAGTTCCCCTGCCGGCGCGCGTTCACCAGGTCCTCGGTGATCTCGCCCTTGTCGTTGAACTCGATATTCGCCTGCGCAATGGTGTGCTTGTCTTCTTCCCATGCCGAAAGATAGAAGCTGAACGGAATATGGTCGATCTTCCGCTTGCCGGCCTTAATCAAAGCAGTGTTCAGCCGTCCCGCTTCTTCCTTCTCAATGTGGTCGCCCACACGCAATCCGCTCTCACCCGCGTTGGCAATCTCCACAAAGTCCAGAATTCGCGAGTCCTTGACCTTGCGATACGGCGACTCAATGAACCCATATTCGTTGATCCGCGCAAAACAACTCAACGAGCTGATAAGCCCGATGTTCGGACCTTCCGGCGTTTCGATCGGACAAATTCGCCCGTAGTGCGTCGGGTGGACGTCGCGGACTTCAAATCCCGCGCGCTCTCTCGACAGTCCACCCGGCCCAAGTGCCGACAGGCGGCGCTTGTGCGTAATCTCCGACAGCGGATTGGTCTGATCCATGAATTGCGACAACTGGCTCGATCCGAAGAACTCGCGAATCGCCGCCATTACCGGTTTGGCGTTGATCAGGTCGTGCGGCATCGCCGTCGAAAGCTCCTGATACACGCTCATCTTTTCCTTGATCGCCCGCTCCATACGCACCAGTCCGATGCGGAACTGGTTCTCCATCAGCTCGCCGACAGCCCTGACGCGGCGATTTCCCAGGTGATCGATATCGTCCACCATGCCGATGTTCCTGCGCAGCTTCAACAGGTACCGGATGGTTGCGTAGAAATCCTCCGGCGTCAGTGTGCGATGATCCAGGTGCGTCGCGTCCTGATTCTCGTAGAGCTTGATGTTGAACTTCAGACGGCCCACGCGTGAGAAGTCGTACTTGCGCGCGTCGAAGAACATGCCTTCAAACAGCGCGGTCGCCGTATCCAGCGTTGGCGGGTCGCCCGGCCGCAGCTTGCGATAGATCTCGATCAGCGCCTCTTCGGGCTTGCGAATCGAATCGCGCCGCAGTGTGTTGGTGATGATATTGCCCACGTCGTCGCGCTCCGGAAAGAACACCTCGAAGCTGGCCGCGCCGCTCGACATGACCTTGTGCAGCCGGTCGGCGGTCAACTCGACATTGGCCTCGACCACGACTTCACCGGTATTCAAATCCACAACGTCCGACGCGGTCAGCGCGCCATCCAGCTCTGCCGCCTCCACCTCGATCCTGCCGATCGCAGCCGCGCGAATCGCCTTCATCGTGTGCGACGTAATCTTGCGGCCGGAGAAAGCGATCTCCACGCCGTTATGCAGCACGGCGTGCGCCGGCTTGGCTCCTAGCAGGTGCGTGCCGGCCTTCGCGTCCTCGGGCACCGCCCAGTGCAGCTTGCCATCGGCAATGTGCAGCCGGTCAACGGTATAGAAAGTCTTGAGAATTTCTTCGTCCGAACGCAACCCCAGCGCGCGCAGGAAGATGGTGCCCAGGAACTTCCGCTTGCGGTCGATGCGAACGTACAGCGTGTTCTTCTGGTCGTACTCAAACTCCACCCACGATCCGCGATACGGAATGATCTTGCCCAGAAAGTAGGTACGGTTGTTCGCGGTCTCAAAAAAGACGCCGGGCGACCGGTGCAACTGCGAAACAATCACGCGCTCGGTACCGTTCACGATGAAGGTTCCATTCGGCGTCATCAAGGGAATATCGCCGAAAAACACTTCCTGCTCTTTTATATCGCGAATGGTTTTGTTACCCGTCTCCGGGTCCTTTTCATAGATAGTCAGGCGCACCGTCACCTTCAAGGGCGCCGAGAAGGTCATTCCGCGCTCCTCGCACTCCTGCTGGTCGTACTTCAACTGCAGGCTCACCGGGTCGCCGCACTTATTGCAGAAGTCGGGTGTGTTCTTGTTGTAAGTGCCGCACTTCTGGCAAAGCACATCGCCGGGAAGAAACGGATCGGTAATCACCATCGCGCCGCAATGCACGCAGGCCGTCCTCAGGTGATGCAGGCCCTTCAAGTGGCCGCACTTGCACTCCCAGTTGCCAATCGAGAAGTCCACAAAATCCAGTTGCGAAATGCCGCGAAAGTCGGTGATCGGAAACACAGAAACAAACACGGACTGAAGCCCCGAGTCGTCGCGCTCGTTGGGCAGTTTGTCCATTTGCAGGAATCGCTCATACGAGCGCCGCTGAACTTCAATCAGGTTGGGAATCTGGGTTGCTGTGGGAATCTTTGAAAAATCGAGCCGGCTGCGAATCGCGCGCTTCTCGTTGGGCATGATCACTCCTGAGCCTCTTACTCCGGTCCTCGCGGGTTCCGGTCCAGCGCCCGAGTCTCGGTGGCGCCGGCTGTTGCTGATAACACATTCAATTGCCCGGACTGGCGCACTGCGCAATTCCAGTCCCCACCCATTCGCTCAGCCAATACTGTGAGCGCCACTGGGAATCAAGGCCAAGCCTCATTATGAGAGTCGCGTCAAAATCGCGAATCGGGCATTGCCGCACATCCGGCAGGTGCGCTACACTGCGCACAATCGAGGAAGCAAGCGCAACGGTTGTTGCCTTTCTGTGTACCTATGCGCAAAAAACGGACTCTTGCCGCTCAGGCTCCATCCGCTGCGGACGAAAGACACGAAGTGCCCGCAAGGACGCAATGCCTCACGAGCGTGGCCTGATGCCAGTGCCCCCATCCGAATTCTCTTGTCCTGCTCTCGCCGATCCCAAAACTCGCTTCTGTCGCTCGCTCGCCAGCCATTCGCCACGCGGCAACGGGAACCCATGCTAAACCCGTTAACCCCTTGGCACTAAGGCACTTATTCTTCGCAATTCGTTCACAGCCAGAGTGCTTGGCCCTGCCCTGGCTCTTCAAACGCTGCGTGCCACTCCGCTTATTCTCAAGACGCGCCGCCCAGCCCCGCTCCTGCCGCAAGAAAATCGGGAAGAGCCGAAAAGACGCGCAACGAGTATCGTAACGCGTCCCGGCCAACCTTGCAAGTCTCTTGAAAACCCGCCCGAAATCGACTACTTGATTTCGATGGTTGCGATGCCTTCGAACTTCTTCCGAATCGCTTCGGCCTCGTCCTTTGTCGCGTTCTCCTTGATCGCCTTCGGAGCCCCGTCCACCAGATCCTTGGCTTCCTTCAGGCCAAGCGACGTAACCTCGCGCACGGCCTTGATGGTGTTGATCTTGTTCGCGCCAAAGTCCTTTAGAATGACCGCAAACTCGGTCTTCTCCTCAACTACCGGAGCCGCCGCGCCGCCGCCGCCCGCCGCCGCCACCGGAGCCGCCGCCGCCGCCGAAACGCCAAGCCGCTCTTCCAACGTCTTCACCAAAGCCGCAGCGTCCAACAGGCTCAGGCTAACAATTTCCTCAACTAACTCCGCTCGATACGCCATTTTCTTCTCCATTCAAAGATCGTTGATATTGATGTTTCCCGGCCGATGAACCTATCTGAAAGTTTCCGATGCGCCAGACTCGCGCACTTTCAGGTCGCCCCCGAGCCAAATCCGTTTTGAGCTTTTCAGCCTTCAACTCTGAGCTTTACCGTCGGCAGCCAGCACTGAAGACTGAAAGCTGACGGCTGCGTTCTAGGCCGCCGCTTCCGCGGAAAACTTTTCCTTCTCCACGCCCTGGCCCAAAACCACCGCCAGGTCGCGTCCTGTGGCATTCAACACCGTAACCAGCCGCTGCGCCGGAGCATTGATCAGGAAAAGCAGCTTCGAATACAGCTCTTCTTTACCCGGCATCGTCGCCAGCGACTTCACTTCGTTCACGTCCAGCAGTTTGCCGTCCACAATGCCCAGCTTGAACTGAAACTCCGCGGCGTTATCTCCTGCCCACTTGGCAAAAACCTTCGCCAGGGCCACCGGGTCACCCGCCGTAAACGCCACCGAGTTCACGCCCTTGAGGCCCTTCAGCGCGGCCTCAACCTGCGTTCCGGTACCGGAAACCGCGGCCAGCTTGTTCTTAACCACGCGATACTTCCCGCCCGCCTGGCGAATCACCTTGCGCAACTCGAAGTCCTTGGCTACCGTCAGCTTGGTAAACGTGCCCACAATCGCCGTCGTCGAGTTCTCCAGTTCCCTGGCCAGCACCTTAACTTTCTCTGTCTTTTTCGCCCTTGAAATCGCCATTGTCCTGCTCCCTCGGCGGATTGCGCCTTAAGGGCACACCCTTCACCGGTTGTTCCCAATCCTTATTCCCTGCCTTAGTGCTTCCCAGCCGCGTCCGCAACCGCCGAATCCAGCGGGACTCCGGGCCCCATCGTCGAGCTCAGCGTAACGCTCTTGATGTACTTGCCCTTGGCCGCTGAAGGCTTGCTGCGCACAATCGCCCCAATTACCGTAGTCGCATTGTCAACCAGCTTTTGCGGATCGAAGCTCAGCTTGCCCACCGGCACATGCACCAGGCTGGTCTTGTCGGCCCTGAACTCCACCTTGCCGGCCTTGATCTCGCGTACCGCCGCGGCCACGTCCAGGGTGACAGTGCCCGTCTTGGGATTCGGCATCAGACCCTTCGGCCCCAAAATCTTGCCTAGACGCCCAACAACCTTCATCATGTCCGGCGTGGCAATCAGCGCGTCGAAAGCGGTCCAGTTTTCCTTCTGGATTTTCTCCACCATCTCCTCGCCGCCCACAAAGTCCGCACCGGCTGCCGTTGCGTCCTTCTGCCGGTCGCCAGTCGCAATCACGGCCACAATTTTCGTTTTACCCAGCCCGTGCGGCAGCACCACGGTTCCACGCACCATCTGGTCGGCGTGCCGCGTGTCCACTCCCAGGCGCATGGTCAAATCGACGGTCTCGTCGAATTTGGCGTACTTCACATGCTTGAGCAGCCCTACTGCCTCATTCAGGGCATACGTCGGCCTGGTCACAGCCGCGCGCGCCTTCACAATATTCTTGGATTCTTTCTTCGCCATTCTTCCTCGTCTCCCACCGCCCCTGCCAGCCTCGCTTTGCGAGGAGCCTGGAAGTGCTGGCCGCACGGGCAAGATTCAAATGCCCCAACCAACCACCTTCGAACAGGCCCAGAAACCGTGGTGTCTACGACAGTCCGGAGAATTCCCCCGAACGCATCTACTGAGTGTATCCAAACCCCAACCGAAATGCAAATTGCGAGAAAAGGCGCGCGCTGAGATCTTCCATCCGTGCGCACGATCTTCGCAGTCTCACGGCCGACCGGCAACGGTCTGCAGCCCTGCGTCGCCACTCCACATCCCCCGTTCCGCGTCCTCGACCACGACCTCACCCTTCATCAAGCACAATGCAATTCCTCACAGGCCTTTCCCATTCCGCCCCTTTTGTGTCAAACTAACCCCCATGGGAAGCAAAGATAAAGGCAGGAAAGAAGTCAAGAAAGCGCCGAAACCCAAGCCTAAACCAGAGCCCGGCCGAAAGCGCGAAGGGTTCGCACCAGCCCCGCCGAAATAGGGCAGTCGAAGACCAGCCCTCCGGCGTGCCTCCAAGAGCGGCAAGGCCCTCCCGCCTGGGAGGGCCTTTCTGTCAGCGACATTTGCGTTCAACCGGAGTTTGTGTGTGGCATCTTTCGAATGTCGCGCGAAGGGTGCGATCTAGTTTACGACCACCGTGAATGTGGCTGTCACAACCGACGAAGTTGCCGGGGTTCCTGTTCCTGTCAGCGTGAAGGTGTAGGTCCCGGCCGTGGTTCCTGGGGTAGAGTTGGATGTCCCGCCGCCGCTCCCAGAGCCTCCGCAACCTGCCAGCCCGCCCAGCGCGGCCATCAAGACCATCATGCCAACCATCGACCGCCAACTGCGCCGCCGCGCCGGAATGCCCAGAAACAACAGCAACGCCAGCACCGCGCCGCCGCCCGCGCCTGCCCAGCCTCCAAGCTTGCCGCCAGGCTTAGGATAAACGAGTTCAGCCGTGGTGGCTGGTGCGGTTGTGGTTACCGTAAAGGTGATCGTCTGTGTCGATGTTCCCGGCAGCGTCACCGGGTTTCCAGTTCCACCACCGGTACAGGCCGGCGCATACGTCGCCGATGCGCCTGCCGGAGAGTTGGTGAGCGAGCAGATTGCGGTAACCGTTCCCGCAAAGCCGCCCACGGCCGCAACTGTGACGGTGGAGGTGGCGGTGGCTCCAGGAGCGATGGCTGCCGGAATGGTTGGCGTAAGACTGAATGTCGACAGCGCACTGACCAACACGACGCCGGTGGAGGGTGCGTGTGTGACATCGCCCGAGTATGCAGCCACAAGGGTGTGCGAACCACCTGCGGAAAAGCTTGTGGCATATGTGAATGCTCCGGCGACAAGCGTTTCTGAAACCGGCGTGCCGGCGTCCACTGTTACGGATACCGTGCCGGTGGGAACGGTTGTGCCCGTCGTGGAAACAACCGCGATGGTGAAGTTATCGGAAACATTCACGGACGGCGAGGAGTTCGACGCGGTGACCGACGTTGTAGTGTCGATGGGGCACGGAGCAACTCCCGTATTGGCCGGCCACGCACAGGCCAGGTTGTACAGGTCCACGGTTCCCAGTCCGGTTACCTGGTCGTAGCCGACGCCGGCGGAGAACCCGATTGTGCCGCTGCAATCGGACGAACCCGCGTTGCAATCGTTGGTGCCGCTGGTAATGTCGTGGAAGGCCGAGCCATACGTTGTGCCGTTGGCGGCCAAGGTGTAGAGCGTTGGATTCACCAGGCCCTGGCCCTTGGGGTAGTTCTGTTGCTGGTTAATGAGCGCCAGCATGGCGGAGAAGATGGGCGCAGCCATGCTGGTTCCACCCACCACGCTCAGCAGGCCGCCTGCCCCATCGCGAAAGCCGGAGGTGCAACTGGCCGCCTGGCCCTTTTGCCAGAAACTTGAATCGCTGGTGCAAAACAAGTAGCCGGGAAGCCCTGGCGAGGCATTCAGAGCCAGGTCGGGAACATCGCGCTGGCCGTCATCGGGAATGCCGGTGACGCCGGTTTGCCACGACGGCTTGCTGAACAGCGTACTGGCGCCTCCGCCGGCCGAGCTCAAGCAGTCTTTCTGGCCGCAACCGGACGCGTCTTCGTTCCACGCTACCTCGGGCAGATACTGAAGGGCGGTACTGACGATATCGGAGCTGGCTTTGGCATCCCAATAGCCTTCCCCGGCTGTCAAATAGGCCGCATTGATCGCCGAAGCCTGTGTCCCGCCCATGCCGGTCACGTATGGGCTGCTGGCGGGATAATCGACGGCGAGAGCCTCCTGCTGCCCGGTGCTCAAGCCGGCGGTATTAAAGCAGTCGGTGGATCCATCGTCGCCAGAAGCGGCCACCAGGGTCTGCCCCTGCGCGGCAGCTTGCTGGAAGGCCGCTTCCATCGTCGGCTCCGCGTTCTGCCCCGTTCCCAATGGACTGCTGGGAAGGTCGGCTTCGCAGGCGCCGTAGCTGGCACTGATAATGGGGGCAATGTCCTGGTCGATGGCGTATTTCATGGCGTCGAATGCACCATAATTGCTGTTATTGCCGGTGTAAACAAAATCAATGGTTGCGCCGGGAGCGATGGCGCCCGACCACTCAAGGTCAAGATCGCCCTCAGCCTCGTCTCCATTCGCATCCACTTCGGAGTTGCCGGTGCCCGGCATTAGGATCAGGTTCGGCGGTTTCATAGCCAGCCCGGCGGAACTCTGAAAATTCTGAATGTCGGCGAGTTCGACGGACGACTGTCCGACGATCGCGATCGTCTGGCCCGAACCGGTGAAACCGGCGCTGTATTGGCGGTCGATGTCGTAGACCGTGGCAATGTCTCCGGGAGCAAAATACACACTTCCGGAAACGCTCGATGTAAAGTCGGGCCTGACGCGGGCAGCTGCGGCCGAGATGGCGTGCGAATGGGGGCGGAAGTCGTCGAGATTGCGGATTCCCAGCACGGTGTGCGCAATTGCCGCCGGCAGGCTCAAATCCGTGGAGGCCGCGAAGTGGCGCGCACCGCCCACGGTGTAGTAGTGCATCTGGGTGCGGAAGGCGGACTCCACCTGGCCAACGTTGCCGGAGAAACGAATGGCATTGCGGCTACGGGTTACCGATTCGATGGAAAAGCCCTGTTCCCGCAGCCAGCCTTCGACCTCGATCAGATCGGCGTCGGCCATTCCGAAGCGGTCGGCAAACTGATCGGGCGTGAGCCACGAATGATAGAGCTCCGATGCCGGGTCGCGCTGCGCCGCAAGCAGGAATTCCAAGTCGGCCTGTTGATCGGCGGAGCGGTTGAAGAAGATACTGATTCCGTTCAGCCTGGAATCCGAGGGAACGCGGCCGGAGTCGTGCTGCGGCTGCGCCAGCGGATGCAGCGAACCTGCAAGGACTTCTCGTTCGGAATTGGCTACGACGGATTGAATGCGCGAAGCCGGCGATTGCGCCACAATTTGCGGGCTGAGCAAGGCCGTGGCCAGAGAGCAGGTGGCAATTCCGGCCCAAATCCAGCCACGGTTGAGGTATTGCCTCTGAAGGGGAAGTGTACGCGTCATGTTGAGTACCATCCTAAAGGGGTGGAATGGTTGAAAGGAAAGGAATTTCAAAGCCCTCGAATGCTTTGTTTGATCCTTTCACAGACTAAGGCACAGTTGCCTGAAGCAGAGGGCAAAGGGCAGAACCGCGGAAAACCTACGCTCGCGCAAATCCGAATGTGTGTCCGGAGTTGGCCCCCGATACACCGCGCAGACTTCTGTGCTGAATAGACACCGGAAAGGCAGTAAAGTCGCGCCGCAATCCCGATTGTCTCGCCAGCCCTCTTGTTCGTTCTGAGCAAAATTGCATTGTCCCAACCATTGCCCCGCTGCCGTTCAAAACCGGAAGAACGCGCCGATCATAGGCTCGGAGGTGTGTGTAAATGCGCCGGTGGACGTAAAGAGCTTGGTCAGATTCGGCGCCTTGTACAGGTTTCCCCGGAACTGGAAGCGCAGCCCCAGGTGCGGAAGCAGTCCCCAATCCAACCCTGCGCCGTAGACAAACACCGGCTTTGTACTGGTGCTGGTGCCGAGGTTCACGCTGGTGCCGCCTGGGGTTCCAGCCGGCACATCGAACAGGATGCCTCCGCCGGCCAGAGCAAATGGCTTCAGGCTTGAAGCCTTCACCGACGCCACCCAGTCGGCGGCCAGCTCATGCGCATTGGCCGAGACTGTTGCAAACGTAGTTGGACAGGGGCCAGGAGCGGGGCAAAAAATTGGGGATGTGGAATAAACCTGGTTCGCCCGGTTGTAGGAATAAGTTCCCTCATATCCGACAAGCGGATTGGAGATGTGGCGCACCTCAAGCAGCGCACCTGCTGAATTCGAGGGGCTCTCCACCGTGCCGTTGCCATTGGTGGTCCCGTTGAACGCTCCGTAAAGACTTCCCGCAACATCCGTTTGCGCAAGGGCCGCTTTGCTCGACGCGCATGCCAAACCAGCGCCAACCAGCAAAAGAACGCTCAACATCCATCTCGACTCCATGGTGGTCTCCATTCCTTTCCGTTGCTTAGGGATATTCAAGCGAAGCACTTCAACTTCTACCAGTATGGATGCGCGAAAGGCGGTTTTGGTGAGCAGCCGCGCCATTCCGGGTTATTCTGACATAACACTTATGAAACGACGGCTTTTACTCCCCGTCCTGGCTGCCGCTATCGGCGCCGCGTTTTCATTCCCCGACAACTCCGCCGCCCAGGAAGGCACGAAGAACGTGATTCCCTACCTCAACGAGCAGCCGGTTCGCGCCCGCCACGGAATGATTGTGAGCGTGCACCACCTTGCCTCCGACGCCGGGCTCGAGGTACTGCGCGAGGGCGGCAACGCCGTCGACGCAGCCGTGGCAACCGGGTTCGCGCTCGCCGTTGTCCATCCTTCCGCGGGCAACCTCGGCGGCGGCGGGTTCCTGGTGCTTCGCACCGGCGACGGGCTGGCCACGTTTATCGACTTCCGCGAAAAAGCCCCGCTGGCCGCCACCGAAACCATGTACCAGGACGCAAGCGGCCAGGTACTTCCCGAGACCAGCCTGCTCTCCAGCGTCATCGGCTATCGCTCCATCGCCACGCCCGGTTCCGTTGCCGGCCTGGTGTACGCCGAGCGCAAGTACGGCAAGCTCGGCCTGAAGCGCGTCATGGAGCCAGCCATCAAGCTGGCAAAGGATGGCTTTGTACTGACCGCGGAGGAAGCAAAGGAGCTGACCGACCCGGATCTCGCCCAGTTCCCCGACTCCAAACGCATCTTTCAGCGCGATGGCAACCTGTATACGGAAGGCGAGGTGTTTGCGCAGCCGGCGCTCGCGGTTACGTTGCAACGCATCTCGACCGACCCAGACAGCTTCTATCACGGCGCCATTGCGCACGAGCTAATCGATGAACTGCACAAGGGCGGCGCACTGCTGACCCTGGATGATTTGGCTCAGTACACCGTGGTTGAACGCACGCCCATCACCGGCAGCTTCCACAACTACACGGTTATCAGCGCTCCGCCGCCGTCTTCCGGCGGCATTGTGCTTGTGAGCGCACTCAACATTCTTGAGGGATTCAACCTAGCAAAGCTCGGGGACCGCACCCCCGCCTCCGTGCATCTCATTGCCGAAGCCTACCGCCGGGCTTACATGGACCGCGCAGATTACCTGGGCGATCCGGACTACAACACCATTCCCGTTGCCCAACTCACATCCAAGGTCTACGCGCAAGCCTGGCGCGCCGGAATCAGCCCAGCATCCACCACTGCCAGCGCCGCCCTCGTCCGTCCGGCCGGGTTTCTGCCAACCGCGCCAACGACCGCCGGCCGCCACAAGCCGGAGTCGCACGACACCACGCACTACTCCGTTGTGGATAGCGAAGGAAACGCCGTCTCGGTGACCACCACGCTGAACGACTCATTCGGCTCGCACGTTACCGCCGGCTCGCTGGGTTTTCTGCTCAACGACGAGATGGACGACTTTGCCGCCAAAATGGGCGTGCCGAACATCTACGGCCTCATCCAGGGACCGGCCAATGCCATCGCGCCGGGCAAGCGCCCCTTGAGTTCCATGACGCCCACCATCGTGCTGGAGGACGGAAAACTCCGCTTTGTGCTGGGATCTCCCGGCGGGGCGCGCATCATCACCACGGTCGCCAACATCTTTTTGTCGGCATCCGAAAGCGGCCTCAACATTCAGCAGGCTGTCGACGCGCCGCGCTTTCATCACCAATACCTTCCCGACAAGCTTTATCTGGAGCCGGGCTTCAGCCACGAGACCATTGCTGGCCTTCACGCCCTTGGCTATGAGGTCCAGGTCGCCGACGGCCACTGGTCTAACGGCGAGTGCATCTCTATTGATCCTAAAACCGGCGAACTGACTGCCGGCCAGGACCATCGCAGCCACTACGGCAAGGCCGCGGGCTATTGATTCTGGAGAATCAGGTGGATTCGTCGGAAGAAATCGCCCTTTTGCGAGCAAAATGAGACAGGTTTTGCGTTCGCACTGCTGCAATCTTTACTGAGGTGCGAACGCCAATGTGCCTGCAGGTTGCGTGCATGGCGATTGAGATGGAGACTCGATTCTCCGTTCCGCATTGTTGAAAATCGCTTAGACAGGCCTCGTCGAGAGATGCGGGATGCATCCCGGAAAATTCGGTAGAGTCGGTCTATTCCCACTATTTTCGCCCTTCTCCAGTCGCATGCGTTGGCTGAGCAAGCCTGCCGTTCCTATGGGTTTGCAGACTTGCTCAGCGAACCCAGCCCTCGCGGACCAATTAGATAATCTGAAAATCCAACTCGTTGCTCCTGCCGATTCCAGCGGCAGCGACAAGAAAATCGTTCTTTTACACTATCAATGCAGAATTGGCCTCGCGGTCCTTCCATTTTGCCGCATAGCGGCGTACATTTTTCTCAGTGCAACCACTCGAGCATTCGATTTGAGAGCGCTCAATGGCATCATTGAGCGGAAATCCTTCCGCTTTGCACCCCGGGCCAAGGTTTAACTTTCACCTCACCGGGACCGTCGAGATTTGCGCCTCGGATCTCCGGGAGCGTCAGTTGTAATAAAGCAAAACCATTTCCCAGTCGCGTGTTGTCGGGATGCAAGCCTGCATTCCGTATAGGCATGCAAGCTTGCACCCCAAAGTTCATTGTCGTAGTTTGGCCTGGTTCCGCCTGACGAACATAGTTAGCCCCAGGCACGACAGCCCACGGTACAAAACTCCCTGAGTAGAAACAGCTAAGTTGTTTGTGAATTGGAGTTACGGATGCGCTTGGGAGAAACTAACTTGGACACAGCATACGCGCGTCATCTAACTAACTTCTCTAATGCCTTCGATTGTGCGGCAAGGCTCACCTTCACACGCCGCCTTGGTTCGTCGCCATGGTCTGGCGATGTCCGGAGGAGAAGCGTTGTTAAAGTGAGCCGTTGTGTCCGCAATCCGCTCTGTCAGAGAACACCCAGCAGGTAACAAATCAGCAGGATCACCAGGATAGAGCCGAGCCCGATTCCGCCGCCTCCGCCGTATCCCCACCGGCGGTAGCCGTAGTAACCTCCGCCCCCGCCGAACAACAGCACCAGAACAATAATGAGTACGATCAATCCCATGTCAGCTCTCCTTCACTCGAGGCCTCAACCCCGGTGTTATCCCGCCGGCTTTATGCTGCCGGATGTATTTGCTTCGACGATGTTATCGAAGGCCGCGTTGCCCTAAGCTTCGATGGCCTGCGGAGTTTCCTTCGCAATCTCTTCCAAATACTTAACCACGTCCGCTGAAGCGCCCAGAGCTGTCTTGGCCAGTTCTTGCGCCCATGCGTGGTCGCCCGTGCTGCGCGCGTATGCAGCGGCCGTGTGCGCATAAGCCGCTCTGCTATGGAGTTGCGCTATGACCGCATCCTTGTTCTGTGCCATCGCCATCTCCCGTCTTCCGCAAGCGCTCATGGCTTGTCGAGAACGCTCGCGGCTCTTGTAATTGGAGTCTGCCACTCGGCGAACGGAGGATGCTGAGCAATCGGATACACAGAGCATTCGGGATAGGAGACCGGCGACCCGCATGTTGTCTGGGCTTTTCGGTTATTGTAGGAATTCTGTATCAAGTCTCTATGAGACTACTCAACGGCTGTATCTTGATATCCGGTCAACGCTGAACTCCGACCAAACGCCGCCCTAGCAAATGCGCGGCAACTGCTCGCCGATCTGAATGGGTATCACCCGGTTCGCGCCCATCGCGGTCCGCGCCACCAGCATTCGCGGATGCTCGGCAGTTACTCGCCCAATGCGCGCCGCCTCGCTGCCCAGCGGATGCGCGCGCAGCACGGAAAGCACCAACTCCGCAGCTTCAGGCGCGACAAAGAACACCGCCTTGCCCTCATTGGCCACATACACCGGGTCAAGGCCCAGCAACTCGCACGCCGACTGCACTTCAGCCCGCACCGGCAGGCTCGCTTCGTCAATCGCTATGCCCACGCCCGAGGCCAGCGCAATCTCGTTCAGCGTGGAGGCGAGCCCTCCGCGCGTTGGGTCGCGCATGGCATGAACCGCATCGCCGGCAGCGCTCAACACCTCGGCGATCATCCCGTTCAGCGCCGCGCAATCCGATCGAATCTGGCTCTCAAACTCAAGGCCCTCGCGAACGCTCATAATCGCCATGCCGTGGTCGCCGATGGTTCCCGAAACCAGAATCGCGTCGCCCGGTTTCGCGCGATGCGGACCAACCTGAATCCCAGCCCTCAGCACGCCGATCCCGGCTGTATTGATGTAGCAGCCGTCGCCGTGTCCGCGCTCCACCACCTTGGTGTCGCCGGTAACAATCTGCACGCCGGCGGTCGCGGCGGCCTTCGCCATCGCCTCAACAATTGCAGCTAACTGCGCTAGCGGAAATCCCTCTTCCAGAATGAAGCTTGCGCTGAGAAACTTCGGCTCCGCGCCCGAGACAGCCAGATCGTTCACCGTGCCGTTGACCGCCAGCTCTCCAATCGACCCGCCCGGAAAAAACAGCGGCTGCACCACAAACGAGTCGGTGCTCATGGCCAACCGGCCGGCGGGCAGGTCGAGCACGGCTGCATCGCCCAGGTTTTCGAGCGCGGCATTGCGGAACGCGGGCAGGAACAGGTGCTCTACCAGCTCATTACCCAGCTTGCCGCCGCCGCCGTGGCCCATCACAATGGTTGGATAGTCGGCCAGGGGCAGCGGGCAACTCCAGCCCGAAAAATCCGGCGCGCTCTTTTCTTCGATCCCGTCCACCAAGTCTCCCATTCCCGGCAACCAATCACTGACAACTTACAACTGACAACTATTCACTGAACACTAACCACTAACCACTGTCCGCGCCAACTCTTCCGCCGAAATAAACCGGCCATAGTTGTAATACGCAGCACAGGCTCCTTCGCTCGAAACCATGGTCGCTCCCAGCGGATGCCGTGGCGTGCATTCCTTGCCAAACGCGCCACACTCCGCCGGCTTGATGGCCCCGCGCAGCACGTCTCCCGCCCGGCACAGCGCCGACTCCTGGGTATGAATGCCGGAAATTTGGAAGCGCTCTTCCGCGTCAAACTCGCGATAAGCCGCACTGAGCCGCCAGCCGCTCTTGGGAATGACGCCGATGCCGCGCCAGGCCCGGTCGGTGACCTCGAAAACCTCGGCCAGCAACTTTTGAGCCGGCTGGTTGCCTTCGAAACGAACGATGCGCTCGTAGGCGTTTTCCACCTCGTGCCGGCCGGCTTCCAGTTGCACCACCGCGCGGCGAATCCCATCGAGCAAATCAAGCGGCTCAAACCCCGTAACCACCAGCGGGACCCGGTACTTCTCGGCAATCGGCGGATACTCCCAGTAACCCATGACGCTGCACACATGCCCAGCCAGCAGAAAAGCCTGCACCTTGTTTCCGGGCGACGACATGATCGCAGCAATCGCCGGCGGCACCAGGACATGCGACACGAGCACCGAGAAATTCCTCAAGCCTCGCCGCTTGGCCACATGCACACACATCGCGTTGGCCGGGGCCGTGGTCTCAAACCCCACACCGAAGAACACCACCTGCTTCTCGGGATTCTTCACCGCCAGTTCCACCGCATCCAGCGGCGAATACACCACCCGAACATCGCCACCCGCGCCCTTGATCTGGAACAGGTCGGCATCGGTTCCCGGCACGCGCAGCATGTCGCCGAACGAGCAGAACATCACGCCCGGCTGCGCGGCAATCGCCAGCGCCTTGTCAATCAGTTCCAGAGGAGTAACGCACACCGGGCAGCCGGGGCCGTGGATCATTTCGATGGCGGCGGGGAGCATCTGGTCGATCCCGTTCTTGATAATGGAGTGCGTCTGCCCGCCGCAAACCTCCATGATCTTCCAGGGGCGCGTGGTGATCGAGTGGATCTCGCGAGCCATGCGCTGGGCAATTTCGCCGTTCCGGAACTCGGTCAGGTATTTCACTGGCTGGAGCAACTCCCATCGGGACAAGGCGATTGTGGGGCAGCCGCGGCCCGGGCAAACGCCTCTTCCTCGGTGCCAAGTTCCTCGTCCAGAATCCCCATCTTGCGAAACTCGGCAAGCGTCTGCTCCGCCGTCTCCTCATCGATCTTCGACAGCGCAAACCCCACGTGGACAATGGTATAGTCGCCCACCTCGACCTCAGGTACGTAGTCCATGCAAACCCGCTTGACCACGCCGCCAAAATTCACCCGCCCCACGCGAAGGCCGTTCTCGGTGGTAATCGTTTCGACTTTTCCCGGAATCGCAAGACACATAGTAGTCTTCTTATACGCCGCCCACATCCCACTGAGTGTGATTTAAATCACCTGGCCACCTTTTACCGAGAAAATATCAAATAAAGGCGATGCAGCTACAACCTTTGGTGTAGTCGACGTGCGTTACGGCTCAGACCGGAATCCAGCACAGCCGCTAAGGTTAGTTCAAGCCAATGCTCGGAAACCGAATATTGATTCGAAACTTCTTCGTTATCGCGGGCGAAAGGGTAACTAGCATCAACTACAGTTGCACGATATTTCCCACGATATTGCGTGCTCTGCATAACTCGCAGAGCAAAACATCGAAGCTAGACAAAGCTGCTCTTCAGCCAGCGCTTGGTTGAGAGTAAAGCTATAAACAATCTCAGCGCGATAATACAGGAGAAAAGCATGAGGAGATCTGCGTTTGGATTTCTCGCACTGGCAACAGCCCTTGTAATCATCCCCGGTGCATTCGCTGACCCACTCATTGTCGGCTCAGTCTCCGTGGCCGGTGGTAACGATAAGTGGGATTCATCGGGGTCGAGTGTAACCTTCACGACTCCCAGTGGGATAGTCGTCGATTCCGGCGGCGATCTGACGGATATTTCGAATGGCACTGGCGCCACCATCAACAACTCAACTCTTACCTTCGCCGATCCGGACGGGCTATTCTTCACAACCGCGAGCTCCGGCGGAAACGTGGCCACATTCAACATCACTGGACTGGCCGATGTCACTCAGCCCCAAGACACCTCGCCCATTTCCGGTGGAACTGGCGAGTATTTGGATGTCTCTGGAACCGGCATCCTGAACTTAACCGGTTTCGCGCCAACGCTGGCATCCTTCAGCTTTGACAGCACCGATTCGAACCAAAACTACGGCGCCACTTCCTCTTCGTGGGGCGTCGACATTACGTCGGAAGGGGTCTCTCCCGCTCCCGAACCCTCGAGTTTCTTCCTGTTGGGCACCGGCCTGCTGACTTTTGCAGGCGTAGTACGCCGCAAACTGGTGAGGTAACTTAACACTCCTAATCGGAGCAATATCGTGGCTCAACTGCGGTTACCCCGGGACCTGCTTCTGCAGGCACGGGGTAACCAAATACTTCGTGGCACTGTTGCTAGCTCTGTGCCTTCCCCTCGTTCAGCGCCACGCGCCTCTCCACAATCTTCTTCACCAGTGCATCGGACAACGGCGCATCCACCGGAAACTGAATCGTACCCTTCAGCACTTTGCAGTTCTTCAGCTCCTCCGCAAACTCCTCAACCAGCGAATGATCCGCGGGGAAAAAGCTGCAATGCCTCTTGAACGCCGCGTACCAAACCAGCGCACCCTTGTATTGGAACGACGGAATCTTATAACTGATAGCCTCAGTCGCATCCGCCGGCGCAGCGGCCCTGATCATGGCTCTCATCTTCTCGAGGGTCGTCCGCGCCGGCTCCGGCACCTGTGCCAGATATGCCTCCACCTCAGCCTTGCCATTCTCCGCGCTTGCCTTCTTCCCTGCCACCGCAATCCCTCCCGCTCCCTACGCTCCCCGTTTCTTCCGCTCTTCATCCAGGTACGCAAGCCACTCGTCCATCCCCGTCCCCTTCTTCGCAGAGGTTTCAAAGATTCGCATCCCCGGCCGAATTTCGTTGATGTTCCTGAGTGCCAACTCGCGATCGAACCCGCAAGGCTCGGCGATATCCATCTTCGTAATCACCGCGGCATCCGCCGAGTTGAACATGGTGGGATACTTCAGCGGCTTATCCTCGCCCTCTGTCACGCTCAGCAGCGCCACGCGAATCTTCTCCCCCAGGTCGTAGCTCGACGGGCAAACCAGATTTCCCACATTCTCGATAAAAAGATAATCGAGAGCCCCGAGCGTCACACCCTCCCATCCGTCCAGGTGCTTGCCAATCATCTCCGCGTCAAGGTGGCAAATGCCATGCGTATTGATCTGGCGCACCGGCGCGCCGCTTGCAGCCAGACGGCGCGCGTCGTTATCCGTCTCCAGATCCCCCACCAGCGCCGCCACCCGCGCTCCACGCGTCCGCAGTTCCCGCAGCGTCCACTCCAGGAAGGCCGTCTTCCCCGTCCCCGGACTCGACACCAGATTCAGCACCAGCACGCCGGCCGCGGCGTAGCTCGCGCGCAGGCCCGCGGCGAGCTCGTCGTTCTTCTTCAAGATTCCCCGCCGCAACTCCACAATCCGGGTTGTCATACCGTCTCCTCAACCTCATTCATCTCGTCTATCTCAATCGCCTCAATCTCCAACTCGCGCCCCTGCCGCAGGTCGAAGCAAGGCTCACCGCACCGCGTACACCGGAAGCTTTGCACTCCCTCAAGCTCGACGTCCGCATCGCACCCAGCGCAGTGCATTACAACCGGCACGGTCTTCACCACCAGCCGCGATCCCGCCAGCGCTGTCCCCTCCGTCGCAATCCCAAAACAGAATTGCAGAGAATCCTCGACCACCGACGCCAGCGCTCCCACGCGCAAGCGCACCTCTACCACGCGTGCACCCTTGTACGCGGCCACCGACTCGGTCACCGTATCCACAATGCTCGCGATAATGGAAAGTTCATGCATATCAGTCGGATTCTACGCCCACCGACCCCATTTGGCAGATTCTCCCATCCGCCGAATCGCTTAAACTAAGAGAGGCAATTGCGCCCCAGCCTCTTACGGCCTGTATTGGTTGCGCTTAGAGTTTCACCCATTTTCCCGTTTCGTATTGCATGATAGGAGAAGGACCTTCCCCATGCCCAACACCGTCTCCCCTTCCCCATCGCGCCTTGCCCTCAGCAATCTTGCTCCTGCTGCCGTCCAGTCAGAAATCCGCGCAATGTCCGTCGCCTGCGACGAGATCGGCGGCATCAATCTGGCTCAAGGCGTTTGCGACACACCCGTCCCAACCGTAGTAGAGGAAGCGGCAATCCAGGCCATCCGCGACGGTTATAACATCTACACGCGCCTCGACGGCATTGCCCGCCTGCGCAACGCCATTGCCGCCAAGCAGCAGCGCGATTACGCGCTGACCTATGATCCCGAGCGCGAAGTCCTCGTTGCCTCCGGCGCCACCGGTGGTTTTCACGCTGCCGCGATGGCGCTGCTCAATCCCGGAGACGACGTCCTGCTTTTCGAGCCCTTCTACGGCTACCACGTTTCCACGCTTCGGTCGCTGCGCATCAACCCGGTGCTGGTCCCGCTGGCCGAACCCGGCTTCGCTCTCGAAATCGACTCGCTGCGCGCCGCCATCACCCCGCGGACGCGAGCCATCGTGCTGAATACCCCGGCCAACCCCAGCGGCAAAGTCTTCAACCTTGCCGAACTCACAGCCATCGCCGAGGCCGCAATCGAGCACAACCTGTTCGTCTTCTCCGATGAAATTTACGAGTATTTCGTCTACGACGGCGCAAGCCATATCCCCATCGCGACGCTGCCGGGAATGAAGGAGCGATCCATCATCCTATCCGGTTTCAGCAAGACTTTTTCGGTAACTGGCTGGCGCCTTGGCTACGTTACTGCCGACGCGCGTTGGCTGCCTGCCATGAATTACTTTCACGATCTAACTTATGTCTGCGCACCTTCAGCATTTCAGCATGGAGCCGCCGCCGGCCTGGAGCAACTTCCTCCCAGCTTCTATACCCAGTTAGCCGCCGACCACCAATCCAAGCGTGCTCGCATGTTATCCGCGCTAACGGACGCAGGCCTCGAACCTACCATTCCAGCAGGCGCTTACTACGTTCTGGCCGATGCTTCCCGACTCCCTGGCAAGACGGCTGCCGAAAAGGCTCGCCACTTACTGGCAGTTACTGGCGTGGCTTCGGTTGCAGGATCGGCTTTCTTCCGCCCCGGCCATGGTGAAAACCTCTTGCGGTTTTGTTTCGCAAAAAAGGATCACGACCTCGACGAGGCTTGCGCTCGATTGCGCAGGCTTTGAATGCTTTGCAAGCATACGCCTAGCTTTGCGTCGCAATCTGGGATGCGGATCGATCGCGCCAGCGTCCTCGGGTGAAGTCGGGGAACTTAGCCGGCGCGCTGCCGCCTGTAGCGGAGATGCGGCTCAATGGGCCAGGCGCAGACCAGGCTGCTGCATCGTAAACATCCATATCCGGAACGAGACCATCGCGCATGCACTGTAACAGCCTGTATAACATGATGTAATCCATCCCGCCGTGGCCGCCTAACTTCTGGGCTATCTCACCTTCCTGCTTCCATAGCGGGTGCTGATGGTCTTTCCAGGAATCGATAGTGCCCCAGGCTTCGTCGCCGGGCTGTCCGTCGAAGTAAATGCGAGGCGGATAGTCGGCGAAAACGCCCTTGGTTCCAGCGATAATGTTGATGCGATCGTAGGGATGAGGATTTACCGTATCGTGTTTCAAAGTAATGGTAAGTCCATTCGCGGTCTTTATCAGCGAAGTACTCATATCTCCGGTTATGTAGCGCTCTGCCCATCTGGGATCGGTAGCAGGCAAATGCGCCTTTCGATATTCATCGAGTCCGCGCTGCGGCGTGCCCACTGATACTATGTAATCGAATCGGTCTCCTCGTTGAATGCTCATATAATTTGCAATCGGCCCTAATCCATGCGTCGGATAAAGATTGCCGTCCCTCTGTGTGTGTACAGTCCTGCGCCACAATCCTTCCCCCTTGCCGGAGAATAACTCTTCGCGGAGATCGTGAATGTATGCGCCTTCTCCATAGAGCAGATCGCCAAAAAGTCCGCCATGAGCCATTCGCAAAATAAGTGTTTCGTTGTAGCCGTAGCAGCAGTTCTCCAGCATCATGCAATGCCTGCGGGTCCGTTCGGATGTGTCGACGAGTTTCCAGCAATCCTCAATCGATGTAGCGGCGGGCACTTCGACTGCGGCATGCTTTCCATGAGCCATGGCTGTAACAGCCATTTCCACATGCCAATTCCATGGGGTCGCGATGATAACAAGGTCCAGGTCGTCCCTGGCAACGAGCGACTCAAAGGCATGATCGCCGTTTGTATACAGCTCGGGAGACTTCTGGCCTGACTTAGTAACTAACGATTGCGCATGCTCAGCCTTTTCCTGCACGATGTCGCAGAGGGCAAGTATCTTCACGTCGGCGGCAAGCAGGTTGGTCAGCAGGCTCGTTCCTCGCCCGCCAGTGCCTATAATTCCAATTCTCGGATTGACCGGAGTGAATGCCACGCCGATCATGCTTTCGGCGTGAGGACTCGACGATTCCGCATGAAGCTCGGGAATGCTCATTCCAACGGCAGTGATGCCGCCGAGCCGAATAAAATCCCTTCTCGAAACATCGCCAAACGAATCTGCTTTTCCGTCGTTCATCTCACTCCCTTTCGCGATAAATGCCATCTGGTGATATCCGCTCGCGCGACTGCGAATCGATGTTGCGCCAGACGCAGATTAGATCGAACCTCGTTGAATTCGAGTTGAGTCTAGGCGCATAACTACGATTCGTCAAGCCTGGGTAGGAAAGTATGGATAGTGCTGGCATAGCGCGCTGTGCTAACTTACAATTGCTTCCTGGCACCGCGGCGAAATGCGAAGCCCCTCATGGAAATACGGCGGACGCGAGTGGATAAGGGCGAACTGAATGCAATCGACTGTCGCAGCAGAGAGCGTTGAAGCGAATCGGCCGCAGGCGGCCATGCGGACCGCAGCATCGGTGCCCCCGCGCAACATCGCCGTCGACGCCTATCGCGGCCTCGTGATGATGCTTATGATGGGCGAGGTATTGAACCTTCCCACGGTTGCACACTCCTTTTCCAATAGCATTCTCTGGCGCGTTCTTGCATACAATCAGACGCACGTTGAATGGGCGGGATTGAGTCTTCACGATACAATTCAACCGTCTTTCACGTTTCTTGTTGGCATCGCTCTTCCTTATTCCATTGTCAGCCGGACAAGCAAGGGGCAAAGCTTTCGCAGGCAGTTGGCGCATACTGTGTGGCGCAGTTTGGTTCTGGTTGCGCTCGGAATCTTTTTACGATCGACCGAAAGTTCTCAGACCAACTTTACCTGTGTCGACACACTTACGCAGATTGGATTGGGATACACATTCGCATTCTTATTGGCACGTTGTCGCCCCAAATGGCAATGGATTGCGCTGACCGGAATACTCGTCGGATATTGGCTCGCATGGGCGGTTTATCCAGCGCCCGGCGCAGGATTCAACTATGCCACCGTTGGGGTTCCTGCTAACTGGCCTTATAACTTCAGCGGGTTCGCATCGCATTGGAACAAGAACAGCAATTTGGGCCAGGCTTTTGACCTTTGGTTTCTGAACCTATTTCCGCGCGCGGCTCGATTTGCATTCAATCCCGGCGGCTACCTTACTCTTAGCTTTATTCCAACACTCGGAACGATGCTCCTCGGCCTCCGCGCCGGTGAATGGCTTCGTTCCGCTGCCCCAAAAGCTCCGGTGAGACGATTCCTGGTGGCGGGCATCGCTCTCGTGGCAGTGGGACTTATGTTTCACTGGTTGGGAATTTGCCCCATCGTCAAGCGTATTTGGACTCCCAGCTGGACTCTCTTCAGCGGCGGTGTATGCTTTCTGTTTCTCGCGGTGTTCTCATGGATTATCGACATAAAGGCTTATCGCCGGTGGGCATTCCCATTGGTCGTGGTTGGAATGAATTCGATAGCGGCCTACTTGATTGCCGGTCTTGGGGAGAGCTTTATTATGAGCAGCCTCCATATCCACTTTGGATACCAGATCTTTCAATTACTTGGAAAAGCATTGGAACCGTTGATGCTTGGAATTGCAGTAATGCCGATCTACTGGCTCATACTATTCTGGATGTATCGCAAGCGCATCTTCCTGCGTATTTGAAAACGCGTCGTAAGCTGCTCTTTGCAAGCATTGAAGTTAACGCGCGTCACAAAGTATCAGGATGATTGCCTGAGAGTGAATAGAGCTATGACCACTCCAACTTTATTCGTGCTGGCCGCCGGCATGGGGAGCCGCTATGGTGGCTTGAAGCAGATGGACCCCATTGGTCCAAACGGAGAAGCCATTGTGGACTACTCGGTCTACGATGCCCTGCGCGCGGGGTTCGGCAAGGTCGTCTTCGTGATTCGGCGGGACATTGAGCAACCGTTCAGGCAATTCGTCGCGGCGAGGTTTGAGAGGCACATCGCAGTCGAATATGTTTTTCAAGAACTGGATGACCTTCCCAAGGGCTTTGTGGCTCCGACAGGTCGCATAAAGCCATGGGGAACCACGCATGCCACTCTCATGGCCGCCGGTGTTATCCACGAACCCTTTGCCGTAATCAATGCCGACGACTTTTACGGCGCGGAGGCCTATCGCCTGCTGGCAAGGCACTTTCAATCGGAAACTACGGATTATGCGATGGTGGGCTTTATTCTGCGCGAAACGCTTTCCAGCTTTGGGGCGGTGTCGCGCGCCGTCTGCTCCGTGGGCGATGACGGATATCTTCGATCCATTGCTGAAGTGAAGAACATTGAACCCGACGGCTTTTGCGCCAGGAACACAGACGCGACGGGCCGCGTCACTTCGCTTACGGGCGACGAGTTAGTCTCTATGAACATGTGGGCGTTTACTCCGAGGGTCTTTGGGCAATTACTGCAAGAGTTTCAAATGTTCCTTGAGCTCAATAACTCAAATCTGCAATCGGAGAGCTATTTGCCGAGCGCAATCGATTCGCTGGTTACGCACGGTGAGGCGCGGGTGAAGGTACTACGCTCAGACGAAGCATGGTTCGGTGTCACCTATCGCGAGGATCATCCGCAAGTCGTCGAAAGCATTTCCCGCCTGATTCGGGAGGGTTTCTATCCCAAGAGGCTCTGGCCATGACCAGACCGAACAATATCGCCGAGGTTGTCCGGCATTTTGAAATCAATGGCGAATTTGTGGCTGCGGCGCCTTACGGCAGCGGCCATATCAACGACACATATTGCGTCGTCTTCCATTGGCGAGGCACTGCAGAGCGCGTCGTTTTGCAACGCATCAATACGCGCATCTTTACGAGGCCCGACGCCTTGATGGAGAATATTCAGCGTGTCACGGCGCATATCGCCCAGCAGATGGCCGGTGAGCCAGACAAGAACCGACGCGTGCTCACACTGATTCCCACGCGCGATGGGAGAGCGTGGCATGTGGATGCCGGGGGCGGCTACTGGCGCGCCTGGCGATTTATTTCCAACACCCGCGCCTACGATGCGGTTGAAACCCCGGAGCAGGCATTTCAGGCAGCCCGCGCATTTGGCCGATTCCAGCAACTCCTCGTCTCGCTGCCCCCGCCACGCCTGCACGATACCATTCCTGACTTTCATCACACTCCCAAGCGCTTCAAAGCGCTTGAAGAATCGATCGCTCTTGATGCAGCTAACCGCGCCATTCTCGCCAGGGAGGAGATAGAATTCGCTCGCGCGCGGCAACCTATCGTTGGCGTTTTGCTCGATGCAAACCTTCCTGAGCGCGTCACCCACAACGACACCAAGATCAACAATGTCTTGCTCGACGATGCGACCGGAGAAGGCATCTGCGTCGTTGATCTCGACACAGTAATGCCGGGTCTTGCGCTCTACGACTTTGGCGATATGGTGCGCACTGTCACCAGCCCGGCTTCGGAAGACGAGCGCGATCTATCGAAAGTTTTCATGCGGATGACCATGTTTCAGGCGATGGTGCGAGGTTATCTCGACTCGACGGCAAGTTTTCTCACAAGGAACGAGATGCAGTTATTGGCCTTCTCCGGAAAGTTAATAACTCTTGAAATGGGTATTCGCTTTCTCGCCGACTATCTGGCGGGCGACACTTATTACAAGGTGCATCGCGACGGACACAACCTGGACCGTTGCCGTGCCCAGTTCAAACTCGTCGAGTCAATCGAGCGGCAGGAGGAGGCCATGAACCTGATGGTCGAATCCATCGCAGTGGGGAACCATTAAGCTTGCCTTGTTCAGCGAGGCGCCGCAAAGTCGACACATGGCTGGTGCTTCTCAAACACTTCTCCAGCCAGGAAAATGCGGTCAGTTCGGCGAGAGTCCCGATATTGGCTCGCTCTTAATCGCTGGCCCTGAAGCGGCAAAGAGAAACCCCCACGACGTATCGAGATACAGCCAGCGCTGCGTGCTGAACCAGCTGGTTGGGAGTCCAGGGACGTGCAACAAGGTATGACCGCCCATGCACATCAACTCGGTACCGTTCCAGGCCAGGAAGGTTCTCGACGCCTGGCCAACGTGCGCGGGATTGCATACACGCCTGAGACACACCGGGCACCGTTGACGCTGGTCCTGAAGCACCCATCGAAAACTGAACAGGCATATTGAAAAGGTAGCGACCAACTGGATGTATGCCGAGGAGGACGCTGGAAGCGCTGTGTTTGCGTAGGCAAGGTCAAGCGATAAGAAATACACAATGGGCAAAAGCAGTGCGATCTTGGCTGAGAGGAATGCCCAGCGGTAAAGCGTTCGCGATCGTGAGGTCCCTTCGGAACAATCGCTGTATTCGCCGAGTGACACGGACGTAATGGCCGGCAACGCAAGCACTGCGAGAATGACCGCGAAAGAGAAGAGCGTCCAGTGCCCAGGCGTCAATGCGTCAAGCGAAATGCCCAGGAGATCGTCTTCGGAGTTATCGGAGTTGAACTGGGTGATATGAACCTTGGCCGCGTACATCTCGGATTGTCCCATGGCCGTCAGATGCGCGATAACAAATCCCGCGCCGCCCGCAAAAGCCTTTTCATCGGGCTCCAGCAGCCACGCATCGACCTTGCCTGGCAGCCCCCGTGAACCATCGGGCGCTACTCCAACAATTCGCGCTTTGCCCAGACCTAGATGCAAGATCATTCCGGCCACGTGCGGATTTGCTCCAAACTCCCGCTTCCATTTCCGTTCACTCAAAATCACCCTGGGCATATCGTTGTAAGTCCCGGAATCCGGGTCTGCGAACTGTACCGGCAAGCCAAGCAGCGCAAACAAATTCTCACTGGCATGCGCCACTCCCCATCCTGACAATTCACCTGACGCAGACAGCGCGGACTCCCGCCGAACCGGCTCCTGAGTGACACGGTAGAACGCAAATCCATCGAAGTACTGCTGCTTGCGTGCCTTCCATGTGCGAAACTGCTTCGGCAATATCGATGGGGAGGAATCGTCGCTGGAGGCTGCATCCTGTATCAGCACCAGGCTCGGGCCAATCTGGATTGGCGCGAGTATGCGCGCCGCGCGCACACCCGGCAACAGCAATGCTACGGCATAACATGCGGCAAGCAATGCGGCGAGAGTGAGAAGGCACTGCGCCGCCGAGCCCTGCAACGCCGGAGAATGCGCTCTGCTCTCAAGGGAATTCCGCTTGAGGTAAAGCGCATCCTGAAACGCTCCCAGGCAAAACGCCGTCACCTCCGCTTCTCCTCGCAATGAAAAGCTGCCCATGGGCGCGCAGGCGTGCCGCACATGCCATAGCTCCGAGCGCCACTCATGCCACCACTCCGCGCGCTGACTGTGCGGCACCAGCAGAGAAGCGACTCGGAGAAGGCCAATATGGCACGCGCGAGCGATCCATTCCCATGGAGGCGTCATACCGGCTTTGCCTCCTCTGAAGGGATCAGCCGCTCCAGCAGCGGATATCGCTTGCGAGAGGCTTCGAGTGTGGCTCTGCCCGCCGGCGTAAGCTTGTAGTACTTTCTTGGTGGCCTTTGCTCGGCATCGGCAATCGACTGGCGCTCCCATTGCGAGCGGATAAGTTCATCGCGTTCCAGGCGGCGCATTGCCGGGTATACAGTTCCGCTTGGCAGGCCAGCCATCTCCATGATGCTGAAGCCGTAGATGAATCCGGCGTCGAGCGCCTGAAGAATCAGCGCTGCCGTATGGGAGAGCTTTGCTTCGACAAATTTTGGTTCCCGGGCCATGGCACATTGTAGCTATGTAGCAATCTACTTGACAAGAGTATATGTCGTTTGCTACATAGGGTAGACAGGTGACCGATGCTCGAACTTCGGTGTGTCTCCAAACGGTTCTCCGGCATTCCCGCGGTGGACGACGTAAGCTTTTGCGCCCGGCCCGGCGAAGTAACCGGCTACCTGGGACCGAACGGATCAGGCAAATCTACCACCATGAAGATGATCACGGGCCTGATCGAAATATCGGAAGGGCAAATCCTATTTCAGGGACAGCCAATTCAGAATGATTTGATCGCATACAAAAGGCGCATGGGTTATGTTCCTGAAGAGCCATACCTCTATAACCACCTCTCCGGGGCGGAATACCTCACGATGGTCGCACAGCTTCGTGGGCTTCCGGCGCAGCAGTCCTCGGAGCGCATCGATGGGCTGCTGCGTCTGCTTGCACTGCACGACGACCGCCATGCGTCGATCTCTGGCTACTCAAAAGGAATGCGGCAGAAGATTCTGCTCATAGCGGCCCTCATGCACAATCCCGAACTCATCCTTCTAGACGAGCCTTTCTCGGGACTGGATGTCGGCACATCGCTGGTTTTGCGCAGCCTGATTCAAGAGCTGGCCGCGCGCGGCAAGGTAGTGCTGTTCAGCTCGCACGAACTTGACACTGTGGAGCGCGTTTGTTCGCACGTTGTTATTCTCCATCGCGGCAAAATCGTCGCCGACGATTCCATTGAGCGCCTGCGTTCCTTGATGGAACTGCCCACGCTCGAAGCTATCTTTTCTCAGCTCGCCGTCGAGCAGGATACTGTTTCGATCGCGCGGCAGATTGCGGACCTCGTGCATGCATAAGTTAATCGAACGATTGGCCGGATACTTGCCGCTCGATTTTCGCGTGCTCTATCGCCAGTTTCTGCTGCGTGTCATCGATCTTGAATCGCTGTCGATTCAAGCAGACGTCGTCCGTTTTCTGGGACAGTTTGCCGGCGTACTCATCATGAACAGCCTGATTTCCGCAATCCGCGCATTCGTGTCCACAATTGCTCCGCCTACCACTGCCGCGGGCTGGCTCAACCTCGAATGGGGGACGGAGCAATCTGCTATCAGAACCATGATGCTGGTAGTTGGGCTTCTTGCGGTTATCAGTTGGGACTCCACCTTTCCCGATCGAAAAGACGTCATGGTGTTATCCCCCTTGCCCGTAGCACCGCATACCATCCTGTTTGCAAAAGTGTGTGCATCGGGCGTATTAGTGGGTCTTGCGATTCTTGCGCTGAACTTCGCTTCAGGTTCAGCTTGGTCGCTGATCCTGGGATCCCGCCGCGGCGGACTGGGCTTC
>Ga0302197_10000502_pt1 | contig 39487 bp, 35 predicted proteins | sample II_Bog_N2_1_FD_193526 | JGI IMG/M metagenome (GOLD analysis project Ga0302197, IMG submission 193526) | Peat permafrost microbial communities from Stordalen Mire near Abisko, Sweden - II_Bog_N2_1 | ecosystem: Environmental > Terrestrial > Soil > Wetlands > Peat | place: Sweden: Abisko... | reverse complement strand
TGATCGGTCTTATTCCGGATGTCAAAACTCCGCACTTGGCCAAAACTCACGGAAGCGATGACCGGCTGGCTACCCATAATACTTTCTTTATCGCTGTGCCAGGCCACCGAATCATTCGCATCCCTATAATAATTCAATAGCACCGAATTAAATTTGATCCCCGCCAATGGTTCCACCTTTTCACGGATCGCCTCCAGTTCATGAGTCCAGGGTAAAGTGCCCGTGATACGATCCGTGTCGCCATACCAGCAAGTTAACCGTGGCGTCAGGTATTCCTTATCCCACATCTTTTGTGTAGACTGTTTCCAGGGCGTATTTCTGATAAAATTCGTTAACAATTCATCGCCTGTTTGCTTATCGATCAAACCCGGCGTATATTCCAGCATCTCTACCGGCAGCCCCTTACTCATCCCCGCCTCCGGGAAAAAACACAATTGTTCCATCATATCACCTCCACCTAATTCATAATAAATTTCGCCACCTGCTCTTGTTCCGCGACGCTTAACACAGCTGCATCAAACAATATCCGCCCCAAATGATCCGGTGCAGCTTCATAAGCGGTTCAAACAAAAGTGAAAAACTTTTTGTAATTATTTGCATAAAATACTAAAAATATTAGCAAACTTTACAGTCCCAAACGCGAACGACATGGCAGCATTTACAATTAAACTTAAAACTGGAAATGATCCTTTGATCATTGTCGTACAAAACTGGATGCTCGGCCGAACGATGCCGGCTATGAGTGTTATGATTTGACAACGCGCGATGGCAGTTCCGTGATCAGTTTGGATGCGAGTTATTGAGCCAAGCCTTACCTGGTCACGCCGGAAGATGCGGAAGACTATTATGAAAAAATCCATTACCCAACCCAGCGGCCATTTTTCAGTAACAACAATACGTTTACCAATGCGGAATTAAGAAAGATCGCCAGTGAGATCGCCAAACACATCGCTTATGCAAACCAGTAAAACTGACATCATCGACAAGCTCCGGCAGGACATCCTCGGGTGGGAAGGTTATAAAGCGCCCACCAGTGGTCAGCGCAGTTTATTGGGCCTTGGCCCCTTAGAAGGCGCCTTTCCAAATGGTGTATTCCCTACCAGCAGCGTGCACGAAATGGTTTGCGCCAGCAGCGAACAGGCGGCTGCATCCGGCGGGCTGATTACAGCCGTCCTTTCCGTTCTGATGAAGCAAGGGGGGGATCGGGGTCTGGATCGGCCGTAAAGGGCGTTTATTCGCGCCGGCATTCGCCAGTTTTGGGGTCCAGGCGGACAAGATTATTTTTATCAGTTTATTGAAAGACAAAAATGCGCTTTGGGTGATGGAAGAAGCGCTGAAATGTCCCGGCCTTACCGCCGTAGTTTGTGAACTTCGCGAAATAGATTTCAAGCAATCCCAGCGGTTCCAGCGGGCCGTCGAACAAAGCCGGGTGACCGGGTTCGTTTTACGTAATGCCGCGCATAAATTATCGTCGACAGCCTGTGCGGCACGCTGGCAGGTCAGCCCTTTGCCCAGTGATGATCTTAATGGCCTCCCCGGTTTGGGTTTCCCGCACTGGCGGGTCGACCTGCTCAAAGTACGCAACGGGCATGCCGGCAGCTGGCAGATCGAATGGAACGAAGGAAAATTCAGGGCGACGGATGAAATACGCGTTCAGGAAGAAAGGCAGGTAGGTTGATCCATGCGAAAACGCTTCATGTCCATCTGGTTCCGGCACCTGCTGACGGAAGGGATGGCGCGGCGCCGACCCGAACTGAAAACCATCCCCTTCGTGATCGCCACCCCGGTTAAAAACAGGATCGTCATTACCGCCTCCAGCCTTTTAGCAGAACGGGAAGGCGCCTTTACCGGCATGGACGTAGCCGATGCGCTGGCAGCGCTGGCAGAACTGCACGTGATTGAAGAGGTGTCCGGGCGAACCGCCAAATTACTACGCCTCATTGGCTTGGGCTGCATCCGCTATACCCCCATCGTCAGCCTCGATTTGCCGGACGGCCTGATGCTCGACATTTCGGGTTGCGCGCATTTATGGGGCGGCGAAAGCGGATACATCAAAGACATCGTACTGAAATTACGTGCCGCCGGTTTCGACGCGCGTGCCGCCATCGCCGATACCCCGGGCGCTGCCTGGGCAGTCGCCCGTTTTGCCCAAAAAAGGCCCATCATCGAATTATTGACTGATAAACTCATAATTGAGTTTCCGGATGTCCATGTCATCCGCCCGGTACTTCCACTGAATGAATGACCGGGTATGGTTAAGGGTACGCTTAAAAAGATCGAGCGTTCCCGGTGAATACTCTTGAGGAACAAGAATAGCAACCTGGTCATTGTGATTCTGAAAAACTTCAAGGATCACCTTGCGGTCATCGACGCCAAGCAAAACCTCTTGGTTAGCGTCAATTAACATTCTTTTTGCTTAATGAGCTTTAACTTGTAAAGTGTCAAGTAAGCTATTGATTGAACGGGCTTCTTCACTGGCACCATCAGCTCGCCCGCTTCGGACATTCCATTTTGCAATGAACCACAATCGTTTAGTGGATAGTTCCTTAGATTGCCCATCTACGGTAATTCGCATGTAGATGTACATCTGTTCTTTTTTGTAATTTGGTTTGTTGTTTTAAATAAAACAACAAACCAAAGCTTTTTTCTAACATAAAAATCATTAATTAAAGTGGATAAATGTCGATAAATAAGCCTTTGAGGACAAGATGTTTTATTTAAAAGAATCTTGTATATCAATAAGTTAAGACAACTCCAGTGAGCGATTGCCTTGGAAAGTGACTACTACACGAATCGCACTGAGATATGGCGATTTTTGACATGTTTGACAAGATCGGCAAAAACAAAAAAGCCTGTAAATCAACGATTCACAGGCTTTTGACAAGTTTTAATTGAGTACTCAGCGGTGAGGGAGGGATTCGAACCCTCGGTACAGTTTCCCGTACGTCAGTTTAGCAAACTGATCCTTTCGGCCTCTCAGGCACCTCACCATATTTTGGCCTTAATTGGCCGGTATCTCAATAAATCCCTTTTTTTCGGGACTGCAAATATAGCAATTAGGCCATGCGGTCAAAAAAAAAAATCAAATCGTTAATAATTAATTCGCACATGGTAAATGCTCATCAGCATCCGCTTAAAAATTGTCTTAATTGTTTCAATATCTTTTAGTGTTATGTCACTGTCTTTCAGCTGATCCTGATCGAGTTTATATTTTACGATGCGATCTACCAACTCGCTTATTGATTTTTCATCAGGTTCTTTTAATGAGCGCGATGCGGCCTCAACTGAGTCGGCAAGCATCAAAACACCACCTTCTTTTGTGGAAGGAATGGGCCCAGGGTACCTAAAAATCTTTTCGTTGATCATTTTTTCAGGAAAATTCTTCAAATATGACTGATAAAAATAATCTACCCGGGTATCGCCATGATGCGTCCTGATAAAATCAATTACCACTTCGGGGATATTCGCGTTTTCCGCCATCTCTACTCCTTTGCTCACATGCCTAATGATGATTTGCGCGCTTTCTTCATAAGGCAGCTTATCGTGAGGGTTAAAACCTGAACTTTGGTTTTCTATGAAAAACAAGGGATTTTCCAATTTCCCAATATCATGGTATAACGCCCCTGCCCTAACCAGTAAAGCGTTACCACCGATGCTGTATATGGCATTCTCGGCAAGGTTAGCAACTTGCAGGGAATGCTGAAACGTACCGGGCGCGGTAAAAGCCAGTTCGCGTAGTAAAGGCGCATTAGTATTTGTTAGTTCGATTAAAGTTATATCTGATGTAATGGCGAATATTTTTTCGAAAATATAAATAAGCGGATAAGCCAACAACGTAAGTAAAACGCTAACTACAAATGGTAAAAAATCCATCCAGTTTATACTTAGAAAACTACCTTCGCGAATAAACGAAATACCAATAAAGGCCATGAAATAGCTAAAAGTGATAATTAGTGCCGATATTAAGAACTGCTCGCGCCTAATGAGGTTTTTAATGCTATAGATGGAAACCATACCGGCGGTAATTTCGAAATAGGCAAATTCAAAACTATTCGGCACAAAAAAGCCTGCTATTAATACTACTAACAAATGTATGTTTAATGCCAAACGGGTATCGAACAGTATTCGGATAATTATGGGTACAATACAATATGGTATATAATACAAATTGGGTGTTTGTAACTTTATAGCAAGCGAGAGCGTAGCCAGCATGGCCGTAATTACCAATAATATTAAAGATACCAACCTGTTATCGTCATAAATATCACGGCGAAAAAGGTACAAGAATACCATGAGCAATGTGATAGCAACGGCTACTAATATTACTTGCCCCAGCATTACCAGGCGGCGGTCGCCGTTTACGCGGGAACTATCTTCAAATGCTTTTTTGTATGATATTAATTTTTGGTAAACCTCATCATTAACAACCGAGCCTGTGGTAACCAGTATATCCTCTTTTTGCACCATCCCACGGGTAAGTGACAAATTTTCTAAAGCCTCTTTTTGCAGCCTGGAGGTTAGTATATCATCATATATCAAATTGCTTTGCATCCTGTTTAATACCAGGTCAAGCAAAAATGATTTATCGATATCTTTTCGGGTACTTAAAACCTGGTTAAAATAATCAAGGGCTTTATCGCGGGTAAAAAGGTCGGCTGTGTTTTTATCTGTGCCAACGTTTTTGTTCAGTATGGTAATGGTGTAATTTTGAGAATTCTGCTGGTATTTGGGATCGGGTTTAAGTATACCTACATCATAAATATGCTTTAATAAATTATAACCGGTACTTATATAATCATCTTTCAGTTTATCATTTATTCCGGCATTGTGCCACTTTATTTCAAGGTCATTTTTAAAAGCATCTAGTTGCTGATCGGCAATATTTGTATTTAACTGGTAAATAGGGGTTATACCTGATAATATTACTTTCCGATCGCTATCAAGCTCCTGCTGGGTTTTTAATATGGCAAAATTATAGGGTGATATCAGGTCCTTCTGTGTCCATATCCTCCCCTTTTGTATCTCGTACATGAACTTAGCCTGCTTGGGTAAAGTCCACACAATTATGCCGATACTAACCACCATCATTAAAAACTTAAGCTTGCGGGCATATTTACGCAGGACAGCCTTTTGACGCGAAGAAGACAGATTTGCCATTGAAGTGTTTAAGATACCAAAATTAAAATAAGTTTTTGGTATAGCGATATTAATTAGTGATTGGGTGAATTACTGATTGACTGATTTTTCATTTTGGCATATTCACTCAATCACTAATTCAAAAATCACTCAATTATTGTTATGCATGCATAGCTTTGTAATATTTAAAACATTAAATTTGCCCACCATTTATAATAAACCACATGAAAGAAGTAGTAATAGTTGCGGCAACCCGCACCCCTATAGGCAGTTTCGGCGGTAGCTTATCATCCTTTACAGCTACGCAGTTAGGCAGCTTTGTCATCAAATCAGTTATTGAAAAATCAGGATTAAAACCTGAACATATACAGGAAGTTTATATGGGTAACGTGTTATCGGCTAATTTAGGCCAGGCACCCGCTACACAAGCGGCAATATTTGCCGGACTACCCTATTTACCTGCTACTACCGTGAATAAAGTTTGCGCTTCGGGCATGAAAGCAATTATGCTGGCAACAACAAGCATTGCATCGGGTGAAAACGATATTGTTTTAGCCGGTGGGATGGAAAGCATGAGCAATGTGCCTTATTATTTAGACAAAGCCCGTAACGGCTACCGTTTAGGTAACGGCCAGATTATAGATGGCTTGGTTAAAGATGGCCTTTGGGATGTATATAATGATTATCATATGGGTTCGGCAGCAGAGCTTTGCGCTACAGATTGCCATATCACTCGCGAAGAGCAGGATGCTTACGCTATTGAATCTTATAAACGAGCGCAGACGGCACAAAGCGCAGGCAAATTCAGGGATGAAATTACTCCCGTTGAGTTAAAAGATAAAAAAGGCGATATTACCTTATTTGAAGACGATGAAGAACCCAGAGCTGTAAAGTTTGATAAAATCCCTTCGCTAAAACCAGTATTTAAAAAAGATGGTACTGTTACCGCCGCAAATGCATCAACTTTAAATGACGGTGCAGCCGCTGTAATTTTGATGAGCAGGGAGAAAGCTGATGAGTTAGGTATAAAGCCAATCGCCAGAGTTGTTGCTTATGCTGATGCTCAGCAGGCGCCCGAATGGTTTACTACTGCCCCATCCAAAGCGATACCATTGGCATTACACAGGGCAGGTTTAACTGGCGAGGATATTGATTATTACGAAATAAATGAGGCTTTCTCGGTTGTATCAATAGCTAACAATCAAAATTTAAAGCTTGATCCTGAAAAAGTAAACGTTAACGGCGGCGCTGTTGCTATGGGGCATCCACTAGGCGCATCGGGTGCGAGAATTGTAGTTACTTTGCTAAGCGTATTACAACAAAACGGCGGAAAATACGGCGCGGCCGGAATTTGTAATGGAGGTGGTGGTGCAAGTGCAATTGTTATTGAAAATTTGCGTTAATTGTTCTAATATTGAACTTTAATACAGATCATAATAAACAACAATGAAGCGTTTGCTTGTTTTTATCCCACTAATTTTATTTCTGAACCAATCGTTTGCACAGCATACCGACGAAAGCAGCAGTATTAGCCGGTTAAATATGTACCAGGACAGTTTAGCTGACCTTGGCAAAGTGATGATTAACAATGATAATGAGCTGGAGCGGCAAAATGCAAACACCATGTTTGTTAAAACATTGGTTACTGCGTTAAAAGTGCCAAATTCTTTCCTGTTCCCTTTTGATTCTGTAAAAACGGTAAGCATTTTAAACTCACCTGATAACCGTTTCCGTATTATCAGCTGGCACATTATGAATGATGATGGCAGCTATAGGTTTTATGGCGCTATGCAGATGAATACCGGCGGAGCATTGAAATTATTCCCTTTGGTTGATTATTCACCATTGCTAGAGCATCCGGAAGATTCCGTTACCGATAACCGTAAATGGTATGGTGCGCAATATTACAAAATCATCAGGGTGACCGGCGATAAGTCATATTATGTAATGCTTGGCTGGAAAGGTTATACCGCAAATTCTACCAAAAAAGTAATAGAGGTGCTTTCATTTAAAAATGATAAGCCTATTTTTGGCATGGAAGTGTTTGGCACATCAAAACATAAACGAATCATATTTCAATACACCCGCCAGGCATCTATGCTGTTAAAATATGTACCCGAGCAGGATTTGATCGTATTTGATCACCTTTCCCCCCCTGACGATAAATCCAAGAAAAACCCGGAGACTTTTGGCCCGGACCTGAGCTATGATGGTTATAAGTTGGTTAATGGCAGATGGAAATATGAGGATAATTTAGATATGCGCAATGTTCCGGATGAGCATGACAGCGAATTTACTGATCCAAAAAAACAAGCTATCGAGGATAGATCAAGCATCCAACATAACTAATTAAATAGCCCTTAATAGTTCACAATCAAAATATTAGCCGACTGTAGCATAATACTTTCGATATTAAATTTTGATTTGCAAGAATAATAGTATTTTAGTCGAAATTAACTGATCTCATGAGTGATAATGTACCTGTGTCGGGAGTAGTCCCGAAAAAATCAAAGTATCCCCGAAGCATACCATTTATTATAGGCAATGAAGCTGCAGAACGCTTCAGCTTTTACGGAATGCGATCTATTCTAGTAACCTTCCTGGTAGCCCAGTTTTATAATCCCACACATAACCCGGCTTTAACAACAGTTGCAGAGGCTAGAGCTAATGAAAGTACCCACTTTTTTGTTGCCTTAGCCTACTCGTTGCCATTTGTTGGCGGTTTAGTTGCCGATTGGTTTACAGGCAAATATAAAATCATATTATACATATCTATGGTTTATTGCCTTGGCCACCTTTTTCTGGCTTTGTTTGACAAGAATCTAAATGGTTTTACTAGCGGGCTAGTACTCGTAGCCATTGGCGCGGGCGGTATAAAATCCTGCGTTTCAGCCAATGTCGGCGATCAATTTGATGCTTCAAATCAGGATCTGTTAGACAAAGTTTATGGCTGGTTTTATTTCAGTATCAATGCCGGGTCAATGATAGCTACTGTTTTAATTCCTTGGACATACCAAAACTACGGTGCTAAATGGGCTTTTGGTATCCCTGGGATATTAATGGGATTAGCTACCATCATTTTCTTCTCGGGTCGTAAAATGTATGTAAGGGTTCCGCCATCTGGTGTAAACCGAAATAATTTCGTCTTTATATCTTTCTATGCATTATTTAATATAAGCAAAAAGAAAAAGGGCGAATCGTGGTTAGATGTTGCTAAAAGTAACTATGACCCAACTAAAGTTGAAGGTATAAAAGCCGTTTATCGTGTAATGGCAGTATTTTTCTTCGCATTGGCATTTTGGGCAGTTTGGGATCAAAACCTTTCTGAATGGGTTTTACAAGCTGCTAAAATGGACCGTACGTTATATATTGGGTCATTCCATTTTACTATGTTACCAGGCCAAGTGCAAACCTTTAACCCTGTATTTTTATTGATCTTTATTCCTTTATTTAGTTACTGGTTATATCCATATTTAGATAGTATCGGCTTAAAAACAACTCCATTAAGAAGATTAGGCACAGGTTTGGTTTTAACAGCCTTATCATTTGTAATAATTGCTTTAATTCAAACTAATGTAGATCATGGCGGGCATCCAACTATATGGTGGCAAATTTTCGCTTATGTAGTGTTGTCGGCAGCAGAAGTATTAGTATCTATTACCGGTTTGGAATATGCTTATACTCATTCACCAAAGTCCATGAAGAGTACGATGACTGCTATTTGGCTATTAGTTGTTGCCCTAGGTAATACAATTACAGCTTTAGTTAACGGTAATATATCAAATGGCGGGTTCCTATCTCATCATTTACAAGGAGCAAATTATTATTGGTTCTTTGTAGGATTTATTACTGTATTTGTAGTTGTATTTATGTTTGTATCTCCACGTTTAAAAGAACGTAGCTATATTTTAGATCCTGATCAGGAGCTAATACCTGTAGACAGAAGCAAAATTATTGCTGATACAAATAATTTATAATTCAACATATTTTGTAAAGAAAACAGGGAAGCCTAACGCTTTCCTGTTTTTTTATTTTTTATACATGGTAAATTCACCTATTTTTGGTGCTTTATCAAATTAGCCCCCATATTTGAGTGCCTGATAGCTTAGTAATAATACCTACGTATAACGAAAAAGAAAATATTGAACGGATGATCCGTAAGGTATTTTCATTGCCCCATGATTTTCATTTGCTGATCATAGACGACGGATCGCCTGATGGCACCCAGAATATTATAAAAGCTATGCAACAGGATTATCCTGATACGCTTTTCTTAGAAGCCCGTGCAGGAAAACAAGGGCTCGGAACTGCTTACATCCATGGTTTTAAATGGGCCATTGAACGCCAGTACGATTATATTTTTGAGATGGATGCCGATTTCTCTCATAATCCCGACGACTTGTTAAGGTTAAGGGAAGCAGCAGTTAGCGGTGCCGACGCGGTTATAGGTTCAAGATACATTAATGGTGTAAACGTAGTTAACTGGCCTATGAGCAGGGTGCTGATGAGTTATTTCGCATCTGTATATGTTCGTTTTATAACTGGAATCAAAGTACAGGATTCCACAGCCGGGTTTATGTGTTATAAGCGCAAGGTTTTAGAGACCATTAAGCTTAATAAAATTTCATTTGTAGGCTATGCCTTCCAGATAGAGATGAAATATACAGCCATTAAACATGGATTTAAACTGGTTGAAGTGCCTATCATTTTTACCGACAGAACTGCCGGGACATCAAAAATGTCGACCGGTATTTTTAAGGAAGCTTTTTGGGGTGTAATACAAATGAAGATCAACAGTGTATTCAGGAAATATCCTGAGGGAGAGTGATAGTTAGAGAATAGCGATCAGAGACTTGAGATTATTATTGCCTGTATTGATAAATTTCAGCAATAATAATAGCTTTGATCTGATATTTTTCAACCATATTAAAAAATGCTGAGACTAATCACAAGTCTCTAACCTCTAACCACTGAGAAGCAAATGAACGAGCATCTTGATCCCGAAAGCGAACGCCTCTCTCCTGCCGAACGGGATATTGAAAAAGTTTTACGCCCGCAGGCATTTGAGGATTTTACCGGCCAGCATAAAATATTAGCCAACTTACGCATATTTGTACAAGCTGCCCGCCAGCGTGGCGAAGCCCTTGATCATGTATTGCTCCATGGCCCTCCCGGATTAGGCAAAACCACCCTATCGCACATTATCGCTAATGAAATGGGCGTGGGTATAAAAATAACATCAGGCCCTGTACTGGATAAACCCGGCGATCTTGCCGGACTATTGACCAATCTCGAAACAGGCGACATTTTATTTATTGACGAGATACACCGTTTAAGCCCTCTGGTTGAAGAGTATTTATACTCTGCCATGGAGGACTTTAAGATAGATATTATGTTGGAGAGCGGCCCTAATGCCCGCTCAGTACAAATATCATTGAATCCATTTACACTGGTTGGCGCTACTACGCGGTCGGGTTTATTAACCTCACCTCTACGGGCAAGGTTTGGTATCAATTCAAGGCTTGAGTATTATGATGCCAAGTTGTTAACCACTATTGTTTTACGTTCATCATCTATATTAAAAACACCAATCAGCGATGAGGGCGCTTATGAAATTGCCCGCCGTAGTCGTGGTACACCACGTATCGCCAATGCCCTATTACGCCGTACCAGAGATTTCGCGCAAATTAAGGGCGATGGTACTATTGATACAGCCATTGCTAAATACGCATTGAATGCATTGAATGTAGATGAGCACGGGCTGGATGAAATGGATAATAGGATTCTGCTAACTATAATAGAGAAGTTTAAAGGTGGCCCTGTGGGCTTAAAAACCATAGCTACTGCCGTAGGAGAAGAGGAAGGCACTATAGAAGAAGTTTACGAACCGTTTTTAATACAGGAAGGTTTTTTAATGCGCACATCCCGTGGCCGTGAGGCTACTGAGGCCGCATATAAACATCTTGGTAAAATAAAACTGGGCGGTAACCCTTCGTTGTTTTAAGATAAACCTGATTTCAATATGAAAAATCATTTCAAAAGCACTATCGTACTGATGGTGTTAATTAGCAGCCTTGCGTTAAAATCAAATGCCCAAGGTTTGCGCCTGGCTGTTGCCGGCTTAAACCACAACCATGTGTATGGTATTTTAAGCCGTTACAAAGATGGCACTGCCAATATTGTGGGCATTGCTGAACCAAATAAGGCTTTATGGGTAAAGTTTGGTAAGTTATTCCATATACCGGACTCGTTGTTTTACACTGATTTGAAAACAATGGTGCTAAAGACTAAACCAGATGCGGTTCTAGGTTACAATGAGGCTGCCGGCCATGTGAAAATTGTTGAGATTTGTGCCCCATTGCACATCCCGGTGATGGTTGAAAAACCGCTTGCTGCAACACTGGATCAAGCAAAAAGAATACAGGAATTAGCCAGTCAATACCAAATTCAAGTATTAACTAATTACGAAACCACTTGGTATCCATCAAATTGGGATGTTTACAATACGGTAAATGCAGGCACTATTGGGTCGGTTAAACGGATGATAGCGCATGACGGACACCAGGGGCCAAAAGAAATTGGTTGCAGCGAGGAATTTTTAAGTTGGTTAACTGATCCTGTTTTGAACGGCGCGGGTGCGTTGAATGATTTTGGCTGTTATGGCGCTGATTTAATGACATGGATGATGCACGGCCAAAAACCGATCGCGGTTACTGCCATTTTAAGGCATTACAAACCGGCAGTTTATCCTAAAGTTGATGACGATGCTACGGTGATTGTTGAATATCCCGGTGCTACAGGTGAGATTGAGGGATCATGGAACTGGCCATTCTCTATTAAAGATTTTGAGGTATTTGGTGAGACAGGATATTTACATGCTTTAGATACCAGCCACATTGTTAGCCGCATGCGTGAGAAGATCATCGGATCGAAGAATGTTGCGCCTTTGGCTACGCCTATAAATGACCCGATTGTTTATTTAACGGCTGTTTTACATAAACAAATTTCAGGCACTGATGATTTGTCTTCTTTAAATTATAACATGGTAGTTATGGAGATATTGGATGCAGCAAAAAGATCGGCGCAGCAAGGAAAGCGAATTGTTTTACAATAATGTTGATGTTAATTTGTTTATAAATTGAGATTTATTAACATCCAAATTATATTAATTTCGCCATTGTTAAATTATCATTAAATATAACATCTACTATGTTAAAACAGCTTTTTTCAGTATTATCATTAGGCATAATAAGCACCATAAGTGTTCAGGCCCAATCAAACACAGCGGCTATTATGGCCCGTAAACAAGTTCCGGTAATTTGCTACCATCAAATACGCGATTGGAAACCAACTGATTCCAAAACGTCAAAAGATTATATTATTCCGCCGGCAGCTTTCAGGGAGCACATTAAAATGCTGGCTGATAGTGGTTACCATACTATTTCGCCAGATCAACTTTATAATTACCTAACTAAGGGCGCCCCGCTGCCAAGTAAACCCATCCTATTAACATTTGATGATACCGATGGCGATCAATGGGATGTGGCAAGGCCTACGTTAAAAAAATATGGTTTTAAAGGCACATTCTTTATCATGACCGTATCATTAGGGAAAAAACATTATATGAGCTCGGCGCAGGTAAAACAATTATCTGATGAAGGCAACACAATTGGTGGCCATACCTGGAACCACAGCAATTTTAAGAAATTTGCAGGAAAAGACTGGCAGATACAATTAGACAAACCTGATGCAAAATTGCAGGAGATCACAGGTAAACAAATCACTTACTTTGCTTACCCGTTTGGTTTATGGAATGCACAAAACTTGCCTGAATTACATAAAAGAGGCATTAAACTGGCTTTCCAGTTAGCTGATAAACGTGACCCGCAAGACCCGCTGATGACTGTTAGAAGAATTTTAGACAGTGGTTATTGGACTACTAAAACGTTTAGCAATAACGTTAGGCATAGTTTCTAACCACCCAGACCCCTAAAGGGGGAGCTTATTAAGAAGAGGCTGTTTCATAAGTATGAAACAGCCTCTTCTTATTTATAATAAACCATGCAAATGCACACGATTTTAAAAGTTTGATTTGTATTATCTTTGCACAATGCAGCTTAAGAAACAAGCATATTCCGACATGATTAAAACCGAAGCCAAAAACCTTGGCTTTATGTTTTGTGGGATTGCCAAAGCTGAATTTTTAGAACAGGAAGCGCCACGCCTGGAGGATTGGCTAAAAAAAGGCATGCACGGCGAAATGCAGTACATGGAAAACCATTTTGATAAACGCCTTGATCCTCGTTTGTTAGTTGATGGGGCTAAATCTGTTATTTCCCTGGGATTAAACTATTATACTGATAATGATCAGCAAGATCCTTTAGCGCCTAAAATATCCAGATATGCTTATGGCGCTGATTATCATCATGTGATAAAAGATAAGCTAAAACAGTTATTAAATATTATTAACGAACAAATTGGCGAAGTTGGAGGTCGTGCTTTTGTAGATTCAGCGCCAGTTTTGGACAAGGCCTGGGCAAAAAAAGCAGGCATGGGTTGGATTGGTAAAAACACCAACCTCATTAATAAAAAAGCCGGGTCATTTTTCTTTTTGGCTGAGCTAATCATTGATCTCGAGCTGGAATATGATATTGAACCCACAGCAGACCATTGCGGCAGTTGTACGCGTTGTATTGATGCCTGCCCTACTGAGGCTATTGTTGGGCCTTATATTGTTGATGGTAGCCGGTGTATCTCCTATCTTACTATCGAACTAAAAAATGAGATCCCTACCGAGTTTAGGGGCAAAATGGATAACTGGATGTTCGGCTGTGATATTTGCCAGAATGTGTGCCCATGGAATAAATTCTCGGTGTTGCACAATGAACCATCATTTACGCCACATACCGAATTGTTGGGTATGAAGAAAACTGATTGGGAAGATATTACACATGAAACATTTCAAAAAGTATTTAAAAACTCCGCAGTAAAACGCACCAAATTTGATGGCCTGAAGCGGAATATTGAATTTTTGAAAGTCAGAGATTAGAAACTGGGGACAAGAGATTAGTTTGCAAGTTTAAATAACTAATCTCTTGTCTCCAATCTCTAATACCTATTTATCCTTTCTTAAATTTCAATGCCAACTGTTGCAGCATATCATCATTAACCGGTTTGGCTGGTTCCTCCGTTTTTTTGTAGGGCTTGTTTTCGTGATGCGGATTATTGCTCTTTTGAAAATCAGGCTTTTTAAATTCTTTGGGGGCAGCGGCTTCAACAGGTTTTGGCTGCGCTGGTCTGGCGGCTTGCCTTTCGGCGTTTTTCTTAGCCGTAAAACGATTATATATTTCTTCCAGCTTACGTTTGGTGTATAACGGAAAATCACCTTGCATCATCCATGAGTAATAGCTTGGTTCAACAGCAAAAACATCTTCAACCTTTTTGCCTTTATGTTTACCAAAGTTTATTAATTCTTCACCTTGCTCATTATAAACCATTCGGCCTGCAAAATCAACAGGTTTGTTCAAATTGGTAAACTTGTGTAAACCCTCAACATCGTTAGTAACCGGAATGCTTTTGTTGCCTTTTTTATCTTCCCATTCTACATTTTCATATTTTTCTACCTGGGCGATCAAAACCTCCATAGTAGCGCGGGTATCGGCTTCGGCAGAGTGCGCGTTGATAATATCGTTGCCACAATAAAACTTATAGGCTGCCTTCAATGTACGTTGCTCCATTTGGTGGAAAATGTTTTGTACATCTACAAAATGGCGGTTATCCAGGTCGAACACTACGCCTGCGCGTAAAAATTCTTCCATCAGCATCGGGATATCAAATTTATTGGAGTTAAAGCCCGCTAAATCGCTAGCACCTATAAATTCGGCTACTTCGGATGCTAATTGTTTAAAAGTGCGCTCATTCTTTATATCCTCATCATAAATACCATGTATCAATGATGATTCCAGCGGAATTGGCATTTCAGGATGTACACGCCATGTTTTAACATCTTCACTGCCATCAGGGTTAAGTTTAATAACAGAAATTTCAACAATCCTGTCGGCGCCTATATTGGTACCGGTTGCTTCAAGGTCGAAAAATGCTAGCGGTCTTTTTAAATTCAGTTTCATTATATAACTATCTTTTGCAAAGGTGCAAAAGTATACCAAACATTCGGTCACAATAATTTTAAATCTTTTAAAAAATTGTTACTTTCATCCACCTAATATTTTAAACCAAATGAAAAAAACCTTATTACTTCTGTCATCTTTTTTCTTTCTTGCATTACTTGCTAAGGCACAGGACTTTGCATACGGAACTTTCACTCAGGAAGATATAAGTATGAAAAAATATGCCCCCGATACTTCCGCTCATGCAGTAGTACTAAATGAATATGGAAATTCCCGAATCAATGTCACCAATGATGATTACGTAAAACTTATATATAATTATCATATAAAAATTAAAATATTTGATAATGAAGGCTATGACGAGGGAAAAGTAGAAATACCTATTTATAATAATGATGACGATTATGAAGATGTGGAAGACATTAAAGGGAAAACCACATATATAGACAATGATGGCCAAATAAAAGTTATTGAACTAGACCCCAAGAAAGTTTACAAGGTTACAAACAATAAGCACTGGAGTACGCTCAAATTTGCTATGCCCGAAGTGAAGAATGGCAGTACGATAGAATATAGCTATACAATATACTCACGTTTTTTTGAAAATTTCCATTCATGGTATTTTCAATCCGATATACCGAAGATCCACTCTGAATACGAAGTTCACATTCCTGCCTTCTGGAATTACAACGCGGCTTTAACCGGGCCGCTAAAGCTAACAAAGAATACTGCTGATGTTGAAAGAGAATGTTTTTCATCAGCTGGTTCAAAATGTGATTGCTCGCACATGATATATGTGATTGATAATGTACCTGCATTCACCGAGGAGGCCGACATGACATCGGCAAAAAACTTTAAATCAGCCATTAATTTTGAATTATCAGATTACCAGAACCCATATGATGGCACCAAGCATGCAATGACAAAGGAGTGGAAAGATGTAGATTACCAGCTTATGCATGATGAAGATTTCGGTGGACAGCTGAAACGCACTTCTTTACTTAAAGACCGGATTACGCCAATTATTGCAGGTGAAACAGATGATTTAAAAAAAGCGGAACTTATTTATGCCTACATTCAAAAAAGCATTAAATGGAATGATTTTTATGCTACAGAAAGCGATGGCGGAATAAAAAAAGCGCTTGATAATCATACAGGTAACATTGCAGATATTAATCTGGCATTAACTACAGCGTTAAATGCCGCGGGCCTGAATGCAGAGGCTGTATTACTTTCTGTAAGAGATAATGGTACAATAAATAAGCTTTATCCGGTACTTACTGAGTTTGATTATGTTGTGGCAAAAGTGAATATAGACGGCAAGAGCTACTTGCTGGATGCTACCGACCCGCTACTGCCATTTGGGCTACTGCCACTAAAGTGTATTAATGACCAGGGCCGGGTAATGAGTCTGAACAAACCATCTTATTGGATTGACATGAATACGCCGCAGAAAAGAAACAGCACTTATCACTTTGATTTAACACTACAACCTGACGGCAAAATAAAAGGAACGATGACCCATTTTTCAATAGGATATGAAGCTTATTTAAAAAGACAGGAAATCAAGAAGTTTAACAGCGTTGACGAGTATGTAGAAGACATTAACAGCAAATCAACTAAGTTCAGGATATTAAAATCGAGCGTTACGGGTATTGATAGCCTTGATCAGCCGGTTAGCGAGACTTATCAAATAGAAATTAAAGAGTTCAAGAGCCTTGATCATGATCGATTGGCGTTTGACCCCTATATTATTAACCGGCTTATTACCAATCCTTACAAACTGGCTGATCGTACTTACCCGGTTGATATCGGCATGCCGTCCACCATTAGATATACCTTAACCATGCACTTGCCTGACGGTTATACGATAGAGAATGCGCCCAAAAACGCCAATTTAGGTTTACCGCTATCAGGAGGTAATTTTGTAACCAATTATCAACAGGATGATAATGGTAGTGGTTTTACATTTGCACACGTTATTCAATTAAATAAATCTGTTTATCAACCCAATGAATACCCCTATTTAAAGGAATTTTATAACCAGGTGATCTTATCAGAAAAAGACGAGCTTATATTTAAAAAGAAATGATAAGAACGGGAATATTTGCTTTAACTATAATGATATTGTCGGTTAATGTTAAAGCACAGCAAGGATATGATGCGAGTTTGATACCTAAGAATTTACTGCCTTATGCCAGTTCGGTGATACGTTTGCAGGAAGTTAGTATGGATGTTAAGGACCTGGATAACTCTACTTATCATATTAAACAGGTAATTACTGTCCTTAATAAAAATGGGGACGATATGACCGACATTGCAGTATGGCATGACAAAACAAATGTTATAAAATATGTAAAGGGTGCAGTTTATAATTCATCAGGAATGCTGATAAAGAAATTTTCGGAAAGTGATTTTGAGGACGTTAATGCGAACGACGGATTTTCGCTTTTTATAGATCTCAAAGTGAAGCATTACCAGCCGCCAGTAACTGAATACCCATACACAGTTGAATACGAATATGAAGAACGTGAAAAACAATCGTTAGATTTTCCGGATTGGATGCCTAATCCCGGTACAGGCACGGCGGTAGAAAAAAGCACTTTCACGTTTACCTGCAAACCGGATTTTAATATCCGTTATAAAGAGATAAACCTACCATCCGCTGTAAATATTAAAACGGATAAAAACGGATTAAAAACCTATACCTGGCAAGTAAGCAATTTAAAAGCCGTTAAGGATGAACCTTATAGTCCTAACCCTGAAAAGATTTTAACCGCAGTTAAAATAGCCCCGGTAAAGTTTACTTATGAAGGGATTGATGGCTCGTTTTCTGATTGGAACGGTTTGGGAAAATGGATATATGACAAATTGCTGGTTAACAGGCAACAACTTCCGGATGCCACAGTGCAACACGTTAAAGAGATAACGGCTGGCATTACAGACCCAAAACTTAAAGCGAAAAAAATATATGAATACATGCAGGGCAGAACCCATTATGTAAGCGTGCAAATTGGGATAGGCGGCTTACAGCCTTTTTTAGCCAGCGATGTTGATCAGTTAAACTATGGCGATTGTAAAGCTTTAGTAAATTATACCAGGGCCCTACTAAAAGCCGTTGATATTGATTCGTGGTATTGCGTTGTGACAGGTGACCATTCGCGAAAGACAAGTATGCTTACCGATTTTGCCAGTTTACAAGGTAACCACGCCATCTTATGCATTCCGTTTAAAAACGACACCACCTGGATGGATTGCACCAGCCAGACTATTCCATTTGGCTATTTAGGTGATTTTACAGATGACCGAATCGCTTTAGCTTGTACCCCACAGGGAGGCATATTGCTGCATACGCCTAAATACACTGCAGAAGAAAATGTGTTAGAACATACAGGCAGTTTTGTACTCGACGATAACGGCGAATTATCAGGAAGCATGAAAAGCGTTTTTAAAGGTGCGGAGTATGACGATATGGACGATGTGATACAGGAATCGTTAAAAGAACAAATAAAGGATATCCAAAGAATATATCCGATAAACAATATGACTGTTCAAAAGCTGGCATTTACACAGGACAAAAGCCTTCACCCCATCACAACAGAAGATATTACTTTAAAAGCATTTGAATATGCTTCGATGGCCAATGGGAAAGTGCATTTTTTATTAAACCCTATAAACCGGATGACCCAGGCTCCAAAGCTGGTAATGAACCGCACAACGGATTTGTATATTAATGAAGGTTATACCAATGAGGATGAAATAACCTATACGATACCAGCCGGTTACCGACAGGATAGTGAGCCTTTAAATGTAAGTATTAAAAATGCATTCGGTACGTTTACTGCTACCAGTACTTTGCAAGGAAATCAGCTAATTTACAAACGCAAATTACAGGTTATTGATGGCACTTATCCGAAGGAAAGCTATCAGGATTTTGTAGACTTTTATCAGGCTGTTGTTGATGCCGATGATTACGATGTGATGCTGGTAAAAAGCAATTAACTGAAGATGATTATCCCCAATATAATACCAACTATCATAATTACATAAAGCAATATTTCGGTACTTGCGAAGCGTTTGTATTTTGTCCAGAATGAATATTCCTCTTTAGGCTTTTCCATAGGGCAAAAATAGCAATAATTATTGGGCTTGGGCACTGGTTAATGTATCGGTAACAGAACCACAGCGTGAGAAGTATTTATACATGCTGCCATGTAACGGCACTATCATAACCCCTTTGGTTGAGCTGGCATGTACAATGTAACCATTCTGCAGGTACACGCCTACATGGCTGAATTGCTTACCATCAAAATCAAAAAACACCAGGTCGCCTTCTTTCAGGTCCTGTTCATATTCACGCTTAATAACTGTGACTTGCTGGCTGGTGACACGCGGCAGGGTTATACCATAAACTTGCTGTTCTAATAAAAGCACAAGCCCTGAGCAGTCCACGCCCTCCTTATCGAGTCCGCCAAATTTATAAGGTACGCCGTACCATTGATCAATAAAAGCATATAAGCGGCCATTTTGGATATCGCTTTTATTCACGGCCATCATTTGTGAATATTTTTCGGCAATACTGGCCTGCGGCTGAACGATTTCGCCGGGCTCGCCTTTCATTACCGCTTTCCGCGAATGGCAGGATGAGAATATTACCAAAAAACAAAATACTGAGCAGGTGAATTTAAAGCTACGGCTAAACTTCATGATATAAAGATAAAATAGCCTTTAGCTTTCTTTTTGCATATGTTTTAAACATATCAACATTAAGTCCTACCCTTTTATCACCCTTTGTATCTCATCTAACTTCATTAATGCCTCAACCGGCGTTAAAGTGTTTACATCGAGGTTATTCAGGGTATCGCGTATTTTAACCAGCACGGGGTCATCAATGCTGAACATCTGCATTTGTACGGCTTGCTTTTGTACTTTGCGGATACTTTCCTTGATATGTTCGCCGCCAGTGCGCTCGTTTTCCAGTTTTTTTAAGATCTCGTTAGCGCGGCTAAGTACTTTTTGCGGCATGCCCGCCAGTTTAGCTACGTGGATACCGAAACTATGCTCGCTTCCACCGGGAACCAGCTTACGCAGGAAAATAATCTGATGACCAACCTCTTTAACCGATACATTAAAGTTTTTAATCCGGTTAAAGGAATTACTCAACTCATTTAATTCATGGTAATGCGTTGCGAATAGTGTTTTTGCTTTTGCTGTAGGATGATTGTGCAGGTACTCGGCAATGGCCCAGGCTATAGAAATACCATCATAGGTTGACGTACCGCGACCTATCTCATCCAACAAAATCAAACTCCTGTCAGATAGATTATTTAGGATGCTGGCGGTTTCGTTCATCTCCACCATAAAGGTTGATTCGCCTGATGATACGTTATCGGATGCGCCTACACGGGTGAATATCTTATCCACCAAACCAATTGATGCTGACTTAGCTGGCACAAAACAGCCCATCTGTGCCATTAGCACGATAAGCCCGGTCTGCCTTAGCAGGGCTGATTTGCCAGCCATGTTAGGGCCCGTGATGATGATGATCTGCTGCGAATCGGAATCGAGATAAACATCATTGGTAATATACGTTTCTCCAAGCGGCAAGTTTTTTTCAATAACCGGGTGACGGCCACCTTTAATGTCTATCAGTCTGCTTTCGTTTATCTCCGGTTTAACGTAATAGTTTTTGATGGAGATGGTGGCGAAATTCAACAATACGTCCAGCCTTGCTATCAGTTGTGCATTGAGCTGTATGGGTTTAATGTATTCGGCTAATGAATAAAGTAATTCATTATACAGCTTGGTTTCAAGCGTAAATATTTTTTCCTCGGCGCCTAAGATCTGCTCTTCGTATTCTTTAAGTTCAGGGGTGATGTAACGCTCGGCATTTACCAGCGTTTGCTTACGGATCCAATCCGTTGGCACTTTATCGCGGTGACTGTGCGTAACCTCCAGGTAATAACCAAATACGTTATTAAATGATACTTTTAGCGATGGTATTCCTGTTGATTCCGCTTCGCGCTTTTGGATCTCCAATAAATAACCTTTTCCGCCGAAGGCAATTTTACGCAGGCGGTCGAGCTCTTCGTTGATACCCTCATTCATCACACCGCCTTTAACAATCATTACCGGTGGCTCAGGATTTAATTCTTGCTCAATTTTTTCGCTTATTGACGTACAGGGATTTAATTGTTCGCCAATTGCTTTTAATGGCAAACTGATTGATTGCTCACATAAAGATTTTATACCTTCAATTGCTTTCAGTGCTTTTTTAAGCTGACAAACTTCGCGCGGGTTGGCTCTTTGTAAGCCGATTTTGGATATCAAACGCTCCAGATCGCCGATTTGCCTGATGGATTGCTGAAGTGTTTCCCTTAATTCCTCTTCGGCAATTAAATATTCAACAACACCCAGCCTATCTTTAATAGGCTTAATTTCTTTTAGCGGCATCACTATCCACCTGCGAAGCATCCTGGCTCCCATTGGTGAGCAGGTATGATCGAGCACATCAACCAAGGTCAGCGCGTTTTCGTTGGATGAGCCTACCAATTCCAGGTTACGGATGCTGAAACGGTCTATCCACAAATACCGGTCTTCTTCAATCCTCGATATAGCGGAGATATGCTGAAGGTTCCGATGCTCAGTCTCATTCAGATAATGGAGCGCCACACCAGCGGCCACAATGCCTAAATTTAATTTATCAATACCGAAACCTTTTAATGATTTTACGCCGAAGTGTTTTAATAGCGTTTCGTTGGCGTAATCGCCACCATAAGGCCAATCATCAAGGGTATAGGTATAAAAGCGGTCTCCGTAATTTTCTTTAAAATCGGTTGAACGACTTTTAGGATAGATAACCTCACTCGGCGCATAGCTTTGCAATAATTTATCAATATAATCACTGCTACCCTGCGCGGCTAAAAACTCTCCGGTTGAAATATCAATCAGCGCGATGCCAATGCTATTTTTCTCAAAATAAAGTGATGCCAGGTAATTGTTGCTTTTTTGCTGGAGGATATTATCGCTGATGGCTACGCCAGGCGTAACCAGTTCGGTAACGCCGCGTTTTACGATAGTTTTGGTCGTCTTCGGATCTTCGAGCTGATCGCAAATAGCCACACGCTGGCCAGCCCTTACCAGTTTAGGCAAATAGGTATCCAATGAATGATGTGGAAAGCCCGCTAATTCAATATGCGTTGCCGCACCGTTTGCCCGGCGGGTAAGTGTTATACCTAAAATACCTGCCGCTTTTATGGCATCCTGCCCAAACGTTTCGTAAAAATCACCCACACGAAATAGCAGCAAAGCACCGGGGTACTTAGCCTTTATCACGTTATATTGCTGCATTAAGGGGGTTTCCTTAGTAGCTTCTTTTGCCAAACGGTTTACTCCTATTTATAGGTTGGTAAAGTTAATGGATTGCGTGGTGTTTAATGGCATTGTTGAAAAGTTAGAGAATTGTGGAATATCATATAGCATTATCCCTTATTTCTATTCGGAAAATATTGTTAAACAATACTAAAACTTTGTTGTACTTATATAAAATCAAATACAATGAAAAATTCAATCTCAATAATATGTTTTTGTGTTGCATTAGCCTTTACCGCTTGCAAAGGCAATCCGCATACAGAATCAGGTGATTCCACAGGTACAGGCTCGGGCGGTGCAAGAACACCGGGCAATGTAACGGCTGATACTACTAAGCGCGATTCAACCAATTCATCCGCTAAAAATGCGATGTATAAAGATTCCACAAAAAAGTAAAGCAGATACGGCTAAAAAATAAACTTAACCCGATATGCTAAATGGTTTTACATACGTAAATTGATATTTTAATTTATATATTCGTACAAAGCAGTTGTTTTTTATGCCCAAAGCTCCATCGCGTTTTTTTATTTGTTTTTTGCTGATAACCTTATCTATAAGCTGTAAGCAAAAAGCAATTAGATCTAAAGAGAATATATATGTTGAAAAACATGTTGATTCATTCATCCGCGCAGGAAAAAGATACCAAAATAACAATCTCGATTCTTTACTATGTACTTCGAAAGATTTAACTGATATCGCAATTTCCAGCGATAATAAAAAGGCCTTAGTTTATGGTGAAGTTTTTTTAGCACAGTACTATTGGCTTACCGCAGATCACAAAAAATCAATGGAAGAGCCTTTAAAATGCCTTAACAATGTAGAAAAGTGGGACATAAAACAGGCCTATCCTTCCATTTACGCTATAATTGGTAACCTGCATAAAGAAAATGCCAACTACCAGCTTGCTTTTTCATGTGTGCAAAGCGGCTTCTACTGGGCAAAGATGAATAAAGATACCAATGCCATTATTTCGATGCTTAACCTTAAAGCGATGTTTATGCAAACCCGCTATGAAGCATTGAAAATGCCATTGAATGATACTTCTATCAATTTACAGCTTAGGGCCTTAAAAATAGCGGAATCCAACCCAAAATTTGAAGAATTACGGGTTGGGTTATTTGATAACATTGCCCGGTATTATTTTGATAACAAAGATTATAAAAATGCAATAAACTATGGAAACCAGGGTGTTGTATTGGCGTTAAAATATAACCGACAACGATCACTCACTTATAGTTATAACTGGCTAGGCAAAGCATATTACCTGTTAGGTGATAAACAAAAGGGCCTTGATTATTTAAACAAAGCGTTGCAAATAGCCCGTAACCTGAAAGAGCCTTATCGCGAGATGGAATTAAATGAAGACTTATATGGCTTTTATTCCAAAAACGGCGATTATAAAACAGCTATTGATTTTAATGCACGTTCGCAGCAAATACATGATTCGCTGCGTGTGCATATGAATGAAAAGCAAATGAGCGAACTGCAGCTACAATATGAAACCGGAAAAAAGAACAGAGAAATAGCACAGATGGGCCGCGCCAAACAAATAGAAAATAAGCAAATCCTGATTATATCAGGCATAAGTATATTGCTTATTTTCTTTTTCATTATTTTGTTTTTACAGTACCGGATCATTTGGCACCATAACCATGCTATTAAAAAAAGCAATGAAAAAAAAGATCGGGCTTTGGGCGATATCGCGTTCATACAAGCACATGAATTAAGAAAGCCGCTTGCCTCAATTATGGGCATGGTAAATGTGATTAAAGCGATGGATTATAAGGTTGACCCAGAATGCATTTCAAAACTGGATGAGGCCAGTAAAGAGCTTGACACGAAGATACATGCTGTACTCTCCCATATTAAAGAAGCTGAATAAATATCAAAATTCGAAAAGCTTAAACAATATTCATTTAACGAAATTAATTTAATCTTATTGATATTTTAGGAATGATTATTGTAATAGATGCACTATTATTAACCTATAATAAAATATTATGAAAAAATTAAAAATAATTGCAGTTGCTTTAATAGCATCATGCGCATTTGAATATGCAGTAGCTAATACAGGTATAAATAGTTCGGTCGGTGTTATATCTCATAAAGATTATGTTTTAAGAGATACGGTGCCGGTTACCTCGGGTAGAGGATCAAAAGCCCCTACTACCACTCCGATGCCAAGTACTACCCCCACACCAAGCCCAACGCCATCACCAAGTGTGCCGCCTGCTTCAACGCCGGTAACACCAACTCCTACCCCAACATCGGCTCCAACACCCACCACTCCGACAGCTCCACCGGCTAAATAATAAACGGTATAATATATGATGCCGCTGTACCTTGAGGTATGGCGGCTTTATGACCTGATCCGGGTGATTTTGAACTTGTAAATTGTAACAATACCAATTTGGCTTAGTCTATTGCTTATATTTACACTGAAAAATCTAAAAACTATCAAAAATCATGGATGCAGCATTAATTACAACCAGTACCGGTTTAGAAGGCTATAAAATTGTTAAACATTTGGGCGTTGTACGAGGTATAACCGTACGCAGCCGTAGCGCATTAGGCAATATTGCCGGTGGGTTTCAATCATTATTTGGCGGCAGGCTTTCAATTTATGTTGAACTTTGCGAAAAATCGCGCGAGGAAGCGTTTCAACTATTGGCACAGCACGCCCAAACCCTTGGTGCGAATGCTATTGTAAATATGCGTTATGATGCCAACGAAATTATGCAGGGCATTACCGAAGTGCTTGCCTATGGTACCGCCGTGGTAGTTGAAAAAATATAGTACTTTACTATTTAAAGTATGAGAGCGGGATCGTCTTCCACATACCATGGGCAAGGTGGCCAATAAGCAATTCATATAGTAGGTATACCGGCCAAAAAATATAAGTTATAAGTAATATAATAAGGGAGTGGTTGTAATACCAGCTTACCATTAAAGCATACAGGCCTAAAATAAAGTATAGTATACTTGAGTCTTTTTTGTCCATAGGTAATAACTGAATTTTATACTTAAACTAACATCTAATGTAATAGTTTGAGCTAAAATTTCAAAAAACAATTAATTAAGTGTTTAACCATCAATATATACCTGTAATACAAAACAAGCCATCAAAATGGTTATTGTTAATATTTAACCGATTTTACAGCTAAAAAAATGTTAATTACCTATAATTTGTTAATAATTTTTAGGTTAAACAGTATACAACTTAAATACAATAAGCTATGTTTGTTAAAACAAACATCTCCTGTGTGGAGTTATTTCAAAAAAACAATTTAAACTAATTATGGCAACACCAACAAGCGGCGGTATTACCGCCTATTCTGTAAAAACAAAAACCAAAAACGTTCCAATGATTGATCCTGTTATCGATGTAAAATCAGGCAGATACATTGCAACAGGTAAAGACAGTGCAGGCAACAAAATGGCTGCAATTATGAGCAAAGCTACAGCAGAAGGACATATCAGCAGCGGCGCCGCTACAAAAGGCTCTGGCTGGTAGAAACTACCTTTCCCCATTTATAAAAATATCATTGTGGTCCTGAAAACGGATTGTAATGATATTTTTTTTTTACGCTCCTCCTTACCACACAATTATCATTCGATAATATACCCGCTAAATATTTTGATTTGTAAAAAATATGTTAAAGCATGTTAAACTGCTTATGCTATTGTTTTAAATGGATATATTTATCGTCCGTATATTTCACTTTATTTAATGTTGATGATCTTCAAAAAAATCACGTTTGCAGCATGCCTTCTAACAATTTTTACATTATCGGCCTTTGCACAGGAAGATAGCATCCCGCTAAGAACCTTAATTTCAAAAACTACCGAGTATACCCAAAACTATCCGGTAGAGAAAGTATACCTCCATTTCGATAAGCCTTACTATGCTGTAGGGGATACAATTTGGTTTAAAGCTTACGTAACACTCGAGCAAAACCAGCTTTCGGCAATTAGTAAAATTGTATATGTTGATATGATAAACAACCGGGATTCAGTTGTAGCATCATTAAGGTTACCGGTAACTAATGGTACAGCAAATGGCAATATTGTGTTGCCACAAGTTTCTTTTATTGAAGGTAATTATCACGTTAGGGCTTATACTACTTGGATGCGTAATTTTGATCAGGGGTATTTCTTTAATAAAAATATCACTGTAGGTAATATCGAAGATAGAGATACGCCAATTGATACCCATATATCATTTGTGAACGCGGTCACGAGCAATGCGGAAAAAATAACGGCACATATTATTTATAAAGATCAGGATGGGGCACCGTTAACGAATAGAAGGGTATCATGGAAAGTTCAATCCGATGATGAAACAATTGATAAAGGAAAAGGTGTTACCGACCAAAATGGCGGTTTGGATATAACATTTACCAGCAATAAAAAAGGCATATTCGCGGCAGCTGACCTAACTGCTGTAATTGAACTGAATTACAAAAAGAGCATTACCAACACATATCCTTTAAAAACCGCGGCTGTAGAGAAAGATGTACAGTTTTTTCCGGAAGGGGGCAATATGCTGAGCGATGTACATGCGAAGATCGCATTTAAGGCCATTAACTCTAACGGAATGGGTATTGACGTTAAAGGCACCGTAACCGATGATAGCAATAACGAAGTTGCACAATTTGCCTCGCAGCATTTAGGTATGGGCGAGTTTGTTTTCCAACCTCAACCGGGTAAAAACTACAAGGCTAAGGTGTCATTTTCGGATGGAACGCAAAGCACTTATGATTTACCAAAAGAACTTAACGAGGGAATATATCTATCGGTAAATAATACTAACCCGGATAGTGTTACTGTTAGGCTTATCTCAAACCAGGCTTTTTTAGATAAGTTTAAAAACACCCTTTTTTATATTGTCGCGCAAAGTGGTGGTACTGTATGTTATGCCGCGCAAACCAACCTGCATAACCTGCTTTATTCATCTACGATACCAAAAAGCAAGTTCCCTACTGGCATTTTGCAATTCTCGTTATTAACATCAGAGGGTGACCCTTTAAGTGAGCGCCTGGTGTTTATTCAGCATAACGACCTATTAAATGTGACCATTAATACAGACCGCCAAGTGTACGCTACACGCCAAAAAGTACACATGAACTTATCGGTTAAAAATAAAGAGGTACCCGATGTTGGAACATTCTCTTTATCTGTTACCGATGAAAGTAAAGTACCTTACAATGAAGATAGTGAAACCACCATCCTTTCAACATTACTTTTAACCTCTGACCTTAAGGGATATATTGAAAAACCCAATTACTACTTTAACCATGTAGATGCTAAGCGAATTGATGACCTCGACGTTTTAATGCTTACACAAGGTTACCGCCGTTTTGATTATGGCGATATAGTTGCAGGTAAAAACCCACGATTGTCCTTTTTACCTGAGCAGGGTATAACTATTAGTGGAAAGCTTCGCAACGCTTCGGGTATAGAAGTTCCAAAAGCTAATATCCATTTAAATTTTAGCGACAGACTGTCGCCAGAAGATGCCATTACTGATGAGTCGGGCAATTTTAAATTCTCTAATTTAAACTTTAAGGATTCTACTAAGATTGTTCTTAGTGCTAAAAACAATCCAAATTATAAAAACCTGGTTATCACAGCGAATAATGATACCTGGCCTGCGCTAATTAAGAATATTAATTCGCCGGATAATGTACAAAATATTGATAGTACTTTATCGGTGTATCTTAAAAATACTAAAAGGCAATATGCAGCTACACGTATGCTTAAAGAAGTTGTAATTGTAGCAAAATCGGAAGTTAAGAAACCAAGCCATACAGATTATCCGGCATTAACTGGTTTAAGCCCGCAGCCGGATCATGTTGTTTCTGGCATTCAATTATCTAACTGCAATTTTTTATTAGACTGTTTAAGAGGTGCTGCCTTTGGCTTTACTTATGACAATGACAACTTTTACCTAACAAGGGATTATAGCCAGGGGAATAAATCAACACCTGCGGCGGTTTATTATAATGGCATGCCGGTTGATGCCTCTTATCTTGAAAATATAGACCCAAAGACAGTTGAATCGGTAGAATTATTTAATAACGATGGGCTAAGTAGTATTAATAAAATGAGTAATACTAAAGGCGTAATAGTTATAAACACTAAACCTGCGCCAAAAGGGGAAAAAATTTCACTTTCGCAGTTACGGGATATGATGCCGCAATATAACCTAATAACTATTAACCCTTTAGGTTATGTACGTGCAAAAGACTTTTATGTGCCTAAGTTTAGTGTCCCAAAAACTAATCCGGCCTATTCTGATCTTCGTACAACAATTTACTGGAACCCAAAAATCATTACCGATGCTACAGGAAAAGCCGCATTTGACTTTTTTAATGCTGATGGTAAAGGTTTATATCGCGCAGTGCTTGAAGGAATTGATGCTGATGGTAATATTGCACGTTATGTTTACCATTATAAGGTTGACTAAACAATCTCATCTAATAAATAAGAAAGGGAGCAAGTTTTAAATTTGCTCCCTTTTTTGTTTTACATTTATTAGCATGTAGGATAACCGCCAATTGCTTACCGCGCTATTCATGCGCGCGCCCCTCCATGGAGGGGATTCAAATACTAAAGTTCCCTCACCCAAATATTTCTGAAGCTTAGTGGCTCGCTTTTGTCGCCGTGTGCTTGCAGTTTTATTGGTGCCGGGCCATGAGCTTTGTAAGCGGGTTTACCGATGTACATTGTCGGCCCTAGTAATGATACATTATTTTCAACTACAACACCGTTATATATTACAGTTGCGCGGGCTGGCATATTTAACGAGCCATCAGCATTAAATGTTGGCGCAGTCCAAATTACATCATAGGTTTGCCATTCGCCCGGCGGCCTTGCTGGGTTTGCAAGCGGGATAAACTGCTTATAAATGCTACCAGCCATGCCGTTAACGTAAGTTTTGTTTTTGTAAGAGTCCAACACCTGCAATTCATAGCCTGCATCCCCTTTACCTAATGATGCTAAAAACACACCACTATTTCCCCTTGCTTGTCCGCTGCCGGTAATATCAGCAGGGATACGCCATTCAATATGTAGCTGGTAATTAGTGAATAACTGTTTAGTTTCTATATTACCTGAGTTTTTGTTTACGGTGACGATGCCATCATGCACATACCAATCCGCAGGTTGGGTTCTGTCCTGGGCGGAAACCCATTGGCTAAGATCAGTACCATTAAATAAAATAATAGCGTCAGATGGTGCGTCGGCCATGGTTTTTCCCGGAGTGACAACTTTAGGTTCAGGGCTCCAAAGCTCGGTTTCTTCGGGCTTGGCAGTTTGCTGCGCATTGGCCATCATGGCGCTCGCGGCCAACACAGCTGTTAATAATATTTTATATTTCATATCAATTTTAATTTAATAGCAATTAAACATGCAAAACATTTTTACAATATGCAGCACTTTGGGCGATACTCACGTAAGGATCAATGTTAGTATAATTCTCTTGTTCCACAATAAAATGTTTTACGCCGGCAAGGTTGGCGTAGGCCATAATCGCCTTAAAATCAATGGTACCGTTGCCTACCTCGGTGTTTATATTATGGTTGGCTTTGTCCATATCCTTAATATGGAAAGCGAAGAACCTGCCCGGATGCTTTTTGATGATCTCGATAGGATCCTGTCCTGTACGAACTACCCAATACAAATCCATTTCCATTTTTACCAACTGCGGATCGGTACGTTCTAATATCGTATCGTAAAAAGTAGTGCCGTCAACCTGTCTCCATTCAAAGTTATGGTTATGATAACCAAATTTCAGGCCTTCCTTTTTGCAAATCTCAGCAGCGGTGCTTATTTTATCAGCAATGCTTTTAAAATCATCAACCGTTTTTATAAAGTCACCATTTAGGTGTGGAACAATAATGTACTCCATACCGGTGATGTGTGCAGCATCAATGTAAGAGTGTAACTCATCAGTATTGCCAGTGGCAAAAAAGTTATCAAATTCAAAATGGCCGCTTGGTGTACGCAAGCCGTTATCTTTTAAGGCATTACTAAACTGTATGGCATCCAATCCCCAAAAACCGTCTTTTTTGTTGTAGCCAAATGTTTCAACCTCCTTATAACCAGCCTTTGCTACTTTGGCTAACACTCCCTTCACATCGCCACCTTTCAACTGATCGCGAAGGCTGTATAACTGAAGCCCTACAACATCTTTGCTTCCGTTTGCCATTACCAGCTTGGGCGCAATCATGATACCGGCCGAAAGCATCCCGGCCTGGGTTAAAAACGTTCTTCTGTTTGTCATTGGTTTATATTGGTTTGCTGGTTTATTTTTTGAGCGATAGGATGTATTTCACCATATGCTGTGCATCTGTGATTGACAAATTTGGGTGTGGCGACATGGCGATATTACCCCAGTTACCTGAACCACCTTTGATGATCTTATTAGCCAAAGTATCAATAACAGCAGGCGACGCGGTGTATTTGTTTGCTACATCGGTATAAGCGGGGCCAATAATTTTTTGATCGAGTTTATGGCAGGTAAGGCAATCATTCTTTTGAATTAAAGCTTCGCCTAAAGTATCTTTAACAGCTACTGATGTGCTTTGGGTTGATGATGTTGTTGTAGTGGTGGTAACTGTAGTATCGGTACCTGAACTGTTGTTTGATTTGTTGTTTCCGCAAGCGGATATTGCCAGCGCAAGTCCGAAAATAATGAATGACCTTTTCATATAGATGTTATTGTTATGTATTTTATATTCCTAGTATTTTTTTATTGAAAGCTTCATCACCGCCCGATGACGCGAAATCATCAAAAGCCTTATCGGTTACTTTGATGATGTGATTTTTGATAAACTCGGCCCCTTCACGTGCACCATCTTCTGAATTTTTAAGGGCGCACTCCCACTCCAATACCGCCCAGCCGCTAAAATCATATTGTGCCAGTTTGCTGAATATGCTTTTAAAATCAACCTGCCCATCGCCAAGAGAACGGAAGCGACCCGCCCTGTTTATCCAACTTTGGTAACCGCCATAAACACCCTGCCTGCCGGTTGGGTTAAACTCGGCATCCTTTACATGGAACATTTTAATTCGTTCATGATAAATGTCGATATATTCCAGATAATCCAAACATTGTAAAACAAAGTGCGATGGATCATATAACAAACAAGCCCGCGGATGGTTGTTTACTTTCTCCAAAAACATTTCATAAGTAATTCCATCGTGCAGGTCTTCCCCGGGGTGGATTTCATAGCAAAGGTCAATTCCGAATTCGTCATATATGTTGAGAATTGGCTTCCAGCGTTTGGCAAGTTCTGAAAAAGCATCATCAACAATTCCAGCCGGGCGCTGAGGCCATGGGTACATCATTTGCCATATAAGCGCGCCACTGAAAGTAACGCTGGCGTTTAAACCCAAGTTTTGGGATGCTTTAGCGGCGTATTTTAGTTGTTGTACAGCCCACTCCTGCCTTGCTTTAGGGTTATTTCGGTATGCTTCGGGTGCAAAACCATCAAATAGTTGATCGTAAGCCGGGTTAACCGCAACTAATTGCCCTTGTAAGTGGGTGGATAGTTCGGTGATTTCTAAACCGCATTCTTTTACTAAACCATTCAGTTCGTCAGCATAGGTCTTACTTTCGGCAGCTTTTTTTAGGTCGATAAATCTATCATCAAGTGTAGGTAATTGCACACCTTTATAGCCCAAATTTTTTGCCCACTCACAGATGGACTTTAAATTATTAAAAGGTTCATCGGCACCTATAAATTGCGCTAAAAAAATTGCCGGTCCTTTAATGGTTTTCATAGTTTATTTCTTTTTGTCATTTCGACCGTAGGGAGAAATCTTCTGCGGCTTGAATAGTCCGCTGTGCATATTGAAGAAGATTTCTCTCTGCGTTCTAAATGACAATTTTACTTATTTATATTTTAAAATCAGTCCACTTTGCATCTGATTTTCCGGATGTAATTACATTTTCTACAAAAGCCATTCCCCTGAGGCCATCTTCAATACCCGGATAATCGAGCCATTCCTTTTCGGCTGGTTTGCCTTCAATATCCGCTTTAATGCTTAAAGCAAAGTTGCGGTATAAATTAGCGAATGCTTCCAGATATCCTTCGGGATGTCCTGCGGGGACACGGGTATTTTTGCTGGCATATGAACTTAAATAGCCGGCCCCAGTGCGTAATATTTCTGCAGGTTTGTCTAACCATTTTAACAGTAAGGTATTGGCATTATCCTGTTGCCACTCAAGTCCGCCCTTTTCGCCGTAAACCCTTACTTTGATATTATTTTCATCGCCAGCGGCAATTTGCGATGCTATTAAAACACCACTTGCACCGTTATTGAATTTTAGTAGGGCTGCACCGTCATCATCTAGTTTGCGGCCTTCCACTACAGTATTAATATCGGCACATATTTTAGTTACCTGTAAGCCGCTCACATATTCAGCTAAGTTAAAGGCATGGGTTCCGATATCGCCCATAGCACCCGCAATGCCACTTTTAGTTGGGTCGGTGCGCCAGCTGGCTTGTTTGTTATCTTCACCCTCTAAAAAAGTGCTTAACCAGCCTTGCGGATATTCTACATAAACTTTTCTGATCTTCCCTAATTTACCATCTTTTACCAGTTGCCGGGCTTCTTTCACCATCGGGTACCCGGTATATGTATGGGTAAGACAGAAGCGTTTGCCACTTATTTTAACAACTTTTTCGAGTTCTTTAGCCTCGGCAAGAGAGAATGTCATTGGCTTATCCAATATCACATGGAAACCGTTTTCCAAGGCCTGTTTAGCGGGGGCGAAATGAAGGTGATTTGGGGTTACAATGCTGATTACCTGTACACGCTTATCTTCAGGTAATTGCTTTTCTTTTTCGATAAGCTCCTGATATGACGTATAGACCCTATCCGGAGATAAACCCAATAATAAGCCGCTTGCTTTAGCCTTTTCCGCATCGCTGCTGAAGGCGCCGCAAACCAGTTCATATTCGTCATCCATTCGGGCGGCAATACGGTGTACAGCGCCTATAAATGCACCTTGTCCGCCGCCTATCATTCCTAATCTTAACTTCATATATTAGCTTAACACTTTCCAGCCTTCGCGGTATTCGCGTTTTATGTATTGGTTTACATCATCAAAATTAGTTACACGCATGGCATCGTTATCCCAAATCAGTTTTATGTTTTGGCCCGGATAATCAAATCCTCTGCCATCCGCGCGTGGTTTTTGAATATCATGCCCGCGGATAGAAAGGTTTGCCATCAACAAAGCCTCTGTTAACGGACCAGCCAGTTTAAATGGCGAACTTACATCATCGGGTTTACCGGCTATAGCGGCGTTTACCCATTGTGCATAGTGGCCTTCTTGCCCACCCGGCACACGTGCAATTGTTTGCGGCACGTTAACCTGAGTTGTGCGGGAAGTTGGCAATAGCTGCGGATTTAACGAGTAAGTACTTGCCATCATTTTTCCTTTTGTACCGATGAAGAGCATGCCGTTGCCGTTATCGCCGAAATCTTCATTCGGGCCTAATTCAACTGGGCGTTCGGGCTGGATGCCGCCGTCCATCCAATGCACGGTAACATCGCCTTGGGTCTTCGCTGTTTTAGGGAAAGTTAAAGTGATGTGACTCGATGACGGACAGCTATCGGGGAAATACCCTTTTTGAAAATTATCTACATAAATAGTACCTACACTTGACTGCACATCTTTAACATATTGGAGGTCAAGCACGCGGAACGGGGCTTCCATTATATGGCAACCCATATCACCAAGTGCGCCGGTGCCATAATCCCACCAGCCACGCCAGTTGAATGGCACTAACTTGTTTACATAATCTTTATATGGGGCGGTTCCTAACCAAAGATCCCAATCCAGTTCTTTTGGGATATCGGCTTTTGTAGTTGGCCATGGGATACCCTGCGGCCAAACCGGGCGATCTGTCCAGCAATAAACGGTGTGTACATCGCCTATTTCGCCTGCATCATACCATTCACGTAAGCGCCTTACCCCATCGTTTGATGCGCCCTGGTTGCCCATTTGGGTTACTACATTATATTTTTTAGCCGCATGTGTTAATGCACGGGCCTCAAATACATCATGTGCTAATGGTTTTTGTACATATACATGTTTGCCCATCTGCATGGCGGATAAGGCGACGATAGCATGATTATGGTCGGGGATAGATACGGATACGGCATCAAAATTTTTGTGATCCTTATCGAGCATCTCGCGCCAGTCTTTATAAAATTTTGCTTTCGGGAATTTGCCTACAGTTTTGGCAGCGCTGCGCGTGTCAACATCGCATAGATAGCCAATTTCGGCATTACCGCTGGCGTAGAAATTGGCGATGTCGCTTTGGCCTTTGCCACCTGCGCCAACCGACGCAATTACCAGTTTATCGCTTGGTGCAATAAAACCCTTTCCGCCTAAAACATAGCGGGGAACAATCATGATGCCCGCAGCCGCTATAGAACTGCTTTTAATAAAACCTCTGCGCGAGGTATTTAAGGATGATGAATCAATTGGTTTATCGGTCATTGGTTATAATTGATTATATATGTAGTAATAAATCCATTTAGCTCCGTACATCAAACTTAGTAATTTATTTAAAAAGATATACTAATCCATAAATTTGTTACTTAATAGCCCCAACCGTGCATAACTTTTAGGTCTATTGCGGTACTGGCTACGGGATTCATACCCTGGTAATCTTCCTGCTCAATAATAAATTGTGAGGTACCGGTTTTGCGGGCTGTTTTTAATATCGCTTTTAATGGCAGTACGCCTTTGCCAAGCAAAGTGTTTTCATACTTACCATCGTCTTTTTTAATCACATCTTTCACATGCATTAATTCAAACCTACCAGGATACTTTTTAATATAATCCAAAGGCATTGCACCTGCCGAGTACATATTGCCAATATCCAATTGCTGGGTAACCAATGCTGGGTCAGTATTTGCTAATATCAAATCGTACATCCTATCGTTGCCAAATAGGGTTAGGAATTCGAAATCGTGGTTATGGTAACCGAATACCAGGCCTTTACTTTTACATAACTCGCCGCATTTATTAAATACATCCATAAATGCTTTAAAGGCATTAACGTCGTGCTTTAAATTATCGTCTAGTCCGGGGCTTATCAGGTATTTTTGGTGGATATCTGATGCATCATCGAGGGTTCTTTTCCATTCATCGGTAAAGTCATTTTTTGCGGCATCCCAGTGTTTTTGCTGTAATACAACATGTCCGCTGTTCATGTTCAGCAAGTTATCATCCAAAACCTTTTTAAAATCTTTGACGCTTAAACCGTAAAATTTGCCGTCGCTGTAACCAGCATGCTCCAAATCTTTATAGCCTATAGTTGCTAATTGTTTAAGTGTGCCTGTTGGGTCGGCGTGCATAGCATCACGTACAGTATAAAGCTGCAGACCAAGTCGTTCAATTTTTTTTGTTGGCGATGAAAAAAGATCGTGAGGAAACAAAGTAGCACCTGCCGCTAAAACAGTACTACTTATCAAAAATTTTCTGCGAGATGTTTGCATCATGATTATTGGGCTATTGGAAATATGGGAAACAATAATTGTGTATTACTCACAAAGGCTAAGCGCTTGCTATCGGGCGACCATGATGGTGTATTGATAGTTCCCTGGCCACCATATAAGTAAGCAACCACTTTAATTGGCCCGCCGCCAACAGGCATTACCCTAAGATATACATGCTTGTAAAATGGATGATCGCCGGGAGCAACCTCGTTTTTCATGAAGGATATAAATTCGATCATCTTGCCGTCCGGCGACACATGCGGGAACCAGTTATCATAATCATCATTGGTTACTTGTGTTTGTTTGCTGCCGTCGGGATTCATGCGCCATACTTGCATCAGTCCGCTGCGGACAGAGCAGAAATAGATATATTTTCCATCGGGGGTATATTCCGCCCCATCATCTAATCCGGGTGCATCAGTCAGCCTAACCTCTTTGCCGCCTTTTGAAGGCACTTTGTAAATATCATATTCATTGTTTCTATCGCCACAAAAAACAATATACTTACCATCGGGCGACCAGCCATGCATGTATGACGGGCCGGTTGGGGTTAGCTGCCTTGCTTCGCCACCCGTTGATGGGATAATATAACCGATTGAGCCGTCCTTTTCGCTGTTACTAATTGCCAGCCATTTGCCATCGAAGGATAGCACGTGATCATTATTGTTATTTTTAGCAACACCGGTGTTTAGCACCTGCGGGGTGTTAGTTTTCAGCTCGTATTTATATAGCAAACCATTGCTGTTATAGATCAATGATTTGCCATCCCTCGTCCAATTTGGCGCTTGCAGTGATTGTGATGATTGGAAGATGATGCGACTGTTATCATTTTCCAGATTCAATATTTGAATATCGCTACCGATGTATTTTTGATAGCCGTTTGCGCCATTGGCGGGAACAACAATACGCACGTTATTAAATATGGCAGTTTCAGAAACGTTTGGATTGTGCGAGCATACAAACAAGCCCACATAAACTTCGTCGCCCAAGTCAAGATCCTCAACCTTTTCGGTAACAAAAGTTTCGCCTTCGCGTGCTACCGACATGGTGTAGGTATTGCCTTTGCGTTCGAGTTGAATAACATCGGCATGCGTAATAGATGATTTTATCTCCTCTGTTTGCGCTCCGACTGTACACCTGAATTGTAATGAGGTTAAGCCATCGCCATGAACCACCGCGTTAACATGTTTTGAATTAGAATCGAGTGACGCACGGATCATCCAACCCAGCTTGCGGTGCATCTCGGTCCCTTTACCTAAAAAGGCAGCGCTTGTTGTTAATATAAAATCGCCTTTTATGCGTTTATAAACGTAATGGAAGGCATCATGATCAAACCAGATGTTATAGCCTGAACCGGTAATTTTATATTGTTGGGAGGCGGGTTCATATAATGCAGAACCTGTAAGTTTTACATTACCTACGTCGGTTTGTGCATCAAACATTCCTAAATTTTGAGCTGAAGCTGTTTGACTAAAAAACACAGCGCATAAAAAACAAATCAACAGTAATGACTTTGCATTCATAATACAGGTAGTGTAATGGTTAATTGGTAAGTTAAAGGTAGAGAAACCTTTTATAAAAAAGATAGTGTTTTTTTAGCGAAAAGTTTTCTTTTTGATATAATATTAACCTAAGAAATGCAACAAAAAAGGGAGATACAAATTGCATCTCCCTTTTACTTATTTATTAAAAAGTTACTATTTCCTAACCTTGGTTTTCACTTTATAACCATTGTACTGTTTGTGGTGTTTGTGAAACGTATTATGAATTTTTTGTTTAAAGCTGCTGGTATGTTTTACCTTAACAGTTTTCTTTTCCACTCTTTGAGCAAATGATGAGAAGCCGATGGCTAAAACCATCAAGATTGATAAAATTATTTTTTTCATTGGTTGAGTTTTTATAAACATTCAACTAATAAGTGTTATAAAAGTTTTAGCTCTTGAAATATTAGTTAATAAAAGCCTCTTCAGGTTCTTGTATGTAAACTTTTGGTACTACTTTATTAGGTAATACAATTGCATTAACAGGTTTTTGACAATAAGCCAGTTTAAATTCCTTTTTAGAATCGCGGTAACTGCTTACAGCACCAACCATACTCAATAGTTTTATATAACACCAAGCCAAATCAAGCTGGTATGACTTAAAGCCCGAACGTGCGCTTTTTGGATATAAATGGTGGTTATTATGCCATTCGCCTGCTACGTAACCGGGCCATAGCTGATTTATAGACATATCCTCGCGATTATGGTCTACACCATCACGACGCATATCTTTCCCTTTACCATGGCCTTCGTAATTATAAGTACGCACACCTACAGCCCAAAAACCAGCTGCGCCAAATATGGCGCATACCAGGCCAATACCACCTATTAAATAAAACGCTGCAAACCAAAATGCCCAATTAAGTAATACACTTACTATGGTAAGCAATGGTGATGCAAGTGTGCCCCATTTATTATATTGAGCATATGAGTTTGTTTTAACCCCTGTATGGCGCATTAAATTAACGCATTTGTCATAATCTTTTTCGGATAGGCTCCGTGATATAGGCTGGTGATTTACATCGGCCAAAAAGCAATATAAAAAACCGCCTTGTGCGTTGTACGGATCACCTGGCTGATCGGAAAGCGCGTGATGCACATGGTGCGATACCGCGTAAATCTCTTCCGGAATAATTTTTAAAGTAAGATTTTGAGTGAAAAATCGCCAAAAATTGTTTTTAAATGTATAAGCCCCATGCGTACAATAACGATGCAACCAAATGGTACCATGAGTGCCCATTACAATCATGCCATATACAAAGGCAACAATCAGTAATTTGATAGAGAAGTATTTGAATATAAATAAGAACAGGAATGGTGCAAGGCAGCATACCATAAACCAGCTCATGAACGAGAGCCAGTTTTTAATATTTTTAAATACATTTAAACGGGAAAAGAATTCTTTGAAAATTTCACCTGGTTTAGGTTTTGAAAGCTCACCAAACTCATTCTTCCATCCATACGATGGTGGTTCCAACACACTTTCTAAGAAAGCCATAGCACAAAAATTTAAGTTTATAGTATATATTTAATTAGGGACAGCGAATGAAAGGTATGTATAATATAATGAAACCAAGAATTAATCTTGGCGCTTTAGCGCATACAATTTATAAACTATCAGATTTTATTTTAATAAGAAATATTTTTAACGTTTAATTCTAAGCAAAAGTGTATCAGTTAAAACAATTGTACTATTATACGTAATTGCTTAGCAATAGTTAGCTAAAAAGGCTTATAAATGTATTATAAATATCAAATGACTATTGGTGAGGGGGATCGCTTTTA